>OMDL01000062.1_pt1 | contig 67452 bp, 52 predicted proteins | sample 1674081 | NCBI WGS metagenome assembly OMDL01 (sample SAMEA103958139, study PRJEB25191) | human gut metagenome | biome: human-associated habitat [ENVO:00009003]; feature: intestine environment [ENVO:2100002]; material: feces | place: Germany | collected 2013/2015
AAAAGAAAATCGGAAAATCTATAAAAAACTCTTGACAAATACATTAGCAAGATTTGTTGAACTAAGCCGAGTATACCACACTCCCCCCATGAAAGAACACCCCGATATAGTGAAATTTTGCCGTTTTCCTGCGTACGTGCGTACACGCACCGCAAAACCTCCGATAAACAAAAACGTACCCGAACCCTTTTTCATAAAGAATCGGGTTCGTACGACCTTGGTAGACATTCCTATGGGTCCAGGAACCGCGGGCTAAGCAACAGCCCAACTGGGCTGATTGCTTACTCTGCCGACTGGCGTCGTCAGAGCTGCCCTGTTCGAGTCCTGTACCGTCCTGCTCTGACGTGAGACAGTGGCAGACGCAACAAAAAAGCCCCTAACTTTCGTTAGAGGCTTTCGTTTGGTGGACGGTACAGGACTCGAACCTGTGACCTCCTGCACGTCAAGCAGATGCTCTACCAGCTGAGCTAACCGTCCAGATATCGTATCGACTCGATTATGATACCACATCTTTGGCCGGATTGCAAGCCTTTTTTGCAAATTTCTGCAAAAATCATTGCAGAGCCTTCCGGATGATGTTGTAGAGCACGGGTTTCATGGCGTCGATGTGGTCGGGTTTGCCTTCAAGGATGGACGAGTAGCACACCGACATGCACATGCTGCCCAGCGCCGTGATGCGCTGGTAGACTTCGCGCTCGGTCAGGCCGGCCATTTCGGGGCTGGACATGATGGCGTGGAGCAGTTTGCGCATCAGCGGCTCGGCCTCGCCGGAGGCTTCGATCTTGTCCAGCCCCGGCCAGACGAAGCTGCGCTCCAGAAAACGGAGCATCAGGGTGTCGTTCCGCAGGGCCTCGATGATGTGGTCGATGACGAAGATCATCTTGTCGGGAAAATCCATCGGTGCGCTGGCGCGCTCACAGGCCGTCACGGCGTCGTCCAGCAGCTGGTAGCTCACGCGGGCCAGAAGCGCCTGGGTCACAGCACCTTTGTCGGCAAAATAGAGATAGAAGGTGCCTTTGCCCACCTTGGCGCGGGAGGTGATATCCTCCACGCTGGTCTTGGATGCGCCCCGTTCCAGGAACAGCTCGTATGCTGCATCCAGAAGCGCCCGGCGCTTTTCCTGCTTTTTGCCTTCCACGGTATTCATGCTTTGGGTCGATTCCTCTTTTCTGCGATGTTCTGTCGTGTAAACATTATTTTAGCAATGCTTTCCTCCCGGCGCAAGCCCCCAATAGCCGATCGGTGTTAGACAATTTTCAGTGGATGATAAAAAAACTGACGTTTGGTCAGTTTTTGTCTTGACACTTTCCGCCAGCTGGTTATAATAGTGCTTGCTCAGAAGTGACTGCGAGTCATTTTTGAGCGCCAATTCTGTTCCAACATTTCAATGGAGGGTTTTCATGAAAAAGATCGCACAGGGCATTGTGCGTCTGCGCAAACTGATCTTAACAGTAGCCATCCTGCTGTTGATCCCTTCCGCGATAGGCGCCGTTGCCACCCGCATCAACTACGACGTCCTCACCTATCTGCCGCAGGAGCTTGACTCCATGATCGGCGAACGGGCATTGGAGGACGACTTCCATCTGGCCTCCACCGGTATGATCACGGTCGAGGGCCTGCCCACGAACGAGCTCATCGCCATGAAGAAGGACATCGACGCCGTGCCCGGTGTCACCCAGACCTTCTGGCTGAGCGATGTGATCGACCCCAGCATCCCTACCGAGATGCTCCCGGCAGACATCCAGCAGTTCATGTTCGGCAAAAATGATTCCACCATGCTCATCGTCCGGTTCGACGGCCCCAGCGCCAGCGACGAGACGATGAACGCGGTCCAGCAGATCAAGAAAGTGCTCCGGAAGGATACCTTCTTTGGCGGCATGAGCGTCATCCTGCAGGACACCAAGGCCCTGATCAATGAGGAGATGCCGCTGTATATCCTGTGCGCTGTGGGTGCCAGTATGCTGGTGCTGTTCCTCTCGCTGGAGAGCACCATCACCCCGGTGCTGTTCATGCTGGGCCTGCTGTTCCCCATCGTGTACAACTTTGGCACGAACATCTTCCTCGGCCAGATCAGCTACATTACCCAGGCGCTGTCCACCGTGCTGCAGCTGGGCGTCACGATGGACTTCTCCATCTTCCTGCTACACCGCTATCAGGAGGAAAAGGAGCTTCGCTCCTCCAATGAGGAAGCCATGGTCAGCGCCATCTGCAAGACAATGACCTCTATCTCCGCTTCGTCGCTGACCACCATCGCAGGCTTCCTGGCCCTGTGTGCCATGCGCCTGACGCTGGGCCGCGACATCGGCATCGTCATGGCAAAAGGCGTGGCGCTGGGCGTCATCTGCACCGTCGTCATCCTGCCGGCGCTGATCCTGACCTTTGACAAGTGGGTCGAGAAATACAAGCACCGCACCATCATCCCGCGGCTGACCAGGACCAGCTACTTCGTCTCCAAACACGCAGCCCCCATTGTGGCGGTCTTCCTCGTGCTGCTGGTGCCCTTTGTGGCGGCGCAGCAGAAGACCGAAGTCTACTACACCCTGTTCGATTCGCTGCCCCAGGACCTGACCGGCATCGTCGGCACCAACAAGCTGGGCGAGGATTTCGGCATGACCACCTCGCACTTCATTCTGGTGCATGACGACCTGACCGCCACCCAGGTCTCCGACCTGTGCGACGAACTCAAGGACGTGGACGGCATCACTCAGGTCATCAGCCTGGATTCCGTCACCGGCCCCGGCTTTGATACCGGCCTGCTGCCCGACAGCGTGACCGAGATCCTGCAGTCCGGCGGGTACAAGCTCATCCTCGCCAACAGCTCCTATAAGACCGGTACCGACGCCATCAACAACCAGCTGGACGAGATGAACACCGCTATCAAAGCGGTGGACCCCGAAGGCGTCATCACCGGCGAGGGTGCCATGACCAAAGACCTGATCGAGGTCGCAGATGTGGACTTCAAGAACGTCAACGTCTGGTCCATTCTGGCCGTTGCCGTCATCATCCTGATCTCCTTCCGCAGCCTGTCCATCCCGGTGCTGCTGGTGGCCAGCATCGAGGCCGCCATCTCCATCAACATGGGCATCCCGTACTTCACCGGCACCCAGCTGCCGTTCATCGCAAGCATCGTCATCGGCACCATCCAGCTGGGCGCGACCGTGGACTATTCCATCCTGATGACCACCCGTTACCACGAGGAGCGCAGCTATGGCCGCACCCCGAAGGAAGCAGCCCAGCAGTCGCTGGAGCATTGCAGCCAGTCCATCCTGACCAGCGGCCTGACCTTCTTCGCCGCCACCGTCGGCGTGGCAGCCATCAGCAAGATGGAGCTGCTGAAGAGCATCTGCCTGCTCATCTCCCGCGGCGCGCTTATCAGCATGGCTGTCATCCTGATCGTCCTGCCCGCTGCCCTGATGCTGCTGGACTGGATCATCCGCCACACCACCCTGCACTGGCTGGTCCCCGAACCCGCCTCGAAATCTGAAAAGGAGTAATCACCATGAAGAAATCGCTTCGTTTCGCCAGTGCGGCGCTGGCGCTGACTCTCGCCGCCAGCATGACGATGCCTGCCTTTGCCGTAGGCAAGTCCGATTTTGCCAAGTCTGAGAACGTCTACGCCGTCATGAACGCCGATGGCTCCATCAAGAGCACCAGCGTCAGCGAACATCTGTACAACGCCAACGGCCTGTCCGGTGTGACCGATGTCTCTTCCCTGACCGACATCCAGAACACCGAGAGCGATGCCGCCTTTACCCAGGACGGCGAAAAGCTGGTCTGGAACACCGACGACACCGACGTCTATTATAAAGGGACCACCGACCGTGACCTGCCCATCTCGGCCAAAGTCACCTACACGCTGGACGGCGTGACCGACAGCCTGGAGAACCTGATGGGCAAGAGCGGTCACCTGACCATTCAAATCGACCTGACCAACAACGAGACCGGCACCGTGAATGTCAACGGCACCGACCGCACCATCGTCACCCCGCTCATCACGGCGGTGGGCGTCATCTTTGGAGAGGACGCCTCCAATGTGACCGCTGAGCACGGCGTGATCGAGTCTGCCGCCAAGAGCAACGTGGCCGCGTTCGTCACCCTGCCCGGCGTGAAGGATTCGCTGTCCGGCCTGCTGCCGGAGGACCTCTCTACGGTGGAAGATTATTTGCAGGACAGCGTGACTGTGGAAGCCGATGTGGAAAATCTGGCAGCTCCGCAGATCATGCTGGCCGCAGCCACCAGCCCCGATGCGCTGGGCACGGACAATGTCTTTGATCTTGACAGCATCAACGAGCTGACCGACGGCATCCAGCAGCTGAACGACGCAATGAGCCAGCTCATGGACGGTGCGTCTCAGCTGGAAGACGGCGTCTCGCAGCTGGCCGGCGGTACGCTGGCTCTGTTGGATGGTGCATCCCAGCTGAAGACCGGTGTTGCCGCGCTGGACAACGGCCTCGGCCAGCTGACCAACGGCCTCGACACCCTGACCTCCAACAATGCCGCCCTGAATGCCAGTGCCCAGCAGGTGGCCGACGGCGTTCTGGCTTCCGCAAACAAGACCCTGATGGAGGGCGGCCTCATCGACACCCCCATGACCTGGGATAACTATGAAGCCGTCATCGACGAAGTCCTGACCATGAACGACAAGACGCTGGCCGCTGCCCGCAAGAAGATGGTCCGCACCATCTGGGAGCAGGCCCCCAGCTTCAAGGACAGCCAGCTCGACCTGGCCCTCTACCTCTCCGCGACCAAGACCAATCATGACCTGGAAGCAGCCCTCCGCCTGATGCAGAGCTACGATCCCTCCATGATCTGCGGTCTGGTGCAGCTGCTGACCAATGCCGATGCCCAGCAGATCGCCCACGAGGAGCTCAAGCTGCAGGCCGAGAACAGCGACGATATCGCCAGCGTCCGCGCCCTGAAGACCAGCCTGAGCCAGATCCAGTACTTCGTTTCCAGCGTCAACCAGTACACTAACGGTGTCGCCACTGCGGCCGACGGTGCCCACTCCGCCAAGGACGGCAGCGCCCAACTGGCCTCCGGCAGCAAGACCCTTTACGATGGCGTGAACACCCTGAACAACGGCGTCAGCCAGCTGACCAACGGTGCCACCCAGCTGAGCAATGGCCTGGTCCAGTTCAACGAGGAGGGCATCTCCAAGCTGACCGGCTCGCTGGACACCGACCAGATCCACGCCCTGAAGACGGTCCTGGACGAGATGACCAGCCGCCTGGAGAACTACACCAGCTTCGCCGGTGCACCGGAAGGCGCTTCTTCCAACGTGAAGTTCATCTACAAGACCGGTGAGACCGTGGCCGCCGCCGAGAATACGGCTGTGGCCGAGACCACCACCCAGGAGGGCAACTTCTTCACCCGCCTGTGGGAGCGCATCGTGAATCTGTTCAAGTTCTGAACACTTTGAAGTAGAAGTAAAACAGGAACGCCCCCTGGTATCGTAGCGATACCAGGGGGCGTTCTGCTGCCATTTGGCAGGATGAATGTTCTCAGAACCAGTTGATGTCCACGATGACCAGCTCCGGCGGATTGTTGATGCGGGGGACCGGCGTACCCTTGCCGTCGCCCAGACCGCGGCTGATGATGAGGGAGGTGTCGCCGATCTGGTGCAGACCAGCGGTCAGCGTTGGCAGAACGCCCTGATCCGGCGTGTAAAGCCCGCCGATGCCGGGGATGCGGATCATTCCGCCGTGGGTGTGGCCGCAGAGCGCCAGATCGACCGGCACGTCAGAGAAGAAGCCGTCCTCCAGAAAATATTCCGGGTAGTGGACCAGCAGCAGCTTGAAGGCATCCAGCTGCTCAAAACTCTCGAAATATGCACTGGCGTACCGCTCGTAGGAAGCGGGTGCTTCGGCCACGCCGCCGATGGCGATGGTGTTGCCGTTCACCTCCAGCGTCTCGGTCTCGTCTGCCAGGAAGTGGACGCCGATGGCCTCCAGATCTGTCCCGATGGGGGAGTTGTGAAAAACGATCTTGGGCCATTCGTGGTTGCCGGGCACGTAGTACACCGGCGCGATCTTGACCAGCTCGGTGCACAGGTCGGTGACGACGGAATAGTCGTCCACCAGTTTGTCGTTCATGTCGCCGGTGATGGCGATGATGTCCGGTTTGAGCGCGGTGATCCGCTCGATCAGATCCGCATTGTGGTCGCCGAACTCATGCAGATGCAGATCGGACAGCTGAACGACCCGGACGTTCGAGGTCAGCTTGTCGGACTGGACCTGATAGTAGCTCTCGACAAAGCTCTGATGTTTTGCAATGAGGGTGAAGATGCCCCACAGGGCCGCCAGCAGCACCGCCAGCCCCAACACGAACTGAAGGATGCCCAGGACGATCTTTTTCAAAGGGCCGAAACGGGCCTTGCGGGGCGCGTAATGAGAAGCCAAAATGTATCACTCCTGTCTGGTTCTTGAGCGCAGTGCTTCACGCAGCAGTGCGCGGATGGAATAAGCGTTGCTGGCCTTGCTCTCCGCAATGCCGATGGCGTATTCGTAGGTGGCCTCGGTGCTTTCGGCGTTGTAGGCCGCGATGAGGCGGTGGAAGTAGTCGGCAAAGCTCTCAGCGTCCTCCATCCGGCACTGGTCGAAGAAGCCGATGAACTGCTGGCCGCCGTTGTAATAGACGGTGCCGCAGGTGGCCGAGGCTTCCTTCAGGAAGCCGGCAAACTGGGCCAGCATCGCGTTGCCGCGTTCGCGGCCATAGACGGTGTTGATCTGGCTCAGGTTGGCCAGCTCCACCACCACACAAACGGTATCGTCCGGCAGGACGCGGCCGCTGTTGTTCCGGATGAACAGATCGCAGGCGGTGCGGTTGGGCATATCCAGCGACTGCTCGGTGAAGAACATGTATTCCACAAAGTCCTGGATACGGCCCAGCAGGATGGCACCGCAGACGCCCAGGATGAAGAAGACCGCGACGCCCAGCAGGATGTACAGCTTGACGTTGATCTTCTCGCTGACCGTGGTGCTGGCCAGAACGCCCAGGTTGACCGCGCCACAGTATTCGTTGTACTCCTTCATGGTGATGGAGAGGCTCTCATACAGGGAGTTCAGCTGACTCTGCAGGGCGTCGATCTCCTGCTCCACAGACTGCTGGGAGAAGGCCTTGTTCTCGCTGGAAACGTCCGTGGAGTCGGCTGCATCCTGGAACACGCCGATGATATACTGGCAGTAGGCAGCGTCGATGACGTTGCTGGACTTGCGGTTCAGGATCGTCACGTAGTCGCTGATGAGGGTGTCGTAGACGGTGGTGCGGTCTACTTTGGTGTCATACTCGTAGACCTCGCTCAGCACGAAGCCGCCGGCGTCATCCTCGGTGCCGGTCCGGGCTCCTTTCTGGTAGTAGAGGGAGCCGTCCTTGTTCTTGTTGCCGTAGCTCTGGATGACTTCCAGTACGGCGGCGACCTTCTCGGTGTCCACATCGCCTTCCATGATGTAGGTGTTGTAGCGCTCCTGGTATTTTTTGAGCAGGACTTCCCGGTTCTGCGTCAGCTTGCCGCCCAAAATCTCGGAGAAGAGATAGGGGATCTCAACGTCGCCGACGTAGGTGTACTCATCGAGCAGGTCCGAGAGAGACATCCCGGTGTGGGAAGAGATGAACTCCGGGTGCGATTTCTGGCAGTTGATGAGGTTGGAGGAGATCTCGGAAACGGTGTTTTTCAGGATCTCCGCCTGTTCGAGGTAGTCGTAGCCATGGCCGTCCAGCGCAGAGGCATTGTTGGGGATGGTGTAATAGTCCACGTATTTTTCGCCGAAGCTGGCAAAGTAGCAGCTCAGGATCTCATCCAGCATGGTGCGGGCGTACTCGGTGTCGTAATTGCTGCTGAGCGAGAGCGTGACGAGGTATTCGGTGGATTGGTATTCCTCCACGTCCTCACCTTTTTCAATTTTGGCCGCCTGGGTCTTGGCCACATCGTCGGGCACGATGGGGGTGACCGTGCCGCCGGAGCGGATGGTATCCACGTTGACGGTCAGGTCCAGATTTTCAATGGCCTGCTTGACGACGGAGGAAGAGAAGATCTCCGAAACATCCAGCTCGCCGCCGCTGGGGGTCTTGCCGTCCTCGGCCTGGGAGTAGTTGTATTTGATGATGGACTGCGCCGTATAGGCCTGATTGCTGGTGGCATAGCGCATAAAGAACACACCCGCACAGAACGACATCAGCGCGATGAGCGGCCACCATTTTTTCAGATATCGGATGATGTTAAAGCTTTTCATTTCGTTTTGTCCTTATCGCGGATGACTTTGCTCTTGGCGAGGACCCTGGCGCAGAGTGCACAGAACGTGACACCGCCGGTCAGGATCATCCACTTGATGCTCAGCTCGTCGGCCAGAGAACGTTTCTCAAAACTGATGGTCAGGTAGTTTTTGGTCTTGTAGCGGATGTATTCCTTGTTGAGGATCCGGGAGGTCTCGATGAGGTTCTCCAGCTTCTGCTTCATATCCTGGATCATGCTCTCGGCGGTCGCAATGCTGGAAGGCGTATTGGCCGTCTGGGCACTCATCTGGCGGATGGCGTATTCGTTTTTCTGGATGATGGCCATCGTATCGTTGGCGGAGTCGTTGGCGCTCTCGGCTGCCGAGGCCTGGTAGTCGATGGCGACCTTGGTGCGGGACATATAGAAGTTGTTCTGGGTGTCCAGCGTGGGGATCAGAACAACGGCAGTCAGGGCCGAGTCATAGATCTCGATGGTGTGCAGGCGGTTCTGGTATTCGGCCATGAGCTTCTGGTAGCTGATGTTCTTCAGAAAGTTCTGGTATTCCAGCTTGCTGATGTAGCGTTCCCGGTTTTTGGAGAGGCCGCTCTGCAAAACATAGGAATCGTATTTTTCAAGGTCGATGCTGGTGAAATTGTCCACCTTCTGGCGCAGAGAAGTGAAGGTCTCGCCGGTGAGTTCGGAGCGGAAGGTACCGTTCTCCTTGGCGTTGGTGTTCAGGAAGCGGTGGAGCTTCTGGCACTCCTTTTCAAAGAAGGAGCCGATCTCCATGTACTCCTGCTTGTCGCACTCGGACCAATCGGGGAAGATGCCCATCTCGACGTAGGTATAGTCCTCGTAGAAGGCCTCTTTGTAGGACTCGACGATCAGGCTGAGCATATCTCTGGCCGAGATGCGGGGGCCGATCTCGTCGTTCTTTTCGTAGGTGATGGTGTAGGTGGTGGCGATCTTGTAGTTTGTGGTGTCGGAGGGCAGCTGCATTCCGTTGACGTTGGCAGCCCAGGCCGTGATGTTTTCAGCCATATCCTGCGCGGTGACCTGGCCTTCGAGGCCGGCCTTCGCGATGGCGCGGTCCAGCACGTCGTCCGATTTGATGAGCGAGATGTTGAACCGGGTGTTGTTGGGGTAAAGCCCTCTGGTGGCTTCCTCGTAGTTCAGGGCAATCATCATCTTTGCGGTGCGGGCTTTCAGGTGGTACATCGCAAAGCTGGTGGAGCACATCACCAGAAGGATGAGGGCCAGGTAGAGGAGGCGGTGCTTCCACAGCCCCTGGAAGAGAAGCTCGACCAGCGCCCAGAACTTACTTTTTTGCGGGCGGTTCGGTTGGTTTGTTTTGGGAGATGGCATGGTTGTAGATCACCTCGTTTCGATCCAGCTGCTTCATGGCGTGGCCGATGGGCAGCAGCATGAAGATCGTGTTCATATAGCAGTAAAAGGCGGTGTTGTCGGTCGCGTAGGTCACAAATGCATAAATGGTGCAGTACAACAGCAGGAAAGCGGTCTCGGTGCCGTACTGCTTCTGGCACCAGACGACCTTGCCCTGCCAGCTGAGCCAGATCCAGAAGGAAAAGCCCCAGAAGCCAAGCTCAATGTACATGGTCACAAGGTCGTTGTGCATCCCGCCGAAGTCGTGGGTGCCAAAGACGCCGATGCCCGCTGCGTTCATGATGCTGATATACCGCGTGACCCAGCCGATGCCGTAGCCGCGGAACGTGGGGCTGAAGGAATACAGGTCGGTGAAGGCTTCGTACAGGCCCTCGCGGCCCATGGTGTCGATGCCCAGGGTGTCCACCGTCCAGCTGAACAGGCCCGACCAGATGAAGAAGACGTAGAACAGGCAGATGGCGATGGCGAAGATGGAGATGGAATGGAGCACAAAGTTCTGCCCCTTGGGTTTGAGCCGGGTGATGAACAGGTGCATCAACAGCACGCCGAGCATACCGATGAGGGCGATGCGCTTGAGACCCAGATAGAAGAAGCCCGCTGCCAGTGTGAGATGGACGACCCGCCGCCAACCTTTTTCAAAGAGGGCGTAATAGAGGACCATCAGCCCGAACCCGAAGGTCAGGTCGTGGACTTCCAGCGCCTTGATGGGCGCATTGGTGTCCACGCCGCCGGATTTGGCAAAGGCGATGAAGCCGGTGATGAACTCGCTCAGGCCGTAGGGCCGGAGGCTGTCGAACACCAGGATGCAGACATTGGCGATGCACATGCCGTAGAAGGTGTAGTCGATGGCTTTGCCGCCGAACAGATACACCGCTGCGCACATCGAGGTAAGCGAGATCATGTGGTAGAGGATGGTGGAACACCCGCGGGACATGTAGTTCAGCTGCTGGAAATCCAGCGACCAGACAAGCATGGACCACGCCGCCATCATCACAAAGGGGATGAGAAAGATGATGTAATATTCCCCGATGAGGGGCAATCGGTTGAAGTCTCCGGTGATGAGCAGAAAACAGGCGGCCAGGCCGACCACGGCGGCCTGCACCAGGTACTTCATGAACCAGGGCAGGCCCATGCCGCGGTACCAGAACCCGATGCCCATCATGGCAATGTAGAGCAGCGGCAGCCAGAACGGCCGCTGCGCCGGTTTCCGCTTCAGGAATTGTGTTCCTCCATGCTGCGCAAGATACTCCCAGTTTCCGCTGCCATATCCCCCAAAGAGTAGTTTCATAAAACTTGGCATCTGCCCTCCTGTGCGAGCCTGCGGGCAAGCCGCGGCTCTTCGCGTTCGTTCAGTTCAAAAGCTCCACGATGGCCTGATAGTTGCGGGCACAGTTCTGGTCATCCACCTGGTCGAACAGCGCGTCCACACGCTTTGCGTAGAAGGGGGATATCGTGCCGTTCTGGGCCAGAGCGCCGTCCAGCTCCCGGAAGAGCGCTGCCTGCTCGGTGACCACAGGCCCGAAGCCGTCGTCCCGGTAGCTGAAGTAGCCGACGTCGTGGTGCACGCCCCAATACTGCGCCTCATCGAACTGGTAATAGAGGAGGGGCTTTTTCATATAGGCAAAATCGAACTGTACGCTGGAAAAATCGCTGACCATGACGGCGGATTCCATCAGAAGGGTCTGCACATCGGCCTCACCCAGCGCCGCGATCTTCACCCGCGGGTTGGCGGTGTGGAAGCTGCTCAGAAAACGCTGCACCTCGAAATGAGGGTAGAAGACGGCCTCATAGCCGTGCTTCTCCAGCAGCGCCTCCAGCTCCGGGCTGGAAATGACGTCCTGCCAGTGCCGGAAGTAGTCGCTCTGCTCAAACTCGGCCTGGGTCTTCCGCTCGATGGCGTAGGTGCGCCAGGTGGGCATCAGCAGCAGCTGGCGCTTGGTCTCGTGGGGGCGCAGCAGGGCGTCAAACCGGCACAGACCCAGCCGTTTGACAATACCAGCTGGATAATGATAGGCGGATTCTACAAAATCTCGCTCTTTTTGCAGGGAGCAGACGAAAAGGTCGGTGCGGATGTTGGGGTAGTGATACCATTTCATGTCGTCGATGATGACCCCGTGCTGCAAAAAGGCGCGGGGGCCATGGACCACATGGAGCTTGTCGAGCATGTAGTAGCTGTCGATCTCCGGGGTGTAGCCCAGCACATGGGTGCTGATCTTCATCTCCGATGCGGCGCAGAGCAGATAGTGCTTCCAGCTGCGGTAGGGCACGACCCGGCCCAGCGCCTGCACCCGCTCATAGTCCGACAGGGTGGGGTCTGCTACGAACCAGCTGTTCAATTCAGGATGCTCCCGGTTCAGGTAGGCAAAGATGTGGTAGCCGTTGTCCCGCGCTTCACGGCCCCGCTCAGAGACGAGCCAGACATGCCGGTAATCCTTGTTCCAGCACTTCAGAACGGCAGCACAGCAGGTGGCAGTTTCATATTTCAGGAGTTCCCGCAGCAGATGAAAGGCGCGCCGGGTCTTTCGCAGCAGATCGTTCATAGACGTCGTTCCTTTACATTTGGTTGATAATATAGAGAAAATTCCGATTCGTCAGGCTTTCTTCACCACATCGCCATACAGGGCCAGCAGCTGGTCGCAGTAGCGCTCCAGCGTCATCATGCGGTCTTTCTTCTGGATGCAGTGGGCCGACATCTCGGCCAGCAGGGGCTTGTCTGCATAGAGCGCCCGGATCTTTTCCGCGTAGGCGGCCGGGGTGAAGGTGTCGTTCAGGATGCCGGTGCGGCCCTCTTCCACCAGTTCCGGGATGCCGCCGATCCGGTTGCAGAGCACCGGGGTACCGAGGGACTGGGATTCCAGCAGAGCCAGCGGGCAGTTTTCGTACCAGATGGACAGGTGCAGGGTGAACAGCGCCCCGGCCACGAGGTCTTCGAGCGCTTTGCCGGTCTGGAAGCCGACGTACTTCACGTTGGGCAGGGTGCAGTTTTTGCACAGATCCTCCATGGGGCCGCTGCCCGCGATGACGAAGGGAATGTCCGGCAGCAGCTTGCAGGCTTCGAGGATGCGGTCGATGCCCTTTTCCTCCGAGAGGCGGCCGAAGTAGAGGACGTAATCTCCCTTTTCGGCAGGGGCAGCCGCAGCGACCCGGCTCAGAAAGTTGTGCAGCATCACCGTCTTGCCCCGGAAGCGGGGGACGGTGAGGAGCTTCTTCTCAAGAAACGCACTGGGGCAGATGAAGCGGTCGATCTTGTCATAGACGTGATTGCACTCGTAAAGGGTGCCCTCCACGGCACCGATGAGGCTCTTGGGCAGCGAACCGTGGATGCAGCGCTTTTTCACGCAGGGCCACTTGCTTTTTTTGCCCATGCAGGCTTCGCAGAGCTTTTTGGAGTTGAACTCCATCATCATGTGGTTGGGGCAGAGCATCTGCACATCGTGTACCGTCTGCACCATGGGCACCCCGCATTCTGCCCCGGCGCAGATGACCGAGGGTGTCAGCTGGAAATTGATGTTGTTGAAATGGATGAGGTCGGGCTGGAACTGCCCGATGACCTGCTTCAGCTTCCGTTTCGCCTCAAACGAGTAGAGGATGCGGAAGGGGTAGAGCAGTTTTTCCGGCCCGGCGTTGTGGAAGTCCATATTGGTGGTGGCGAGGTGCAGGGCATTGCCGACGGTGTTCTTTTCGTCGTACATGCCAAAATATTCGACCTCGTGGCCCCGGCGGGTCAGTTCCTCGCCGATCTTGAGAAAATAGGTCTCTGCACCGCCGCGGGGGTAGAGAAATTTATTGACGAATAAGATCTTCACAGGGTCCAGCCTTTCGTTGCGAAAAGTAGAATCGGAGGATTTCTATATAATAGGTGTAAATAAACAACTTAATAATAGCATCATCCCTCTTTTTCTGCAATATGTGTTCACAAAATCATCGCAATTTGGCGGGGCAAACGGCCCAAAACCGCAAAAAACCGTGGGCGTCGGAATGGCATCTTCCGCGCCCACGGTTTGTCAGAGGTGGATATTCGGTCAAAGATCGTAAAGTGCGTTCAAAAATTTACTGCAAAGTGCTCGGTGCGTCGCTCAGGTTGTGCACGATGCCGTACCAGCGGCAGTTCGTCTGTGTGCTCAGGTCCACATCGCTGAACTTGGTCACGCCCGAACCGTTGATGTCCGCGCCAAAGACCTTGTACATTGCCTGCCCGGTCGGGTTGGCCGGGAAGACATAGGCTGGCAGGTCGGTGGGCCAGGTCTCGGCAGCAATATACCATCTGAAGTTCGTGATATAGGCAAGGGTCCGCCCGTCGTAGAATTTGAATCCTCTCTGGTAGGTGTCGCAGTAGCAGTCCGAGAAGCGGGGGCCATTCACGCGAATGTACGCAAAGACGGTATCTTCCATCAGGGCCTTTTGGGTATCGTGGTCGCTGTGGTCGAAATCGTAGCACCAGGCGTGGATGTTGTGGAAGATGCTGCTGCCGTTGCACGAGAGCGCCGTCTTCACGTTCAGGATGACGATATCGGTGTACATGGAGTCGCCGGTGTCGTAGATGCCCACTGCGTACTTGTATATCAGCGCCGTCTCGATCAGGCAGTTGCGCACCATCAGCTCATACGAGAGGTTGCTTGCCACCAGACCTTCCGTCTCCATGGACGCATCCTCGAATTTGCCGCAGATGCCGTACCGCTGGAAGTTCTGGATGGAGATATGGTCGATCAGGGTGCATTTCTGCCGTGCCACGGCGATGCAGTCGTCTGCCTTGAAGTTCGCGTTGACTTTGCCGTTGCCCCGAATGAACATGTCCTGACGAGGGTGCCCAATGGGAGTCATTTTGCCGCGGATCTCGATAAAGCGGTTCACTTTGGTGGCCGCCGTGCACTTCAACTCAGCGTTGTCGAGCACCATATAACAGAAGTCGAGCACCAGCTTGCCGGAAAACGCATACACGCCCTTCGGGAAATACAGCGTCTCGGCCGGGTGCGCGGCGATGAGCGCATTGAACGCGGCCAGGTTGTCGGTGGTGCCGTCTCCCTTGAAGCCGTAGTCCAGCACATTCAGCATCCCGCTGCCGCCGCCTGTGCTCAGGGTGGTGCCATTCAGGTCGTATACCATATCAGTTTGCCTCCATCAGGGTCGTGATCTGTGCATCGGTCAGCGCCGTGTCAAATACCCGGAAATCATATACCGTGCCATTGAAGAAACGGTCCTTTGTCGTGCCGTCTCCCCAGCCCGCACCGAGGATCAACGGATGGTCCACCGTCTTGTTCGCGGCGTAATTCGGGATGTTCTTCCATTCGGTCAGGGAACCGTAAGACAGGAACCGGAACTGCGTCCCTTTGATCTGAAGCAGGAACTTCATTTTCTTGCCGGATTCGATCTTGACAAAGTGACTGGCGTAAGTGAACATGTTCACGCCCACGGTTCCGTTGGTCCATGTGGCAACCACGATGCCTCTCTGATCGTTGGTAGTAAGATTGCTGAAGCAATCAAGCAACGATGTCACCGTATTGACCGCACTGTCTGCTACCGTAAAGGTGGCATACACCGTCAGATTCATGCCGGTATCAATGGCTGCGAACGGCTTGATCCCCGTGTCGATCCATTCTTTTTTGGCCGGCACAAAGGTCTTCGGAGCTGCCAGCTTATACTGCGGCGTCGGCAGGCCGCTGATGGGGGTGTCCGGCTGGCTGGGGGGATCTGGCTGGCTGGGCGTGGGCGGGACATCGGGCAGGCTGCTGCCGCTCCAGAGTGCGGCCAAGGCATTGTAGTGGGGCAGCATCTCGCCGTTGTCGTAGACGGCGTGGCGGAACAGCGCAAGGATGAGCCCGCGCTCCTCGTCGGACAGGCCGGATGCGGCGGTGCGAAGCTCCCGCTTGACCTGCTGCAAAAACTGCTGCCAGGACGGGGTGCCCGGTTCGGGCAGGGTTGGGTCCGTGGTGCCGGAGTTGCTCAGCACCCTGTAGGGAACGCTGGCGCTGGTCACGGTGCGGGTGCCGTCGGAGCCTTCAAAGGTGACGGTCCCGCTGCCGCCCTGCGCGGTGACGAGGGCGGGAACTTCGACGGCTCCGTCGGCCACAAGGGTGGTCAGCGGCTTGGCCGGACCGGGCAGATGCCAGAACGCCACAACGGTGGTGCCGTCCCACTCGCCGGAGCAGACGACCCGCAGCCGATAGACGCCGGTGTTGTGCGCGTAGCCAAGCAGCAGCCCGCCGGAATAGCCCGAAAGGACGGCGCGGCCGTTGGAGCAGAGCGTGATTTGTTGTTCGATCATAGAAAACCTCCCATCTGTAAAGTGAATCGAGTGCAAGCAGGAACAGGAAAAAGCAGAACGCTGCCCTGTGCAGGAAAAACGACGCTAAGGGGAATGATCCATTCACTTCGCCTCCTTTTGGTTGTGAAATGGCTGCGTTAATGTGTGAAAACAGTATAAATCAACAACAGCAAGTTGTCAATACGAAATTTGAAGATTTCGCAGCGTGGGTTCAGATGCGTTGCAATCGCGCGGATGGTGCGTTATAATACAACCACACAGACACGACCAGGAAGCCCAGGGGATGTGGTGTAAGAAAGGAACGTGGATATGAACTATATCATGGCGCTGGATGCCGGGACGACCTCGAACCGCTGCATCCTGTTCAACAAGGCTGGCGAGATGTGCAGCGTGGCTCAGAAAGAGTTCACCCAGTATTTCCCGAAGCCGGGCTGGGTGGAGCATGACGCAAACGAGATCTGGACCACGCAGCTGGGCGTGGCGCTCTCGGCCATGAACCAGATCGGGGCCAGCGCGTCGGACATCGCAGCCATCGGCATCACGAACCAGCGCGAGACCACCATCGTATGGGACCGTGAGACCGGGGAGCCGGTCTATCATGCCATCGTCTGGCAGTGCCGCCGCACCAGCGCCTACTGCGACGAACTCAAGGCGCGGGGCCTGACCGAGACCTTCCGGGCAAAGACAGGTCTGGTCATTGACGCATACTTCTCCGCCACCAAACTGAAATGGATCCTGGACAACGTGCCCGGCGCACGGGAAAAGGCCGAGGCCGGGCGGCTGCTGTTCGGAACGGTGGAGACCTGGCTCATCTGGAAGCTGACCTGCGGCCGGGTCCATGTGACCGACTACACCAACGCCAGCCGCACGATGCTGTTCAACATCCACACGCTGGAGTGGGATGAGGATATCCTGCGGGAGCTGAACATCCCGCGCTGTATGCTGCCCACGCCCATGCCGTCCAGCTGCTTCTACGCGGAGGCCGACCCGATGCACTTTGGTTCGGGCATCAAAATTGCAGGCGCAGCGGGCGACCAGCAGGCCGCGCTCTTCGGGCAGACCTGCTTTTCGGCGGGTGAGGCGAAGAACACCTTCGGCACCGGCGGCTTTCTGCTGATGAACACCGGCAAAACGCCGGTCGTCTCGAAAAACGGCCTTGTCACGACCATTGCGTGCAGCAGCGAAAAAAGCGTGAATTATGCGCTGGAAGGTTCCATCTTCGTGGCCGGTGCGGCCATCCAGTGGCTGCGGGACGAGCTGCGGCTGCTGGAAGAAGCCCGCGACTCCGAGTATATGGCCCGGAAGGTGAAGGACACCAACGGCTGTTATGTGGTGCCCGCCTTCACCGGCCTCGGTGCGCCCCACTGGGATCAGTACGCCCGCGGCACCATCGTGGGCCTGACCCGCGGCTGCAACAAAAATCACATCATCCGCGCCACGCTGGACAGCCTGTGCTATCAGGTGAACGATGTCCTCCACGCCATGGAGGCCGACTCCGGCATCGCCATGAAGGCCCTGAAAGTGGATGGCGGCGCCTGCGCCAACAACTACCTGATGCAGACCATGGCCGACATCAGCAGCCTGCCGGTGGAGCGCCCCTGCTGCGTGGAAACGACCGCCCTCGGCGCAGCCTATCTTGCGGGCCTTGCCGTGGGCTACTGGCAGTCCACCGACGAGGTGGTCCGGAACTGGTCGGTGGACCGCACCTTCCTGCCGGATATCTCGGCCGAGGAGCGCGCCAAGCGCATCAAAGGCTGGAACAAGGCCGTGCGCTGCGCCTATCATTGGGCACTGGATGAGGAGTGAAGAGGGACAATACGGTGACTGAGAGAAAGCAATTCGCAATGCAATACGAAAAAAGCTGCGGTGCGGTGATCTATACCGTACAGAATGGAACGAGGTTCTACCTTGTAGAGCAGATGCAGAAAGGGCATGTGTCCCTTTGCAAAGGCCATGTTGAGAAGGACGAGACAGAACTTCAAACGGCAGAGCGGGAGATTCGGGAAGAAACAGATCTTGATGTGGAGTTTGTGGAAGGGTTTCGGAAAACCATCGCGTATTCTCCCAGGATGGACTGCATAAAAACCGTGGTGCTCTTTCTGGCATATGCAGAGCATACGGATGCGAGAGCGCAGGAGGAAGAGGTCAGAGCAATTCAATGGCTGCCGTTTGAAAACGCCGTGGAAGCATTGACCTTTGATTCGACCCGTGAAATACTGCGGCAGGCAGATGCGTTTTTGGATGGGGGACAACGATAGTCTTTGTGTCACCACTGGTGACACAAGTCAGCTGGACGAATCATCTGCTGATCATGTCTGGTTCCAAATCCGCAGAAGAACGGCATTTTTATCTTTCTCTTTGTGTAAAAGAACATTATTCAAAACGCGAATTGGAACGTCAAATGGACAGTGCGTACTATGAGCGATCCATGCTGTCCTCTAAAAAATTGCCGCCGCAATCGGTTCCGCAAAGTATTCGCAGCAGCATTTTGGATACCTATATTTTGGAGTTTTTGGATTTGCCGGAAGATTTCTCTGAAAATAACCTGCGAAAAGCGATTACGCACAATCTCAAACAGGTAATCCTGGAATTTGGAAAGGACTTTACTTTTATTGGAGAAGAATATCGTGTGCAAGTCGGCGGACAGGATTTTTATATTGATTTGTTGTTCTATAATAGGGCGCTGTCCTGCCTTGTTCCCATTGAGTTAAAAATCGGAAAATTTAAGCCGGAACATATTGGTCAAATCAACTTTTATCTGGAAGCTCTTGACCGTACCGTGAAAAAACCAAATGAAAATCCCAGTGTAGGTGTTGTTCTCTGTGCAAGTAAAGACGATGCTGTGGTAGAGTACGCATTGAGCCGCAGTATGTCTCCAACGTTGGTTTCTGATTATAAACTTTGTCTGCCGGATAAAGAAGCTTTGCAGGCAAAGCTTCGTGAAGTGACAGATATTGCGTTAGAACAGGCTGATAAGTAAACGGTTTACCTGACACTGGGTGAAACGAGAAGTGTGATTGAATTTACGGAGGAGCGAATGGGCGATTTTACGATAGAAGAGATGCTTGCGATGCAGCAGGCCCTACAGGAAAAATACAAAGACAAGTGGGAACCAATCGGCCCGGAAGCGGGCAAACATAAACTATTATGGATGCTCGGTGAAGTCGGAGAGGTCATCGACATCATTAAAAAGAACGGGGACAAAACTGCTGTTGAGGATGCAGCGATACGGCAGCATCTTGTGGAAGAAATGGCGGATGTGCTCATGTATTACAACGATGTCCTTTTGTGTTATGGAATCAGTGGGCGGGAACTGAAAGAAGCGTATACCGCCAAGTTTGAAAAGAATATGACGCGCTGGTAAGAAAGCGCAAAAAGAACCCCCGGCCAGAGACGTTGGAGCCTCTGGCCGGGGGTTTTAACGATTAGAGCTTATCCCATGACCACCGTGACTTCCACGGTCTCGCCGGGGGCGGCGATGGGGAGCACATTGCCGGGGATGGGAGCACCGTTGACGGTGACGCGCTTCACGCCCTTCTGCACGGCATCGGGGTTCTCGACCCGGATGTGGTACACGGCCCCGCGGTAGCGGCGGGTGACGGTGAAGCCGGGCAGCGTGTGTGGGATGCAGGGGTCGATCTTCAGGCCGTCCAGCGTGGGCTGCACACCGAGGATGTACTGGCTGACGTTGAAGAAGGTCCAGGCGGCGGTGCCGGTCAGCCAGCTGTTCTTTGCCTCGCCGAAGGTCGGGGCGTCGATGCCGGCGACCATCTGGCTGTAGACATACGGCTCGGTGCGATGGATCTCCGAGATGTCCTCGATGTAGGCGGGGCAGGTCTTCTTGTAGACTTCAAAGGCACGGTCGCCGTGGCCAAGCACGGTCTCGGCGCAGCTGATCCACGGATTGTTGTGGCAGAAGATACCGGCGTTCTCCTTGTATCCCGGAGGGTAGCTGGAGATCTCGCCGAGGTTGAGGCGGTAGGTGGTGTAGGCGGGCTGGAGCAGAACGACGCCGTACCGGGTGTCGAGCCGCTCTTCCACGCTCCTCAGCGCCTGCTCGGCCTGACCGGTCGTTTTGCCGATGCCTGCCATGACGCACATGCCCTGCGGCTCAATGAAGATCTGGCCCTCGTCGCATTCCTTGCTGCCGATGGGCTGGCCGAAGGCATCGTAGGCGCGGCGGAACCAGGCACCGTCCCAGCCGGCGGTCAGAGCGGCCTGCTCGACTTCCGCGATGGCGGCGCGGGCCTCGGCGGCCTCCTCCGGGAGGCTGCGGTGGTCGCACAGGTCGGCGTACTCGCTGCCGTACTTGACGAACATGCCCGCGATGAAAACGCTTTCGGCCACCGGGCCTTCGCTGGGGCCGGTGATCTGGAAGCTCTCGCCGGGGTGCTCAGAGAAGCAGTTCAGGTTCAGGCAGTCATTCCAGTCAGCGCGGCCGATGAGAGGCAGGCCGTGGGGGCCGAGGTGGGTGCGGGTGAAGCGGAAGCTGCGGCGCAGATGCTCCATGAGGGGCTGTGCCTTGCTCACATCGTTGTCAAAAGCGACGGACTCGTCCAGAATGGACCAGTCGCCGGTCTCGCGGAGATAGGCGGCGGTGCCTGCGATGAGCCAGAGCGGGTCATCGTTGAAGCCGGTGCCAACATCGCGGTTGCCCTTTTTGGTCAGGGGCTGATACTGGTGGTAGGCGCTGCCATCCTCGAACTGGGTGGCGGCGATGTCCAGAATGCGGCCGCGGGCGCGCTCCGGGATCATGTGGACGAAGCCCAGCAGATCCTGGCAGCTGTCGCGGAAGCCCATCCCGCGGCCGATGCCGCTTTCGTAGTAGCTGGCCGAGCGGCTCATGTTGAAGGTGACCATGCACTGGTACTGGTGCCACAGGTTGACCATCCGGTCCAGCCTCTCGTCGCCGGAGTGCAATTGCAGGGTGGAGAGCAGCTTGTCCCAGTGGTCGGCCAGCGCTCTGCGGGCTTCGTCCACCTGAGCGTCGGTGGCGTAGCGGGCCATCATGGCCTCGGCGCGGGTCTTGTTGATGACGCCGGGGGCAGTGAACTTTTCGTCCACGGGATTCTCGATGTAGCCCAAACCGAAGAGGATGGTCCGGGTCTCCCCGGCTTCCAGGGTCAGGTGGAAGTGGTGGGCACCGACCGGGGCCCAGCCGTGGGCAATGCTGTTGGAGCAGCGGCCCGCCTTGACGGCTTCCGGCTCGTCGGGGCCGCCGTATACGCCGCAGAAGGCGTCGCGGGCGGTGTCGAAGCTGGTGACCGGGGTGTTGGCCCAGAACACCGCGTAGTGGTCGCGGCGCTCGCGGTACTCGGTCTTATGGTAGATGGCGCTGCCCACGACCTCCACTTCGCCGGTGGAGAAGTTGCGCTGGAAGTTGGAGCTGTCGTCCATGGCGTCCCACAGGCAGAACTCCACGTAGCTGAACACATCCAGTGTGCGGGGGGCATCGGTCTTGTTTTCCAGCGTCAGGCGGTCGATCTCGCAGGCGTCGCCGCGCGGGACGAACAGCTCCTGCTGAGCGCGGATGCCGTTCTTCTCACCGGTCAGGATGGTGTAGCCCAGACCGTGGCGGCAGCTGTAAGCGTCCAGCTCGGTCTTGGTGGGCTGCCAGCCGGGGTTCCAGATCGTGCCGCCGTCGTTGATGTAGATGCGGTGGCCGTCCATATCCAGCGGAGAGTTGTTGTAGCGGTAACGGGTGATGCGGCGCAGCCGCGCATCCCGGTAAAAGCTGTAGCCGCCGCCGGTATTGGACACCAGACTGAAGAAGTCCTCGCTGCCCAGATAGTTGATCCAGGGCAGGGGCGTGCGGGGCGTGTCGATCACGTATTCCCGATGCACATCATCAAAATGTCCGAATTTCATACGATCAGTTCCTCCTTTGCAAAAACAGGAAACGCGCTGCAACCATCGGAAAAGCGAAAACGATTAAGAACGCGCTGCAAGAAAAGAGAGAACGATTACGTTGCTTTAAGCATAACCGATTCCACAGCGAAATTCAAGTGGTTTTATGAAATATACAACGCACCGGACAGGAAGCGGATCTCGGCGGAATTGTAAGGATTTTGTAATGATTTTGAAGAGAGAACGAACTTTTTTATGTGAAGCAGGCGGGGCGGGGGGGAAGCGCTGCGCCTTCTGAAACCGGCCCACAGGCTCCAAACTGGGAAAAAGATCCCCATTATAACGTAATAATAAGATCCTGCCAGAATGTCCCCGCTGATACGAAAGCACGAAGCGAAAAAATATTCGAAAATGAGCGAAAGAGAGCGAAAATGGGGCAAACTGCATAATTTGATTCGCCAAAAATCGAACAAACTGCCAAAATCATGGCAATCGACACAAAAGATTTTCGTTTGCGCTTGATTTTTGGTGCGAAATGCGATATATTGAAGTTGCGAAAACGATTTAGGATTCGTTCAGAACCAATTGGTTCCTGAGAGGAGGACGACGAAATGTCATCCCTGAAAGATCTGGCGCAGGAATGCGGGGTCTCGGTGGCCACGGTGAGCAAGGCGCTCAACGGCCAGTCGGATATCTCCGAAGCCACCCGCACCCGTGTTCGGGAGGCGGCTCGCCGGATGGGCTATGTTCCCAATATGGCAGCCCGCTCCATGAAGACCAACCGTACTTATAACATCGGCGTCCTGTTCGTGGACGAACGGCAGAGCGGCCTGGCACACGAATACTTCTCCGCTGTGCTGGACAGCTTCAAAGTCCGGGTCGAGCAGCTGGGCTACGATATCACCTTTATCAACCGGGACCTCGGCGGCAAGACGATGACCTATCTGGAGCACTGCCACTACCGCGGGGTGGATGGAGCCGTGATCGCCTGTGTGGATTTCACAGACCCGCAGGTGATCGAGCTGGTGAACAGCGATGTGCCGGTCGTCACAATCGACCACGTGTTCAACAACCGGATGGCAGTTCTTTCGGACAACGTGGCCGGCCTTTCGGCGCTGGTCCGCACGGCATACAGCCAGGGCCACCGCCGCATCGCTTTCATCCATGGCGAGCGGACCGCCGTTACCGAGAACCGTCTGGCGGGCTTCTACAAGAGCTGCGATGAGCTGGGGCTGGAAGTTCCGGATGTGTATGTGCGGGAGGGCATCTACCACGACGCCGCCCGCTGCGCACAGGAAACGAAAGTCCTGCTGGCGCTTCCGCAGCGGCCCACCTGCATCCTCTTCCCCGATGACTTCTCCGCCATGGGCGGCTACAATGCCATCGCGGAGGCGGGGCTGAGCATCCCGGAGGACATTTCCGTGATGGGCTATGACGGCATCTATCTCTCCCGCGTCATGAAGCCGCAGCTGGCGACCTACCAGCAGAACACCATGATGCTGGGGCGCACCGCCGCAGACAAGCTGGTGCAGATGATCGAGCACCCGCGTGTGACACTGGCCGAGCAACTGCTCGTGACCGGCAAGCTGCTGGAAGGCGACTCCGTCGGCCGACCGGCCCAAACGTAGTTCCTCGGCTCCGGGCGGACCGGAGCTTTGATAAAACAAATCGGATTTCGTTTGCATGAGAACCATTGAAGGAGGTTTTCTACTATGAGAAAGATTTCGCGTCGTAATTTCCTGGTCGCTTCTGGTGCAGTCGCCATCACCGCAGCGCTTTCTGCATGCGGCGGCAGTTCTTCCACTGCCAGCTCGACCGCAGCCTCCTCTGCAGCCGCTTCTTCTGCCGCGGCCGAGCCTGCCGCACAGGGCAAGGTTCTGAACATCTGGTGCTGGAACGACGAATTCCAGAGCCGCTTCAACGATTATTACCCCGAAGTCTCCGAAATCGCATCGGATAAGTCCACCACCACCCTGAAGGATGGTACGACCGTGAAGTGGACCATCAATGCCAACGAGAACAACAACTATCAGAACAAGCTGGACGAGGCCCTGCTGAGCCAGGACTCCGCAGCCGATGGATATCTTCCTGATCGAGGCCGACTACGCGCTGAAGTATGTCGATTCCGATTACGTTCTGGATGTCAAGAAGGACATCGGCCTGACCGACGCCGACCTGGCCGGTCAGTATCAGTACACCAAGGACATCGTCACCGTCGATGGCAGCCAGCGCGGCACCACCTGGCAGGCAACGCCGGGCCTGTTCGCATACCGCCGCAGCATCGCAAAGGATGTTCTGGGCACCGATGATCCCACCGAAGTCCAGACCTACCTGTCCGATTGGGACAAGTTCAACGACGTCGCTGCACAGGCATCCGCCAAGGGCTACAAGATGCTGTCCGGCTTCGATGACGCATACCGCACCTTCTCCAACAACGTGGCAGCGCCCTGGGTCACCGGCACCACCGTCACCGTCGATGAGAACATCATGAAGTGGGTCGATCAGACCAAGGAGTACACCGACAAGGGCTACAACAACAAGTCCAGCCTGTGGGACAGCCAGTGGGCATCCGACCAGGGCCCTAACGGCAAGGTCTTCGGCTTCTTCTACTCCACCTGGGGCATCAACTTCACCCTGCTGGGCAACTCTCTGGAGACGCCTACTTCTGAGGGCGGCAAGGAAGAGGTCGGCAACGGCATCTACGGCGACTACGCAGTCTGCGAAGGCCCCCAGCCGTATTACTGGGGCGGCACCTGGATCTGCGGCGCAGCCGGCAGCGACAACCTCGACACCATCAAGGATGTCATGCAGAAGCTGACCTGCGATGAAGCCATCATGAAGCAGATCACCCTGGATACCCAGGACTACACCAACAACGAAAAGGCCATGGAAGAGATCGCCAGCAGCGATTACAAGTCCGACTTCCTGGGCGGCCAGAACCACATCGCGCTGTTCGCAGAGGCAGCCAAGAAGATCGACATGTCCAACGCCGGCCCGTATGACCAGGGCCTGAACGAGAGCTTCCAGACCGCCTTCAAGGATTATTTCACCGGCAACGTGGATGAAGATACCGCAAAGGCAAACTTCGAGACCGCCATCAAGGAGAAGTATCCGGAACTGACCGACGTTGTCTGGCCCGCATAAGGCAGACGCACTCGCACACAACTGAGATCAGGGGGGCGGGCCGGGCGCAGTGCCCCGCCCGCTCCCTTTTTTCCTGAAACACCCGTCAGGAGGCAGTCACATGGGAGAGAAAACAAAAAAGAAAGGGTCGATCAGCTACGCGAAATGGGGCTACATCTTCATCGCACCGTTCTTTCTCATTTTCGCGGTATTCCAGCTGATCCCCCTGGCATCCACCATCTATTACAGCTTCTTTGAATATTACCGCAGCGGTCTGAAGATCATCGGGCCAAACTTCGTGGGCTTGAAAAACTACATGACCCTGTTTGCAACAGACCTGCCCAAATATTTCAGCAACACTCTGCTGCTCTGGATCATCGGCTTCATCCCGCAGATCGCCATCTCCCTGCTGCTGGCGGCCTGGTTCACCGACCTGCGCCTCAAGCTGAAGGGCCAGACCTTCTTCAAGACGGTCATCTACATGCCCAACCTGATCATGGCATCGGCGTTCGCCATGCTGTTCTTCGCCCTCTTCTCGGACAACGGCCCCGTCAATGCGGTGCTGATGGGCATGGGCATCCTCAAACAGCCGTTCAGCTTCCTGAACACGGTCTGGGGCAACCGCGGTCTGATCGGCCTGATGAACTTCCTGATGTGGTTCGGCAACACCACCATCATGCTGATGGCCGCCATCATGGGCGTGGACCCCACCCTGTATGAGGCCGCCGAGCTGGATGGCTGCACCCCGAACCAGATGTTCTGGAAGATCACCATCCCGCTCATCCGCCCGATTCTCGTTTACGTCATGATCACCTCGATGATCGGCGGCTTGCAGATGTTCGATGTGCCGCAGATCCTGACCAACGGCAAGGGCGGCCCGGACCGCACCTCCACCACCATGATCATGTACCTGAACAACCACCTGTTCAGCAAGAACTACGGCATGGCAGGCGCGGTGTCTGTGGTGCTGTTCCTCGTCTGCGCAGTGCTCTGCGTCGTCGTTTACATGAGCCTGACCAGGGAAGACGATGGCCGCAGCAAGGCAGAGCGCAAGGCTCTGAAAGGAGGTAAGAAGTAATGGCTCACACTGCATTGACAAAGTCGGAAAAAGCCACACTGGCTGCCCGCCGCACCGGGTGCTACATCGCGCTGGTGCTCATCAGCTTTCTGTGCCTGTTCTTCTTCTATGTGCTGGTCATCAACTCTACCCGCACCCACTTTGAGATCCAGAAAGGCTTTTCGCTGCTCCCCGGCAAATCCCTGATGACCAACCTGAAAAACGTGCTGAACGACGCGAACATCCCGGTGCTGACCGGTGTGCGGAACAGCCTGATCGTCTCGGCCTGCTCGGCTGCGCTCAGCGTCTACTTCTCGGCCCTGACGGCCTACGGCATTTATGCCTACAACTTCCGGTTCAAGAAGGCGGCGTTCGCCATCATCCTGCTCATCATGACCATGCCGACGCAGGTGTCGGCTCTGGGCTTTTTGCAGCTCATCACCAAGATGGGCCTGAAGAACTCGTTCCTTCCGCTCATCATCCCCAGCATCGCAGCGCCCGCCGTCTTCTTCTTCATGAAGCAGTACCTTGACGCCAGCCTGCCGATGGAGATCGTGGAAGCGGCCCGCATCGACGGAGCCGGAGAGTTCTATACCTTCAATAAGATCGTGCTCCCCATCATGAAGCCCGCGCTGGCGGTGCAGGCCATCTTTGCCTTCGTGTCCAGCTGGAACAATTACTTTATCCCCGCTCTGGTCCTGGATACCGCCGATAAGAAGACCCTGCCCATCCTGATTGCGCAGCTGCGCAGTGCAGACTTCCTGAAGTTCGATATGGGCAAGGTGTACATGATGGTCGCCATTGCCATCCTGCCCGTGATCATCGTCTACCTGCTGCTCTCGAAGTTCATCGTCCGCGGCGTAGCACTGGGCGGCGTGAAGGGCTAAAATTTCGACCGCTGCCAGCGGCAGAAACAGGGAGAAATTTTTGGCGCAGCGGTCTGCAAGACGCGAGGCCCGCTCAAGGGCCGAAGCGGATGCAGGGCACCGCAAGAGGGCGCTGCTTCCGCTTCCCGCACGAAAGACCAAACGAGCATTCGCCATATCGCAGGACAAACGAATCGTGCAGCGCGAGGCCCATCTCCCTGCAATCGGCAATTCAGCACGGCTGCACACAAACGAATTACGACCGTTCCTGATTCTCCTTCCATATCATAACAGCAGACAGCCTGGAGACGACCTGCTCCGGGTTGTCTGCTGTTTTTTCCGATTTACAAAACTGAACTGAACCAGTATAATAAAGTACGAAGTATAAAACACAGGAGGAGACCCAGTTGATTCATTTGATTGAAACGGTCTACCGTTTTCTCTGGGGCGATTTGTTTGTGCTGCCCATTGCGGGCGGCGTGGGGATCTCGCTGATGGTGGTGCTGCTGCTCACGGCGGGGGTGTTCTTCACCCTGCGGACGCGTCTGCTGCCGGTGCGGCTGTTCCGGGATATGATCTCGGCCGTCTGCGAGAAAAACCAGAGCAGGGACAGCCTTTCGTCGTTCCAGACCCTCATCGTTTCCACGGCCACCCGCGTGGGCATGGGAAATCTGGTGGGCGTTGTGGCGGCGGTATCTGCCGGTGGCGCAGGCGCTGTGTTCTGGATGTGGGTCACGGCCTTGCTGGGCGCGTCCACCGCGTTTGTGGAATCCACCCTGGCCCAGAAGTACCGACAGCCTGACCCGCTCTACGGCGGCCAGCGCGGCGGCCCGGCCTATTATATCCACATGTGGGCGGAGCGGAAACGGAAGAAACCGCTGCGGCGCTCGGTGGTCGCGGTGCTGTTTGCGCTGTCTGGCCTCATCTGCTGGTGCGGCATCAGCCAGGTCATCAGCAACTCGGTGAGCTCGGCGTTCAAGAATGCGTTCCACATCCCGCCCATTGCAACGACGGTGGCACTGGTGGTGCTGGCGGCAGTCATCGTGCTGCGCAAGAACGCCACCGTGAAAAGCCTGGACGTCATCGTGCCGGTGATGGCGGTCTGCTATTTTGTGATGACGCTCTATGTCATCGCGACCAATATCACCCACCTCCCGGCGGTGCTGGGCAGCATCTTTTCGGAAGCCTTTGGTCTGCGGCAGGTGGCGGCGGGCGGCTTTGGTGCCGTTCTGATGAACGGTATCAAGCGCGGCCTGTTCTCCAACGAGGCGGGCAGCGGCTCGGCACCCTGCGCGGCCGCAGCTGCCGACTGCGATGACCCGGTCAAGATGGGGCTGGTCCAGGCGCTGGGCGTCCTCATTGATACGATCGTCATTTGCAGCTGCACGGCCTTTGTCATGCTGCTGGCCCCGGAATCTGTCACGGCGGGCCTGACCGGCATGGACCTCTTGCAGGCGGCGGTGCAGTACCATCTGGGCAGCTTCGGCGTCATCTTCATCGCTGTGACGCTGGCGCTGTTCAGCTTTTCCACCTTCATCGGTGTCCTGTTCTACGCCCGCTCCAATGTGGCGTATCTCTTCGGGGACCGCTGGCTCTGGCAGACCCTTTATAAGGTGTTGGCGCTGGGGATGCTGCTGGTGGGCGGTGTGCAGGCATACACAGTCGTGTGGGACCTTGGCGATGTGGGCATCGGCCTGATGACCATCTTCAACCTCATCGCGCTCTATCCGCTTTCCGGCGAGGCCATTGAGGCCCTCCGGGACTATGAGCACCGGAAGCATCTGGAACACTGAGCAGGGGAGACGCCCCGCTCCATGAATCGTTAGCAAAACGGCGCAGCCGAAGCGGAGGATTTCCGCCAAGCTGCGTCGCTTTTTTGCGCCCGAAAAAAGAAGCTGAAAAAATGCGAAAAAACGGTTGACAAATCCGCTTTTGTCTGCTAAAATAAACGAGTCGTCCGGCAAGGACGTGAACAGAATCTGGGCGTGTTCCCGAGTGGCCAATGGGGACAGACTGTAAATCTGCTGCTTTTCAGCTTCGGTGGTTCGAATCCACCCGCGCCCACCAAAAAAGCTTCAACGTAACTACTACGTTGGAGCTTTTTGTTTTGTGTGTGCGTGAAACTCACGAATGCGGGCGGATTCGAACAGCTGCGGCGCTGTCGCAGAAGACAGCGCAAAAACAGCCCGGTGGGCTGTTTTTAGCAGCGCGGCTTGCGCAATCCACCCGCGCCCACCAAAAAGCCTCAACGTATACAAATACGCTGAGGCTTTTGTTTTGTAACAAGGCCAGACTCATAGAGCGGGTGGATTCGAACAACATCGACCCGCCGAACAGTCCGGCGGGTAAAAAAGCCCCTGCGGGGCTTTTTTAGATGCGCGGCTCGCGTAATCCACCCGCGCCCACCCATCTGACAGCTCCCGCGTGCAAACACACAGGGGCTGTTTTATTTTTGTCTGCGCATGGGTGCAGCAGCATGCAGCACATCCTCGAAGTTGAGAAAAATGGAGCATTTGTCACAAACTTATCACAAAAAGGTTACAAACCGACTTTTTCCACTCAAAAAGATTGTGAAACGATTGTTTATCTGGTATCATATCGGGGTGGCTGGCAAATTGTGCCGGTCTGCGAGAAGAAATGAATCAAGATCAAGGAGAAGTATCCATGAAGAAAAAGAACGTTCTGGCTTCGCTGCTCCTGGCAGGTGCGATGTTCCTGACCGCATGCGGCGGCAGCGCATCCTCCACCAGCGCAGCAGGCGGCGTGTCCGGCAGCTTTACCGGCACGGCCAAGGGCATGGGCGAGGTGTCCGTCACCCTGACCCTGACGGACAACGTCATTACCGACTGCACCGCTAAGGGCGACGAGGAGACCTCCGGCATTGGCTCGGTGGTCATTGAGCAGTTCCCCGGCGAAGTCGTGGAAGGCAACACCATCAACCTCGACAGCATCAGTGGTGCGACCATCACCTCCAATGCGTTCGTGGAGGCTGCCAAGGCTGCTCTGACCGAGGCCGGCCTGAACCCCGACGATTATATGGCCAAGGCAGACAAGACCGCCAACGGCGAGACCGTCAGCTATGATGCCGACGTCGTCGTCATCGGTGCCGGCGGCGCAGGCATGACCGCCGCCATGACCGCTGCCGATGCAGGCCAGAAGGTCGTCATCCTGGAGAGCCAGGCTATGGTGGGCGGCAACTCTGCCCGCGCCACCGGCGGCATGAATGCAGCTAAGACCGTCTATCAGGACGAGAACGAGTTCGATCAGGCTGCCGGTGTGGAAAAGACGCTGGCAACGGCTGCTGAAAAGTATGCCGACAATGAGACCATCACCGCACTGGCCAAGACCGTTTCCGAGCAGTGGGCTGCCTATCAGGCCAACCCCACCGGCTACTTCGACAGCGTGGAGCTGATGGAGCTGGACACCATGGTCGGCGGCAAGGGCATCAATGACCCGGAGCTGGTCAAGACCCTGTGCGAAGGCACGGCAGACGCCATCGACTGGCTGGATGAGAACGGCATCACCCTGCACAACGTCTCCAGCTTCGGCGGTGCATCCGTCAAGCGCATCCATCGCCCGGTCAACGAAGAGGGCAAGGTCGTCTCCGTGGGCGCTTACATGATCCCGCTGCTGCAGGAGAACTGCGAGAAGCGCGGCATCGACATCGTGCTGAACACCACCGTCGATACCATCCTGACCGATGCCAACGGCGCAGCCGTGGGCGTTTCCGGTACCGATAAGGACGGCAACACCGTCGTCGTCAACGCTAAGAGCGTCATTCTGGCCACCGGCGGTTTCGGTGCCAACCTCGATATGGTCACCCAGTACAAGCCTGAACTGGCAGGCTTCATGACCACCAATGCCGCGGGCGCACAGGGCCAGGGCATTGAGATGGCGACTGCCATCGGCGCAGGCACCGTGGATATGGACCAGATCCAGATCCACCCCACCGTTGAGGCCAACACCGCCGCCCTCATCACCGAGGGTCTGCGCGGTGACGGCGCGATCCTCGTCAACGCCAACGGCGAGCGCTTCATCGATGAAGTCGGCACCCGCGACGTGGTCTCCGCTGCCGAGATCGCACAGCCGGGCAGCTACAGCTGGCTGATCGTCGATCAGGCCATGGCCGATGCGTCCAGCGTCATCCAGGGCTACATCAAGAAGGGCTACACCAAGACTGGTGCGACCTACGAAGAGCTGGCCAAGGAGCTGGACGTTGATCCTGCTACCTTCGCCAACACCATGGAGACCTGGAACGGCTATGTCGAGGCCAAGAACGACCCCGACTTTGGCCGCACCAGCTTTGCAAACCCGCTGAACAATGGCCCCTACTATGCCATTAAGGTCACCGCCGGTGTCCACCACACCATGGGCGGCGTGACCATCAACAGCGCCACCGAAGTGCTGAAGGAAGACGGCACTGTCATTCCCGGCCTGTTCGCAGCCGGTGAAGTGACGGGCGGCGTCCACGGTGCAAACCGTCTGGGCGGCACCGCCGTGGCCGACTTTGTGGTCTTTGGCCGCATCGCCGGTGAGAGCGCAGCCAACTACGCAAGCGCACAGTAAAACCGAATAAAAGGCCGGGAGGCCGCCTCCGTCGAACGACTGGGGCGGCCTCCCGTTTTTTGTTGGGAAAATTCCCTTCCCCCTGCGGGGAAAAGCGTGGTATAATCAGGGCATCAAAAAGAGAACCGGCAAGAGGTATCCGCTATGATGTACACACTGCATTTCGATTCCCCGCTGGGCGGCATTCTGCTGGCGGCAGATGATGTGGGCCTGACAGGGCTTTGGTTCGACGGCGAACCGTATTTTGCCGAGGGTCTGGACCCGGACCACACGGCGCAGAAAACGCCCATCCTGCAGCAGGCAGAACGCTGGCTGGAGGTCTATTTCAGCGGCCGGGAGCCGGGCTTCACCCCGCCGCTCCATCCCATGGGGTCGCCTTTCCGGCAGGCGGTGTGGGAGCTGCTGCTGCAGATCCCCTACGGCCAGACCACGACCTACGGCGCGCTGGCAAAGCAGCTGGCGGAAAAGCAGGGCAGGCCCCGCATGTCTGCACAGGCAGTGGGCGGTGCCGTCGGGCACAATCGGATCGCGATCCTGATCCCGTGCCACCGGGTCGTCGGAACGAACGGCAGCCTGACCGGCTATGCGGGCGGCATCGACAAAAAGGAAAAACTGCTGCGGATGGAACACGTCAACATGGAGCGGTTTTTTGTGCCGTAACCGTGGGAGAAGGCTGCGATGCCATCCCCTTGGGAGTCGGATGACTGCCGCATTCGGCATCCGGGCAAGTAAGTGCAGGCAGGGCCGTGTTGTTCAAGTCCTCTGATCCGCAGAGAAGAGTGCAAGGAAAAAACAAATCAGCGGCAGTCCTCCTGGTAGACATTCCTACGGGTCCAGGAACCGCGCACTAACAAAAGCCCCACTGGGGCTTTTGTTGCCCCGCCTGCGGCAGGGCCGTGCTGTTCAAGTCCTCTTATCCGCATAGCAGAGTGTCAGGAAAAACAAATCAGCAGCAGTCCTCCCGGTAGACATTCCTATGGGTCCAGAAACCGCGCACTAACAAAAGCCCCACTGGGGCTTTTGTTCCCCGCCTGCGGCAGGGCCGTGCTGTTCAAGTCCTCTTATCCGCATAGCAGAGCGTTTCCAAAAGGATGGACGCAAAAGAAAAACGACAGCCTTTTTGAAAGCTGTCGTTTAAGAGTGCGGATAAGAGGACTTGAACCTCCACCGAGTTGCCCCGATTAGAACCTGAATCTAACGCGTCTGCCAATTCCGCCATATCCGCATATTTTGTTTTCGTTCGTGAGCTGTGTCGCTCGGAACGATAGTAATTATACCATGGAAACCGGAAATGTCAAGCGCTTTTTTGAAAAAAGTTTTTGGTGGAAGAATCCCCTGCTTTCAGGCCCGGTTCAGGTCGTGCGGGCGGGGCGGATGCTGACCTCGCCGTGGCGCAGGGCAACGGTGCGGCCGTTCTCGCGCTCGACGACGAGCTGGCCGCAGCCATCGATGAAGAGGGCTTTGGCGGCGTAGGTCTCGCGGTTGGTGCAGACCGTGACCCAGTGGCCGGGCACGAAGCAGAGGGCGCGGTATTCGTCGAGGCACGAAAAGTCCGGGCAGAGGCCCAGAAGCTCCCGCGCAATGGCCCCAGCCAGTGCGGCGCGGCCAACGGGGGCGGGGCCGCCCGGATACAGGCTGCCTGCGGTGCGGGCCAGCTCCTCCGGCCAGTCGGCAGGGGACGTGGTGAGGTTGAGGCCGATGCCCACCACCAGCCATTCCAGCTGGCCGCTCTCGATGTCAGTGCCCGCCTCGGTCAGAATGCCGCAGACCTTCCTGCCCTGATAGTAGAGGTCGTTCACCCATTTGATGCTCAGCTCCAGCCCGCAGAGGGCCTTCACGGCCCGCGCCACAGCGACAGCGGCCCCGATGGTCACGGTCTGGGCATCGGCGGCGGAAAGGTCCGGGCGGAGCAGCAGCGAAAGGTAAACGCCCTTGCCGGCAGGGCTTTCGAAGACCCGGCCCATCCGCCCGCGCCCGGCCTGCTGGTGGCTGGTGAGCACCAGCGTCCCGTGCGGGGCACCGGTCAGCGCCAGCTGCTTGGCCGTCAGGTTGGAGCTTTCGAGGCTGTCGTAGAGGTAGATGGGCGCAGGGTAGCTGCCCACGGCCTCGGCACAGAACGGGTCGCCGCCGGTCAGCCGGTAGCCCCGGCGGGGGGCGGAGTGCAGCGCGTAGCCCTGGGCCGCAAGGGCGGCAGCGGCTTTGTGGACGGCGGCGCGGCTCACGCCGAGCGTTTCGGCCAGCCGCTGGCCGGAGATGTAGCCGCCCTCGGCGGCGGAAAGCGCCTGCAGCAACGCCTGCTTCGTATTTGAGGCCATCGGCTTTTCCTCCTGCGGTTTTTGTGATAGTATCATTATAACAGAACGCTTCCTGCTTTGCCAGTAGAGCGGCAGGCAGAAAAATTTTTGGATTTTTTGCAGGAAACGTTCGGTCTGTTTCGTATGAAGAGACAGAGGGGCAGCAAAACCGCCCCGGACATTGCAGAAAGGAGGTCCTGCGGACCGTTGACCACACTGGAATTCAGCGCGCTGGTGCAGAAGTATCAGGGGCTCGTCTACACCGTCTGCCACCAGCTCGTGCCGGATGCAGGCGATGCGCAGGACCTGGCCCAGGAAACGTTCCTGGCGGCGTGGCGGGCCATCGACCGCTGCCCGCCCGGCTACGAAAAGCAATGGCTGGCGCGCATTGCCTCCAACAAGGCGAAGGATCATCTGCGCAGCGCGTGGGTGCGGCGGGTGAATACCCCCGGCGACGATGTGCTGGCGCTGGAAGGTGCCCCGCCCGGTTATGAGCCGGAACAGCGGGTGCTGGAGGAGCTGGGCGAGGCGCGGCTGACCGACATGATCCTGAACCTGCGGGAACCCTACAAGACGCCCTGCCGCCTGATGCTGCTGGAACAGCACACCGCTGCCGAAGCCGCTGCCCTCTGCGGGCGGCCGCAGAAGACGGTGGAAGCACAGGTCTACCGGGCAAAGAAGATGCTGGCGGAAACGATCCGCCAGGAAAGGAGGAGCGAAGATGCAATGGTTTCGGGATGATGGATGCCTGACGGACGAGGGCCTCTGCGCCCTGACGGCGGGGCAGCTGGATGAATTGGGGAGGCTGGAGACGGCAGAGCATTTGTCCTACTGCGATGCCTGCATGGACCGCTATACGGCTCTGCTGACAGCCGATGCGCTGGAAACACCGCCCCGGTCGATGCGCGGCACCGTGATGAGCACCATCTGGGTGCGGCTGATGCAGAACACCTATGGCCGGGTGGCCGTGGCCAGCGTGGCGGCGGTGCTGGCCCTGTCGATGTGGAAAGCCGGGAACCTGGGGCGGATCACCCGGCTGGGAAGTGAGCTGAGCACCATCCTTCCTCCTGCCCAGAGCCAGGATGCCGAACCGGAGCCGCAGAAGCCGGAACCGCTCGGCAAGCCGGTGGAGACGAGGGCCGACCGCGAGAGTGCGGGCAAGCTCCCCGGACCGCTGCAAAAACTGCTGGACGGCGTAACGAACAGCCCCCGAACGACCCCAAATACTTGAGAAATGAGGGAATCCACTTATGAAAAAGAACGGAATTCTGACCCTGCTGTTTGCGCTGATTCCGGGCGCAGGTGAGATGTATCAGGGCTATATGAAGCGCGGCCTGTCGCTCATCACGATGTTCTGCCTGTCCACCTTCCTGGGGGCCTGGACGCAGATCGCGATCTTTTATATCGGCGCACCCATTCTTTATATGTACAGCTTTTTCGATACCTTCAATCTGCGGGCGCAGATCGGCCTGGACGCCGCACCGGCGGACGATTATCTCATCCACTTTGACATGAGGGACCGGCGGCTGGAACAGCTGATGGCCGAGCGGCACAAGCTGCTGGGCTGGCTGCTCATCGCATTCGGTGGCATGGTGGCCTACCAGAACATCCTCATGAACACCCTTGGCGACCTGCTCTGGCGCTGGGGCAAGGAGAACCCGATCTTCCGGGCGCTCTATCTGGTGATGGATCAGCTGCCGGAAGTTCTGGTCTGCGTCGTGCTCATCGTCTGCGGCATCTGGCTGGTCAAAGGCCCCAGGACCGCAAAAAAGAGCGCCCCGAAGACCGAATCGGCGGAAGAGGACTTTACTGAATACCAGCCGGAACCCAAAAAGGTGAACGTGCAGGCCATCCTGAACAGCATCAACCGCAGGAGCGCAGAGGACGACGAAGCGGCTGCCGGGGAGATGGAGACCGGCGACACCACGGAGGACAACGATGGAATCGAATAAGACCGAGAAAGTTCCGGTGCGCCGGGTGGGCAGCCTGACGCTGGGCTTCGGCCTGATGGCGGTGGGCGTGTTCTTCCTCTGCTATTATTTCGTGCCGCAGTTCAACTGGGAGCTGGCCCTCAAGATCGCCCCGGCGGCAGGACTTTGCCTGCTGGGCGGCGAGGTGCTCTACTTTGCAGCGAAGCCGGAAAAGTGGAAGTACGATTTCCTGTCCGTCTTCTACTGCCTGCTGCTGGTGGGCGTCTGCCTGTGCGTGGGGGCACTGCCCGTGATGCTGGACCGCTTCGGCCCCGAAAACGAAATGCGGGTGGCCAAGATCACCGCTGAATACGAAGAGGGGCTGTACCATGCCATCTGTGAAGAAGCCCCGGAGATCGAACTGCGGAACCTTTCCGCCTGGCTGCAAAACTACTACGGCGATGCCGAGACGGTGGACGCTGCCGCAGCGGAACTCAACAGCGGCCTTGGCACATTGCAGCTGAACATCGAACTGTTCGGCCCCTATGAGAAGAAGGCGGCGTTTGCCATGGACTGCCGGAAGCTGACCGACATCATCCAGAAACAGGCGGCCCGGCCTGCTTCTGTGACCTTCTTTTATGACGGCACCGCGGGGAACGCGGAAGAAGACCTGAACAGCGGGAGCGTGAAGCCGGGGTGCAGCTACACCCTGACGCTGAATGGCGAAGTCCAGCTGGACTGGACCAGCGACATGATGACCAAGCAGACCGAAGCCACCGCACTGCTGGAGGAAGAAAACGACAGCTTTGCAGAATATGAGGCTGCGGAAGGCGAAGCCGCGGACTGAACCACGAACAGCCACTGCACGTTTGGTGCGGTGGCTGTTTTGGTGTACGGAAAAGGCCGGAAAAACAACACCCCCGCCCCTCAGAGCGCTGCAACGCGCCGAAGGGCGGGGGTGGTTTGATTCAGAGAGGGCCGTTAGCCGGGGTATCTCCGGACCTCCAGCAGGTCCTCAGCCCGGCGGACCTGTTCCGCAGTGGGCGGAACCGCGTCGGGCAGGGGGTAGGGGATGTTCAGCTTCTGCCACTTGAACAGCCCCAGTGTGTGATAGGGCAGCACCTCCACCCGCTGCACGGTCTTCAGCGAACGGATGAAGTCTGCGGTCCTGCGCAGACCCTCTTCGTCGTCGGTCAGGCCGGGCACCAGAACATGCCGGATCCAGAGCGGGACGCCCAGGTCGGAGATGTGCCGGGCCATGGCAAGGATGTTGGCGTTGTCCCTGCCGGTGAGCTGGCGGTGCTTTTCGGGGTCGATCTCTTTCAGGTCCAGGATGACCAGGCTGGTGGACTGCATGAGCGCATCGAAACGGGCGAGATACTCCGGGTCCTGCCGGAACGGCTCCCCGGCGGTATCCAGCGCGGTATGCACGCCTTTGGCGCGGGCCAGCTGGAACAAGCGGGTCACGAAGTCCATCTGCCGCAGCGGTTCGCCGCCGCTGACGGTGATGCCGCCCTTTTTGCCCCAGTAATTGCGGTAGCGGTAGACCCGCTGGAACAGCTGTTCCGGGGTCCACTCTTCCCCGCCGTCGGCCCAGGTCTCCGGGTTGTGGCAGTATTTGCAGCGCAGCGCGCAGCCCTGCAGAAAGACCACGAACCGGACGCCGGGCCCGTCCACGGAGCCGAAGCTCTCCAGCGAGTGGACGTACCCGATGGGGTTACAGGGCTGCATGGCAGGTGCGGGAGATGACGTCCATCTGCTGCTCGCGGGTCAGGTCGATGAACTTGACCGCGTAGCCGGAGACGCGGATGGTGAAGTTGGCGTACTCTTCCTTTTCCGGGTGCTCCATGGCGTCCAGCAGCTTCTCCTTGCCGAAGACGTTGACGTTCAGGTGGTGGGCACCCTGGTCGAAGTAGCCGTCCATGACCTGGACCAGATTCTCGATGCGCTCGCCCTCGCTGTGGCCCAGTGCGTCGGGGTTGATGGTCTGGGTGTTGGAGATGCCGTCCAGTGCCCAGTGATAGGGCAGCTTGGCCACGGAGTTCAGAGAGGCCAGCAGGCCGTTCTGCTCGGCACCGTAGCTGGGGTTCGCGCCGGGGGCAAACGGGGTGAAGGCGGCGCGGCCATCGGGCAGGGCGCCGGTGTACTTTCCGTAGACGACGTTGGACGTGATGGTCAGGATGGAGGTGGTCGCCTCGGAGTTGCGGTAGGTGTGGCGCTTCTTGATCATCTCCAGGAAGGTCTTCAGCAGCCAGACGCCGATTTCGTCGGCGCGGTCGTCGTCGTTGCCGTACTTCGGGAAGTCGCCCTCGATCTCAAAGCCGGTGGCAAGGCCGGTCTCGTCGCGCAGGGCCTTGACCTTGGCGTACTTGATGGCGCTCAGGGAGTCGATGACGTGGGAGAAGCCTGCGATGCCGGTGGCGAAGGTGCGGCGGACATCGGTGTCGATGAGGGCCATCTCAGCCTCTTCGTAGTAGTACTTGTCGTGCATATACTGGATGAGGTTCAGCACATTGACGTACAGACCGGCCAGCCAGTCCAGCATCTGGACGTACTTGGGCAGAACTTCGTCATAGTTCAGGTACTCGCTGGTGATGGGGGCGTAGTTGGGGCCGCACTGCTCGTGGCTCTTCTCGTCCACGCCGCCGTTGATGGCGTACAGCAGGCACTTGGCCAGGTTTGCGCGGGCACCGAAGAACTGCATCTCCTTGCCGGTCTGGGTGGCAGACACGCAGCAGCAGATGGAGTAGTCGTCGCCCCAGACGGGCTTCATCACATCGTCGTTCTCATACTGGACGGAGCTGGTGTCGATGGAGACCTTGGCGGCGTACTTCTTGAAGGCTTCGGGCAGGGCAGAGGAGTAGAGAACGGTCAGGTTCGGCTCCGGGGCAGGGCCCATGTTTTCCAGCGTGTGGAGGAAGCGGTAGCAGTTCTTGGTGACCATGCTGCGGCCGTCCATGCCGATGCCGCCCACTTCCAGGGTGGCCCAGACCGGGTCGCCGGAGAAGAGCTGGTTGTAGCTGGGAATGCGGGCGAACTTGACCATGCGGAACTTCATGACCATGTGGTCGATAAGCTCCTGGGCCTCGCTTTCGGTCAGGATGCCCTGGTCGAGGTCGCGCTGGATGTAGATATCCAGGAAGGTGGAGATGCGGCCCACGCTCATGGCAGCGCCGTTCTGAGTCTTGATGGCGGCCAGGTAGCCGAAGTAGAGCCACTGGCAGGCTTCCTTGGCGTTCTTTGCGGGCTGAGAGATGTCGTAGCCATAGGCCTCGGCCATCTTCTTCATACCCTTGAGGGCGCTGATCTGGCGGGCGATCTCCTCGCGCAGGCGGATGACGTCATCGGTCATGGTGCCGTCGCCGCAGTTGGCGAGGTCTTCCTGCTTGAACCGGATCAGCGCGTCGATGCCGTACAGTGCCACGCGGCGGTAGTCGCCGACGATGCGGCCGCGGCCGTAGGTGTCGGGCAGGCCGGTGATGATATGGGTGTGACGGGCCTTCTTCATTTCGGGGGTGTAAGCGTCGAAGACGGCCTGATTGTGGGTGCGGGTGTAGTCGGTGAAGATCTTGTGCAGCTCTTCGCTGGGCTGGTAGCCGTAGGTGGTGCAGGCCTGCTCTGCCATCTTGATGCCGCCGTAGGGCATGAAGGCGCGCTTGAGGGGCTTATCCGTCTGCAGACCGACGATCTGCTCCAGATCCTTCAGCGATTCGTCGATGTAGCCGGGGCCGTAAGAAGTCAGGCTGCTGACGACCTCCGTCTCCATATCCAGCACGCCGCCTTTGGCGCGCTCTTCCTTCTGGAGCTTCTGCAAAGCTCCCCACAGCTGGTTGGTCGCCTCGGTGGGGCCGGCCAGGAACGACTCGTCGCCGTCGTACGGGGTATAGTTCTTCTGGATGAAGTCGCGGACGTTGACTTCCTCTTTCCAGATGCGGCCCTCAAAGCCTTCCCACTGTTCAAAATCGATCATTGGAACCTCCTTGCTCTTTACCATTTTCTCGATGGTTAGCATAATCTAACTAATGAGCCTTTGAAAAACCGCTTCTCGGCGGTTTTCTGGGGGCGTACGAATGAGCTGCAAGGCGCAGGCAGATGCAGACACCCAGCAGCCTTAAGAATATAATATCAGTGTTTTTTTCAAAAAGCAAGAGGGAACGGATGGATTTTACACAAAGGCGGGAAAGGTTTCTTAGTGCAAGTGTCCAATTTTTGGAGAAAAAGCTTTTTCCGCAAAAAAATTTCAAATCGGGGCTTGACAGGCATGACAAACTATGGTATCCTGTTGTCACGGCAAGGTTAGTTAAATCTAACCGAGGCTGCGAAACCCTCTGCAAAGGGTTCCGATTCCTCCATTCCATACTCTCTTTTTCTTTTGGCAGGGTGCGGCATTCTGGTTTGCTCCGCCCCTCCTGCGCGGCAAAGGCGGCTCTGGTACAGCGGCCTTTGCGAAAACAGAAAACAAAAAACGGGACGCACAGCTTGACCACCTGTGTGCCCCGATTTTTGTTTGTAACGGTCTATTTCTGTGCATCCATCCGGTCCAGATGTTTCTGGGCAAACAGCGATGCCACGGCGGAGAAGCCGAAGACGAAGTAGTAGCTGGCGATGCGGAAGAGCATCAGGGTGCTCATGGCCTCGCCGCGGGTCATGAAGGAGCCGAAGACGAGGAGAAAGGCTGTCTCGATGGAACCCATACCGGCCACATTGGGCAGAGCGTTGGAGAGAAAGAGCATCAGGCTGGCAAGCAGCTGCACCTGCCAGAAGCTGAGGCCGCAGGGCAGGCCCATGAACCGGATGCAGAGATACGGCAGGGTGTACATCAGAAAGAGCTTGAGGGTGTGCAGCGCGAAGATCTGGACGCAGCGGCCCTTGTCGGCGAGGAGGTGGCGGCTCTCGGTGCCGAGGGTGTCCAGCTGTTCCAGCCATTTTTCCCGGCGGGTCTGCCAGGAGTCAGTCCTGGGCAGGTAGCCCAACGCCCAGCGGGCCAGCCGCTGGATGAGGGGCGATACGCAGACCAGCACCAGCGCCACGATGATGACGGCCACCACGGCATAGGCCATGGGCAGATAGTTCATCACGCCGGAGGTGTTGGCGGCGAGCCACCGGTGCTGCAGCAACAGCATCGCGGTGGCGTAAAGCAGAACGGTGGTCTTGTGGAAGACGTATTGCAGGGTCATCAGGCCCACGCCGGGGCCAAGCGGCAGGCCGCTGCGGTAGAGGTAGTAGGACTGCATCGGCATGGCACCGGCACCCAGGCAGATGACGTTGCCGAAGGTGCCCATGAACGACGATTCCAGCGCCTGCCGCACGGTGAAGCCGGGCATCCGGCTGCGGATGATGACCCAGCTGACCAGACCTTCCAGCACCGGGTAGGTCAGGCCCACGGCCAGCACGAGCAGTACCTGCCAGAAGCGCAGCTGTGTCAGCGCGGCAGAGATCTCGGCCCAGTGGCGCTGGAAGATCCAGAAGACGATGCCGGTGAGCACCACCAGAATGGTGAGCGAGAGGATCGTTTTTTTGCGGGACGGCTGCTGCGGGGTGGACTGGTCCATCAGAAAAGGCTCCTTTCGAAATCGTTGGTTGCAGTATACCACAGCAGCCGGAGCGGTTTGTGAACTTGTACGAAATTTTTCTCGTCAATTTGAGCGAAGTGATAAAAAATCCTCCGTACAACCTCTCAGTCTCGCTCACGCTCGACAGCTCCCCTGGTAGGGGAGCCTCTGGCGAAACCATTGACTTTGCGAGGACTGCCAAAGCCTCCCCTACAAGGGGAGGTGGCATTGCGAAGCAATGACGGAGAGGTTGTACGAAGGAAAAGTGAATCACAAATAAAACGTTAGTGCCCTTCGGTCAGCTCTTTCACCGCAGCGGTGAGAGTGTCGGCGAAGGATTGCTTGGAATAATGCGCTTCGTAGAGCTTCCGGCAGTCGGCCCGCATGGCGGCGAGCTTCTCCGGGTGGAGGATGGCCCACTCCAGAATGGAGGCCAGCTTTTCCGGGTCGTCGTCCGGGTAGGTGAAACCATCTACCCCTTCGGTGATGAGACCGGCGGTGCCGGTGTGTTCCGACACGATGGAAGGTTTGCCAAAGATGAGACCCTCGGTGACGAAGGTGGGCATCGGGTCGTCACGGGAGGCGCAGACGAGGCAGGTGCACTGCTCCATCAGGTTCTTGATCTCATCCCGGCTGAGCCGCTTGCAGTAGAAGACGTTGGCCGGGTGTTCGGTGGTCAGGGCGCGGACGGCGTCCATCATCTCCTGGTCGGCAGCCTTGCCCACGAAGAGGAAGGTTGCTTTTTCCCGCACGGCGTCGGGCAGCAGGCGGATGGCCTTGCAGAAGATGTCCTGCCCCTTTCGGCGCTCGAACGAGCCGACCGTGGCGAAGAGGGGCTTGTCGGCGGGGTAGCCCAGGTCGCAGCGGGGGAAATCCTCAGCGGCATAGTCCGGCAGGCCGTAGATGAGGGGGCGGATGTCGAACTGGGGGCGGACCGAGTGCATGGCAGCGGCAGCGTGTTTGCCGACCGAGTAGAGCTGCACATTGGGCGCAATGTGCTTGGGAATCTGGTGCGCGATGTGGGGGTAGCCCGCAAAGGCATCGTGGAGCCACCAGAGCACCGGCACCGGTGCGTTGCTCAGGGCGCGGATAACGCGGGCCTCGACCACGGTGTTGGCCAGCACGAAGTCGGCGCAGAGCGCCAGCCCCCAGAGGGTGTTCGAGGAGGTGCAGCCTGCGCGGGTGATGACAGCGGCTCCGGCATCCACGAAGAGCTGGAGCGAGCCGGAATCGTCCGGGCCGAGGACCACGACCTCATAGCCCATGCTGCGGAGCACCGGCACGGCGCTGACCAGCACGATGGGGGCACCGGTCATGTCCAGCACATGGCTCATGACGAAGGCCCGCTTGCCGGAGGCGGAATAGGCATCCTCGGCGCAGATGTCCCGCTCGTAGTGGAGCAGGGCCTGCGGGATGCAGACCGGAGCCTGGCAGAGCTGCGCGGCCAGAGCCAGCAGCTCAGTGACGCTTTCGGGGTCCCGCGCGGCGGCGCGGCAGCGGGCCAGCAGGCTGTGGCTGACGAGGGCGAACTTGTTCTCGGCCAGATGCCCATGGCTCTGGTAGAGGGCCGTCTGCCCCGAAAAGCCGAAGACCGCGTTGCAGACGGCGTAGTCCGCGCCGTCCCGCAGGGCCTGGGCGAAATAGGTCAGGGTGGTGGAGAGGCAGGCAACATCCTCGCTGACGAGGAGCACACCGGCCACCGCGTCGGTCAGCTCTCCGGCCAGATGGTCCACCAGACGGAATTTGCGGTGGAGCTGGTCCTGCAGAGCCTGCGCCAGAACGCGGCTGCGCAGCGGCGCATAGACGAGCAGATAGGTGCTCTGGGTGTCGGTGTAGGTCTGCTTTGCCAGCTGTTCCCGCTGCAGGGAAGTGTAACTGTTGTACATGCGCGTCCCTCCCGGCTCAGTGGCGGAACAGCCCCAGCAGACTGCGCAGGGGCCGTGTCAGCCTCCAGCTGCTGCTGTTCAGGACGCCTTCCAGCGAAGTCTCGTAGGCCTGACGGCGGGCTTCCGCCTCGGCGTTCTTCTGGTGCAGTTCGCTGATCTGCTGCTGCAGCGCGGCAATGGCCTGCTGCTGTGCGGCGATCTGGTCGTTGAGGCCGGCGATGTGCTGGGCCTCGCTGTCTCTGGTCTTCTGGCAGAACCGGAGGCCCTCCAGCACGGTGTTGAAGAGCGGCTTGTCGGCCAGCATTTCCAGAGGGCAGTAATGGTAGGAGACGCCCAGCTTCATCCCGGCGGGGAAATGGGTCACACCATCCAGCAGATAGTTGGGGTCGCGGTCGAGGAAGAGGGTGCTGTCGCTGGGCAGAGTCAGGCCGTTGGCCGGGCGGCAGAGCACCCGGTCGTCCGAAAGGCTCAGGTTGGTGATGCAGCAGGGCAGCTCGCCCGGATCGAGCCGCAGGGCGCGGGCGGTCACGGGCAGCTCAAAGGTCGCGGTGACAACACCCGTCAGCTCGTCCACCTCGTAGTCCGGGGCGGTGAGGGTGTCTTTCTCCGAAAAGCCGAAGCCCGCATCAAAATAGAGGGTGGGCTGCAGCAGGGCGGGGGAGTCGGTGTGCTTCTCATTCTGGGGATGGGCCGCAAGGTAGGACTGCACTTCCTGTTCCAGCCCAAGGCAGCGTTCTGCCAGACGGGAGACGCCCTCGTCTGAGAGTTTGAGCTGCTGTTCGAGGTCCGCGATGCGGGCCTGCAGGGCAGCCGTAGAGGCAGGAGCTTCGTTGTTCATAACCGGATTCTCCTCATTTTATATAAATTCACTTCAGCGGGGAGACCCCGCAAAAATTCAATGTCTGGCCGCATAACGCCGCTGCGCCGGGCCCGCACGTCGGGCGGCCGCATTCCGGGCAGCGGTGCGCTGGAGCTTCCAGTCGCGGCGGCGGAGCAGCAGCTCGCAGATCAGCAGGATCGAACCCATGGACACCGCAAAGTGGGTCACAAGGCCCAGAGCCTCCCGGCCCGCAAACTTCTGCGCCATCAGATACCAGGGGATGGCGGTGAGCTCCACGGTGTGGATGCAGAAGATGTACAGCGACCGCTGGCCGATGGCCTGCACGCCGTGGGTGATGAAATTGTCCACATGGCGCTGGAAGAAGAGCAGCAGCGACAGCATACCCAGACCGGTCATCACATCCAGCAGGATGCTCACTGGGCCGAAGGTCCATTCGGCCATCGAGACACAGTCGGTGCTCTGGGTGGCCAGCACAAGGCCCGCCACAGCCAGCGCCGAGGCGATCATGCCGAGCTTGAGCTTCCAGGACAGGGGCCTGTCGAAGATCTTGTGCTGCTTGGCCAGATACCCGACGTAGAGCGCCGGAACCGTGACCATGCCCTGGCCGATGCAGAAGGGGACCTCCCAGGTGATGCAGATGCCCCAGCCCAACAACATGGTGCCCAGCACGGCCCAGGGTATGTATGGTTCGGGGAAGATGTTCAGGATGACGTCCAGCAGGATCCACGCGATCATCAGCGAGAGCAGATACCACATCGGCCCGCAGGAGAAGAAGGTCTGCCCGGCGTAGATGGAGGTATGGGGCAGGCCCAGCGCAAAACCGCCGAAGACCTTGAGGGTCTCTCGGACAGCGCCCTCGACCGAGCCGAAGGTGAGATAGTGGATGAGAAAATGGAAGAACGTCGTGGCAAGCCCGGTATAAAGGTAGGGCTTGAGCAGCGTTTTGAACTGCTGGTCGATGCACTTGCCGATGGACCGCTTGCGGAAGCCGTAGCCGCTGGCGATGTAGAACGCCGCCATCAGTGACTCCCGGTAGGCGAACAGATAAAAGGTCATGGGCGTGATGGTCGTCGTGGCACCCACCGGATACAGCTCGGCGGAGTGCGCGAACACGATGGTCAGCATTCCGATGCCCTTGAGAAAATCAAACATGCCCAATGAATTGGCTGTGCGGGGTTTGGTACCCTCCATGAAATGCCCTCCTTTGCGCCGAGATCACCGGGGGAGTGGCAGATGCCGAATTCGGGCGCAAGATGTTAAAAGTTACAAAATCGTTATAAATAAGTATAATGCTTTTTTGAGGTTCTGTCAATCAAAGACGGACAGCCTGCAAAAAGCCGTCCTGGTGCAGAAAAAGTGTACCACACCCGCTGCCCCTGCGCAATGAATGGGAGCAAATCCCATCTGTCTGCACAAGCTATGTGCAAGTTTATGTTGCATATTTGTGCAATTAAAACTTGCATTCAGCTCCGGAATGCGGTATACTGAGAACCATAGCCCCCAAACTTTGCCAAAAAGCGGGATTCATTGGGAAAAACGCCAAACAAACAAGGAGTGTATAAAATATGACCAGAGAAGAGTGCTGCGCCGTTGTTGCTGAAAAAGACATGCCGAGGACGGTCTATGATATGATCGTTGCCATGCAGGAAAAATACGCCGAGCGCCCGGCATTCCGCTGGGTGGACGACGCCACCAAGACCGTGCAGGAGAAGACCTACGGCCAGTTCGTGGAGGACATCCGCAAGATGACCAGCTATCTGCAGGCAAATGTTGCTGATGTAAAGGGCCAGCGCATCGTCATCCTGAGCCGCACCAACTACGAGTACGGTGTGGTGACCTTCGGCGCTGTGATGGCAGGTGCCGTCATCGTGACCCTGAACCAGAAAAAGACCTGGCCGGAGCTGGAGTATGAGCTGGGCCTGAGCGAGCCTGCCCTCATCTTTACCGACGGCATCGACTACGGCTATGCCGACGAGCTCAAGGCCGCCTACGGCGACAAGCTCCGCCCCATGAACGCCTATGAGGGCAGCACCCCGGCCGAGCTGGCCAACCGTATCGACCCCAACGCCCTGATGATGCTGATGTTCACCTCCGGCACCACCGGCCGCAGCAAGGGCGTCATGCTCAGCGAAAAGAACTACTTCAGCGCCGTGCGGATGTATGTTGCTGGCCAGGCGGCCGTTATGAGGAAAGCCCAGGAACTGGCCCCGAAGGATATGGACAAGCCCTTCAGCCACTTCACACTGGTGCCCATGTTCCACCTGTCCGGCTTCATCTGCTACTTCGCCTACGGCATCCATGGCTGGACCCTGAACCTCTGCGCGGACCCGCGCGACGTGCGCCGCGATATGTCCATGATGCACAGCGACGCCATGTCCACCCCGCCGGTGCTGGTGGAGATGATCTACAACGAGATCCGCCGCGGCAATCAGGACAAGCTGAACGGCCTGTGGAACCTGAGCTGCTCTTCCGCCATCCTCGACCCGGAGATCCTGAGCTACCTCATCGCCCACGGCTTCTTCATCAATCAGTGCTACTCCATGACCGAGCTGGCCGGCTATGGCCTGCTGAACATTGCGCAGGAGGGCGAGCACCTGCGCGCTCTGGGCAAGCCGGACGGCTTCTGCGAGATCAAGCTGGATGAGACCGATGAGATCTGCGTCCGCGGTGATGTCGTCATGCTGGGCTACTACAAGGACCCGGAGGCCACCGCCGAGGCCATCGACAAGGACGGCTGGCTCCACAGCGGCGACCTGGCCCGCGTGGACGAGGACGGCTTCTACTACATCACCGGCCGCAGGAAGAACCTCATCATCCTGGACAGCGGCGAGAACGTCAGCCCCGAAGAGCTGGAGAAGCTGCTGGGCAAATGCACCGACATCAAGGAGTGCGTCGTCAAGGAGATGGGCAAGAAGATCGGTGCCGTCATCTGCTGCGAACCGGACAAGGAGCAGACCGTCCGCGCCTTCGTCACCGAGCTGAACCGCACCCTGCCGCTGTACAAGCGCATCAGCGCGGTGGAGTGCACCGCAGAGCCGCTGCCCCGCAATGCCATGGGCAAGCTGCTGCGCAAGTAAGAGCGCATTTGTAGAAAATCTGTAAAGCTGTATGGCGAAATATTGCAATTCCCCTGAAAAACGGGTATTATAAAACTGCATGACGTCGGTACAGGCCGGGACCAGAATGGGGAAACCGGGCCGCGCGGGGCATCCCCTTGCGCTGCGACGCTGAAATCCATCATGGAAAGGAAGATTTTTTGATGCAAAGAGCAGAAATTGTGTCCCAGATCCTCGCGGTCCTGGAGGACGTGGCAGAGATCAGCCCGGAGGACGTGAACGAAGACAGCGTCCTGATGGACGACCTCGACCTGTCCTCGATGGAGATCCTGACCATTGTGGCGGATCTGGAAGAGACCTTTGGTCTGCGCATCCCCGAAAAGGAGCTGCGCAACTTTGTGACCATCGCGGACGTGGCAGATTATCTGGCGGATAACGCGGGGTGACCTGATTGAACGAGACGCAGTGCGCCGTTTTTCAGGGCATCGTGTATTATTACCGCGCCAATCAGGTGATCTGCCGCTATCAGATCGCCCTGCACGACCCTGTGGACCCGGTGCTGGAAGCAGCGGAACTCGACGAACAATAAAAAAGGTGTTGCTGCGAATTTCTTGCAGCAACACCTTTTTTGGTTTTCAGAAGGAACCGCCCGACGAGCCGCCGAAGCCGTCGCTGTCGGTGGTGGAACCGCCGGAGTCGCTTTCGGGCTGGGGCGGGTCGTAGACCTCGACGCGGTCGGTGTGAGTGTAGCGGTCAGTCTTGACCCGCAGCTTGAGCCCGGCACCGATGTAGTCGTCGGCCTCGGTCTTGAGCTGGGCCGTCTTCATCCGGCTGTACAGGATGCCGCAGACCACGGCGGCGATGAGCATCGGGATGCCCACCACGATGAGGATGCCGATCAGGCCGAGGCCGCCGTCCGGGTCGTTGTCGTAATCCAGCGGCTCGCCGTTCTCGGCGTAGAAGTCCAGCGTGCTGGCGCAGAGGTCGATGTAGGTCTGGGCAGCATCGGCGTAGTCGCCGTCCGACAGCAGGGGCACGACCTCGTCTTCCAGCTGCTCGATGCGGTAGTCGGTAAAGGCGGTGACGCCCCCGCCGTAGGTGATGGTGACGTACTTGCGGGAGCCGAGGGCGATCATGAACAGGATGCCGCTTTTTCCGCTGCCGGAGCCAAGGTCGTTCTGCACATAATAGTTCTTGGCGTAGGCGCGCTGGTCGGTGTCGCCGATGCTGTCCACCGTGAGGAAATAGACGTCGCAGTCATGCCCGGCGGAAGCGTCCTCGGCGCTGGATTCCAGCTGGGCGAGGGTGTCGGCGTCGAACAGGCCGTACTCATCCCGCACAAGGGGCGCGTCGGCCAGCGCCGGGCAGGCGAGACAGGCCGCAAGGACCAGGGCGGCAAGAAATGCGCAGAGGCTGCGCAGGCAATGGGTGTGAGGATTCATTCTGCGCACCTCCTTATAAGTAGAGCAGCCAGGTGAGGAAGGCCATCAGCGGCAGGCTGATGGCGGCGAACCACGCGGCCACTTTGGCTTTGTCCACAGGCAGGTCGCCGATGAGCCGCCCGGTCTGGCCGTTCATCGCGAAGAGAAAGTCGTTGTCCTTCCAGCGAGTGTGGAGCATCCAGACCGGCAGCAGGGCGTAATGCGCCTTGAGCTTGCTGAGGTTGATGTCCTCGTGCAGGGTGTTGACCTCCGAATAGCCGTGGGTGGTCTCGTGCAGAGCCTGGGCCGTGGAGTTCAGCATCCGGGTGCGGGCCCGCTCGGCGCAGGCGTCGGAGTCCTCGTCGTAGCGGTCGGCCAGAAAGCCCGGCAGATACGCAGTGGAAAAGGGCTTCAGTTCGCTGTAATCAAACGGCTCAATGGCGTCCATGTGGGCGTTGGGCATCTTGCTGGAGCCGTCCACCGGAACGCGGGTGAAGACGGCGGTGCCCTCGCGCCGGACGTCGTAGTGCTGGGTGGTGGTCACGTTGTAGTCGCCCTCGCGGTGGCTCTCGGTCGTCAGGCCCTCGTAGCTGCCCCGCGCATCGGCCTCGGCATCGTAGAGCCAGAAAGGAACGTAGACGCCCTGCAGCTCAGCGATGTGGTTCTGGCTCTTGAACGCCTTGGGCAGAAAGGCCTTGCCTTTATAGTAGTGGGTCAGCTGGGCGATGGCGGCATTCTTGTCCAGCTTGAAGGGCAGGATGTACTCCGGCTTGAGCTTGCCGGAGAGCTTGCCGCCCAGCACGGTGGGGTTGCCGCAGTAGGGGCAGTTGGTGGCGGCGGTGGTGGCGTCGCAGACAAGCTCAGCCCCGCAGGTGGTGCAGGTGTAGCTGGTCAGGCTGGCGGCCTCCATCTCATCCCAGACGGGAGCGGCTGTTTTGCGCTGCGCCGCTTTTTTCTGGTCTGCCTCGGCGGCGGAGTCGGCCTTTTTCTGCTTGGCCGCGTACTGCGCCTCGATGTCTGCCACCTCATACGCCGAGCCGCAGTAGTCGCAGACGAGCTTGCCGGTGGCGCTGTCGAAATGCAGGGGGCCGGTGCAGGCCGGGCATTGGTAATTCGTTACTTTATCAGCCATTCAGGATGCCTCTCTCATGCGCCGAAGGGGCTGCCGCATTCCGGGCAGAACTTCGGCGGGTGGGCCGGGTCGGCAGGGGTGAAGCCGCAGTTCGGGCACTTGCCAGCGGGCTTCGGCTTGCCGCACTCGGAACAGAATTTGCCGCTGTTCTTTGCGCCGCAGCTGCACACCCAGACGGTGGGCGCTTCGGGCCGGGGCTTGCCGCAGGCGGTGCAGAACTTGCCGGTGTTGCCGGTCTGGCCGCAGGCGCAGGCCCAGCCGGAAGCCGGGGCGGCCGGCGAAGCGGGCTGCTGAGCCCCCATCTGGTAGAGGGTCTGGGCGTTGACGCCGCCCGCCGCTGCCGCCTGATTGACCCCCATGAAGGCCATGGCCGGGCCGGCGGCGGTGTTGGAGGCAGCCGCCTGCATGGCAGCGGCCTGTGCGCCCACCAGATGGGCGGCGGCGCGGGTGGGGTCCATGAAGGCGGCACTGCGCTGCAGGTCCTTGATCATCTGTTCGTCTTCTTCGCTGGCCTTAACACCGGATACACCCAGCGAGACGATCTCGATGCCGCGCAGCTTGCTCCACTTGGCGCTGAGGGCCTGGTTGAGAGCGTCCGCCAGCTCGGTGGTGTGGGCGGGCAGGGAGGAGTAGCGGATGCCCTGCTCGCTGATGCGGGCAAAAGCAGGCTGCAGGGCGGTCATCAGCTCGGTCTTGAGCTGGCCGTCCAGCGCGTCGCGGGTGTAGGCGTTTTCCACATTTCCGCAGACGTTGGTGTAAAACAGGATGGGGTTGACGATGCGGTAGCTGTACTCACCAAAGCAGCGGATGGCGATGTCGAGGTCGATGCCGGCGCGCTGGTCCACCACCCGGAAGGGCACCGGGTTGGGGGTGCCGTACTTGTTGCCCACCAGCTCCTTGGTGTTGATGTAGTAGATGCGCTGGTCGGCGGCGGCCTGCCCGCCAAAGCCGAACCGCTTGCCCATCTCGGCAAAGACACCGTCGATGTCCTTCAGCCCGCCGCTGAGCAGGGAGGGCTGGGTGCCGGTGCTGTAGGTGTACTCGCCCGGCTCGGCGCACAGCTCTACCACCTTGCCCTGCTCCACGATCAGGGCGCACTGGCCCTCCGCCACGGCCACGATGGAGCCGTCGGAGATGATGTTCTCATTGCCGTGCTTGTTGGCAGTGCGGCGGTCGGTGCGCTTCTGCCCCTTGACGGCCAGCACTTCGGCCGGGAGGGCATCGCAATAGAAAAACTCTTTCCACTGGTCGGCCATCACGCCGGAGGCCGCGTTCATTGCAGCTTTTACAAGACCCATATTCCAAATCTCCTTTGAAGTGGTTTCGGTTGCGGAACTGTTCCTAGTATAGCACAGAAGCACTGCAAAAGGAAACTGCCTCTTGCAATTTTGGCACGATGGGTGTAGAATACTCCCGACAACAAAATACAGGGGAGCTCGTCATGCGGGCTGAGAGGAAGTGCTCAAACTTCGACCCTTTTACCTGATGCGGATAATGCCGCCGTAGGAAGTCATCACGATGCGTTTTCACAGGGGCTTCCGCAGAGGGAGCTCCTGTTTTTGTTTTCTGCCGCAGCCGCCGTGTGGGCGGCTCCGGGCCGAGGGGGAGCGCCCTGGGCCTTGAATCGACGCGATGGGAAGCCGTGTTCCGGCGTGAGAGGAGACCAGAAAGTCTCGACCGCTTTGCAATAGGAGGAATCCTCATGAAAGCACTCTCTACGAAAAAGCTGGCTCTGGCCGGGATGCTCTGCGCCCTGGCCGTTGTGGGCAGCGTGTTCAGCTTCCCCATTTTTGGCAGCAAATGCGCCCCGGTGCAGCACATGGTCAACATCCTGTGCGCTGTGCTGCTGGGCCCCTACTACGGCATCGGCGTGGCCTTCGTGGCCTCGCTGCTGCGCAACCTGCTGGGCCTGGGCAGCCTGATGGCCTTCCCCGGCAGCATGTTCGGTGCCCTGCTGTGCGGCATCGTCTACCACAAGACCGAAAAGCTGCTGCCCACTCTGGTGGGTGAGGTGTTCGGCACCTCCATCCTGGGCGGGCTGTGCGCCTACCCGGTGGCCATCCTGCTGATGGGCAAGAGCGCGGGCGATATCGCATTCTATGCCTACATCGTGCCCTTCCTCGTCTCGACCGCAGGCGGTGCGGTCATTGCAGGTGTGCTGCTGGCCGCGCTGCAGCGTTCCGGTGCTCTGCACTCCATGCAGACCAGCCTGAGCTGAGGAGGGCACCGTGACAGCGTTTGGAGCTCTTTTCGACCGGGTGCGGGAAACCTCGCCCCTCGTCCACTGCATCTCGAATCTCGTCAGCGCCAACGACTGCGCCAACATCGTGCTGGCGGCCGGGGCGTCGCCCATCATGGCGGACGACCCGGAGGAGGTGGAGGAGATCACGGCGCTGAGCCGGGCTCTCTGCCTGAGTCTGGGCACCCCGAACCCCCGCAAAGCCGAGGCCATGGTCAAAGCGGGCCGCACCGCCGCCCGGCTGGGCCTGCCGGTGGTCTTTGACCCGGTGGGCGTGGGCGCATCGCAGTTCCGCCAGAGCATCGCGGCCGAGGTGCTGCGGGAAGTGCCCGTCACCGTGCTGCGGTGCAATGCCTCGGAGCTGCAGGCGCTGAGCGGGCTTGCGCAGGTCTCACGCGGGGTGGATGCCGGCAAGACCCTGCCGCCGGAGGCCCTGCGGCCGCTGGCTGAGCAGTTTGCCGCGCAGCACCACTGCGTCGCGGCGGTGACCGGGGCTGAGGACATCGTGACGGACGGGAAGACGACCCACATCCTCCGCAACGGCACCCCGCTGCTGCGGCGGGTGACCGGGGCGGGCTGTATGTTGTCGGTCCTGACGGCGGCTTTCGTGGGGGCCAACCCCGACCGCCCGCTGGCCGCGGCGGCCGCCGCCGTCTGCGCGATGGGTCTTTGCGGCGAGACTGCCGCTGCCCGCCTGACCGGCGAAGAGGGCACCGGAACGCTGCGCATGTATCTGATGGATGCCGTGTCCAACCTGACCGGCGAACAACTTGACCAAGGAGCAAACGATGAACTGTACTGCTGAGATGCTGCGGCTCTATGCCGTGACCGACCGCGCCTGGGTGGGCGAACAGACCCTGCCCCAGCAGGTGGAAGCTGCCCTGAAGGGCGGGGCCACCTGTGTGCAGCTGCGGGAAAAAGATCTGGGCGACGCGGCCATTCTGGCAGAGGCGCTGGAGATCTCCGCCCTCTGCAAACGGTACGGTGTGCCGTTCATTCTGAACGACAACGTGGCGCTGGCCAGGCAGTGCGGGGCCGACGGTGTGCATCTGGGGCAGGAGGATATGGACCCTGCCGAAGCCCGGCGCATCCTTGGCCCGGAGGCCATCATCGGCGTGTCGGCCCACAATGTGGCCGAAGCCAGAGCCGCTGTGGAGGCCGGTGCGGACTATCTGGGCTGCGGGGCCATGTTTGCGACCGCCACCAAGACGAATGTGACCGCCCTGCCCAAAGAGACGCTGCGGGACATCTGCGCGGCGGTCCCCATCCCGGTGGTCGCCATCGGCGGCATCCACAAGCAGAATCTGCTCAGCCTTGCCCACTGCGGCGAAGCCGGTGTGGCGCTGGTCAGCGCCATCTTCGCGGCTAAGGACATCGAGGCCGAGTGCAGGGAATTGAGAGCATTGGTAGAACAGCTATAAAGTTGTCCTTCGTACAACCTCTCAGTCTCGCTCACGCTCGACAGCTCCCCTGGTAGGGGAGCCTCTGGCGAAACCGGAGACTTTGCAAGGACTCTCCCCTACAAGGGGAGGTGGCATTGCGAAGCAATGACGGAGAGGTTGTAGGAAGGAAATTATAATCTCGGCAGACCGGGGGCACCACCTTCTGCCGGAACAGACTTCATGCAAAGGAGTTTTGACATGAACACCGCAGGGTTTGTCTGCGGAGGCGCCGGAAACCACCCGTTTGATGGGCGAAGTCCGGCTCTTTCGTAACGATAGAAAAAAGAGCAAGTATCGACTTGTCAAACTGGAGGTAACAAGATGCAGAATTACACCACACAGATGGACGCGGCCCGCAAGGGCATCGTGACCAAGGAAATGGAGATCGTCGCCCAGAAGGAGTACCGCACCACGGAGGAGATCCGTCAGCTGGTGGCCGAGGGCAAAGTCGCCATCCCGGCCAACAAGCACCACACCTGCCTGAACCCGGAGGGCATCGGCAGCATGCTGCGCACCAAGATCAACGTCAATCTGGGCGTCTCCCGCGACTGCAAGGACTACAACATCGAGATGCAGAAGGTGATGAGCGCCGTGAACATGGGCGCAGAGGCCATTATGGATCTGTCCAGCCATGGCAACACCCAGCCCTTCCGCCAGAAGCTGACCCACGAGTGCCCGGTCATGATCGGCACCGTGCCGGTGTATGACTCGGTCATCCACTACCAGCGCGACCTCGCCACCCTGACGGCGCAGGACTTCGTGGATGTGGTCCGCCTGCACGCAGAGGACGGCGTGGACTTCGTCACCCTGCACTGCGGCATCACCCGCAAGACCATCGAGCAGATCCGCACCCACAAGCGGAAGATGAACATCGTCAGCCGCGGCGGCTCGCTGGTCTTTGCCTGGATGTGCATGACCGGCAACGAGAACCCGTTCTACGAGCACTTCGATGAGATCCTGGACATCTGCGAGGAGCACGATGTGACCGTCTCGCTGGGCGACGCCTGCCGCCCCGGCTGCCTGGCCGACGCCACCGACGTCTGCCAGATCGAGGAGCTGGTACGTCTGGGTGAGCTGACCAAGCGCGCCTGGGCCCACAACGTGCAGGTCATGGTCGAAGGCCCCGGCCATGTGCCCCTGAATCAGGTCGCCGCCAACATGGAAGTCCAGAAGAGCATCTGCATGGGTGCGCCCTTCTATGTGCTGGGACCCCTCGTCACCGATATCGCCCCCGGCTACGACCACATCACGGCCGCCATCGGCGGCGCAGTGGCAGCGGCCAGCGGTGCGGCTTTCCTGTGCTATGTGACCCCCGCCGAGCATCTGGCACTGCCCAATGTGGACGATGTGAAGCAGGGCATCGTGGCTTCCAAGATCGCCGCCCATGCCGCTGACATTGCCAAGGGCATCCCCCATGCCCGCGATATCGACGACAAGATGGGCGATGCCCGCCGTGTGCTGGACTGGGATGCACAGTTTGCCTGTGCCATCGACCCGGAGACCGCCAAGGCCATCCGCGACGCCCGCCTGCCCGAAGACGACCACAGCGACACCTGCTCCATGTGCGGCAAGTTCTGCGCCGTCCGCAGCATGAACAAGGCTCTGGCCGGTGAATACATCGACATCCTGTAAGTTCTTCCTCTTTCAATAGAAAACACGAAGCCCCCTGCACGCGGTATGTGCAGGGGGCTTCGCTGTTGGCTGGCGGTCAGCCTTCGAGCTGCGGTGCAGAAGAAGGCTTTTGGATGAGGTTCGTCATGCTCCGGAGGCTGATGCCGATGGTGGACAGGTTGTGCAGCATGGCCGAAGCGGCGGGCTGCAGGATGCCCAGAGCCCCCAGCGCGATGAGGGTGGAGTTGAAGCTGAGCACGAAGCGGTAATTCGAGTTGACACGGTGCTGCAGCGCATTGGCGATGGTCTTGAGGGTGACCAGCTCCTCCAGGCTGTCGGCCTTGATGGTGACATCCGCGATCTCGCGGGCGATGGCAGCGCCGGAGTTGATGGCGATGCCGATGTCCGCAGCCGAAAGGGCGGGGGAGTCGTTGATGCCGTCGCCGATCATGACGACGGTGTGGCCCTCGGCTTTGGCCTTCTGGACGAAGTTGGCCTTGTCTTCGGGCAGGACTTCCGCGAAGAACTGGTCCACGCCCACCTGCCGGGCAATGGCCTCGGCGGTGCGGTAGCTGTCGCCGGTCATCATCACGGTGTTCCGGATGCCCAGCTTGTGCAGCTGGCGCAGCACGGAAGCGGCTTCGGGGCGGAGGGGGTCTGCGATGCAGATGACGCCCACCAGCTGGCCGGAAGCGGCCATGTACAGGTGCGAATACTCGGCGGGCATCTGGTCGAACTTTTCCTGCTCGTCGGCGGGAACGATGCAGTGCTCGTCCTCAAAGACGAAGTGGTAGCTGCCGATGACCACCCGCTCGCCGCCGACCCGGCTGGCAATGCCGTGGGCCACGATGTATTCCACTTCGGAGTGCATCTCTTCGTGGGACAGACCCTGCTCTCTGGCGGCGCGGACCACCGCGTTGGCCATGGAGTGGGGGAAATGCTCTTCCAGACAGGCGGCCAGACGGAGCACATCGTCCTTCTCGCTGTTGCTGAAGGGGATGATGTCCACCACCTGCGGGGTGGCGCGGGTCAGGGTGCCGGTCTTATCAAAGACGATGGTGTCGGCCTTGGCCAGCGCTTCCAGATACTTGCCGCCCTTGACCGTGATGTGGGCCGTGCCGCACTCCCGCATGGCGGAGAGGACCGCCAGCGGCATCGAGAGCTTGAGCGCACAGGAGAAGTCCACCATCAGGATGGAGATGGCGCGGGTGACGTTGCGGGTGAGCGCATAGGTGACGACCGTGCCGGCCAGACACCAGGGCACCAGCTTGTCGGCCAGCTCCAGTGCGCGGTTCTCGGTGCTGGATTTGAGCTTTTCGGATTCCTCGATCATGGCCACGATCTTGTCGTAGCGGTTGGCACCGCCTGCGGCCTTGGCGAGGAAGACGCATTCGCCCTCCTCCACGACGGTGCCTGCGTAAACGGTGGCACCGTTTGCCTTGCGCACCGGCATGGATTCGCCGGTCAGAGCGGCCTGGTTGACCATGGCCTCGCCCTCGATGACGGTGCCGTCCAGCGGCACCATGTTGCCGGAGCGGACCACGATCTCATCGCCGGGCTGAACTTTGGTCAGGGGCAGGAGCACCTCGGTGCCCTGGCTGCGCACCCAGACTTTGTCCACATTCAGGGCCATGCTGCGGGCCAGGTCGTCCAGACTCTTCTTGCGGGTCCACTCTTCCAACAGAGAACCAAGGTTCAGCAGGAACATGACGGAACCGGCGGTGCTGAAGTCGCCGCGCAGGACGGAAACGCCGATGCTCAGAGCGTCCAGCACCTCGACTTCCAGCCTGCGGCGGAGCAGGCACCGGACCCCTTTCCAGACAAAAGCGATGGAGCGCCAGACGGTGTAGGCGGCGCGGATGGGTGCGGGCAGGAACAGCTTGCGGAAGAAGTGGCCCGCCACGAGGTCGCACATCTTCTCCTGATACTCCTGATTGAGCTTCCGGCTGTCGGCGGTGGTGACAAGGGCGTCCAGCTCCGGCTGGTCGAATTTGTAGCGACTCAGCGCCTGGACTGCATCGGCGCGTCGGCCGCGGTAATACAGGACCACATCGCCGGTCCGCTCGTAGACGGTGGCTTTCTCGATGGCATCGTGGTGGTTGAGATAGGCTTCCAGCACATCGGCGCGGTGCAGGGTCATCCGCACGTTGCAGACATGCACGCGCATCCGGCCCCGGCCCTCATGTAAAATGGTGCATTTCATGGTTACGTTATACCTTCCTCAATAGAAAGAGCCGCCCGCAGGCGGCTCAAGCGCTCAAAAATTATTCAGCGTCCTCGGCGGCAGCAGCCTCTGCGGCTTCGTCCTCGATGACGGCGGCCTCTGCCTTGGCGGCGCGGGCCTCGTTGATGGCCTTTGCGTCGGCCAGGATGTCACCGGCCTGCTCCTGGACCTTGTTAACGGTCTCCATAGTGGAGTCCTTCATGCGCAGGACGGCTGCGGTGGTCTGGGTGTAGACCTTCTTGGCATCGCTGCTGGACAGGAGCTTGAAGCCTGCCGAACCAAACACAACGCCGCCGACGAACAGTGCGATCTTTTTCACATCTACCATAATCGTTTCCCTACCTTTATCCATGTTATTGCAAGCCCCGGATGGGGCGGAAAAACCGAACAGCCTTGCTGTTTCTGCGGATATTGTAGCACGGATTTTGGAATTTTCAAGGGATTTTCAAAATGTTAATCGGTGTAAACTTTTTACGTACCGTAGTTAGAAATACCTATCCCTAGGTAGATTTTCCGCCGGACTACAGTTAGTAATCAAAAACAAACCGGAAAGCGCCGCTCAGCGGCCCCAGAAGCAAAAAGGCCCCGGCTCCGCCAAGGGCCGCAAAGGGCCGGAAGCGGGGCAGGGCCAGCATCAGGCAGTAGGTGAAAGCAAACAGGATCAGAGCAAGCGTCATGCGTTCTCCTCGTGGTCGGCGGGGGCGTCCGGGCCGTCGTGGTCGGCATCGATCATCCGGTAGCCTACGCCGAGTTCGTTCATGATGTAGTTGTTGTGGCCGGGGCGGCTGCCCAGCTTGCGGCGGATGTTGGCCATGTTGACCTGCAGCTTTTTGGTGCTGCCGCAGTCGGTATCGCCCCAGATGGCCCGGACGATGGCGGGGTAGGTCATCACCCGGCCCGCGTGTTCGGAGAGGAAGGCCACGATGTTGTATTCGGTCTGGGTCAGCTTGATCTCCTCCCCGCCCACATAGACCTTGCGCCGCTCGTACTGGATGAGCAGGTCCTGCGCCTGAAAAACACCGGTGGGGTTGGAGCTGAAGCGGTTGAGCCGCAGTGCGGCCCGCACCCGCGCCAGCAGCTCGCCGGTGCTGAAGGGTTTGGTGATGTAGTCGTTCGCGCCAAGGTCCAGCGCCTCGATCTTGTCCGCCTCGGTGGTGCGGGCCGACAGCACGATGATGGGCGTCATGAACTTCTGGCGCACATAGTGGATGAGCTCGCGGCCGTCGCGGTCGGGCAGGCCCAGATCCAGGATGATGAGGTCGGGCAAGTAGGAGGTGAAGATGGATTTGCCCAGCTCACAGGTGGGGGCCACATAGGTCTTGTAGCCGTTGGTGTCCAGCAGGGTATAGATGAAGCTGCAGATGGTGGGTTCGTCTTCAACGATGAGAATCTTGAATTTGTTGTTGCTCATTTCAGATGTTTTCCTCCAGATCAGTGGATTCGTCCGTGGATTCGGTCTCCAGCCAGAAGCGGATGGTGGTGCCTTCGCCGGGGCGGCTCTCGGCCTTGATCTCGCCGCCGTGGGCCTTGACGATGGCCGCACACACCGCAAGGCCGATGCCCATGCCGTGCTTGCCGGGGCTGGCCGTGTCGTCGGCGGGCAGCATCCGGGTGAACAGCCCTTTCAGCCGCTCTTTGGGGATGCCGCAGCCGTCATCCGAGACTTCAAAGATGGCGTGGTCGCCCAGCGTAAAGACCCGGAGGGTCAGCTTGGTCATTCCCTCGGCGTGGAGCACGGCGTTTTCCAGCAGGTTCATCAGCACCTGCGAGATGAGCATCGAGTCCATCGGGATGACCACGAAGCTGTCGGGCAGGTCTACCGTGACGTTCACATCCGGGTAGTGCTTCTGGAACCGCACCAGCACGGTGTCGATCAGCTCTTCCAGCACGGTGGGGGTCTTCTGCACCGAGACGGTGCCGGTGTCGAACCGGGTGACTGACAGCAGGTTCTCCACCATCCGGTTGAGCCACTGGGCGTCCGAACAGACTTCGCCGAGAAGTTTTAACTTCTGCTCTTTGGCGAGCGAGTCATAATTTTCAATGACCGTGGAGCAGGCACCGTAGATGGAGGTGAGAGGCGTGCGCAGGTCGTGGGAGACCGCGCGCAGAAGGTTGGCGCGCATCTTCTCGGTCTCGCTCTCCATCCGGAGCTGCTCCTGCAGCTTGATGCGGGTGGTAAGGGTGCTGGTCATGATGGAGACGACCAGCATCACCAGCGCGGAGAACAGGTTCTCCGGCAGGGTGAAGTTGAAGGCAAAGTAGGGCGAGCGAAAGGCGAAGTTGACCGCCAGCACACACAGCAGCGAGGCGGCCAGACCCCACAGATAACCATCGGTATACATCGAGATGAGAAAGACGGCCAGCACGAAGACCATGGAGGCTACGCCGTCGATCCGTCCGCTGAGCACCTGGATGCCGGACACCACCAGAAAGGCCGACGCGATGCCGGACAGCATCACCAGTGCATCGTGCCTGCGGGTGGAAGATCTCATAGAAATGTCTCCTTTCGGATGGATATTCGTTCGGTGTTCAAAGTATACCACACCGGCGGCTAAGAAACAGCAAAGGAGTCGGAAACAGGTGCCGAATGCCGCAGAGCCTGCCCCGATCATAGCACAAAAAGCGGAACGGTGCGAGCGCGGGCCGGGTTTTGCTGTTTGACATTTCCGCTGCAAAAGCATATCATAAAGGTACCTATTATAGAGAGGATGCAGAACACGATGTTTTACTTTGAGAACGACTACTGCGAGGGAGCCCATCCGGCCATCCTGCAAAAGCTGATGGAGACCAACTTTGAAAAGGTGTCCGGCTACGGCACCGACCCCTACTGTGCCAGCGCGAGGGAGAAGATCCGCGCCGCCTGTACCTGCCCGGAAGCGGATGTGACCTTCATCTCCGGCGGCACCCAGACCAACGCCATCGTCATCGCGTCGATGCTGCACCGGTGGGAAGGGGTCGTGGCAGCCTCCACGGGCCATGTCAACGGCCACGAGGCCGGGGCCATCGAGTACACCGGCCACAAGGTGCTGGGCCTGCCCCACAAGAACGGCAAGCTGGACGCTGCCGACGTCCGCGACTTCTGCGCCACCTTCTACGCAGACAGCAACCACGACCACATGGTCTTCCCCGGCATGGTGTACATCTCCCACCCCACCGAGTACGGCACCCTTTACACCAAAACCGAGCTGCAGGCGCTGCACGACGTCTGCCAGACGTACCACATGCCCCTCTTCGTGGACGGTGCCCGCCTGGGCTACGGTCTGGCGGCGGAGGGCACGGACGTCACCCTGCCCGACCTGGCCCGGCTGGCGGATGTCTTCTACATCGGCGGCACCAAGGTGGGTGCCCTCTGCGGCGAGGCTGTCGTCTTCCCCCATGGGGCGCCGGCACATTTCATGACCATGGTGAAGCAGCAGGGCGCTCTGCTGGCAAAGGGCCGCCTGCTGGGGCTTCAGTTCGATGTCCTCTTCACGGATGACCTGTACCAGACCATCAGCCAGAACGCCATCGCCACGGCCAACGCCCTGAAGCAGGGGCTGGCCGCCAAGGGCTACCGCTTCTTCCTGGATTCGCCCACCAACCAGATCTTCATCGTTTTCTCCAACGAGCAGCTGGCGGCGCTGGAGGGCAAGGCCAAATTCGGCTTCTGGGAGAAGTTCGACGACACCCATACCGTCATGCGCATCGCCACCAGCTGGGCCACCCGGATGGAGGAGATCGACGGCCTGCTGGCCCTGTTGTAAGTGTCAAACATCGGCCCGTCTCTTTGTGCAGGATGCGGATTGCAATTTCCGGCACAGTATGATATCTTTATTCAGATGAAGGTCGCGCTGTGTGCAGCGCAGAAAGAAGGGCAATGATATGGGCTTTTTTGATAAGCTGTTCGGCGGCAAGGATGCAGCCGAGACGAAATTCAAGGGCGAAAAGAAGACGGTGATGATGCCGCTGGCAGGCAAGGTCATCCCGCTGGAGGAGCTGCCGGACGAGACGTTCGCATCGGCCATTCTGGGCGGCGGCTGCGGCATCGAACCCACCGGAGATACCGTTTACGCACCGTTTGACGGCACCGTCACTCAGGTACCCGAAAGCCTGCACGCGGTGGGCCTGATGAGCGATGACGGCATTGAGCTGCTCATCCATGTGGGCATGGATACCGTGGAGATGAAGGGCAACGGCTTCACCTCTCTGACGAAGGAAGGCTCCAAGGTCAAGGCGGGCACCCCGCTGCTCAAGGTCGACCTCGACGCCATCCGCGCCGCCGGTCATCCCACGGCAACGGCCATCATCGTGACCAACGGCGATGACCTGTCCGAAATGTCGGTCGTAGCCTCCGGCGACACCGCCATCGGTGTGCCGCTGCTCAAGTTCAAGGCATAAGTGTTCCCACCCGGAAGAGCTTCTTCCGGGTGTTTTTTTGCGGTCAACGCCTTAAAAGTATGACTATTGAAAGAAAATGCCGCATTTGGTCTGTTTTTTTCTTGAAGCGGGGAACAGCTTATGATAGGATAGACAAAGTGCGGGCCTGGGCCCGGTATCACCAAGGATTGTGAGGAAAGGTATTATGGAAACGAAAAAACCTGGTATGTCTTTAGCAAAACGAATGGCCATTTCGCTGGTCTGCGGCCTGGCGGCGGGCCTCGCCTTCATGTTCCTGCGCGAGAGCCTCATCTCCGGCGGGAAGAGTGAGATCTGGACCACGATCAACGATCTCCTGTTCCAGGACATCACCGCAGAGGGCGCAGAGCGCTCCTTCGGCATCTTCTATATCATTGGCCAGCTCTTTATTAAGGCGCTGCAGCTGGTCATCGTCCCGATGGTGTTCACCTCCATCGCGCTGGCCATCGGCAGCATTGCCGACACCCGCACCATGGGGCGCATCTCGGCCAAGACCCTGTTCTGGTTCCTGCTGTGCTCTTTCTTGGCTTTGCTGCTGGCCAGCAGCGTGGGCTACATCACCTTCTCGATGGGGCTGTTCAACACCCACATCGAGGGCCTGACCGAGGCCACCGGCTCCACCGGCTCCAACCCGCTGAACGTGGTGCTGAACATCATCCCCTCCAACATCATCACGGCCTTTGGCAGCAATGGTGCAGTCCTGAGCGCCGTCTTCCTGGCAGTGGCCACCGGCCTGAGCATGAATGCGCTGGGCGAGAGCCGCACCGCCACCCTGCGCCGCCTGCTGGGCGAGGTGAATGACGTGGTGGTCGTCTTCCTGAACTTCATCGTCAGCAAATTTGCTCCCTTTGCCGTCTTTGTGCTGCTCACCCGCACCTTTGCCATCTACGGCATCAACTACCTCAAGCCGGCACTGGTCTATGTGGTGGTCACGGTGATCCTGCTGCTGGTCTTCCTGGTGGTGGCCTACCCGCTGGTGATCGCTCTGGGTGCCAAGCTGAACCCCATCACCTTCATCCGCAAGATCGCCAATGTGGCCGTGTTCGGTTTCTCGACTTCGTCCAGTGCCGCCACCCTGCCCCTGAACATCAAGGTCTGCGAGGAGGAGTTCGGTGTGGATGAGAGCATCGCCTCCTTCGTGCTGCCTCTGGGCATGACCATCAACATGGACGGCACCGCCATCATGCAGGTCATCGCCACCGTCTTCATCGCGGGCTGCGCCGGATATACAGTCACTCCCGGCCAGCTGGTGGTCGTGGCCCTGCTGGCTCTGCTGGCCTCGGTGGGCACCCCGGCTGCCCCCGGTGCAGGTGCCGTCATCCTCTTCACCATCCTGTCCGGCGTGGGCTTCGTCAACGACGGCGCTCTGCTGGCCTACTCCCTCATTCTGGCCATCAACCGTCCCATCGAGATGCTTGTCACCTCGCTGAACGTTGTCGGCGATGCCGTCGCCAGCATCTGTGTCGCCAGGAGCGAGGGCCTGCTGAAGGAAGAGGTCTACAACAAGTAATGGGATGAGGCTGCGCCCCATCTGAAATCGAAAAAAGCTCCGTCCCCCTCGCTGCCTCAGCGAAACGGGACGGGGCTTTTCTTGTGGGGCGGTTACTGCACACCGGTCAGTTCAGCGAGCTTGTGATAGATCTCGGTGTTGTCGAAGACGCCGCGGAAGTTCTCTGCGCCGACGCCCTTGGCATAGAGGTTGACCATTGCGCCGGTGTGGGCGTAGGTGGTGTGGTCCATGCCGGACTTATGGTTGATGGTGTGGCAGATGGCCATGGAGAACGGGATGTAGGTGCCGTAGAGCTCATAATCCTGCTGGCTCATCTTGCTCTGGGAAGAAGCGCCGACTTCCAGCGTCCGCTCGTAGGCCGTGCGGAGGTTTGCCACCTCGTAGTCGGTCAGCAGCAGCTTGCCTGCGCTGGCGGCATCGGGGTCGGTGGGAAGAGTCAGACCGAAGTTGGCCTTGACGTCGGCCATGGCTGCCTCGAACGGGGTCTTGTTCGCCACATAGCCCTGCACATAGGTGGAATCGAACTTGGCGTAGGACATTTTCTGGTGGGTCAGATTGGTCAGGAAGGTGTCGTAGTTGGTGGTCTTGTAGCCGATGGCCATGCCGCCGGTCTCGTGGTCGGCGGTGACAAGGATCAGAGTCTCGTTGGGGTGCTTGTTCTGGAACTCCACAGCTGCCTGCACGGCGTTGCTCATCTCCAGCACATCGTGGATGGAAGCAGCGGCATCGTTGGCGTGGCAGGCCCAGTCGATCTTGCCGGACTCGGTCATCAGGAAGAAGCCCTTTTTATTTTCCAGCAGCTCGATGCCCTTCTTGACGTAGTCGGTCAGCTGCCACTCGCCTGCAGCGGCGTCCATGGCGTAGTTCATGGCCTTGCCGTCGGCCAGATTTTCGGCAATGATCAGGGTCTTGCCTGCGCCTGCGGTCAGTGCAGCAGCACCCGCCTGCGTGGTGACCACATTGTAGCCAGCCTGAGCAGCCACCTCGTGGTTGTTGGGGCCGGCACCGTCGCCGTTCACCTTCTGGAACTCGCCGCCGGCAAAGTATTCAAAGCCGGAGTTTGCCAGCTCTACGCCGATCTGGTAGTAGTTCTTGCGGGTCTTCTGATGAGCGTAGAAGGCGGCGGGAGTGGCGTGGTCGATATTGACCGAGGAGATGACGCCCACCTTGTAGCCCTTCTGGGCGTGCAGCTTTTCGGCAATGGTCTCATAGGGCACATCGCGGGTCCACGGGCACATATTGATGACACCGCTCTCGGTCTTGTGGCCAGTGGCGATGGAGGTTGCGGTGGAAGCGGAGTCCGGGCAGAAAGAAGTGCTGTCGTAGGTGGTCACGCTGCCCACGGTGGGGAAGCTGGTGAAGCTCAGGTCGGCCTCGGTCACAGCGCCGTTGTTGTCCACGGTGCCCTTGTAGAAGCGGGCAGACTGGATCTGGGCAGTGCCCATGCCGTCGCCGATGAACAGGAAGATGTACTTGGGTTTCTGGAACAGGCCCAGCAGACAGTTCTCCTCGTCGGCTGCGGCATCCGCATCCAGCTGTGCTGCGTTTGCGGCAACGGGTGCAGCAGCCATCATGCCGACGGCAGAAGCAGCTGCGCCAAACTTGAGAAAGCTGCGGCGGGAGATCTTGTTTTCTTTCATGACGTGATCCTCTCTTTTCATTCAATCAAACATTGCGGGCCTGCCTCAGGCCCCGTTTTTCTTCTTGTGGGAACGCTTTTATTGTAGCGCACCGCCTTGCGGGGAAAAACCATGCCGCCGCAAAGCTTTGGTAAAACCGGTGCGGCTGCATCCGCGCCAACGTAAAAAGCCGGAAAGGGATGTAAAATCCTGCTCAAGTGCCACCACTTTTTCCACAAACGTCTCTGCAAGGGTTGAAAGATGATGGCATTTCATTGTACAATAAGAGAGTAAGTGCTTTTTTACCTTTATATAAATTGAGAGGATTTTATATGGCAGAGATCAAAGTTCTGGCACTGGATCTGGATGGCACCCTGACCAACAGCCAGAAGGAAGTTACACCCCGCACCCGCGCCGCACTGGATGCCGCAATTGCAAAGGGTGTCACCATCGTGCTGGCATCCGGCCGTCCCACCGCGGGCGTGCTGCCGCTGGCAAAGGAACTGGGGCTGGATAAAAAGGGCGGCTGCATCCTTTCTTACAACGGCGGCAAGATCATCGACTGCCGCACCGGCGAGACTTTGTACCAGAAACAGCTGGATGCCCAGTACATACCCGAGCTGTGCGCCTTTGCCGCCGCACAGAACGTGACCATTATCACCTATAATAAAGAAGGCGTTGTCACCGAGCACCCGGACGACAAATGGGCACTGCGCGAGTGCTTTACCTGCAAGCTGCCCATGACCGGCGTGGACGATCTTGCCAAGTATGTGGATTACCCCATCTGCAAAATGCTCATCACGCTGGACCCCGCCCGCCGGGACGAAGTGTGGGCCGCCGGCAAAAAGCAGTTTGACGGCCGCATCGACCTGTACCCCTCCAGCCCGTTCTTTATTGAAGCCGTGCCGCTGGGCGTTGCCAAGGACGGCAGCCTTGCCGCCCTTTTGGAGCACATGGGCCTTGGCCGCGAAAACCTGATGGCCTGCGGCGACGGCCTGAACGACCGCTCCATGATCGAGTACGCCGGTGTGGGCGTGGCCATGCAGAACGCCGAAGAGCCGGTAAAGGCCGTGGCCGACTATGTGACTGCCGCCGACAACGACCACGACGGTGTGGCCGAGGCTGTGGAGAAGTTTATTTTATAACCCTCTCTGTCTTTGCTTCGCAAATCCACCTCTCCCGAAGGGCGAGGTTTTATCCATCTAATCGTAACGTATGATAAAAGCTCCCCCTTTGGGGGAGCTGGCACGGCGCAAGCCGTGACTGAGAGGGTTTGATTCAAAAGAGAGGACAAACAAAATGCCGCGCAATCTGGTTTTATTTGATCTGGAATGGAATATCGGCTACCAGCCGTATACCTTTAATTACCATGGCGTGCAGCAGACCTTCCGGGGCGAGATCGTGGAGATCGGTGCCGTGAAGATCGACGAGGATGCCAACGTGCTGGACACCTTTTCCATCCATCTGCGGCCCCGCATCTTCCGTAAGCTGCAGCATCACATTGCTAAAGTCACCGGCCTGACGCAGGCCGATCTGGACAAGGGTGAGCCCATCGTGCAGGGCCTGCGCCGCTTTATGCAGTGGTGCGGCCCGGATGCCGAATTTGCCGAGTGGGGCATGGATGACGTACCGGTGCTCAAGCAGAACCTGTACCTGTGCAACATCGACGAATCAAAGCCCACCGTCTGGTACGACCTGCAGCAGGTGTTCCTGCGGGAGCATCCCCGCAAAGAGGGCGAGGGCATGACGCTGGAAAGCGTCGTCACCCGCTTAGGGCTGCCCATGGAGCGGCAGTTCCACGATGCCCTTTCCGACACGCTGTACACCGCCGATGTCTGCCGGATGCTCGACCTGCGGGCCGGTCTTGCGGCCTACCCCACTGAGGAGGAATCCCTGCGGGCCAGCCTGTGCCCTGCCCCCGGCGACTACCGGGATTTTGAGGTCTTCCACGGCTATGTGGAGCAGTACACCTGGCGCACCGACCCCAAAATTTACATCATGAGCTGCCCGGAGTGCGGCGCACCACTGACTCCGAACGATGTGTGGCTGAAAAAGGGCAGCAACAGCTGGTACACCCTGAGCCAGTGCCCCCACTGCGCCGGCAGCAGCAATGCCGCAGGCAAGGGTGTGTTCCAGCGCTACAAGCTGGCCCGCCGCGACGGCCTGCACTGGAGCTACGCCCGCTGCCTGCAGATCCCGGACGATGCTTCTCTTGCCCGGTGGGAAAAGCAGCGCACCGCCCAGCTGGAGCGTATGAAGGCCCGCGCAGAAAAGCAGGCTGCGGAGTAAAACAGCACCGGCAGCTTCGTAGTATCCCAAGGAAGCTGTGCACAGGGCAAAAAAAATGTCGCTTTGTGTTCATGCTTGTGTCATACAATATGGATATACTACGGATAGAGGAACCTGCGGATGGGAAAGCGCAGGCGGAAGGGATGGATGTGCACAATGAACTTTTGTCTGCGCCAGCTGGGAACGCTGGAGTTCTGGGAAACTCTGCTGGACAGTTTTGGCAACCTTGGCCCCATTGCCCCCATCATGCTGGCCATGGTGGAGTCGTTTTTTCCGCCGCTTCCGCTCATTGCCATTGTGGCGCTGAATGTAGCGGCTCACGGCGGCATTCTGGGTTTTCTGTACAGCTGGGCCGGTGTGGCGCTGGGCGGCAGCATCATGTTCCTGTTCTGGCGGCGGGTGGTCAAGTGCTTCTTCTGGAAGTTTGCCTCCCGCTCGCCCAAGCTGGAAAAGGCTCAGCAGTGGGTGAACCGCTTTGACACTTCGTCGCTGTTCATGCTCGCGCTGCTGCCCTTCGCGCCAAGCTCCTTTATGCATCTGGCCTTTGGCATCTCGGACTTTGACGAAAAGCGCTATCTCATTACCATGCTGCTGGGCAAAGGCGTGATGATTGCCATGATGGCAGTGTTTGGGCAGTCGCTGGTCAGTTCCATGAAGAACCCGGTCTATCTGGTGCTGGCCATTCTTTTATGGGCAG
>OMDL01000075.1_pt1 | contig 63149 bp, 59 predicted proteins | sample 1674081 | NCBI WGS metagenome assembly OMDL01 (sample SAMEA103958139, study PRJEB25191) | human gut metagenome | biome: human-associated habitat [ENVO:00009003]; feature: intestine environment [ENVO:2100002]; material: feces | place: Germany | collected 2013/2015
GTAGGTAACCGCCCCTTACCGGCCGCGACAGGACATCCTGCCGCGGCCTTTTTTACATACGCATCCGGCAGGACGCCTAAGGAGGCAACCTGTAGGACTAATTGCAAAAAAGGAATCAGTAGCAAAAGGCGGTTGAAGTGTTAAAAACTATCAGAGTGAAAAGATTATTTTTAGGCGCATAGTTTTGAGGACCGGAACAGGAAGAACGGGATGTTGATTACGCCGAGAAACTGACTGCGGAAAGCCTTCACTTTGGCGTTGAAGACTCGGCTCCGGCATTGGTGGAGCAGTTAAAAAATCAAAATTTTCCGTGATTATTTCCGGAAATATGTTTTGTATCTGCAATTGTTTCACAGCAAAGTTAGCTACCTTTGCCCATATTTTAACAACTCGCCTTTTACATTGATACGGAATATGGAAGCGGGCACGGGGTCTGCGGAAGCTTGGTGTCAACAATGACATTGCCAACCGTGGCGAAAACTTCGGGGAATTGCTATAAGTGGGTTGAGAGGTGCATAATCGTTACCCGATCTACTTGATTGGCACTAATAATCCTTAGCGGGCTTAGATTTGTTATAAATTATACGGCAAACAAAATACAACATGAACAATTCATTGAGACAAAGAGGAATTATCGGCATAATATTGGTTGTGCTGTTTTTAGTTACCGCGATAACCGGCATCATGCTGCACATGAAATCGCACGGCATTATCTTTCAGCCCAGAGACATTCTTAAAGTAATTCACTGGATTTTCGGCGTTGCCATGGGAGTATTTGCATATATTCATGGCAAACAGTTCTTTAAGATGCTCATAGGTTTGCGTAAGCGATTCAGGTTCTTCAATGCTGTAACATGGATTTTTATTGTAACAGCAATAGTAACGGTTGCTACAGGACTAATCAAGCTGTTAAGCCCGGTAAAGATTCACGGTTTAGGCCTTTTCCATTATCAGGTGGGACTTGTAATGTCAATCGCAGTGGTACTGCACTTGATTCATGCGTTGCCGACACTGCCGCGCTATTTCAGGTATAAATAACGGTGTCTTTTCGCACACTGTATAATGTCCATAACATTGAGTCATCATTATCAAAGTTGTAGATTTTATAATAAGTTCATAGCTTCTGAAAAGTTTATTACCCTTATAAAATGGAAAGAAAGTTTTCTATTTTCATACTGATTATGGTCAGCTTGGTTGTTTGTGCTGTAAAGCTAATTGATTTTGCGTCCGGGAATGTCAAAGCAGCCCGTTTTAATCAGTCTGTAATAGGGGCATCTTCAATTGTATCCTATGAATCTTCTATAGATACGGATGTTGCTGATGAGACTCCGTTCAATCCCGCATTACATGCACATATCAAAAATATTCATTCGGGATATGCGCGTACAATAAGTCGTTGCTCGCGTCTGATGCATCGCTATGGTCCGAGTGGTGCATTTTTGAAAAACGGGGAAATGTTTAATCTTGCACAACATCAAAATTACTCCAATAGCCGCGGCATAATGAAATCCGTGGAACTTTCAGCAAATCATGGATTTATACGCCTTTGCAAATTGTTGATTTAGAATTTCCTGTTCAAGAAGGGAATATGTTACTTTATTCCTTTTCCAACAGTTCGGCATAATTAGCAAAGACTGAATAGAGGGTTAATCGTCTATCAGGTGAGTTGTGATTTCTCAACGGACATTTTATGGTATTCTAACCATACTATGGTGCCGAATATATTGTTCCATTATCGCACTTTCATCTATACGGTCGTGTGCGAATCACTTAACTTAGAAATTAATGACACTTATATTTGTATATCTTTTCGGAGCACTAGCAGTATCGTTTTTGTGTTCCGTTCTTGAAGCGGTGTTACTTTCCACGCCGGTATCGTTCATATCCATGAAGAAGAGTCAGGGAGTAAGGACCGCGTCCCTGATGATGAAATACAAGACAAATGTTGACAGACCGGTTGCGGCCATCCTTACCCTTAACACGGTAGCACATACAATCGGAGCTGCCGGTGTCGGGTCGGAGTCAGTCAAGGTGTTTGGTGAAGCATATTTCGGCATCATATCCGCAATCCTGACCCTGCTTATTCTTGTATTGTCAGAAATTATTCCAAAAACAATAGGAGCATCCTATTGGCGTACTCTTGCTATGCCGGCGGCTAAAATTATTCGTGTATTGATTTTTATCACTTATCCGCTGGTGTGGTTGTCGGAACTTATAACACGTTGTTTTGCTCCTAAAATCCCACCTCTGACAGTAAGCAGAGAAGAGGTTGCCGCAATAGTCAATGTAGGAACTGACGAAGGCGTGTTTGAAACAGACGAGAACAAAGTAATTCAAAGCTTCTTGAAATTGTCTAATGTCTATGGCAAGGATATAATGACTCCCTTTGTGGTTGTAGCGTCTGTCAGCAAAGCAACTACAATGAAAGAGTTTTACGACAATCAATCCTTGTCCACATACTCACGTATCCCGGTCTATGACACACAACGCGAGTTTATCATAGGATATGTACGTCGAGTGAATGTCCTTGAGATGCTGACAAAAGACAAGTTCACCGTTCCTGTAGAGGAAATAATACGCCCCATTCTGTTTTTTCCGGAGGAGATGAGAGTCTCCGACATCTGGCAGAAAATGCTTGAGAAAAAGGAGCATATTTCAGTCATTATAGATGAATATGGCTGTATGCGAGGTATCGTCACAATGGAGGATGTGATTGAGACAATGCTCGGCGTAGAGATTCTTGACGAATGCGATACCATTGAAGATTTGCAGGCCATGGCCCGCAAGAAGTTTGCTCCGGTAATGAACATATCGTGGGGTAAACAATCTTCGGATCAATAGGATTCTGTGACCACACCCAATGCCAAGTATTTGGGTTGAAGAACCGTAATATCTGCATGAGGATGAGCCAAAAGCTTGTTATTGATACATCCTCATGCAGTGATTCTGTCTATGAGGCTACTCGCGGCGGGATTGGATGTATTGGGTGGGGGTGATACCGGTTTCTTTTCTGAACATCCGGCTAAGATGGGCAGGGTATTCAAAACCAAGTTTGTAGGCCGCTTCGGCTACAGTAAGTCCTGATGCGAGTTCGTTTTTGATTTGTCGGATAATGAACTGGCGAATATGCCTGCCTGCACTCTCTCCGGTCATTTTCTTTATAAGGTCACTGAAATAATTGACGGACATACAGAGGTGCTCAGCACAGATGCTCACGGTCGGGAGACCGCTTGAAGTGTGGCGATTTTCCGTGAAATATTCTTTGAGGAAGCTGTCAAATTTTGACAGTATGTCGTTGTTGGATAACTTTCTTGTAAGGAACTGACGGTTGTAGAAGCGCTGACAATACTTGAGAAGTAAGGAGATGTAACTTACAAGGATGTCATTCTGAAGATCATCATGAGGATTCTCTATTTCTGATTTGATTCTCTTGAATATTGACACCACAATTTCACGCTCCTTCTCATTCATGTGCAGGGCTTCGTTGACGCTGTAGTCAAAGAAAGAATAGTTGGTGATGTCTTTTTCAAGTTGGGTGCCGCGAATCAAATCGGGGTGAAAAAGCATGGCCCAACCTCCGATAGAGACTCTTTCGCCATTTTCTTCTTTGCCGCCAATCTGACCGGGCGAGACACATATAAGCGAGCCATCCTTGTAATCGTATTTGCCACATCCATACATGAGGTCAAGGTCGTTATCTTCCTGTACGAAAACGCCATATACTCCGTATTTGTTAAGGCTGTGGCGTATAGGGGATATTTCCGAGAAATCAATGACAGTAATCAGCGGATGCCGGTCGGTGAGTCCGTGATACCCGCTGTAGTCGGAAGTTTTATTGACTTTCAGTATTTTGGCTGCCATAGTTACTGTATTGATTGTCAAGTGCAAAATTATTAATAACAAAATTATTAATAATATGTGATAGTTGGAGAAGATTCGGGGATTTTGATAGGGATAGCCAAGGAATTGGATGCTCCATTACTCCGAGACTGTATAATTTTGCATAAGTGGAAATTTAGGAATTTATGGAAAGCAAAATATTAGTGCCGGAATCGTTGTGTCATGATGATGTGGTGGACTATATAGCCACACGTTATTCAATCAGTCCTGAAGAGGTGATCAGTCACTTTATGTGTCAGGAAGGCATCATTACAGATATGCCGAACGATAGGGCTATATGTTTTGAGGAAAACGAAATGGAAATATTACGCGACATGGGTATTCGCCCGTCGGGTGTAGAGTTTACAACAACTAACGATTAATTGTGATAAGATGACAACAGAAGAATTTAAGACATATGTAAAGTCCGGCCACGCTCTTGATTCTAATGAGATACATGAGTTCATGGACGGGATGAGCAATGAGGCACGCCGTGTTACCTTTCGGCTGAACACAGCTTACCATACACCCGATGAGGTAAGGGACTTGTTATCGGAACTGTTCGGTTATGAAGTTCCGGCGACATTACGTGTCTTTCCCCCATTCTATACGGATTTCGGCAAGAACATCAGAATAGGGGAAGGCGTGTTTATCAATGCCTGCTGCCATTTTCAGGACCATGGGGGTGTGACAATCGGCGACGGCTGTCAAATAGGACATAATGTGGTCTTTGCAACCCTCAATCATGGTCTCGCTCCGGAAGATCGTAAACATACTTATCCTAAACCTATTGTATTGGGCAAGAATGTGTGGGTCGGCTCAAATTCCACAATATTACAAGGTGTGACTATAGGGGATAATGCAGTGGTAGGTGCCGGTGCTGTTGTAACAAAAGATGTAGCTGCCGATACTGTTGTCGGTGGAGTCCCGGCAAGATTTATAAAGAGGATACGATAATAATTAAATCGCAGAATATGAAAAAATATCTTTTGACTCTCGCATTGCTCGCAATGGGGGTCTTTGCACAGGCAAAGACACTGGTAGTATATTACAGCTACACAAATAATGTGCACAGGATAATAACCGAACTTAGCGCACAAATCAAGGCAGATGTAGTGCGCGTGGAACCGACTGAGAAAGGTGTTGACTATGCTGCCAACAACTATGCCATCGGCAGTGCGTTGATGTCGGCAATACGCAATAATCCTGACAATCCTGCATCATATCCGGCAATAGACCCGGTGAATGTGAATCTTGATGAATATGACACTATTATAATAGGCGCTCCCCTGTGGTGGAGCAACATGGCTGCTCCGTTACAGACATTCCTGTTTCAGCATGGAAAGGAAATGGCCGGGAAAAACATCGGGTTGATTGTGTCCAGCGCAAGCAGCGGAATCAGCGGTGTGGAAGGCGATGCAAAGCGTCTTATTCCAGACGGAAAATTCCTTACTCCGAGCCTGTGGATAAGGTCATCTCAGACCTCAAATGCAAAATCGTTGATTCCTAACTGGCTGAAAGCTATTGGTTACGACAGCCTTGCGGGGATATATTCTATAAAAGCAGATGATTTTTGTGATAACGAGATTGCGGTATTCAATCTTTCGGGGCAGAAAATTGCTTACAAGGACAATCTGCCCAAAGGTGTATATATAGTCAGCGTCGCAAATGGCAAAGCGACTCAGACAAAGAAGGTAATATTTTAGGAATTAGCCGACATGAAACGGAAATTTTTATTAATAACACTAATTGCCATGGCTATAATGGGATTTCACTCTATTGCTCAGGTGTCTTCGGAAGGCAATACAGGGGAGGTGATGTGCGCAAAACTGCCGATGTCGTCGGACGGTATAATCCGTTTGTCTAAAATTGAGGTTGATCCGGCTTACCTTGATGAGTACCTGAAGTTTGCAAAAGAGGTCGGCGAGGTGTCGCTGCTCACCGAACCGGGAGTGCTTACCATGTATGCAATGCAGGAGAAAGATAATCCTTGCAAAATCACAATCCTTGAGACTTATGCCTCTCAGGAGACATACCGTTCGCACATTGCCTCAGCGCATTTTCAGAAATACAAACAAGGCACACTTCACATGGTTAAAAATCTACAACTTCTTGACCAGAATGAACTTAACCCGAACAATAAAGTTGTAAACTATATAAAACGGACAAAATAATATGGCACAGAAAATTATTCAAACTGCCGGAAGGCAGCAACTCGGCGATTTCGCCCCGGAGTTCGCACATCTCAATGACGACATCCTTTTCGGCGAAGTGTGGAGCCGAAACGACTTATTGTCATTGCGCGACCGCAGCCTCGTTACAATCACCTCGCTCATCTCGCAGGGCATTACCGACAACTCTCTCAGCTATCATCTTCAGGAAGCTAAAAAGAACGGCATAACACGCACGGAGGCTGCCGAAATCATCACCCACATAGCTTTCTACGCAGGGTGGCCCAAGGCATGGGCGGCTTTCAACCTCGCCAAGAAAGTCTGGAGCGAGGATGAGTTTGAAGCAAACGGCAAATGAACACAGAAAAATAAGAGACAGATGAAAAAGACTTTAATGATAGTGGGTCATCCTTATTGGAAAGACTCGGTGGCCAATAGGGCTATTATAGATGAATTCAAGCTAATCAATCCTGATGCGGAGATAAGCAACATAACGGAACTTTATCCCGACTGCAACATAGATGTGGAGGCAGAACAGAAGAAACTGCTTGCCGCTGACACAATCGTGCTCCAGTTTCCGATCATGTGGTACAGCTGTCCCTCAGTCATGCACAGATGGATGGAGGAGGTGCTTGCATACGGGTTTGCCTACGGGCATGGCGGCGACAAACTGAAAGGGAAACGCCTCATAGCATCGTTCACTGCGGGAGGTACGGCGGATATGTATATCCGTTACGGTGCTCAAAAGATGACAATTGATGAACTGATGCCACCGTTTGCCGGGATTCCGAATCACTGTCAGATGGAATGGGGCGGTTATGTGTTTTCCGGAGGGATGATAGTTGCAGGTAACACGGACGAAGAGCAGCTCGCTACGTTCCGCGGACGCGCTAAAGCTCATGCCGAAAGGCTCAACAGACTTATTTCAAAGGATAATTAAGCTGATTTGTGTTGCAGCCATGCTCCAAGGGAATCTAAGACGGGTGTGTATGGTGGAGTGAGGGTGGGCGTTAATGCTTGCATCGCTTCATTCGGCAAAATGCCGGATTATTTTTATTTTTGCAGCCGGTTACTTTAACGCATGTTTTAGATTTCACAGGGTAGATTCAATGAAGGCATATACATATATAGGGAAAGGTGAATTTCGGTTGGTAGAGAAGCTTCAACCGGAGCTTATTGACGCTCAGGACGCTATAGTGCGAGTGACGCTTGGAAGTATTTGCACGAGCGACTTGCACATAAAACACGGGTCAGTGCCGAGAGCTGTGCCGGGAATCACCGTAGGACATGAGATGGTGGGCGTTGTTGAGCGTGTCGGCAAAGCCGTAACAGCCGTGAAGCCGGGTGACCGTGTGGTGGTCAATGTGGAGACTTTTTGCGGCGAGTGTTTCTACTGCCGGCGGGGATTTGTAAATAACTGCACATCGCCTCACGGGGGATGGGCGCTCGGCTGCCGCATTGATGGTGGTCAGACGGAATATGTGCGTGTGCCGCTGGCTAATCAGGGGCTGACACGCATTCCCGATTCGGTGAGTGACGAGCAGGCACTGTTTGTCGGCGACATTCTTGCCACTGGATTCTGGGCAGCGCGCATAACTGAAATTTCGCCCGAAGATACTGTTGTGATTCTCGGGGCCGGTCCCACCGGTCTTTGCACATTGGCATGTGTGCTTCTGAGAAAACCGAAACATATAGTGGTTTCCGAGCCGGATATGTTTCGGCGCAAGTTTGTAAAGGAGCATTATCCCAACGTGAATGTCGTTGAGCCGGAAGAGTGTCAGGAAGTTGTGGATAGACTTACTGACGGCCGCGGGGCCGACCGTGTTATAGAAGTTGCGGGAGCTGACGATACATTTCGTATGGCATGGGAGGTTGCGCGTCCCAATGCGATTGTTACAATAGTGGCGCTTTATGACCGTTCTCAGATGTTGCCGTTGCCTGAGATGTATGGGAAGAATCTGACTTTCAAGACCGGAGGCGTTGATGGTTGTGACTGTGCCGAAATACTTTCGCTCATTGAGCAGGGTTGTATTGATACCACGCCGCTTATCACCCACCGCTATCCGCTATCACGTATTGCCGAGGCTTATGACCACTTTGAAAGCCGCCGCGACAACGTGATAAAAATCGCCATATATCCCGATTGACATGCGTGAGCGGGGGAATAAGTTATTGATTCTTGGAAACTCCTTGTTGCGAGGGGTGCGGATAACAGATAAAGGATGCTCTCCCGAGCATCCTTTATCACTTACACATAGTACTTAACGTCAGTGGATTTCTTTATTTAGATGTCTAATTTGAGACTTATGAAAAAGTTAATCAGTATAAATATTGCTAACAGTGTTTGTTTTTGACATGACAAAATTAATATGATTAAATGAATATTCCTAAGATTGCATATATATTATAAAACATATATTTAGGACATTATTTCAAAACTTGGTTTTGCGATATGAACCGTAAGTCATGTGTAATTGTAAATATTAGGAAAAAATTATAATTTTACAGCATCATACTTATATCATAACCATAACATCTGTATATGAAACGCTATCTGTTATTTCTTGTAGCCGGCAGCCTATGTCTTGCTGCCTCAGCTTCGCCCCGCCATGGCCGTGTGGGCAATACCGAAACTCAAGCTATTCTTCATGCATGGTCATGGAGTTTTAATACTATCGCTGACAATATGAAGGATATAGCCGATGCCGGTTATGCCTATGTGCAGACTTCGCCGGCCAACACCTGCTTTGTGGGGGACAATGGCGGAAAGGCATTGTTCAGTCAGCCGGGAGATTCGATTCAGGGCAAATGGTATTATTATTACCAGCCTACAGACTGGAAAATCGGAAACTATCTGCTCGGGAGTCGTGATGAGTTCAAGGCCATGTGCGACAGTGCGCGCAAATACAATGTGCAGGTGATAGTGGATGTGCTGCCCAATCACACTGCGGTGGATCATACTGCGGTGCTGCCTGATCTGGACCGAGCTGTTGGCGGTCATGAAAATCTGTTTCATGCCAACGGCTTTACTCCGATTACTGAATGGAATGACCGTTATCAGTGCACTACCGGCGAAATGGGCGGTCTGCCTGATGTGAATACCGAGAATCCGGATTTTCAGTATTACTACATGCAGTATGTGAATGACCTGATTAATCTTGGTGCACGCGGTTTCCGCTACGATACGGCCAAGCATATAGGATTGCCTTCGGATCCTAAGGATGCCAAAGCTGTGCGAAACAATTTCTGGCCGGTGGCCACCGGGCGCGAGGCAGCCAAAGGGCTGTCGTTGCTCATGCCTGATTCGCTCTTCATTTACGGAGAAGTGCTCCAAGACAAGAATGTGAAGGAGAAGGAATATACAGAGTTTATAGATGTTACGGCCAGCAATTACGGTCACGCACTGCGTTCGGCGCTTGAAAAAGGGGATGCATTGGCCGAAGACCTTGTGTCATGGCATCACAGCGCATCACCCGATTCACTTGTGACATGGGTGGAGAGTCACGATACGTATTGCAACAATCACGAGTCGGCACATCTCACAGACGAACAGATAAGGATGGGATGGGTGTTTCTTGCATCCCGCCAGCACGGCACACCGCTGTTTTTCAGCCGTCCTGCCGGAAGCACCCGTACCAACTACTGGGGCAACAATCTTGTGGGTCCACGCGGTAACGATGAGTTCAAGCACCCAGAGGTGGTGGCCGCAAACCGATTCCGCGCCGCAATGGCAGGGGAGCCGGAGCGCATATTCACTACCACCAAGGGCGAGGTGGCACAGGTGGCTCGCGGAAACAAAGGGGCAGCTCTGGTGAATTTCACCGACAAGGCCCGTAATGTGAAAATGGATACGTTGCTTCCCGACGGAACATACACCGATGAGGTTCACAACGCTACTTTCGTGGTGAAGGGCGGGAAACTGAGCGGAAAGCTCCAGCCGCTGACATCCTATCTGCTGAAGAAATAGAAGGGCAGCAATTCAGAATAGATCGCGTCGGCTATGTGCGGGCGCGATTTTTTTTGTTGAAAATGTGCCGCAATCAAAAAGTAGATAAAAAAATAGTCAAGTGAAGCTTGGGGTGCGAAAAAAATATTAATTTTGCATGCGTCAAACTTTGAGATACCGTATGAACGAAATCTCATTTACCAAGATGCATGGCTTGGGCAATGATTACATCTATATTCATTGTCCTGCCAATGAACCCCACTCACTTTCGGAACTGTCAATAGAGATGAGCCAGCGTCACACAGGCGTGGGCGGTGACGGTATTATACTCATAGAGCCGAGCGATGTGGCGGATTTCAGGATGAGAATATTCAATGCCGACGGGTCGGAGGCAAAGATGTGCGGCAACGGGAGCAGATGTGTGGGCAAATATGTGTATGACCATAATCTGACTGCCAAGCGTACCCTAACACTTGAAACTTTGGCCGGCATCAGAACGCTGGAACTTCACGTGGACGGTGCTTCCGGAAAAGTGGAGAGCGTGACAGTGGATATGGGCGCACCTGTATTTGAACCGGAGGAAGTGCCGGTGAGAGCTTCCTCAAAAGTTGTGAATGCGCCGGTGCCAACAAGTATGGGCGAGCTGCATATGACGGCGGTGTCGATGGGCAATCCGCACGGCGTGATATTCCTGCCAACGCTTGCGGGGCTTCCAATAAATGATATAGGACCGGAACTTGAATGTCACGAAATGTGGCCTGACCGGGCAAATATAGAGTTCGCCGCCATTGCAGGGCCGGATGTGATAGAGATGCAGGTGTGGGAACGAGGCAGTGGCGTGACGATGGCGTGCGGTACCGGTGCATGCGCAACGGCAGTGGCGGCGGTACTGAACGGGCTTACCGGCAAGGAAGTGACCGTGAAGCTGCCGGGAGGTGACTTGAAGGTGGAATGGCGCGAAGACGGCCATGTGTATATGACCGGGCCGGCTACGGAGGTTTTCAACGGGATTTATAAACGCAGAAACGACTCAACTTACACAAGATGATACATGTCAACGATAATTTCAGTATGTTGTCACCATCCTATCTCTTTTCTGAGATAGCACGAAAAGTGACAGCATACCGCAACACTCATGCCGATGCCGATGTGATACGCATGGGTATAGGTGATGTCACACGCCCGATTTGCCCGGCGGCTATAGAGGGGATGATGCGGGGCGTGATGGATGAAGCGGATGTGAAAACTTTTCATGGTTACGGTCCAGAACAGGGGTATGAGTTTTTGCGCCGCTGCATCGTGGCCCACGATTATGCGCCGCTTGGCGTGGAGCTTGGCGTGGACGAGATATTCATCAGTGACGGGGCTAAAAGCGACACCGGCAATATAGGCGATATATTGTCGCCTGACTGCAAAGTGGCCGTGACCGACCCGGTGTATCCCGTGTATGTGGACTCCAATGTGATGGCCGGGCGCGGAGGTGAGCTGCTTCCGGACGGTACACGCCGCGGCATAGAGTATCTGCCGTGTGTGGCAGAAAATGATTTCATTCCCGCATTGCCCAAAGGAAGCCCGGATATAATATATCTGTGTTATCCCAATAATCCCACCGGTACTGCGTTGACACGCCACGAATTGAAAAAATGGGTGGAATATGCGCGGACCCATAACGCACTGATAATGTTTGACTCGGCTTATGAGGCTTATATTTCCGACAGTGATGTTCCGCACTCAATATATGAGATACCCGGGGCAAAAGAGGTGGCGATAGAGTTTCGCAGTTATTCCAAGACAGCCGGGTTCACGGGGCTAAGATGCGGTTATACCGTAGTGCCTCATGAGCTGAAAGGGGTGGACAGGTCAGGAAATGAAGTGAGCCTCAATGCATTGTGGCTACGCAGGCAGAGCACCAAGTTCAATGGCGCAAGCTATGTGGTGCAGCGCGGAGCTGAAGCATTGTACACAGACGCGGGTCGGGAACAGGTGCGCGAAACCGTGAGCTATTATATGAACAACGCGGCAATTCTGCGCAAGGGACTTGAGGAAGCGGGATTGCGTGCCTGGGGTGGCGTGAATGCCCCTTATATATGGCTGCGTACGCCCGACGGCATGAGCTCATGGGATTTCTTTGATGCCCTACTGCACAGATGCAATGTGGTGGGCACTCCCGGAGCCGGTTTCGGCCCTTCGGGCGAAGGTTATTTCCGCCTTACGGCGTTCTCCAGCCATGAGGACACGCTCAGGGCAGTGGAGAGGATAGCAAAATTCAATGTCTAATCACTTACAAATATTATACTTACAATGTCAGAATTGAGATTTAAGGTTGTGGACGAAGCGTTCAACCGCAAAGCAGATCCGGTGGAGATACCCACCGAGCGACCTGAGGTGTATTATGGCAAATATGTGTTCAACCGTCAGAAGATGTTTGAATATCTTCCTGCCGACACATTTGAAGCGTTGTGCAGTGCCATAGACAACAAAGAACCGTTGCCCCGCGAAGTGGCCGACAGTGTGGCCGAAGGTATGAAGCGCTGGGCCATAGATAACGGAGCGCGTCATTACACCCACTGGTTCCAGCCATTGACCGAGACCACGGCCGAAAAGCATGATGCTTTCGTGGAACACAACGGCAAGGGCGGTGTGATAGAAAAGTTTACCGGCAAGCTGCTTGTGCAGCAGGAGCCTGACGCGTCAAGCTTTCCCAACGGAGGGATACGCAACACATTCGAGGCACGCGGATATTCCGCATGGGACATATCATCTCCGGCGTTTATCATGGGCAATACGCTCTGTATTCCCACGATATTCATATCATACACCGGAGAGAGCCTTGATTACAAGACACCCCTTTTGCGTGCCCTCAATTCTGTGGATCGCGCCGCTACGGCAGTAGCCCGCTATTTTGACCCCAATGTGAAGCATGTGCGCTCCTATCTGGGATGGGAACAGGAGTATTTCCTTGTGGACGAATCGCTGTACAGCGCCCGTCCTGACCTCATGCTCACCGGCAGGACCCTTATGGGGCATGAGTCGGCCAAGAACCAGCAGCTTGAGGACCATTATTTCGGGGCCATACCATCAAGAGTGGAGGCATTTATGCTGGATTTGGAAATAGAGTGCCACAAACTTGGCATTCCGGCCAAAACCCGTCATAACGAGGTGGCACCCAACCAGTTTGAGCTTGCCCCGATATTTGAGGAAACCAATCTTGCCAACGACCATAATCTGCTGCTGATGTCGCTGATGTCGGAAGTGGCGCGCAGGCATCATTTTCGTGTGCTTCTTCACGAAAAACCGTTTGCAGGTATAAACGGGTCGGGCAAACACAACAACTGGAGTTTGGGCACAGATACCGGCGTGATGCTTTTTTCTCCCGGCAAGACAGCAAAAGACAATCTGCAGTTCATAACATTTGTGGTGAATGTGATGGCGGCAGTACACACCCACAATGCACTGCTCAAAGCCTCGATAATGTCGGCCACGAATGCACATCGTCTTGGAGCCAATGAGGCTCCTCCAGCCATAATATCCATTTTTACCGGCACCCAGCTTGCTGATATATTGCGTAGAGTGGAGGAGAGTCCGAATGATGATCTGTCGGACCTTGCCGGAAAAGAGGGGTTGCGCCTGAATGTGTCGCAGATACCTGAGATAATGCTTGACGCAACCGACCGAAACCGCACATCGCCGTTTGCGTTTACCGGCAATAGGTTTGAGTTCCGAGCCATAGGGTCAAGCGCCAATTGTGCGGCAGCCATGCTTGCCCTCAATGCCGCCGTGGCCCATCAGTTGCAGATGTTCAAAACCAATGTGGATGCCCGCATAGCCAAGGGAGAGACGCTGCGTAATGCGCTGCTGGAAGAGATTCGCCGCCTGATAGTAGAGTCAAAACCGATACATTTTGACGGGAACGGATATTCTGATGAATGGCGCAAGGAAGCAGAGCGGCGCGGTCTGGACTGCGAGAGCAGCACCCCGCTGATATTTGATGCATATCTGAAACCGAGCTCAGTGAAGATGTTTCATGACACAGGGGTTTTCTCAAAAGTGGAGCTTGAGGCTCGCAATGAGGTGAAATGGGAAATGTACACCAAGAAAGTGCAGATTGAAGCGAGGGTGCTTGGCGACCTTGCCATAAACCATGTGCTGCCGGTGGCCACACGTTACCAGTCATTGCTTTTGGACAACGTGCTTAAAATCAAGGCTATCTTCCCCACCGAAAAAGCTGCCGAACTCAGTCATGCCGATATGGAGACCATTGAGGAGATGGCGCGTCACATACAGGTAATCAAAAGCGAAGTGACACGTATGGTGGATGCGCGCCGCGAGGCCAACCGCATAACCTCCGAGCGCGAAAAGGCCATAGCCTATCATGACAATGTGACACCGTGCATGGATACCATACGCTATCATATCGACAAGCTGGAGCTGATGGTGGATAATGAAATGTGGCCTTTGCCCAAATACCGTGAATTGTTGTTCATAAGATAATAATTCATTATATTTGTGGCATTAAACACCTAAACAAGAACAAACAACAAGAACTACTATGTCAAAAGTTACAGTGATAGGCGCAGGTAATGTAGGCGCCACTTGTGCAAATGTGCTGGTTACTCAGAGCATTGCCGATGAGGTTGTGCTTATCGACATCAAAGAAGGCGTGGCCGAAGGAAAGGCCATGGATATAATGCAGACAGCCAACATACTGCATTTCAATGGTCGTCTTACCGGTGTAACCAATGATTACGAAAAGACCGCAGGCAGCGACATGATTGTGATTACCTCGGGAATTCCCCGCAAGCCGGGCATGACCCGTGAGGAGCTTATAGGTGTCAACGCCGGTATCGTTAAGGCAGTGACCGAAAACGCTCTCAAATATTCGCCCAATGCCATAATTCTGTGTGTGGCCAATCCTATGGATACGATGACATATCTGATTCATAAGATTTCGGGTCTGCCCAAAGAGCGTATAATAGGTATGGGCGGCGCACTTGACAGCGCACGCTTCAAGTATTTCCTGTCGCTGGCTCTGAATGCCAATGCCACTGAGGTGGAAGGTATCGTAATCGGCGGCCACGGCGACACCACAATGATTCCTCTGGTGCGTTACGCAGCATATCGCGGGCTGCCTGTAACCGGGCTGCTTCCCGAGGATCAGCTTGCCAAAGTAGCGGCTGACACTATGGTGGGCGGCGCTACTCTCACCAAGCTCCTCGGCACATCGGCGTGGATAGCACCCGGAGCCGCAGCCGCTCAGGTGGTGAGCGCAGTGCTTCGCGACGAGAAGCGTCTTATCAGCTGCTCGGTTTTGCTTGACGGCGAATATGGCGAAAAGGATCTTTGCATCGGTGTTCCCTGTCTGCTCGGCCGCAAGGGTATTGAGAAGATTGTGGAATTTGACCTCAATGAGCAGGAGCGCGAACTCTTCCACAAGAGTGCAGAGGCCGTACACAAAACCAATGCCGCTCTTCCTTGCTGAACTGACATTAACCAAATAATTATCACGGGCCTGCTGCGGCGGGTCCGTGCTTTATGATATGAAACAGATTTCTCCAAAACAGATTACAGCAAATCCTATAGACCTCATAGCAAGTCATTGGATGCTCGTTACCGCCGGAAATATGTCAGATTTCAATACCATGACCGCTTCATGGGGCATGGTAGGCGAAATGTGGGGTATGGATGTGGCCGAAACCGTTGTGCGTCCTCAGCGATACACTCATGAGTACATTGAGCGCACCGGCAAGTTCACCTTAAGCTTTTTCCCGGAAAATATGCGCAAAATACTTACCGTGATGGGCACCCATTCGGGCAGAGAGATGGACAAGATGCATTATCCCGGCCTGACGGCAGTGGAGCTGCCATCGGGTGAAGTGACATTCAAGGAAGCTTCACTGGTGATAGAATGTGAGGTGGTGTATAAGGATTGCTTTAAGGCAGAGGCATTTGTGGACAAACAGCTGATAGGCCGCTGGTATCCGGAGTCGGATTTCCACACCCGCTATATCGGTCGCATCACAAATGTGTGGACCGCCGATGACGATGTGCAACAATAAGGTAAATACTGCGTTATTTATAAATAATAACCTAAATAATTATGAAGAAAATAGTTTATATTGCTGCTGTGGGGATTTGCGCTATGATGGCTGCATGCTCACAGAAGAATGAAACAGCTGCGCCTGCTGAAGAAGCTGCAGCCGATACAGTGAGTGCAACACAGGAACAGCCTCAGTCTGCAGCCCAGCCGGGTGAGGTAATCGAGTTCGCGGCCAACGATGAGCTTGTGGCCGGCGACAAACCTGTAGTAGTAGATTTCTGGGCTACATGGTGCGGTCCGTGCATGCAGTTCAAGCCCGTGTTTCATGATGCTGCGGCCAAATATTCTGAAAAGGCCACCTTTGCGGCAGCTGATGTGGATGTGTGCAAGGCTCTTGCCGAGAAATATAATATCCAATCTATTCCTACCGTGCTCATAATGATGCCCGACGGCACCACTAAGCAGCAGACAGGGTACATGGATGCCGCACAGTTTGATGCCTTCCTTGGCGATATAGTCAAGTAAGAAACATTATCAATAAGATACGAAACGCACCGGAATTGGTATGAGAGCCATGTTCCGGTGCGTTTTATGATTTCTGCGATATCAGCGTTTGTCGGCGTGACCTTCGTAGAAGTTGATATAAGCCTGATTGACGAGCCTTATGCCTCCGGGGGTGGGATAGTTGCCGGAGAAGTACCAGTCACCGGGACTGTCGGGAATGGCCTCGTGCATGCCTTTGAGAGTCTGGTAAACTATTTCCACTTGTGCATGCATGTCGGCAGGTGTGAGAAGGCGTGCTATTTCAGCTGATATTTCCCGGTCGGAGAAAGGCTCATAAACAGCTTTTACGCAGTTGACCAACTCACTGTCGGGAACATCTTTCTGAGCAAGACAGTGCCGGTAGGTTTGGTGCAGAATGTCTTGCATGCCGGAGCGCTTGAGAAGCGATACAGCAGCACGGAATGCTATGAACTCACCCATACGGCTCATGTCAATGCCGTAATAGTCGGGATAGCGGACCTGCGGAGATGAGGACACGACGACGATTTTCTTGGGGTGCAGACGGTCAAGGATGCGCAGAATGCTTTGTTTGAGCGTGGTGCCGCGCACAATAGAGTCATCTATCACCACGAGGGTATCTTCGTTGTTGTGAATACAGCCGTATGTCACATCGTAAACATGAGCTGCAAGATCATTGCGCACCTCGCCTTCGGCAATGAAAGTGCGCAGCTTTATGTCCTTTATTGCCACTTTCTCTACTCTGAGCTTGCGGCTCATGATTTCTTCCACCCGGTTTCGTGTAAGGGTGCCGTTGGCCATGGCACTCTCAATTTCATCAGCGCGAATGCGGTCAAGATGCTGTTCCAATCCTTCCACCATGCCAATGAATGCCACTTCGGCAGTATTGGGGATGAAAGAGAGTACAATTTTACTCAAATCGGGTCCGGTGGCCTGAAGTATATCAGGCACGAGGTTGCGTCCGAGGGCCTTGCGCTCGCGGTAAATGTCGGCATCGCTGCCGCGAGAAAAATATATTCGCTCAAAAGAGCACCGCTGGTTCTTGCCCTGCTCCATGACCTGTACTATCTGCGGGTCGCCTTCCGGAGTGAGAATCAGGGCTGCTCCCGGCTCAAGCTCATGCACATCGGCGCGAGGCACGTTGAGAGCGGTCTGTATGACAGGTCTTTCGGATGTCACCACCACGATTTCATCATCAATGTAGTACCATGCCGGGCGTATGCCGTGGGGGTCGCGCTGCACGAATACATCTCCGCTTCCCGTGGCACCGCAAATCACATATCCGCCGTCCCATGAACCGACGCAGTCGGCAAGCACGCAGTGCATGTCGATGCGCTGCTCAATGGCGCGTGTAAGCTCCGGCTCCTCAAGCCGGTTGCGCAGCTCACGGTAAACTCTGTGATTCTCGTGGTCGAGAGCATAGCCAAGCTGCTCAAGAAGCATTATGGTGTCGCTATAGAGGCGCGGGTGCTGTCCGCGTTTTATCACGCTTTGAAATATGGAATCAACATTGGTCATGTTGAAGTTGCCGCACAGCATCAGATTGCGTGAGCGCCAGTTGTTGCGTCGCAGAAATGGATGGACATAGCTCATGCCACCCTTGCCCGTGGTGCTATAGCGGAGGTGCCCCATATAGATTTCGCCTATGAACGGGGCAAACTGCGCCGCTTCGTCGGCGTTCATGTTTTCCACCTCTGCGGCATGCATCTGAGAATGTATGTTGCCGAATATTTCCTGAATGGCTGTGGTGCCGAGGGCGCGTTCACGAAACACGTATTCGTATCCGGCGGGTGCCTGAAGTTTGACCACTCCAACTCCGGCTGCTTCCTGTCCTCGGTTGTGCTGTTTCTCCATCATGAGATAGAGTTTGCCAAGCCCATAGGCGTAAGAGCCGTACTTCTGTTTGTAATAATCCAGTGGCTTGCGAAGGCGTATAACCACTATCCCACACTCATGTTTGAGCTGCTCCATAAGTACATGTATAATTAATTGTCAATGCAGTTAAGCTAAGACGGGTGCAAAGTTAAGTATTTATGAATTTTTAGAATAGCGATGAGTAACAATATTTTGGGTGTGTTGATAAAAATGATTACATTTGCTGCAAAGTAACTTTAATTCTTGTCATCATGAAAAATAAAATTCACGAGCAATTTAAAAACAATTTCGGAGGCGACGGAATCTTCTATGTGGCACCCGGTCGTTTTAATCTTATAGGCGAACACACCGATTATAACGGGGGCTTTGTATTTCCCGGCGCTATCGACAAGGTTATAATGGCGGAAATCCGTCCTAACGGCACAGACAAAGTGCGTTTGTTCTCGCTGGACCTGAATGAATATGCCGAGTTCGGGCTGAAAGAGGAGGATGCTCCCGAGCAGCAGTGGGCACGCTACATATTCGGCGTATGCCGCGAAATAATCAAGCGCGGCGGCAAGGTAGAGGGTTTTGATGCCGCATTTGCAGGCAATGTGCCTCTCGGAGCCGGACTGTCATCGTCAGCCGCTCTTGAAAGCTGTTTTGCCAACGCCTTGAATGACATGTTCAACGACAACAAATTCCCCAAGATGGAGCTTGCCAAGATAGGGCAGAGCACCGAACATAATTATTGCGGCGTGAACTGCGGTATCATGGACCAATTTGCTTCAGTACATGGCAAAAAGGATCATCTGATGCGTCTGGATTGCCGTTCGGGAGAGTTTGAATATTTCCCCTTCAAGCTTGATGGCTATAAGCTCGTGCTCGTGGATTCCCGCGTTAAACACGAACTTGTGGATTCTCCTTACAACAAACGCCGCGAAAGCTGCGAGCGTGTTGCCAAGACCCTTGGTGTGGAAACCCTCCGCGACGCTGACATGGATATGCTCAATGCTATAAAGGACAAAATATCGCATGAGGATTATATGCGCGCCGAATATGTGATTGGCGAAAAACAGCGTGTACTTGATGTGTGTGACGCATTGCTTAAAGGCGACTACGAGACTGTGGGCGACCGCATGTACAAGACACACGAAGGTATGTCAAAACTCTATGAGGTGAGCTGCGAGGAGCTTGACTACCTCAATGATGTTGCCAAAGAGTGCGGCGTTACTGGCTCACGTATCATGGGCGGCGGTTTTGGCGGCTGCACTATAAATCTGGTGAAAGACGATCTTTATGAGCCGTTTATTGAAACCGTAACAGAGAAATTCCTGAGCAAGTACGGTCACAAGCCACAGATTTATCCCGTGATTGTGAGTGACGGTGCCCGTCGCCTTGAAGAATAATCACAGTAATAGACTGCTACATTGATACAATGGAGCCGCGTTCATGAAAAAATGGATGCGGCTCCAATAATTTAAACATTTTTAAACAAAAAATTGCTGTTAAAGAATTTAATTGCTATATTGCATCCCAAAATCTAATCTCCCCTAAAAACACTGCATTATGCGAATCCTCCTATCTCTCCTCCTCATCAATGTGATGCTGGCTGTTTCAGGCTCTCCGACCACAGAATTGGCCACGGGGTCGGCATTCGGCAGCAATGCGGATTCCATACCCACGCGCACTGTGCAAGAAACTGCCGACGGCATTATTGTGACCTACAAGTTCACCTCGCCCTCTATCTCCGAGGACAACCTTTTCCCCGGGATCTATCAATGCGTCATACCCGGATTCAGTGTCATAACCCAATCAGGCAAGCCCGCTGTGTCGGAGCATATTGATGCTTTTGTGGCACCGGCCGGCAGTAATCCCTATGTCACATTGCTCTCTGCTTCTCACCATGATTTGGACTATACACTTGCTCCCGCTCGATTCCCTATTTCTGAAACTGATACAATAGGGCATACTGCCGACAACGTAGCTCCGATAGCACCCTACTCCGGATATTATCCTGAAAGCGTATGCACTCAGCTAACTTCCGGTGATTATAGGAACCAGCCGATAGTCAGAATCAAAATATCGCCGGTGCAGTATGATTACGACCGAAAAAGCATTCGCGCATATTCCGAGCTATCCTATAAAATAACTTTTGCGGGAAATAAAACGCCCTCCGACATTGTTTATGAGCCCAATTCGCTCTTGAATCCAAACTGCGAAAGGGCTTCCACAGGCTCAACCCGCTCTTTGGCCAATTCTTCCATGGTTGTCAATGCCGGATACTTAATAATCACTGTTCCGGATTTTGAATACGCGCTCAGAGATTTCATCAAATGGAAAAAGCAACTCGGCTATAATGTGATTGTAAAATCGCAATCATCATGGACTCCTGACCAGATAAAGGCCGTTGTAAAAAGCACCCATCTCCAAACCCCATCACTCATGTACCTCCTTATTGTGGGAGACCACTCCAAAGTGCCGGGAGAGGAAAAAATCTATAAAGATTCATATAGGAGTGAGAAAAGATACATAACCGATTTTCACTACGGATGTTCCAGCGACAGTACCGACTTCATTCCGGACCTCTACCGAGGCCGTATTCCCGTTCGGGACACCAACTCTCTTGAAACGGTTGTTGACAAAATACTCTGGTACGAGCAATATCCTCCCACCGATCCTTATTTTTACTCTAATGCCTCTCATTTTGCCTACTTTGAAGACGAAGAAAAATATCAAGTATTAAATGGAGGCCCTGATGGCACAGAAGACAGGCGGTTTGTAAAGACCTGCGAAGAAGTAAAGGAGTACATTATGTCTCATCACAATATATCTGTTGAGAGACTCTATCAGGCACAAATCTACGGTTACCCGCACCCGCAAAGATGGAATCCGATTTATTCTAATGGGGACAGCATACCTGCCGAACTTAGGTTTGAGAACTGGTTTCAATGGGGCGCCAATCAGAACTCATTGATTTCGTCTTTTAATGACGGCCGGTTATATATTTTGTATCGCGGTCACGGATTCCCCGGCGGATGGGAACTTGGTCATAGGGATGCGTACACAACAAAACCGTTTGGGTTGTCATGTATCAACGAGCTCAATAATTATGAACTGATGCCGTTGGTATTCAGCATCACTTGTCATTCAGGTAACCATTCCGAAGACGATTGCTTTGCCAGAAGCATGCTGACTAAGAAAAACGGTGGCTCCATGGGGCTTTTTGCTCAAACCGAAACAACTTATTCAGGATATAACGATAAACTCGTTTCTCTGATGTTCAATGCCATTTGGCCCGAACCGGGATTTGAGCTTGAAAAGTACCCTATCAGCAATTACATCCATGACCCCTGTGTGATGCAGACGGTGCCTATATATAGGCTCGGAGGAATACTTGATTTTGCCATAAACGGATTTGATGCTGATGTGGAAGACATTTGCGACACAGACCTGTACACCAAACGGGTGACACACTGTTTTGGCGATCCGAGCATGCTGTTCACCACTGAAACTCCCACTGCATTTAACGTAGTTGAGATTGAGCGCGGCGAAAACTCAATAAACGTATCGCTCAACGAAAACGCCTATATATCGTTCTACGACTCAACAATCAACAGACCATTCATGTATTACGGTTCCACAGCTTCCTACAAATTCACAAATCCTGATGTGGAAAAATATGTTTCGGTAGTGGTGCACAACCACAATAAAATTCCTATGGTTGATTCAGGTATTGAATTTACCGGCACTATAGCACCAACCGCACCGAGCCAGATTGTGGGTTGGCGCGACACCAAAGCCGGAGGAAGAGTGGAGATTGACTACATAATCAACGATGCTGACAAAACCAAAAACATCTCCATGCTGATTGTGGATATGGCAACCGGAAATTTCATTGCCGAACAGCAGGTTGACAAAAGCATCACAAACCAAAAACAAACCATAAGCATGTACACCGGTAGCGGCGTTTTGACGGCATCGCTAATGGTGAACGGATACCCGGTTTCAAACGTAAAAATGTACATCCCAAATTAAAATCATCATGAAAAGAATAACCGCATTAATAATAGCCCTGCTCGCCATATCGTTCATCGGCAAAGCTGAAATCGGCGACAAAATAGAGCTTGACGGACTCTGTTACGAGATTGCAGAAGTAGAGAATCTCTATCCCAACGAGCCCCCCTATTTGTGGGCGCTAACCGACAAGCTTGTGGCCGCCAAGATTTATGCCGTTACACATATCCCTGAAAATGGAATTGTGAATGTACCAAAAACTATAACTATCAACGGCACTGATTATGATGTGGCATTTATCGGTGAATCCGCGTTTGAAGGCCACACAGAACTAAAGGAGTTCAATCTCTCAACAAATCAATGCACCATATTTGCCAAAGCATTCAAAGATTGCGGTGACATGACACTCAACATATCCGGTGTAATACGAGCCATCCATGCTTATGCTTTCTCCGGAACCAATGTTGCAAATGGCCTTGACCTGTCCAATGCTATAAGAGTGGAGATTTCAGCTCTTGAGGGGACAAAAACTAAAACATGTATTCTTGGGTCATATCTGTGGAGTTTTTCTGAGCATATCTTTGACAATTCAGATATTGAAGAGGTCTCATTTGTGGACAACGAGTGCAAATATGAATATGAGGTAAGAGCTAATTTCGCAACATTTGCCTTTAATGAATGTAAATTAAAAGAAATCCGATTTCCCAAACGCCATATTGGTTTAGCCACTGTTGTTTTCATGAATTGCATGAATCTTGAGCGAGTAATATTCCCGGATTATCCTGAAATATGGCCATTGGTGTGCACAGATTTTCTTGATGGAGCAGAAACGCCACCATACCCATTTGGATATAATGGGTGCATAATATATCAATGTCCCAATTTGAAAGAAGTGGTGTCATTGAATCCCCAACCAACATTACTCATGTTTCAGAATGTATTGAATACAACTCGTTCTATTCTTGACGACCACAGCACTTGTGTGCTCAAAGTGCCGGCAGGAAGCGAGGATGCTTACAGAGCAGACCCGGTGTGGGGTAAATTCCAGCACATTGAGGGATTTCAGCCCGGAGAGTATGCCGGCGTAGAATCTGTTGGCACAACCGCACAGAGCGTCCCCGAACACACCTCACTGAAAATGACCGTAGGCTCAGACGGACTGACACAGGAGCTTCTCGAGGGTGAAGTGGAGATTTTCAACGCCACGGGGCAAAAGCTCCACTCTGTCAATCACCCCGGCGGCACATTCCATATTGACCTTCCCTCCGGATTCTACATCATCCATCTCAAATAACCCGGTCCATGATATTCCGCAAAGACCGCGCCACCTTGTGCTGATGGCGCGGTCTTTTTACGTATTTTAAAATTCCAAATTTTATATGCAAATTTTTTGCATATTTATTATTTGTGTATTAGCTTTGTGGGTGTAACAACATATCCGAAAATCATAAATATGAACAAACGTCAAGCGCGCTTATCGCAAATAGTAAATATATTGCTTCATAACCAAGTTGGTTCGCAAGAGGAACTTATGGATGAGCTTAAGGCACGCAACTGTGAAGTGACCCAAGCCACTTTGTCACGTGACTTGAAGACACTGCGCACATCCAAAGTTGTAACCGAAATGGGCGGCTACCGTTATGTAATAGCTGCCAACGGCACGGCAGCCGATGAGGTGGCCACGCATGCCATGGACAGCGTTCGTCAGGCGGCCATACTGTCGCTGGCGTTTACGGGCAATATCGCGGTAATCAAAACGCGCAACGGATATGCCGGAGGTCTTGCCTATGACATAGACGAGATTTCATCTCCCCTGTTGCTTGGAACGATAGCCGGAGCCGACACCGTGTTTGTGGCACTGGCCGAAGATGCATCGCGCAACGATTTGTTCACTCTTTTCTCCGCCATACTTCCTGCTAATGTGATAGCTGAATCAAAACAAAATTTCTCCTGACATGATTAAAGCAGCCATTTCCGGGGGTACCACTCCCCAAGCACGTGAGATACTTAAGATATTGATCAACCACCCCGATGTGGAGATAGTGTGTGTGAATGCTCCTGAGGCCGAAGGTATGCTGCTTTCGCAGGTACACCGCGGCCTGAGAGGTGAAACATTCATGCGTTTTACCTCGCAGATGCCGATAGATGATATAGATGTGCTGTTTATGGCTGACACCGAGCCGGGCGCATCAATGAAATTCATGGCAACCCATTCGGTGCCTGAAGGACTGAAGATCATAGATTTGTCGCCCGATTTTCGCAAGGAGTCGCTTAATGATGCCGATTCGCCATGGGTGTATGCTTTGCCGGAGCTGAACCGCAAGCCTTTGGTGCGCGGTGCTACGCGGGCTTCCATGCCGGGTCCGCTGGCAAGTGCAGTGCTGCCGGCTCTGCTTCCGCTGGCCAAGAATCTTTTGCTTAACTCCACCATACATATTAATGCTGTTCAGGCTGAGCCTCAGGCCGAACCGGGTGAGCCGCTTGCTCTGCTGGAGCATGAGGAGGATGCCGAGATACGGGGCGCACTCGGCACATTGCAGGCAAGTTTTCACAGCGAGATGCTGTATGTGGTGACGGCCGGAGGATGGCAGAACGGATTGGCCGCCACTGTGTATATGGAGTCGCCGGTAAGTGTAAATGAGATAGAAAAACTATATGAGGAGTTTTTCTCCGACCACAGTTTCACTCTTGTGGCCGATACGCTGCCCACGCTTATGGAGGTGGCCGGCACAAACAAGTGCATAATACATCTCCAGAAATCGGATCCGTGGCTGGTGATAAACGTGGCCATTGACGATAAAATCAAAGGCGCAGCCGGTTCGGCAGTGCATGTGATGAATCTGATGTTCGGATTGCAGGAACGTGTGGGCCTGATGCTGAAATCGCACTGATAAATAAGCCCGCCCCGGCTTTTGGGTCAGGGGATTTTGTGGGGTGAAAGGATACGCTCGCCAAGGTATTTGGCGAGCTCTTTTTTCATTTCGTTGAGTTCGGCTATGCGCTGCATCAGTGTGCGCACGGCTTCAAAATCATGGTCTGGTGCGGCATATGTTTCGCCTATTTTTTTCATGGTGGCGCTTATGTCGCACTCAATCAAAGCTTCTTTGAGGTTATATACGGCACGGGGCAACAGCTCGTAAAGCTTGTCTTCTTCGCCGGCTATTTTGGCGTACTTGGTGTGAATTTTGCTGAGCTTGTGGCGGGAGCTTACAAGCTCGGTTGTGATGCGGCGCACAATGTCGTCGGGGCTTGATGCCAACACCTTTTCTATATATAAGGCGGAAAACTGCAGCAGTGAGTCCTGCATGCTGGCTTCAGCGGTTTCTCTTAACTGCTTTTCGGCCATGTCTATGCTTGCCACATCCTCGGCAGTATGCCGTATATGCTCTATTCCCTCGCTGATTTGTTTCCGGCGCGCTTCCTCGGCTTTTATGCGGAAGGCATTGTAGTCGGATTCCCAAGATGTGCTGACTTGCTTGGCTGCCTCGAACACATGCGCGAGATGGGAATTGGAAAGTGTGATGCCGTCTTCCCTCAGTTCGTGGTCAACGTATTCAATGACGCTCATGGGCCGTACATTGCCCTCATCATCAACCGGCACATCACAGAGGTACATCATTCCATATTTGAGCACATAGCGTAGCAGTTCCCGCTCATACGGCATAAGGAACCCGGCATTTCCTGACGGCTTAGCTTCCGTCGGGGGGGATGGGGCAACAGCTTCAACACGGGCAGTGTCGGTAGTGTCGGATTGGTCCTGAGGCTCTGCGGGCAGGCCGGCAGCCTCTCGGTTGCGTCGCCGCTGCGCGTCAAGGGATTCACGCTCCCGTCGTTCGGCAATGAATTTTGCTACCTGAAGAGTGAGCACTTTTTCGTCAATCTGCATGGTGCGGCTGCACTCTCCGATATACACGGTGCGTGTAATCGGGTCAGGAATCATTGATATGGAGCGGACAATATCCTGCACCACTCTTGAGCGCGCAATAGGGTCATTCTCGACTCCGCGCATGAGAATGTCGGTTTTGAAACGTATGAAATCTGTTTCATGCTTTTCAAGATACTCTTCAACTTCGCCGGAACTGTGGTTTTGGGCGAAACTGTCGGGGTCATCGCCGTCCGGCAACAGGAGTACCTTGATGTTGAGTCCCTCGGCCAGCAGCATGTCGATGCCTCGCAGGGAGGCTTTGATGCCGGCGGGGTCGGAATCGTAGATTACGGTTACATTCTCGGTGAAGCGGTGTATGAGGCGTATCTGCCCTTCGGTAAGCGAGGTGCCGGAAGATGCAACCACATTTTCCACTCCGCTCTGGTGCATGGAAATGACATCCATGTACCCTTCTACAAGGATGCACTTGTTCTTGCGCACTATGGCCTGTTTTGCCTGATAAAGTCCGTAAAGCTCACGGCTTTTCTTGTAAACGGATGATTCGGGGGAATTGACATATTTGGCTACATCCTTGTCCTTGCGCAGCGTGCGTCCGCCAAAGGCCACAACCTTGCCGCTGACGGTGAAAACCGGATAAATCACACGCCCGCGAAACCTGTCCTGCACTGTGCCACGCTCGGTGCGGTAACATAGCCCGGTTTCAAGCAGATATTGCTCGGTAAAACCTTTGCGCAGGGCGGCTTGTTGCAGGTCATCACGTTTTTCAAGCGCATATCCGAGATGAAAACGCTTGATCATGGCCTCGTTGATGCCGCGTTCGCGGAAATAAGCAAGACCGATGTTTTGCCCGTCGGGAGTGTTGGCCATCACATCCTCAAAATGGTGCATGGCGAAATCATTTATGGCAAGCATGCTTTCGCGTTCGCTTGCTTCCTGACGCTCCTTGTCGGTCAGCTCACGCTCCTCAATCTCGATGTTGTATTTCTTTGCAAGGTATTTCAGAGCCTCATAGTAGGACATCTGCTCCAGTTCCATGATGAAATTGACCGCACTGCCTCCCTTTCCGCAGCTGAAGCATTTGCATATCCCCTTGGTCTTGCTCACAGAGAAACTTGGGGTGCGCTCATTGTGAAAGGGGCACAGACCTATGTAGCCGGAGCCTCTGCGCTTGAGATGCACAAAGTCGCTCACCACCTCCACAATGTCGGCGGCGTCAAGGATGCGCTGTACGGTGCCCGGGTCAATTTTTCTCATATCATCACAAAAGTAGTCAAATTTTGGTGACCTGCATGCCATTCACACGGATTTTGTTTTCATCCATGAGCGCACGCAGATGGGGGACCAATGCAGCCGGCGCAACCGAAAGCTGCTGTGCTATGTAATCGACAGTATGGCCTCCGGGCTGTGAGGCGAGCCGGAGTATCTGCTCTTTTATTCCGGGTTTGGAGCGATTGAGCCGGGAGCGACAGTAGTCGCACCGGCCGCACGGCTCTGCCGGTTTTTCTCCGAAATACTCCAGCAACATGTTGCTGCGGCATTTGTCGGTACGATACACAAATTCCTTCATTGCCTGAACGCGGTGCTCCAAGCGTTTGCGCTGGTCTTCGTACACGGACTTGGGTATGGCGATGTATTTCGGCTCTTCCCGCGATGTGGTGTAAACAAGATAAGGTGTGGAGCTGCGGGGAACATAGTGCAGCACTTTTTCGCGGGCCAGTTCAAGCAGCGACTGATAAACGCGCTCCTCACTGAGTGCGGTGCGGGAGGATATGAGTGATTCGGAAATCTGGACATAATCGGCAAACAGGCCGGTATATGTGCGCAGAATCATCTGGAGCACGGTGTCGGCGTCATTGTTGAGCCGGAATGTGTATAGCTCGTCCTTGCTGCATGTAATCATGATGCGTGAGCGTGTGGAAACCTCATCCACATAATCCACATATCCGGCACGCGAAAGAATCAGCATGGCATTACGGGCAGCCATCGGCGGAAGCTGAAACAGTTCGCAGAACATTGTGAAATTAAATTCATAGACCATGCCGTAGCCGCTGCCCACGGCCACATTCAAAAAGTTTCCGGCAAGCTCATACACTCTGCGAATGAAATCTTTGGGCGGGAACGCTTCGTTCAGCCGCCGTGTGAGTGACGATTTGTCGTATTGCGATGCTATCATCACGGCAAATGCAGGCTTTCCGTCGCGCCCGGCACGCCCGGCTTCCTGATAATATTCCTCAAGCCCCATGGGGATGTCCATGTGCACCACCACGCGCACATCGGGTTTGTCGATGCCCATGCCGAAAGCATTGGTGGCTACCATGACACGGATTTGCGATGCTTTCCACCGGTTTTGCTTGTCGTTTTTGCCCTCCACGGCCAGGCCTGCATGATAGAAGTCGGCGCTTATGCCCTCATGAACAAGGAACTGCGCAATTTCGCGCGTGCGTTTTCGCGAGCGCACATACACTATGGCAGAACCGGAAGTGGCTTTGAGAACCTGAAGGAGCATGCCGTCCTTGTGGTCGGCGTATCGTGCCACGTAGCTCAGATTGTTGCGGGCAAAGCTGCGTGCCAGCACATTAGGCGCTTTGAATTCCAGCCGCTCCATTATGTCGGCAGTGACATCGGGCGTGGCACTTGCGGTAAGAGCCAGAACAGGTGCGTCGGGGTAAAGATGGCGGAGTTGGGCTATCTTGAGATAGGAGGGCCGGAAATCATAGCCCCACTGCGATATGCAGTGGGCCTCGTCCACCACTATAAGGCTGACATTTAGGCCGGTTATGGTGTCCATGAAGCTTGAGGACTGGAGCTTTTCGGGCGAAAGATACAGAATCTTGGCTTTCCCCAAGCGGCAACGGTCAAGCCCGAGGCGGTGTTCGCTGCGGGTTAGTCCGGAGTGAAGAGCCACAGCGCGGATGCCTATGGCATGCAGGTTGTCAACCTGATCCTTCATCAGCGAGATAAGGGGCGTTACCACGATGGTCAGCCCCGGTAGCATCATTGCCGGGACCTGAAAGGTGATGCTTTTGCCGCCACCGGTTGGCAGCAGCCCCAAAGTGTCGCGCCCCGCCAGCACGCAATCTATTATATCGCGCTGGCGGGGGCGGAATGAGGTGTAACCCCAGTACTGCTCCAGTATCTCCTCGGGAGTGGACATGGGGACTGTTTATTTTACATGTATCTCCTTGATGAGGAGCTGTATGTCGGGAGTGGAGGACCTGTGCTTGTTGTCTTCGATTGTGAAGCAGATGTCGAACGGCTTGCGTGCGTGGATGTGTTCAAAATACTGGCTCATGTTGAATGCAATGCCGTTGAACACCTTGCCGGAGGTGTCATCCACAAGTTCAAGCTTGATGTGCTCCAGATTCTTGCCTACGAGTTTGCTGGTGCCGAAATCCATTACCGAGCGGGCGCAGAACACGGGTTTGTTGTTTCCCGGGCCGAAGGGGTTAAAATGCCTGAGCATGTTCACGAACTCCGGTGTTATCTGCGAAAATGTAAGGAATGCGTCAATTTCCAGCAGCGGTGTGAGCTGCTTGTCGGTGATGTTGGCAGCCACGTATTCCTCAAACCGGCGGGTGAATTCCGGAATGTTCTCTTCCTTGAGGCTCAGGCCCACGGCGTAGGCGTGACCGCCGAAGTTCTCAAGCAGGTCGCGGGCGGAGTCCACAGCTTTGTAGATGTCAAAGCCCTGAACGGAGCGGGATGAGCCGGTGGCAAGGCCGTTGGCAAGCGTGAGCACCACCGAGGGCTTGTAGTAAAGCTCGGTGAGGCGCGATGCCACAATGCCTATTATCCCTTTGTGCCAGTCCTTGTTGTAAATTACGATTGATTTCTTGTCATCAAGCATTTCGCCGTTTGCTTCAAGAATGGCATTGGCCTCTTCGGTGATGCGCTTGTCCAGCTCCTTGCGGTCCTTGTTGTACTGGTCAATGGCTTTCGCTTTTTCGTATGCGTCGGCGGCATCGCGAGCCACAAGCAGCTCCACGGCTTCGCGGCCGCTCTGCATGCGTCCTGAAGCGTTGATGCGCGGGCCTATTTTGAAAATCACATCTGAAATGGTGATTTCCTTGCCTGTAAGACCGCAGATGCGTATTATGGCGCGCAGCCCCATGTTGGGGTTGTTGTTGAGACGGCGCAGTCCGTGGTAGGCCATGATGCGGTTTTCATCCACCATCGGGACGATGTCGGCGGCTATGCTCACGGCCACAAGGTCAAGCAGCGCGTCCAGCTCGGCATCGCCAATGCCGTTGCTTTTGGCAAATGCCTGCATGAGCTTGAATCCAACGCCGCACCCCGACAGGTGGGGGCAGGGATAGGTGCTTCCCTCAAGCTTGGGGTTGAGTATGGCCACAGCGTCCGGGAGTTCATCGTCGGGCACATGGTGGTCGCAGATTATGAAGTCAATGCCCAGCGACTTGGCATAGCGAATCTCCTCGATGGCTTTGATGCCGCAATCAAGGATGATTATCAGCCGCACATCCTGAGATGCGGCGTAGTCAATGGAGCGTAACGAAATACCATACCCTTCGTCGTATCGGGTAGGGATGTAATACTCGATATTGGAGTAAAAATTTTGCAGGTATTTATATACCAATGCTACGGCTGTGGTGCCGTCCACATCATAGTCGCCGTAAACCATGATGCGCTCTTTGGCACCCATTGCTTTGTTGAGCCGGGCAACGGCCTTGTCCATGCCGGGCATCAGAAACGGGTCGTGCAAATCCTTGAGGGAGGGGTGGAAAAATTTTTCCGCCTCTTTCACCGAAGAAATGCCGCGCTGCACCAGTAACTCGCTCACGGGCGGGCAACTGGCGTATCGTTTAGCTAATTCCGATTCTAATTTCTGCTCTTCTGAAGTAAGGGGTGCATAATTCCATTTACTTGTCATTTATGATGTTTTTTTCTATTTCATGGTGGTGGCGGATAGAGCTTTAGGCAGCTCTGCGCAGCACGTTCATGGCGCATAGGAGTGGAGAGAGGGCGCCAAATGCCACTGTCCGCGCTATGAGGCTGAGGAGAACACCGGATGTGAAAAAAATTGCAAGTAAACTAATGCAAGGCTACTGCAAGAGAAAGAGTGAGGGACGGCTGGCCTCGTTTGCGACGAAATATTTGAGCACAAAAATAGGAAAAATTTATGAGAAAACCCTGTATGGCCAGCACAAATAATTGTTAAAGCAGGTTACGTTGTTGTTACGGTTTGGAGATGTGCACATCGAGCTGGGGGAACGGGAATGATGCGCCGCTCTTTGGCAGACGGTCGTAGAATGCTTCGTTGTAGTCGTAAAACACGATCCAGAAGTCGCTGCTCTTGACCCAAGCGCGCACGGTGAGCACGATGGCGCTGTCGCCAAGCTCGCCTAATCTGACGGTGGGAGTGCGGTCCACTGCGGGACGCAGCTGGCGTAGGCGCGCTTCCTGACGGCGTTCGCGCTCGGCAATGTCGGCGCGGATGGCATCGCGGTGCGAGAATAGCCGGCTCCAGAAACCTTTTTTCGCTTGGTCGGGAGCGGAAGAGTCGCGGGTGTCGGAGGTCATGTCGGCATCGTCATAATTGTCAAGAGAGTGCGTTCCATGAATTATGCGTTTGTCGGTGCTGAACATGTCAAGGATGAGTTTGCGTGCCGCTTCCACATCGTTGCCGTAACTGAGGCCGATGTTCCACTCCACGCGGCGGTATCGTTCGCGGCTCCAGTTGTTGATGCTTCCGGTAGATAGTCCGCCGTTGGGAATGATGATGGATTTGTTGTCGGGTGTGCAGATTATGGTGCTGAAGATCTGAATCTCCATCACTGTTCCGGCATATCCCTGAGCCTCGATGTAGTCGCCGATTTTATATGGCTTGAGCAGGAGTATGAGCACGCCGCCGGCAAAATTCTGGAGGGTTCCGCTCAGGGCCATACCTATAGCAACGCCGGCCGAAGCAAAGAGTGCGAGGAACGAGCTGGTGGGTATGCCCAAAATCCCTATTACGGTGATGATGAGGATGAAATAGAGCACTATGCGGATAAGAGAGAGGATGAATGTGCTCAGCGAGGCATCCACGTTGCGGCGCAGAAGGATATTGCCTATGAACGTGTGGATTTTGCGAATTATGAATTTTCCGGCATAGAAAATGGCAACGGCGATGGTGATGCTGATTACCAGTTCTACCGTACCTGAGGCGAGACGGCTCAGAAAATCATCGAGAGTTAGATTCTTGAGCGATGAAGCCTGCGCTTCAGCAGTTTTTGTGGCGGTGGTGTCCACCGGGAACAAATTGTCGGGAAATTGTAGCATAAAAAAGACAAAAAATATGTTTTGCAGCTGCAAAATTACTCATAATTGAGAAAATCCGTTATCTTTGCACCTACAAATAATCCCCAGACATATTAAACTACTTTATATCTACTAATCATGGTCAACTCCAAACCTTATGTTATCGGCATAGACATGGGCGGCACCAATACGGTGTTCGGCATTGTAGATGCTCGTGGCGTGGTACTCGCCAGCAACTCTATCAAAACCCGCAAGCACGCCAATATCAATGATTATATTGACGAACTTTATGAAGAGACCATGCGTCTCGTCAAGCAGCTGGATGCCGAAGGCAAGATATTCGGCATAGGCGTGGGCGCACCCAATGCCAACTATTTCACCGGCATGATTGAAGACGGCGTGAATCTTCCCTGGCCCACCCCCATACCTTTTGCACAGATGCTCAGTGACAAGTTCGGCATACCCGTAGCCATAACCAACGATGCCAACGCTGCCGCTATCGGCGAAATGACATATGGCGTGGCCCGTGGTATCAGGGATTTCATCATGATTACCCTCGGCACCGGCGTGGGCAGCGGCATTGTCATCAACGGTCAGCTTGTTTACGGACATGACGGTTTTGCCGGAGAGCTTGGCCATGTGATAGTGAAGCGCAACAACGGCCGTCTGTGTGGCTGTGGCCGCACCGGATGTCTTGAGACCTACTGCTCCGCTACGGGCGTGGCACGTACCGCACGCGAATTTCTTGAACTTCGCGAGGACCCGTCATTGCTCCGCAATATGCCGATAGAGGACATCACATCCAAAGATGTGTATGATGCAGCTATGGCAGGCGACAAGCTTGCTCAGAAAGTGTTTGAATACACCGGCAACATACTCGGAGAGGCACTTGCAGATTTCACCGTGTTCTCCGCGCCTGAGGCATTTGTGCTGTTCGGCGGTCTGGCCAAGAGCGGCGAGCTGCTTCTCAAGCCGCTTCGTGAAAGCATGGAGCGCAATATGCTCAGCATTTGGAAAGGCAAAGTCAAGATACTGTCCTCAGAGCTTAAGGAAGCTGATGCAGCCGTGCTCGGTGCCAGCGCACTGGGATGGGAGGCCAAATCAGTCACTTCCACCATGGCACAGCCTGCGAGCACAGCTCCCGTTGCATAAGAAAATCATAAACAGCAATAACGGGGCCGACCGCAATGTCGGCCCCATATTTTTCAAATCCGGTTGAAGGATGAAACGGACTCCCGATTATTCGTTTGAACTGACCATGCGGGTGCGCGACTATGAGGTGGACTCACAGGGTATAGTGAACAATGCCAACTACCTGCATTATATGGAGCACACGCGCCATGAGTTCTGCCGCATGGCAGGCACCTCATTTCGCGCCATGCAGCAACAGGGCATTGATCCGGTGCTCCGCAAGGTGGAGATAGAGTATCTCACTCCGTTGCGTCTGGGTGAGGAGATGGTGAGCAAGCTTGCCATGAGGCGCGAGGGCGCAAAGTTTGTGTTTGAGCAGGACATTTATAAATTGCCCGGCGGCGAGCCGGTGGCCAAGGCCGACATTTGGGTGGTGTGCCTTGAAAACGGGCGTCTTACCCGTGGGGATGTGCTTGCGGAGGCGTTTGCCGATTATCTTTGATGAGCGACACTTTAGTTTACCGAATAGCGTTTGCGTCACTGCGCGGCATCAATGCTGTCATGGCACGTGAGCTTATGGCGCGTCTTGGCAGCGAGGAGGAGTTTTTTCGTGCCTCGCGCTCGCAGCTCGCAGCCATTATGGGGTTTCGCAACCGGCTCATGGAGCCTGACTACAGGCACAAGATGGTGGAGGATGCACGGCGCGAGGCCGATTTCATCAGCGCCAACTCCATCAACGCGGTTTATTACACCGATGAGAGTTATCCCGATCTGCTTGCCAATTGCGATGACGCTCCGTTGATGCTCTATTCGCTGGGTGATGCCGACCTGAGTCCGCGCTATTCCATAGCTGTGGTGGGCACGCGGCATGCCACGCCGTACGGGCTGGATTTTACGGACAGGCTTGTGAAGGGGCTTGCCGAAAGGGTAAACGGAGAGGTCACAGTGCTGAGCGGTCTGGCGTACGGGGTGGATGTGGCAGCCCACAAGGCAGCCATGCGCTACGGTCTTCCGACGATAGGGGTGCTGGCACACGGGCTCAACACTATTTATCCGGCAGTACACAGGGCGGTGGCGGCCGACATGGTGCGTCAGGGCGGGGCGCTTGTCACCGACTATCGGTCGATAGATGCCGTACACAAGGGCAATTTTCTGGCGCGCAACCGTATAGTGGCCGGAATGAGCCACTGCCTGATAGTGGTGGAATCGGCACGCAAGGGCGGAGCAATGGTTACGGCAAAAATAGCATCGGGGTATTGCCGCGATGTGTTCGCGCTTCCGGGGCGTATATCCGACACTTACAGCCAAGGGTGCAACCGCCTCATAACCCTGTGCGTGGCCAAGCTGGTGCAGGATGTGGACGATATAATCGAGGATATGAACTGGCCATTGAAGGAGCAGCGTGTCAATGCCGACGCACAGCAGAGCCTGTTTCCGTCGCTGTCGCCCGACCAAGAGGCGGTGGCGCGGTATCTGGGCGAGCACGGTGAAGCGCAGCTCAACCGACTGTCGGTTGAGCTTGACATACCGGTGGGCAGACTTATGTCGGCCCTTATAGAGCTGGAGTTTCAGGGATTGGTAACAGCATTTCCGGGCGGCACGTACCGTAAGGCTGTGCCGTGACCTTTTGTGCCTGTAAAATTGTTATATTACCAAAATCAAGTGAATCCATTATGGAAAAGAAAATCATAGCATCATCAGAGCTTATCATCAACCCCGACGGGTCGGTGTTTCATCTCCATTTGCTGCCCGAGCAGCTCACCGACCGCATTATACTGGTGGGGGACCCCGCGAGAGTGAACATGGTGGCGGAATTTTTTGACACGCGCACATTTGAGGTGCAGAGCCGCGAGTTCCATACCATCGGCGGCACATATCAGGGCAAGCCCATAATGTGCCTGAGCCACGGCATAGGACCCGACAACATAGATATTGTGATCAATGAGCTTGATGCTCTTGCCAATATTGACTTTGCCACCCGCGAGGTGCGCCCCGACCACCGTACCCTGCACATGGTGCGCATAGGCACAAGCGGTGCACTTCAGCCCGAATTGAAGCTTGGCACTCCGGTCATAGCCGAGAAGTCAATAGGGTTTGACGGAGTGCTCAACTATTACGCCGGGCGCAACGATGTGTCCGACCTTGAGTTTGAGCATGATTTCTGTAGTCATGTGGATTGGAACCCGCTGTGGGCCAAGCCGTATGTGGTGGATTCGGACGAGCATCTCGTGAACCTGATAGGGCGTGACGATATGGTGCGCGGCGTGACAATATCGGCGGTGGGATTTTACGGACCGCAGGGACGCGAGTTGCGTCTGCCGCTTGCCAATCCCGACCTCAATCACCGCATAGAGGAGTTTCGCCACAAAGGTCGCAAGGTGACCAACTATGAGATGGAGAGTGCTCCTTTGCAGGGTCTTGCAAGGCTTATGGGCCATAAGGCCATGACAGTGTGCTCGATCATAGCCAACCGCATGCGCCATGATGCAACTCCCAACTATAAGACGGCGGTACGCGATCTCATAGGCACTGTGCTTGACCGTATCTGACAGTAAAAATTTTGTATTGGCAAAATTCCGGGTTGGTGGCGATGTGACCTGACCCGGAATTGCGTGTGTGCGGAAATTTGCGTAACTTTGCGGCTCATAAACCGCTTAGCAAACAAATAATATAAGATATGGCACTTCAATGTGGTATTGTGGGTCTACCCAATGTGGGCAAATCCACTCTTTTCAACTGTCTGTCAAATGCCAAGGCACAGTCGGCCAATTTCCCGTTCTGCACCATTGAACCTAATGTAGGCGTAATCACCGTGCCCGATGACCGTCTCACCACCCTTGTGGAAATGTGCAATCCGCGCAGCGTGGTGCCGGCCACAGTGGAGATTGTGGATATAGCCGGTCTGGTGAAAGGGGCAAGCAAGGGCGAGGGCCTTGGCAACAAGTTTCTGGCAAATATACGTGAAACAGATGCCATAATACATGTGCTCCGCTGTTTTGACGACGACAATATAACCCATGTGGACGGTTCGGTGGATCCCGTTCGCGACAAGGAAATCATAGACTACGAGCTTCTTATCAAGGACCTTGAAACCGTGGATAGCCGCATAGCCAAGACGCAGAAGCAGGCTCAGACCGGAGGCGACAAGATTGCGAAAATGCAATATGAGGTGCTTGCCAAATACAAGGAGGCGCTGGAGCAGGGCAAGCCGGCCCGTTCGGTGGAATTTGACACTGTGGACGAGCAGAAATATGCCCGCGACCTGTTCCTGCTCACCAACAAACCGGTGCTGTATGTGTGCAATGTGGATGATGCTTCCGCCGCTACGGGCAATGCTTATGTAGAGGCTGTGCGCAAGGCTACCGCCGAAGAAAATGCGCAGATACTGGTGGTTGCGGCACAAACCGAAGCAGAGATTGCCGAGCTTGACACCTTTGAGGACCGACAGATGTTTCTGGCCGAGATCGGACTGGAGGAAAGCGGTGTATCGCGTTTGATACGCGCCGCCTATTCGCTGCTTGATCTTCAGACATTTTTCACAGCCGGTGCTGATGAGGTGCGCGCATGGACTTTCCTGCGCGGCAGCAAGGCTCCCAAATGTGCCGGCATTATCCATACTGATTTTGAGAAAGGATTTATTCGCGCCGAGGTAATAAAATATCAGGATTATGTGGAGCTTGGCTCGGAAGCTGCGGTGCGTCAGGCCGGAAAAATGAATATTGAGGGCAAGGAATACGTGGTGCAGGACGGTGACATAATGCACTTCCTTTTCAACGTATAAATTCAAGGAATCAACAGCAAAAATAAAGACCGCGCCATCGGGTTTTGATGGACGCGGTCTTTGTGCTTTTCCTCAAGCGGGTTATTTGAGATGGATGATGTAGAGACCGGCGGAGAGGTCAATATGGAATGTGCCGCCGGGGTGATTGATAGTGTGGAGCTTTTGCCCCGTGGCGTTGAAAATCTCTATTTTACCCTCGGGAAGTTCCTGAGTCAATCCGTCCGAGCCTACGGTCACTTTCAGTGAGGTGCATTCATCGACATTCTGTGTCGCGCTTACGCTTTCTACTCCGGCATACTCTCCCGGCTGGAACCCTTCAATATATTTGAATTTACCCCACACCGGGTCGGCCCTGTAGGCATCCTCGCTCCCGGCCGGCACTTTCAGCACGCAACTGCTGAAATCATCAAGAATAGTGACATCGGTGCATATTTCTTCTGCCTCGCTGTAATATCGGAACGGTACCGGATCCGGAGAAAGACACACTACTTCTTTGAGATTCGGGCAGTTGTGAATCTTGCATTGCTCATCGTAATAAGGGGTGCATTCGCTGCAGGTATAGTTGGGATAGCGAGATGCAAGAGGACGCAGTTTTTCAATATCCGGAAATATAATGCGCTCAAGCGAGGGATGGCTGTTGAACATACCCCAAGGAATTCCCATATATCTTTTCGGCAAGCGCACTTCCTTAATCTTACAGTTGAAGAATGTGCGTGTTCCGAAATTTAGTATAATATCATAGTCGCAATCGTTTTCTATGAACCGAAGGTCTGTGATTTCAGATTCGTCAAACATGTGAACTCCGATTTCCCATAACCATGTACCGAAGGTGCATGCCGTTGTTTTGGTTCCGGAAAGAGCGAAGTGATTTAGTGTAACGGCTTTTGAAAGGTCAAGTCCGTTTTTCACATTTGTTCCTGCAAAGGCATACTCGCCCACACTTTCTATTATACCGGATATGTTCAAGACCATATCACCGCAATCTTTGAAAGTCTTGGCACTTATCACGCATTTTGGAGAAGACATGTTGAACTCCTTAAGTTCCTCGCGCCCTTCAAACAGAGATTCGTTAAGAACCACTACATCATAGGTGTCACCGTTTATTGATATGGTCGGCGGTATGGTTATAACACCGTTGTCAGGGATATGCTTTACTTCACTCACACTCGCCCAAATCACATCTGTTCTTATCGGGTATAAATATGGGGGATTTGGAGTAACATCCACATATTCCACTATTTCATATCCAATGCCGTCAATCTCTATTTTGTCGCCAACCTCTGCTTTGCTGGTGAACGATATGGGCAGCAGGGCAATTATTAATGCGGTTATTCTTTTTATGATGATTTTAATTTGGAATGTACATTTTTACGTTTGAAACAGGATATCCGTTCACCATTAGCGATGCCGTCAGGACTCCGCTACATTGACAAGCAGGATGGAGAGCAGTATTCGCATAAAGTGGTAGTGGTTGGTTATAAGAAAGTGGTATCAGATTTCGGGTGCGATATAGTGATTAAATCGTGAATAACCAAAAAATTGGTTAAAAATGCGTTGGTGGTGAGAATGTTGCTGTTTGACGATTTGTCGGGTTCACATCTTTTAATCACTTTTAGTGAATGTGAATGCGACTTTAGGCCACGACATATTGTTTTATAGGTGTAGTTTAGAAAAAAGGACCCTACATCCCTCGTCCTTAATTGTCGAGTAGAGATTACTGGAGATTAAGGCTCTCATAAATAAATAGTTGAAACGGCAAGGGCGGAGCGCATGAGTGCTCCGCCCTTTGTGTTTGATGCAGCAATGTGGTGCTATTTTGAGAATTGGAACAGCAATACGGTTTGGCGTGTGTCGCAGCTGCGGTGGTGTGAGTCAAGCAGTTGGGTCACGTTGTAGCCCCGGGCGATGAGTTGCGGGCGGATGGATGCTATGTCGGTTTCACCAATGAGGAGGTATCCCGACCGTGGGAGTCGGGCTGTGTCGAGCACTCTCAGACGGTCATCAAGATAGAAATTGATGGTATAGTAGCGTAGCATGTCGGTGCCCACCCAAGAGTAAACGATGCTGTTGCGTGGCACAATGCTGTCCACGGCCTGAGCCACAGGGCGGTCGCTTTTGGCTCCGAGCACCACCGGAAGCACGCCTCCGGCGGTGAACCAGAGCATGACGAGGGTGGTGGTCACTGCTGCATTGAAGCAGAACAAGGGCTTGCGGCATAGCAGCAGATACAATGTCTGCAATCCGCAGGCCATGCATGTGAGGAGGAGGCCCCATGCCACAACCCCGTGGGGAATCTGTGCCAACAGTGAGGCCATAGGGCCGTGTGCCAACGGCATATCGCCCCGGTAGCGGGCGTATAAGAGAAGCGCAGGCACAATTACGGCAAGGGCCGCTATGATGCCGCAGTAGGTTTTGAGGAGGCGGCGAGCGGCGAGAGATCCGTTGGCCAACCACAGCACGAGTAGCGTGAGCATGTAGGCCATGAACGGATACATCGGCAGGAGATAAACGCTGCGCTTGCTTGAGGGGATGCAGTAGAAAATGAAGATTACGGCGGCGCACACAGTGGAGTAGAGGGTGGCGGGGTGCATGCGGCGCATTCTTGTCCAGCTGTCGCCGATCCAAGAGGCGTGGGCAAGGACTTTCCACCTTGCCACGAACAAAGCAAGGAGTGCGAGCAGCGTGTATGGAAGCCATCCGGCAATCAGGGTCACAATGTTGTACCACCAAGGGTTGACATGCGATTCATAGCTCATGGTGCCGGTGAGGCGGCCGAAGTTTTCTTCCCAAGCAAGGTCAAAAAATTCCTGACCGCCCATGTGCCATGCGGCGATGTACCATATAGCCGGGATGATGAGTGCAAGTATGCCCGAGGCCACCATTTTGCCAAAAAGAGGCAGAAATCTGTCGCCGCGCATCAGGCCGTATATTCCCAAACAGAGGCACGGCAGCAATATAGCCACCGGTCCTTTGGTGAGCATGCCCATGGTCATTAATACAATGGCGGTCCAAGGGAGTCCCCGGCTACCACGGTGGCGGTAGTTGTAGAGGGAATAAAGCGCTCCCACCATGCATGCGGTAAGCACCATGTCCACGCGGCAGGCCATTCCTGCGCGCCACACTTCGATGCAGCTTGCCATGATGAGGGCTGTCATGCCTCCCCGGCGTCGGGAGCCGGAGTGCCGTTTGAAAAACTTGTAGGTGGCCACACCCATGGCTATGACCGCAATGGCGCTTGGCAGGCGTGAGGTGAACTCCGACACCGAGCCTGTAAGGAGCGACAAGAGGGCTATGCACCAAGCCAAAAAGGGTGGTTTGTAGGGTATGTCACCGCCAAAACTCTCGGGCAGAATCCAATTGCCGGTCTGGAGCATAGATACGGCCACAATGGCCTCGCGTGGTTCGCCCTTGGTGTTGAAAAGAGACATTCCGAGCCATGGCAGGAATGTCAATGCCAATAGAATCAGCACTATAAGGGTGGAATGTCGTCGTAGCAGGTCCGATATGTTCATATTTATTTCAGGGTATGTGAGGGCAAATATACTGAAAATTCCTAAATTTGCATTCCTGTTATGTCACAACACCGCTCATTGCTCATAATAAACCCTATAGCGGGTACATCGTCAAAGCAGCAGCTTCCAGAGGCCGTTGCCCAAGCTCTTGCATCGCTGAATACCGAGCTTACGGTGCGCTACACCACCGGCAGCGGCGATGCCACTCAGTTTGCGCGTCATGCGGTGGCTGAAGGGATGAACGCCGTGCTTGCAGCCGGTGGCGACGGCACGGTGAACGAAACTGCCAAGGGGTTGTCGGGAAGCAATGTGCCGCTGGGCATAATACCATGCGGGTCGGGCAACGGGCTGGCCCGTCACCTCGGCATACCGCTGGATATACGCGGTGCTTTGAATGTGCTGAAACTGCAGAACGTGGTGGACTGCGATCACGGCAGTGTCAACGGCAAACCGTTTTTTTGCACATTCGGCATAGGGTTTGACGCGGCTGTAAGCGATGTGTTTGCGCGCTCCAAGCAACGCGGCAAGCTTACCTATGTGCGCTCAACGGTGGAGCAGTATTTCTCGTATCAGCCCGAAACGTACGCCATATCGGCCAACGGCACCGACATTACTGAAAAGGCATTTCTGGTGGCTGTGTGCAATGCGTCGCAGTATGGCAACAATGCATATATAGCTCCCCGCGCGTCCATTACTGACGGACTTCTGGATGTGACGGTGGTGCATGCGGGCAATCTGCTTACCACGGCTCTCGTGGGCCTGGACCTGCTTACGGGGATGATAGAGGAGAATATGCTTACGCACACATTCCGTTCGGCGGAAATCATGATCAGCCGCTCGGCACCCGGTGTGGTACACCTTGACGGTGAGCCGTTGACCATGGATGCGGAGCTGCATATAAAATGTCATGCGGGTGCGCTGAGGGTGTTTACTCCCACGAGTGACACACCGTTCGTGCCTATCATCACTCCCGCGCGCGACATGATGCGCGATCTGCGCTCGCAGCTGCGCACCCTTCTGCACATATAAGAGCCGGCTCTATCTATCCCGGTTCTATCTATCCCGGCTTTATCTATCTAAGGGGGCCATATCGTTTCGGTATTGGTAATGTGATTTTTATTTTTTAACTTTGCGGCGAAAATTTATGCACACCATGGACCGTAAAGTCAGAGTAAGATTCGCGCCCTCACCCACAGGGCCTCTTCATATAGGCGGCGTAAGAACCGCACTGTACAATTATTTGTTTGCACGCCGCAACGGAGGCGACATGATACTCCGTATTGAGGATACTGATTCACAGCGTTTTGTGCCGGGAGCCGAAGACTATATCAATGAGGCTCTTGCATGGCTGGGGATAAAGATTGACGAGGGCGTGAGAGAGGGTGGCGCATACGGGCCCTACAAGCAGAGCGAGCGCCGCGACATCTATCGCGAGCATGTGAAGATGCTGCTTGACAACGGCAAGGCTTATGTGGCGTTTGACACTCCTGCCGAGCTGGAAGCTGCGCGCGCTGCCACGCCCAATTTTCAATACGATGCATCTACCCGTGGAAAAATGCGCAATTCACTCACTCTCGGTGATGAGGAAACGGCAAGGCTTATAGCCGAGGGCACACCTTATGTGGTGCGATTCAAGATTGAGCCGGGCCGCGATGTGGAGGTGAACGACCTGATTCGCGGCAAGGTTACCATCAACTCGTCGGTGCTGGATGACAAGGTGCTGTACAAGAGTGCCGATGACCTGCCCACCTATCACCTTGCCAATATCGTGGACGACCATCTGATGCTTGTGAGCCATGTGATACGCGGTGAGGAGTGGCTGCCGAGCGCTCCGCTGCATGTGCTGCTGTATGAGGCTTTCGGGTGGAGCGATACGATGCCGGAGTTTGTGCATCTGCCGTTGCTTCTCAAGCCTGACGGCAAAGGCAAGCTGTCGAAGCGCGACGGCGACCGTCTGGGATTCCCGGTGTTCCCGCTTGAATGGCACGACCCCAAAAGCGGCGATGTTTCCGCAGGATACCGCGAGAACGGTTATTTGCCCGAGGCGGTGATCAATTTCCTTGCGTTGCTTGGCTGGAATCCCGGCGATGACACAGAAATAATGAATATGGATGAGCTGATAAGCCGGTTCAGTTTTGAGCATTGCAGCAAATCGGGTGCAAAATTTGATTTTGAAAAAGGCAAGTGGTTCAATCATAAGTATCTTCAGGAGAAGTCGGCTATGGAGCTGGCTCAGATGTTCAAGCCTGTGCTGGCACAGAATGGCGTTGACACCACCGCTTTCAGCGATGAATATATTGCCCGCGCGGTTGATCTGGTTAAGAGCCGCATCAGCTTTGTGCGCGATTTGTGGACACATGCAAAATTCTTTTTTGTGGAGCCTGAGGAGTACGAGGCCAAGAGTGTGCGCAAGCGCTGGAGCGAGGATACCCCGCGCATAATGGGCGAACTTATAGAGGTGCTCAAAGGGCTGGATGATTTCTCAAGCGCGGCAGCCGAGCCGGTGGTGCTTGGCTGGATAGAGCAGAAAGGCTATCATCTCGGCAATGTAATGAATGCATTTCGTCTGGCAGTGGTGGGAGAGTGCAAGGGCCCGCACATGTTTGACATAACTGAGCTGATGGGCGTGGATGAAACCGTGCGCCGCATACAGCTTGCCATAGAGCGCATTAAACCCTCGGAAGCCTAAATATTGACAGAAATCCGTCAGCATGAATTTGCTTTATAACACCGGTATCCGTGCTTATGCTCTCGGAGCCAGGGTATTTGCACTCCGCAATGCCAAGGCCAACCGCATGGTAAAGGGGCAGAAACAGACTATGGAGCGTTTGCGCCAAGCGTTGCAGCCCGGGAAAAAATATGTGTGGGTGCATGCGGCATCGTTGGGCGAGTTTGAGCAGGGGAGGCCGTTTATAGAGCGTTTGCGCCGAGAAAAGCCCGAATATGGGGTGGTGCTTACATTCTTTTCTCCGTCGGGTTACGAGGTGAGGCGCAATTATGCCGGAGCCGATGTGGTGTGCTATCTGCCGTTTGACACTCCGCGCCGTGCCAAAAAGTTTATTGAGACTGTGAATCCGGCCATGGCGGTGTTTGTGAAATACGAGTTCTGGGGCAATTATCTCAAGGAACTTAAGCGCCGCAACATACCCACGTACATCATATCGGCCATATTCCGTCCCACACAGCCGTTTTTCAAGTGGTGGGGAGGCATGTTCAGGCAGATGCTCGCATGCTACAGAACCATATTTGTGCAAGATTCGCGCAGCGCGCAGTTGCTGTCGTCAATCGGGGTGCGCAATAATGTGATTGTGGCCGGTGACACTCGCTTTGACCGCGTGACTGATATTCTCAATACCACAGTGGAGATGCCGGCTGTGGAGAAATTTACTGCGGGCGCACCGCTGACCATTGTTTTCGGCAGTTCATGGCCGCAGGATGAGGAACTGTATGCTCCGTGGCTTAAGGCGCACCCCGAAGTGAAAGCCATTATTGCGCCGCATGAGTTTGATGAGGGGCGCCTTGAGGCTTTGCGTCATACGGGTGCCGGTAAGGGTGTGATGCTCAGTGAACTTGATGCCGATGCTGATGCATGCAAGGATGCACAGGTGCTGGTGGTGAACTGCTTCGGAAAACTTTCAAGCCTGTACCGCTATGGTCAGGTGGCATACGTGGGCGGCGGTTTCGGCGAAGGGATACACAATGTGAACGAGGCTGCGGTGTATGCCATGCCGGTGCTTTTTGGTCCCAAACACAAGAAGTTCAAGGAGGCTACCGACCTGATAGCCTGCGGCGGAGGCTTCACGTTCACCAACCGCGCCGAGCTTGAAGCGCTTCTGGATATGATGCTTGAGGATGGCGGCAAACGGATGTCAGCCGGAGCCAAAGCCGGAGAATATATTGAGCGCAACCTCGGGGCTACGGACAAGGCGTTCAAAGAAATATTTGGAACCGGCTCTAAATCTTGATAAATGTTTTGGTGCGATACATCGCCAGAAGTATCAGAAACACGATGAGATAGTTGGCGGTGGTTAGCCACGTGTCCCACCATTGTCCTAAAATAGGCTCAAGTCCCCAAGATACGGAGGCGGCTATGCTCCTGAAATTTACAACTTCCCCAAGAATGTAGGCTGTTATGGAGTTCATGCCATAGATTTTGAGCCACAGCAGGCCTGTGGTGTGATGCTTCACATCTACCCACCAATGCATGATAGCCATAAGCAAAAAGCATATTCCGCCCGACAGCAGTGTCATGCTTCCGCTCCATATACGTTTGATTATCGGGGTTTCAAGGCTCCATAGCATTGCCACGGCTATAAATGCGCACCCTGCGGCCGCCAGCCTGACGGTGGCGCGGGTGGAGTAGCGGCGTATGATTCGCGAGGCAAAAGTGCCGAGCATTACGGTGACTCCGAAGGTGAGGCTGCTCCATATCCATGTGTAGGTGATGTCGCCGCGCATGGTGCCGAGGACCATTGCGTCAATGCGTGCCGCGAAGTTGTGTTCCACGGTCCAGTCGCCTATGGCGCTCATGGGTATGGAGTAGCACAGGAGCAGGCCGAGAGTGAGCCAAAGCTGCATGCGGAGATTGAAGCAGAGCATCAGAATGCTTGCAAGGAGGTAGCCGGCGGCTATGGCCTGCAGGGTGTTGGTGTACCAAAGCCATTCGGCGGGCCGGAAGCTGAGGAGGTTGCCCTGTACCACCATGCCAAGTATCCAGAGCACTATGACCCGTTTGGCTACATGGAGCCAAGCATGGCGCAGGGGCACATCGCCGCGCAGATATTTGGAAAAAGAAAACGGCATTGCGGCCCCGGTCATGAAAAGGAACAGCGGCATCACTATGTCCCAGAAGCGGAACCCGGTCCATACTTCGTGGTCAAGCTGGTACATCAGGCATTGCCATGCCGGGTGGTCAAAATGCCGGCCAACGGATATGAGCACGGGCTGAAGCCCCACCAGCAGAAAGAGGTCAAGGCCCCGCAGAATGTCAAGTGACTCAAGCCGGGAATGTCTGTTCATGGCTCAAAGATAGAGATTCGCGGGGAAACACACAAATCGGTGCAACTTTACTGCTTCAGAATTGTTGAGTTGTAAAAGCAAAACAATAGAATTATGTCACAAAATCGTCTTCATCCCACCGACAGAGTCAAGGTAGTAGTGTCGCTCGGCTCTGAAACCTACATATTTCACGGCTCCGGCTTCAATACTATTGACGAGGCTATCAGAACGGCTTTTGATGCGTCGCCGTTCAGCAACGTGAATATAGAGGATTGCGTCTTTACGGTGCAGAATATCGACACGGCCACTTCGGCCCGGTATCGCGTGAATGCCGGCAACAATGTCAGGATATTGCCTGTGGAATAGAACTTTTGCACAAAAAACGCTCCGATGAGCCATTTTTATGCTCCATAATGTGACAAGTAAGCCGGAAAATGGTTATCTTTGCCAGACAATGAGGCTTTTTGCCACCTGATATGAGAGTAAAAATACATAGAGAAGGCACTAATATATTGATTATCTTGCTTCTTATGCTTGCCATAATCAATGTACCGTCGTGGATGTTCATTCGTCCGCTGGCCATTCCTATTGTGTTTACTTCCATTTCGGCAGTGGTGTTTCTGCTCGTGCTCAATTTCTTCCGTTCGCCGCGCCGCAATTTCACCGGAAATGAGGAAAATGTGGTTGTGTCGTCGGTTGACGGCACGGTAGTGGCACTTGAGGAAGTGTATGAGGGGGAGTTTCTTCATCGCAGGGCTATTCAGCTGTCGGTGTTCATGACAGTGTTCAATGTGCATGCCAACTGGTTTCCGGTCAACGGCACGGTAGAGGCCGTGCGGCATCACAACGGTCGTTTCCTGTCGGCCTATCTTCCCAAGAGCAGTACCGAGAACGAGCGCGCGAGCATACTCATCCGCACCGAAAGTGGTCATCAGATTCTTGCCCGCCAGATAGCGGGCGCCATAGCACGGCGCATTGTGACCTATGCCTATCCGGGTGTGGAGGCGTCTATTGCCGACCACATGGGCTTTATCAAGTTCGGCTCAAGGGTGGATATTTTTCTGCCTCTTGATGCAGAGATTCTTGTGGAAATAGGCCAAAAGACCGTGGGAGGCATAACCGAGGTGGCGCGTCTCAAGCCCATTGGTGCTTCCACTTGATTTGTTTCAAAAAATATAACTGATGTTCCGCACCATTAAAGCATATATTCCCAATACGATAACTTGCCTCAACCTTTTGTCGGGCACCATGGCGTGTGTCATGGCTTTCAATCTGTATCATACTGTCGGAGGCATGCTCGGCTATGAGTGGGCATTCCTGTTTATCGGGGCGGCGGCAGTGTTTGATTTTCTTGACGGTGCAATGGCCCGTCTGCTTCACGCCTACTCCGATATGGGCAAAGAGCTTGACTCGCTGTCCGACCTCGTGAGCTTTGGCCTTGCGCCCGCCATGCTGGTGTTTAATTACATGAACTATTTTCATCCGGGCATATCGGCGTGGTCGTTCATATCGCTGTTCATGGTGGCGATGGGTGCCCTGAGACTGGCAAAATTCAATATTGATACGCGTCAAACCACTTCCTTTATCGGATTGCCCATTCCGGCCAATGCCATATTTTGGGTGGGTATGCTGGCGTGGCTTATCGATACGGCTTATCCCGGCGATCTGGTAATGGCTGTGATGGTGGTGGGCATGTCGCTGCTGATGGTGTGCAATCTGCCCATGTTCTCGCTTAAGTTCAAGAACTTCAATTTGGCCGACAACTATCGCCGCTATCTGATTATTATCGCGGCAGTGCTGTTTGTCGGTGTGGGTGGTATCCCCGGATTGGCGTGGACCATCATGTTCTATCTGCTGCTTTCGCTTGCAGACAGGATGTTTTCGCCCAAAGCTGCGCAATAAGAGCGCATTTGGGGCGTTTAAAATTCGTTGAACACACTTTCTACATTCCGTTACTGTTACTATGTCGTTTGGATCTTTTTTACTTGTTATACTTCTGATATTTATCGGCGTGTGGCTATTTCGTGCCTATCGCAGGATGCGCAGAGTCTATCGCATGCTGTTTTATGGCGAAATGCCTCAGGAGTCCGGTAAGAAACGCACCCGGCGCACCTCCGGGCATGAAAATTCGCGTCCACGTTCTCAAAACAAGGTGTTTACCGCCCAAGACGGGGAATATGTGGAGTTTGAGGAGATAAAAGGAGCATCTTCAGAATATGTGCATGCCTCGTCCACCACATTTCAGGTGGAGGAGCAGGTTGAGGATGCCGAATGGGAAGATATTAAATCCTGAGTTGCCGTATGCCGCAATATTATATAAGTGAGCTATATGACTTTTTTGAGCAATTGAGGGCCAACAACAATCGCCCTTGGTTTGCGGCCCACAAGAGTCAGTATCAGGAGTTGCGCCAAGCATGGCTGGCCGATGTTGACCGCATGATAGCTGCCATGGCGCAGTGGGAACCGGCTCTTGCGCATCTTGAGGCCAAACAGTGTGCCTATCGCATTTACCGAGACACCCGTTTTTCGCCTGACAAAACACCGTTGAAGCTTAATTTCTCTGCCGCGTTTGCGCCCGGAGGCAAAAATGACTTTCATGCCGGTTACTATATCGAAACCGGTATCCGTCCTAATGGATCAGGCCTTTACGGCGGATTGTATTGCCCTGACGCTCCGATGCTCAAAAAACTGCGCCACGCTATTGTGGATAACATTGAGGAGTTTGAGGAGATTATTCATAATCCTGAGTTGGAAAAAGAGTTTCCAGGATGGGTCGGGGAGCAATTGAAAACCATACCCAAAGGTTGGCCAAAGGATCATCCACAGGCCCCCTTGCTGCGCTTAAAGGATTATGGCAAAGCGCATTTCTGCGACAAGGAGTTTTTCTTGGACCCGGCATGGCCGGAGCGTTCCGCACGCCTTTTTGAGCTGCTCAAGCCCATGAATGATTTCCTCAATTACAGCATAGACGAATAAAAGAGCGAAAAAACTTTCGCATAAATTTGCACAATATAAAATTTAGAGCTACCTTTGCATCGCTTTTCACAAGAAGCACCAACGGAGATTCGCTAGCTCAGCTGGTAGAGCACAACACTTTTAATGTTGGGGTCCTGGGTTCGAGCCCCAGGCGGATCACCAGAGGGTTCATCAACCCATAGAAGACCACTGAAAATCGTTGATTTTCAGTGGTTGTTTTTTTACGGCCGCCCTCGCTTCGATGCAAAATATAGATATATCCGGTGTGTATAGAGGGTGCAGCGATTTCGGCTTTCTTTTTGCACCCTTTTATGGATATATTTCGTTGTTTTGCAGCGATTTATTCAAAACAGCACTAAAAATCGTATGCACCCTCTTTGTGGGGCCCAAATGAGATTCATCAAGTGGGGTCTGTAAATTTTCCATTGCGGCAGAGAGGCTGTTTTAGATTTTTAACATCTTCAATATTTTACCTTGAAGTAAAATACAAGTGTTAAATAAGGGTGCAAATCGAGGGTGCAAAATGGCGAAAATATAGGAAATCATTTCTCTGCACCCTTTTCCCTCTCGGATAATTCATAGTCTTCGGGGAGTTACAGAATTGTAAAATCGGTAATTTTTTCGTATCTTAAAGTTACCACTAAACCCACATGACTAATGAGATTATCCAATGAATCTTACTTTTCCTTGAATTTCATCGCAAGGAAGGCAAGGATTAACAAGGAGGGCGAAACAGCCATTGTCCTCCGAATCACGATGAACGGACAGCGTGCGGAGATATACACCAACCGCTATATCGCCCCCGACAACTGGAATTCTGCAAAGGGACAGGCAAAGGGCAAGACAAAGAAAGACCTCGAACTGAACCGTTATCTTGATACTCTTCGTGCTAAGATATTCGAGATACACGGACAGCTCGTGCTTCGTGACGAGATGATAACCCCCGACACGCTCAAACGCGCTTTCCTCGGCAAGATGGAAAAGCCGATGATGCTGTGCGAGGCGTTTCGCACCGTCAATAAAAAGATGCGCGACAAGTTTGAGCGCGGCGACATCGTTGAGGCGACTGTGCTTCGCTGGGAGCGTTGCGAGAAATATCTCGGTGAGTTTCTTCTGCTCAATCAAGGCTCCGAGGATATTCCGATGAAAAAGCTCACATCCGGCATGGTGGATGATTTCGAGCATTTTCTCCGCATCAAAAAGCAGTGCGCCAACAACGCTGCCGTGAAATATATACGTTATCTAAAGAACGTGGTGCGTGTAGGTCTGGCAAACAAGTGGATTGAAGACGACCCGTTCATCGGCAAACGCTATGTACGCACCAAATCTGAACGCGAACATCTCAACGAGGATGAGCTGCAAAAGATAATGGATCTCGACCTGACAGAATTCCCACGCCTCGACCTTGTGCGTGACACATTCGTGTTCTGCTGCTTCTGCGGTCTGGCTTTCATCGACATTTCAACCCTCACCCGTGATCAGATAGTCACCGATAACGAGGGAGAGATGTGGATACGAAAGAGCCGTCAGAAAACGGGTGAGGTCAGCACTATCCCACTTCTCGACATTCCGAGGAAGATTGCGGCAAAATATCATAATCATCCCAAAGCCGTGGCAAAGAATGTGGTGATACCCGTTATCTCCAACCAGCGCATGAACTCCTATCTTGACGAGGTGGCGGCGAAAGCCGGTGTCAAGAAACATCTTACCACGCACATCGCGCGCCATACATTCGCCACGATGTCATTGAACAATCATGTTCCTTTGGAAACAATCCAGAAGATGCTCGGTCATTCCGACATTGCCACTACCCAGATCTACGCAAGGCTACTCGACAAGACCATTTCGGAAGATATGGTGCGAATGAGAGAAAAATTCGACACGATACCTGTGGACATTAAACCGCTTCCCGAACCACCTGTGACATTCATCCCCGAACCACAGCCTAAACGGGGCCGTCCGAGAAAATATAGCTGATTCTCACTGATACAGGAAAGGCGACAATCGGGTCTTATTCCCGGCTGTCGCCTTTAATTATTCAGAGATATTACTGTCGTAACGTGGATGATAGTTGCTGTCAATCAATCTTCTGACATCAGTTTCCGCATACAGGCATTTGCCACATATCATGTAATAAGGTATGATGCCCGAATCCCGATAGTTCTGGACTGTGCGTCGGGTAACTTTCAGCAGTGCCGCGACTTCTTTGTCATTAAGGAAACTGATTCCGTCAATTATGATGTGATGGCTCTCCCTGAGTGCCGTAAGAGAATCAAATGCCTGTCTTGATTTCTCTCTCGCCGCGACTATGCGCGGATGATTTTTATTGATAATCTCGTCAGCCATTGGCGATTTGTTTTACAGGGACTCCGCAACGCTCCAGATAAGCCATGACTTCTTTCAGAGGATAACTGATTGAGTTGTTTTCATCTCTGACAAATCCTATCTTGCCATTGATTCGGAGATTATACAGGGTGGTTGGAGATATGTTCAGAAACTCGCAGGTTTCGGCGACAGACAACATTTCAGATGGTGATTTACGCCGGATACGGGAGGCCAGAGTGACTACCATATCGCAAAGCATCTCATGCTCTTGGATTATGGTATCAAACGTGCCTTTCTCAATGAGTAGGACTTCCATAATGTATTGTGGATTAAGTGGTGGTGTGGGATAAAAGTAGAAAAAGGCAGCGGGTATCCCTCCCGCTGCCCACCACTAAATCCACAATCAAAAATAAAATTTATGACTGCGATTCAGTGGCAAAGTTAGCGAAAAATCCCGGATTTTACGCTATGGATCAGCGGTTATTTTTCGGATTGCGCCGGAAAAGTGTCTGATTCTTGGGCTGCTGCGGTCTGATTGTCCTCTTTCGGCACATATTTGAGGATGTCGCCGACGGTTTCAGTTATCCACTGCTCGAAAGCGGACATGAGCTTGCGCCCTGTGGTGTGGCCGAGAAGGATTGCTCCGGGATTGAAGCTGTCGTCGCCCAGTTCAAACAGCAGGTCGTATGGTTCAAGGTCGATTGTGAGGCGTTTGCCTTCCGAGGTCAGATGTATGTTGCCGTCCTCATCTATGGCGATGAAGCCTTTTTGCTCCAGACCCTCGATTACAGTTCCCCACTCGTGGTCGTAACGGTTGTACGGCATACCGGCGTGAATACAGGGGTTGACATTGGCCAGTCTTCTGAGATTGTATAGGAAGGTCGAGAAGCCCAGAGGATACAACCTGCCGTGAGTGTACGGAACGACCGCCTTTGCCTCGATTACACACTCCTGTTTCGTTGTTCCGGCGTATTGTGCCTGTGATTCGGTTATCTCCCATTTACGGGAGAACGTAAGGCCGGCAATCTCGACCTTGTATGTCGCGTACTGGCGTGTGGCGGGCTGTATGGTGGTAGCTTCGATACGATGCGCTATCATGTCGTATAGGGCGCGTTCATTTCCCGATGCGCGTTGTGGCAGGGGCTGCAACGGCATTATGCCTCGTTGGGGATTATCGGTGTACGGCGATGTGATTATGCCGCGTTCATACAGATGGGTTGCCACGGCGATTGTCTGTGTCGGCATCCAGCCGAGGTTGTCAAACGCATCCATCTGGAGTGTCGTCATTATATGCGGCGACAGTTTGGGATCGGTCGTTTCAGTGACTGTCATGCGCGCCTTTACGGTTGTACCGGTCTTTGTGGCTTCGAGTATGGCGGCACACTCGTCGGCTGTTTCCCATGTCTGGTCTGAGGCGAGGCTCAATCCTGCCGCCTCGATGGTGATGTAGTGTTGCGGGCGGTTGTTGACGGTTCTTTCATGCTCCCTGTCAATCTCGCCGAGAAAGGAGATTGCGACGGCTTCCCGCCGGGTGAGGGATTTGCCCTCGTAATACCAGCGGTCAAGAACGCGGCTGAAATTGTAGCCGAACAACATCTCCATACCGTTGGCGACAAGTCCGCACTGGGCGAGATTGTGAAGCACACGCCCTTTCTCGCGTTTTGTGAATATGGGCTTTATTGCCTCGTGGTCAAGCTGGGTCAGCCACATACGGCTTGTGGGCTGTCCCACGCGGAAGTGGCGGCAAAGGTTGAAGAAACGTGCCTGCGCCTCCGCGCCCTCGCCTGAGGCGAAAACGACCTCTTTTGCCGCGCGGAACAGGCGACGCAGACGGCGGTCTGTGGTCTTGTCCGTCACCCGCATCTTATACTTGGCGGGAACGAAAGGCACTCTGCCCTCGGCCATCTCCGACAACGGTGTCAGGGTTATGAAATTCTTTCTTACGAAAGCTACGGTTATCTCCTTGTTTGTGAAGACTCCGTGGTGAAGTCTTATTGTCGCCTTGAGCGATCTGGCGACGGCTCTCGCTATGCGATATTTCTCGCAGATTATAAGTGTCATAATCTAATGTGGGTTTAGTGGGTGATGTTTTTATGAAAGACACGGGAAGGGCGCGCACCTCCCCGTGTCTTGGAGTTGCTTGTATCTGTGACGACAGACTGCCGGTTTCGGGATAGTTTCTGGATGGTTGCGGATTCAGTGGTTGGAATTGCAGCTAAATTCCGGCAATCATGTCAGCAAATCGCGGTCGTCTTTTGACTGTGGATTACGATTTATGTGTAGTGGCGAGGCGTGTTCAAGGCTTCGGGCCTTTGGGCTTGCGCTGCTGTTTCTGCTGCGCCTCGTCTTTTGGCGCGGTCTGGCCCCGCTGGAGAGGGTCCTGCACGTTCTTTGTCGCCTCGTTGGTTTTGCCCTCGTTGTTGACGGCTACCTGCGTCTTGCTTTCCTCGGCTATGCCGACAACCTTGTCGCGGTCGGGATATACGCGCGTGGTTTCGGGCTTGCGCTCCTTGGGGTCATACTGGAGATAGGCTGAAAAGGGGTTGCCGCGTGAGTCTTTAAGCTCGCCGACATATACCTTCTCCCCTGCGAGATAGGCATCCTGCTTTGCCTTGTCCAGAGGTATGCCGAACCATTTGTGGAGGCGTTTGGGGTTGCCGTTCTCGTCGTGCCAGTTGTCACGCAGGGCGCGTTCCGGCTGAAGCTGCTCGTTCAGTTCCTTATAAAGATTTGAATTGACGAAGGCGACATCGCGCTTCGATGCGTTGTACTGGAGGTCGGCATAGAATTTCTGCCCGTTGGGTAGCTCGACGTATTGTTTGGGTATGAGCGCTCCTGTCTTGAGATAGTTTATGTCGTCAATCGACAGGTCTATGTTGGCGACTTTCGGCTTGATGAACGCCTCTTTTACGGTCACGCATTCGATTTCGTTTGTGAGCTTATCGACGCTCACGAGGCATTTCTGCAACTCTCCCGTCTTGGGATCGGCAAGTTCCACGACTTTGCCGAGATTGCCTGTCCGGGCAAGTGCCTCTTTGTCTTCCTCGGTGAAGGTGTAGCCCCTGAAAGGCTGGTCGAGCTGCGGTTTCTCCTTCACGAAGTGAGGTATGAGTGAGAATGTGCCGTCGTCGTTGGTGCGGAACGACAGGCGTGCCTTCATCTCGTCGCCGCTGCCGTCGGTGTTGTTCTTGATTGTAAAGAGTTGCGGCGACTTGTGGTTGTAGATCATCTGCTGGAGCGCGCCCGACTTTTCAAGGTCTTCGCGTTTGATGCCCCAGTCTTTTTCTATTGCCGGCCAGTCTATCTTTTCCGTGTCGATAGGCGGCACTTTCGCGGTTTTTGCCTCAACGTGGTATTTCTCAAGCATCGCCTTGTTGGTTTCGGGGTCGTTGAGCATTTCCGCCATAGGCTCGGCAAGTGCGTCGTAATCTTCGGCTGACATCTTGAAGATGCCGAAGGTGGTGGGGTTCTTCGCCTGACGCATGAAATTGGCGATGAACGCTTCGAGCGGGTTCTGTCCCTTGTTGAACTTTACCATCTCGCTGAGCGGTGTCGATTTGACATCCGCCATCCGGGGTGTTCCGTCGGGGTTCTGCCCGACTACTGCGCCGATCTGCCCTGTTTCGTTGTTGCGGGCAATCAGCACCTCGTCCTTTTCAGGAGTCTGTTCCATAATGAATTATGATTTAGTGGTGATTATAATGCGGCATTGTCGCCGTCTTTATTCTGTTTCTTTTTCAGCTTGGGATATTCCGGGTGCCGGGAGCTGATGAAATGAGAGTCTATGAAGTCGTTGAAGGCTTCCTGTGTCACGAAAGCTGCGCCGCAAGTGCGGCTTTCATATATCTCGATTATTCCCTCGTCACGGTATTTGCGCATTGTCTTTTTGGTGATGTGCAGTCCTGCCGCCACATCGTCAAGAGATATTATGCGCTTGCCGTGGTATAACAATTCAGGAGGTGCGCGCGTCTTGTCGCTGTTGGCTTCCCTTATGCCTGCAAGTGCCATGCACGCCATCAGTGCGGTCTTGTAGTCCGCCTCGTTAGCCGTTGTCGAAGCCATGATATTATTCGGCGTTTGAGTTGTCGAACATATCTTTGAGCGCGGTCGATACAGATATGAGGAACAGGCAGCCGGAAAAGCACTTGAACGCCTTGATTTCATTCTTGTTCATCGAGTTGAAATCGACTGGCTTTTTATCAGACTTGCGCTTGTGAAAGCGACGGTTGTTCCTTACGGCAGGCTTCTTCTCGAAGCCCTTTTCATTTGGTGGATTGTTTGTTTCCATTCGGTTATCTGGGATTAAGTTTGCGAGGAATAGCCCTCGTTTGCAATTATAACCGAGTGAGTTTCAGAAATGGAAACTTAATAAGAGTTAATTGGTGTAATAAACTAAAAGACAGCAACCTAAAAGTCTGACAATAAATCGGCGTAAAAATATGCGACTGAACGATAAACCTGTATGACTGAACGACAGGACCGCTTTTTAGTATATGATTTCGGGATTAGAAAAGGTCAAAAAAATAGCGTATGATACACACTTCTTCTCTTGAAGGCTCCGGAATAAGCCATTAACCGAATGATGTGACCATACGCTATGCAGTTGCATAGCATAACTTTCACGCTAAAGCCCGTTTTGCGAATGTTCCAGATTTACAAGAGAACTTTTTGCGGTGTTATGTTATGAATATCATTGAAACGATTGGCTCTCCAATCGCTATTCTTTGCAGTTTAGCGTTGCAAAGGTACGCATTTTTTTCGAGGTTGTCAATTCTCGATTTCTCCGTCAGGATTGATATGGTGCTTTTTACGGAGCTGAATCAGTGTCTTTTCGGACACATCCAGCAGTTTTGCGGCACCTCTCCATGTTCCGGCACGGATATAGGCCCTTATAATACGGTCTCTTTCCGCTTTCGGATTACGATGTGTCAGGTCTTCGGCTGTTTCCGGGAGAATGTCGCTGAAAACAAGGTCATCGGCAGAAATGGTGTCGTCGTCGGTGTGGAAGGCGGCCATCAGGACAGTGTCTTTCAACTCTCGGATGTTACCGGGCCACGGATAGAGTTTCAGAGCCTTGATTGCCAAGGCATCCAGTCGCTTCTTCGGCTGAGATGTCTGTTGTGCGTAAATGCTGAGAAGATAATCGGCAATGTCGGGAATATCCTCGGTCATCTCACGCAATGGCGGAACTATGATACCCGACTGTCGCAACATATAGAAAAGATTGTCGCGGAAGTCTTCCTCGGCAAGCATCTTCAACAGTGTGCTGTTGGCGGTGCATATCATCCTCACATCGGGGTGTTCCACCGAGAGAATATGTAGTAGCACCGATTGTTTCTCGAAGTTAAGCAACTGAATGTTTTTCAAGATGATTGTACCTCCGTCAGCGTTCTGGAAGTAGCTCTTGATGCGGTTATACATCTCGTTGCGGTCAGATTTCGGGTCATGCAGACCGACAAGCTCGGCTCCACCTGCCTCTATAGCCGTTATCGGCTTCTGCGTCCGGAAACTTTGGAGATAGATTTGTCGTGCAATCTGCTCCTTGCCCATGCCGCTCTCACCAAAGATGATACAGTTGGCGTTTGTGTCGGCGATGCGTCCGATTGTCCGTTCAATCTCCCTGAACTTAGCACTTCTGCGTGGTATCAGCACATTGTCGAGCTGAACAACTACGCTCTCTGGGTTGGCGTATTTGCCAACCTTTTCGAGAAGTTGCTTGTCGATGGCCGGACGCTGGATGATGTCAACGGCTCCGCCGTCTTTCATCACTTCTGCAATCTCCAACGGATTGAGGTTATCCACTACGGCAATCACAGGGAATTTATATCCCTCTTGCTTTTGCCAGTTCACTAACTCTTGCGCTGTGCCGTGGGCGAATTTCATCGCCGCTACCACGACAGCGCCGGGCGGCAACTGGGGCACCGCTTCTTTAGCAGCCTCCAAATTATCGACCGTAATCGGTTCGTAGCCTGACTTGACAAGCAAGCCCGACATGAGCCGACGGTCGGATTCGGAGGCATCAACAATAAGAACTTTGTTCATGTCTGTTGACTTCATTAATTGTTAATGTTCATAATATTTATCTTTAGAGAGTCTGATTTTATTTATTGTCGGTGTTTCAAAAATATCCTACCAGTGAAAATCCTTTGTACCCATTCATTATGGTGGGGGTAAGGGAAAAACCGCCATTGTTTTTTATCGCTGTTTTCTCATGGGCGATTTTTCTTGCCGGATTACCGAGCCAAAGACCCGTAAATTCATTTACAGGATCTACAAGAAAGGCAAGGACGCCACCCAAGACGGGAGAACCGAATAGAGAATAATCTCTATCTACAAGCCAACGTTTGATATGGTAGAACCCTTCCCCGATGCAACTACCTACAATCGGAGTCACAAAAATATCCTGTATAGAAGGCCGTTCCATAAAAGCCTCTATTCCGAACTCCCATCCTACGGTAGATATGATTGACCCGTAGAGTGCAGATCTCCAAAAGTTAAACCCACAAGAACGTGCAGCCATAAAGTATGCGGCGCCCGCATACGGATGGAGGATATAGTTAAAATAAAATTTGTCATGATCCCACTCCGGGCCTTTCTTTATGACATGATTATGCCAACGTTTGAATAGTGGAACATCCTGCAATTCGGCACGATTCCATGAGGTTGCATCTTCCGGCAAACATTCCAAAACCAGTAAAGTTCCGACAAATGCCCCACTGAGGGTTGCAGTATTTATCCAAAGCCGGTGCCAGTCATATGAGTTGCCGGTTAGAGAATATGGCTGTTTGTAGGGAGATATGGGCTTTTCATTATTTATTGCTGTACCCCAAAAGTCCTTTTCGCCCGTATTTATAGTATCAGCGACTGTATTTCTTATGCAGAGTGTATCCGTCAGTGTTGAATATCCGTTGACAGGCCATACCATTGCTATCGCAAGAAATAGCACGAATGATTTTAATCGTCTGATTCTCATTTCGTCATCTGTTAAAATTAATTCTTATCCCGATACATAACTGCATCAGTTCATGCAATTTAATCTTACTGTTTCCAGCCGCGCTCAAAACATAAATATCACAAGTTCCGAGTTCATAATATGTGGAAATGGATTCTACGACACTTGATTTCTGTGACAGCATCCATTGCATTCTTTGTCCCAAGGGTATATTGGCACGTATTTTGGTCGGAAGAATATAATAACCATGTGAATACCTTTCAGGGAGATGCCTCCATACCTTATCGCTTATTAATGTCGTAAAATAGACACTGGAGGTGAGCGGTTCCAATGTGATTTTGTTATTAAGTCGTATTTGCCACGGAACAAAATTCTCTTTCAAAGCAAACGAGACCTTTGCTGAACTGGAATCGTATTTTGGAACAAGTCCAATAAACAAATCCGTTTCCCATCTTTGATGACTGCCATATTTCCACCCTGTGCCGAGCGATACAGCTCCCATTCCGCCACCAGTCTGGCAAGAGATATGCCTTGGGCGAAGGTCAATGGCCAACGCCTGAGGAACAAATAACAAAACAGCAATCGAACAAAGAAGATGCTTAAAAATCCACGACCTCGTATTCATATCCTTCTTCTGTGATGGTAAATAACAAGAAAGAGCGTTTCTTGATATTAGCGCACTCATAATACATTACTCCGTCATCAAATAAATCGGATGCATGAAGATTATGGCCATGCCCATAAATACAAAATTGAAGATGAGGGAAACTCTTCAGTAATTCATGAAATTCAGTAGCTGCATTGTTATTGAACTGTTCGCTGAAAGGTCCGGCGTGCATCAGCACTATTGTGCGTCTTATGCTGGGATTAATTGAGGTGAGTTCCTCTCTCAAAAAACTAAAATCGGGTACAGCAGTTGAATAATCAAATTCAAGGGCGTTGGTATTTAGACAAAGAAACATGACATCGCCCGCGATAAAAGAGTAGTTCAAACGACCGAATATGGTTTTATATGCGTCTATTCCGGTTGCTAAACAATCATGGTTCCCAATTACACTGACATAAGGGATTTTGAGGTCCGCCAAAATGTTACGCTGCCACTCAAATTCACGGGTTGCACCATATTCAGTGAAATCACCGCCATGTACTACGAAATCAATTCCACCATGATTGTTGAGGGCTTTTACCGCTTTAGTTGTTTCATCATATCCACGCTGTGTGTCTGAGATCACAGCAAAAACAAAAGAATGTTTATCAGCCAATGATGATTCAATCAGCGTTATGTTTTTATCCGTGAGATGCTTTTCGCCCTTTACACTAACATCATACGGATGACTCTCAAGCATATCACACCCTTGACACATTACACTTAGGAAGATAACTATCGTCAATATTACAATATCTTTTTTCATTAAACGATGTTGGAAGATTACTTTAATAATTGCTAAACAGCTTTGGACGAATTACAATACCGGCTCTCAAATGGGAAGAAAACCTGTTGTAATCAAGCAGTCCTTCGCCATAACCGTTGTAATACTGAGCAAACAGATTCCAGTCGGCTTTTCGGGAAAACTGCCAAGAAATCTCTGCAATGGTATTGAAGTCAAGTTTCCATGTCTTACGTTTGGCAAAAACGAGACTCCATTTCCATCGCCTGTCATTAGATGAAAGTTCGGCCCCGACTTGAAATATGCCCACATATTTCAATAAATCTTTATTGTTTTCCCCGTCAACAAATGGTACCCATACTTTAGCGTGAACAAGGAGATTGTTCGACATAAGAACGTCTGCACCAAGACTTAATCTGTTCCAAGAACGTGACTGGATAGAGTCACGCCCGTTACTTTCGTGTTCAAGTTGTAGTATGATTTTGCCCAAATATTTACCATTCTTAAAAATGGGTTTCGCAAGACCTATACCGGGATTGAAATTTAGGTCTGTCATTGGAAATGATTTTTCAAGCACATTCCAAAATACCTTTTGTGTGTAGCATAGGTATAGATATGAACCGAGAGGAAGAGTTGATTTTGTCAGCTTCTGCCTCACTGATATTTGAAACTTGACATTTGTATTTTCTTTCGTCGCTTTAGGGCCGATGGATGGTCCGAAAATGAAATAATTATCCTTATACAGTGTAAAATACGGCCCTTTGTCAAACTCCCGACGCACACTGTCAGCATCTATTGGCAACGAATGATCCCGTTCACGAATTTGGGCTTCCGCAGAAAGACAAGACAGCAGCATACATAACGCCATCAGTAAACGCCCGTAAGCCATAATCAAACTGTGAAGTCCGTGGTGATACATACTGTAATGAAACCTCTCCATTTTAGCAATAAAGACTATCTTATAATCAATGATGAATAGTGTTGACGACAGGCCTCAAACCTGCATTTTCAGTAGCCGTTCTTTTGCATATGCCCTACTGATGTCCTTATCAAATTAGACGACGTCAACAATCAAGATAGGTTCAGAGTCCTCCTTCCCAGAAATGACGGACTTTGAAAGTATCCTCCCTCGTTACTGGGTCGGGGATTATTTCAACAGTATCTTCTCTTGCAAGCCATCCGATAGCTGCATTGATTTCTCTGTCTGAAAATCCTGTGACTTGTTTCAGCTTTTCATAGCACCAGGTAGTGCCGTTATTCATGATTTGCCAAATGCGAGTGGCATTTGAAGCGATTAAGTTTGTATCCATACTTTAATGATTTAGGATTTAGATTTTCGTACAAGACTTAGAATCTGGTGTCGGTAATACAGACAAGCCGTTACAAAATAGACTCCTGCTTGTATCCATAGGGCGCAAAACTCAGGCTTTATATCCTGAAGGGTTGCTCCCATTGCCGTGATTCTCACATAACCGTTCATGCCGAAAGTTGAAGGGAAGATATAGGAAACATACTTCCAGAATTCAGGCATGGAAGCTCTGGGATAGGACAATCCTGACATAAACAGCATCGGCACTGACATGAACACAAAGAGCATTATACAGTCTTCTCTGCGGTAAACTAATGAGGATAGAACCATTCCTAAGAAGATACATGAGAGCAGATAAGGCGCGATGAATACAAGGAATGTCTCGTAATGGCCCAACTGTGGCAGTGTGAACATTCGTGTCACCACAACAAACATGTAAATAGCCAACAGCAGATAGAGAAAGAAATACGGGAGACCTTTACCAAAAACGATATTTACCGGGTTCTTGTACCAACGGTTGGGCCGGATAACGCTGCCACGGTACTTCTCACGCGAATTACCCATCGACATGCCGATTCCAAGGAACAAGGTCTGTTGGATTATGAGCATCAGAACGGGAGGTATCAGGAAAGCGGCAAAACCGCCCTGTGGGTTGAAAAGCGACACATAGTCGTATTCGATGGGTGTTTTTGCTACCTCGTCAGCCCTGTCTGTCGTGCCGGCAAGATGATGCTCCACCTTTATGTCCTTATTCATATCGAGCGACACATTGGTGGCAGTGAGTAATATAGCTTTGTAGTACAACAGACTCGACATGTCGCAATAAACGCCCAAATGAGTCTGATCGCCAAGTGACAGATCACGTGAAAAAGACTCAGGGATGCGTACCACACCGTATGCTTTCTGCTCCCTGACAAGTTGCATGGCCTCCTCCATGTCGGTGCATTCCGCGATTATCTTTACATCTGGAGAAGCATCGATCTTGCGAAGCATGTCGCGAGTCATGGCATTGTCGCAACCATTGACTATGGCCACAGGCACATCGCGGACCACTTCATTGGTGTAAACGTAGGAATACAACAGCGGATAAGCCAACGGCACAAAGAGGATGAAAATAAGGATACCTTTGTCGCGGATGATACCCCTGAGCTCTGTGTACCATATCTGGGATATGTTGAGAATTGTCTTCATGATGATTATTCCTGATATTTATATTTCAGAAAAGCGAGACGATACTTCCACAATATTGCAACCGGCAGCAGCCCGAAGCATACAAGGGCGATGACGGAACTCCATACATATGATATCGAATAGCCGTTAAGCGCCTGATTGACATATATAAGATAATACTGACGCAGCGGGAACAACCATGATGCCGCTTTCAGCACCGGCGACATGGCGAGTACCGGATAGGTGAAACCTGCCAGAGAAAACGACAGTATTCCCCACAGAGAGCACAAGCACAGGGCCAGACGCATCTTGCCGCTGAATACACCGAATCCCTGAGAGGCAAAAACCGTGAGCACACCGAGTGCCATCATGGCGGCGATACCGCAATTGCATGGGAACTGCATTATCTTATAGAAATATACGTCATAGAGGCAGAACATAAGAACAAATATCACAGTCTGTGGCAGTAATTTGCCGATGAGGGCTACTGTCGAAGAGTTGCCGGCAAGGGCATACAGTTCTTTCTGAGTGCCTTGCTTCCATTCCAGGCCTATCGTATATGCGGTGGAAAGCATAATGAGCAGAATCAGGATGCCGGGTACGAGAATATTGTTAAGATACACCGAATAATCAAGTTCCGAATTGTTCATCGGATGGGTCTCTATTACGATAGGCTGAATGATGCCCATCGCACGCTCCTCGGTGGCACCGTGTCCGTAAAGATTTTCGCGCGTAAGAGCAAGCCCGGAAAGTTCACCCGCCGTGCGCATGTCTTTCATCAGCAATGAGCCCGGAACGAGATAAGATTCATTTGTGTAAAAGGAAATCTTTGGCTGGCGATTGGAAATGGCTTCTTCTGTCGTTCCTTCCGGAATGTAGAAAAAGGCATATATTTCTCCTCGCTGCATGGCGTTCCTCGCAGAGCTGAAATCAGGATAAGAATACCGTATGTCGGTTTCCTCCATTGCATCGATGGTACGGGTCTGGGTACGAATAAACCCTGATAATCACCTGATTATCAGGGTTTTCTGCTTTTA
>OMDL01000117.1_pt1 | contig 52965 bp, 42 predicted proteins | sample 1674081 | NCBI WGS metagenome assembly OMDL01 (sample SAMEA103958139, study PRJEB25191) | human gut metagenome | biome: human-associated habitat [ENVO:00009003]; feature: intestine environment [ENVO:2100002]; material: feces | place: Germany | collected 2013/2015
CAGTATACACCTGGGAGGATGTTCCGAAAAAGCGTTTTTCTATCGCAGGCCAGACTTTTCCGGAGCCGTCACCATATGACAGATTAATCCTTGACCGCCATGTGAGAAGCGTAGGTGACGCCGTCGCTATAGTGGTCGGAGAATCTGAAAAGGCAGTGGACAAGGCTCTTAACATGATAAAAGTAAAGTACACGGTGCTCGAGCCGGTGCTTGACTTCAGAGAGTCGCTGGATAACAAGGTGCTCGTGCATCCTGAGGATGACTGGTCATCCAGCATAGATACAGGCGATGTAAAGCGCAATCTCATTCACCACGAAGAGGATGAGCATGGAAATGTGGAGAAAATTCTGTCAGAGTGCGATGAGATTATTGAGCACACATATCGCATAAAGGCAGCGCAGCAGGCATATATGGAGACCTGCAGGGCATACTGTGAGATAGACAGATACGGCAGACTTCACTGTATCAGCTCGACACAGATAGTTTTCCACCTGCGCCGAATACTGGCAAATGCACTTGATATTCCAAAGTCTATGGTGCGCGCTGAAAAGCCGCGTATCGGAGGCGGTTTCGGTGCCAAGCAGACAGCGGTCTGTGAGGTGTATCCGGCATTTGTTACCTGGAAGACAAAGCGTCCAAGCAAGATAATCTACAGCAGAAAAGAGTGTCAGACTATCGCGTCACCGCGTCATGAGATGGAAGTCACCGTGCGTCTTGGAGCGATGAAAGATGGTCATATAAGGGCGATAGATCTTTATACGCTGTCAAATGGTGGAGCATACGGAGAGCATAGCACTACAACAGTAGGACTCTCCGGTCATAAATCGCTTCCTCTTTATACAGGAGGCTGCGAGGCAACCAGATTTTCGTGCGATGTTGTGTATACAAACGTGCAGGCGGCAGGAGCATACAGAGGCTATGGAGCCACACAGGGTATATTTGCACTTGAATCAACCGTCAATGAGCTTGCAGAAAAGCTGCATATAGACCCGGTTGAGCTTCGTTTGAAAAATATTGTACGTGAGGGCATGTTTATGCCGGCATATTTTGGCGAGACAGCCAATGCATGTGCACTCGACAGATGCATAATGCACTGCGCAGACAATTTCCACTGGGCAGAAAAGTATCCTGTCCGCGACATGGGAAATGGCAAGGTTCGTGCGGCAGGCATGGCACTTGCAATGCAGGGCTCCTGCATATCCAATGTAGATGTCGGCTCGTGTACATTAAAGCTTTCAGACTGTGGCACCTACAATATGATGATAGGTGCGGCAGACATGGGAACAGGCTGTGATACAATACTTGCGCAGATGGCGGCTGAGGTGCTCGACTGTGAGCCGGATGATATAACAGTGTTTGGAGCGGATACAGATGCTTCTCCTTATGACTCGGGTTCATATGCCTCATCAACCACCTACATCACAGGAATGGCCACACAGAATGCAGCACTTGAGCTTCGTGAAAATATAAAGAAAATCGGTGCACAGCTGCTGGGCTGTGCTGCATCAGAGGTGGATTTCGACGGTAAAGAGGTGTATATCATAAATCCGGATGGTGCAGACAATGGGGCAGTTTCCGTAAGTCTTTCCGATATAGCAACAAAAGCACAGGTCAACAACACGATACCTGTAGATGTCACCGCCACATATTCATCACCTGTCTCACCGCCTCCGTACATGGTAGGCATGGTCGAGATAGAGCTTGATAAGGAGACAGGAGCAGTTAAAATACTTGATTATCAGGCTGTCGTGGACTGTGGAATTCCGGTCAATCCAAACCTTGCGCGTGTACAGACAGAGGGTGGCATAGGTCAGGGAATCGGCATGGCACTTTATGAGAATGTCACCTACAATGCCGGTGGTAAAATCGCAGAAAATGATTTCATGCAGTACAAGATACCGACACGACAGGATGTGGGACATATCAACGTTGAATTTGAGACAAGCTATGAGCCTTCAGGCCCATTTGGAGTCAAGTCAATCGGCGAGATAGTTATCAATACACCGGCTCCTGCACTGGCACATGCCATTTATCGCGCAACAGGTGTGTGGCACAGGACAGTTCCGTTTACTCCTGAGAAAATACTTATGGGAATGGCAGACCCTGACTGGCAAGAGAAGGACCTTAGAGTGAAATGATTCATATCATATACATGGCGGCTGGAAACAGCCGCCGTTTTGGAAGTAACAAGCTGTTTTATGAGCTGAATGGAAAACCTATGTACAGGCATCTGCTTGACAACTTGATAGAAATTAAGGATAGATATAATAAATTAAAAAATATCGGAACTAATGAGCCTTTAGACAGTGATGAAATGGATGCTGATACTGTTATTGATACTTATATTGGCACAGACATCGGTTTATCAAAAAAGCTTGCGACAAAAAATGCAGAATCGAATAACCCGGTTATAGATATAACCGTCGTTACGCGTTACCGGGAAATACTGGACTACTGCGCATGTATCCCGGATTGCCATGCAGTCTTAAGTCCTGACAGCGAAAAAGGCATAGCCTACACCATAAAAGCAGGAATTATGGCGGTGCAGGAGCAGAAAAAGACTGGTATGCAGGACTACTACATGTTTGCAGTAGCTGACCAGCCATACTTGAAAAGTCAAAGCATGATTAAATTAATAGACAAAGTGCTTGAAAATAAAGGGAATAAGCGATTAGTATTTTCGCTTCGCTGTGGAAATGCTGTAGGCAATCCGTGTGTATTTCATTCATCGCTTATCCCGCAGCTTTTATCACTTGAGGGTGATAAGGGTGGCAGAAGTGTGGCAAAGAAGTATGACTGTGTATATGTGGATATCGCAGATGAGCGTGAGCTGACGGATATAGATATCTTATCAAATTCAAAACATACCGTGACATTATAAAAGCTATTATGAAAGCTATTATGAAAGAGCACTGTATCAGTGCATACCGAATGTATATTTTATTCAAATTCCCATATACTACCTCCAAAGCATGAATGCAAATGCAAAAAAGTAACCGGAGGACAATAAAGTGAAAATCACAGGATTGACCAGAAGAGTAGATTCCCTCGGCAGAATAGTCATACCAAAGGAGCTTCGCAGGATGCTGCATATAAAAGAGGGAAGCCCACTGGAAATATATATGGATGCGGACGAGACGATAGTGCTAAAGAAGTATTCGCAGGTGGGAAGCCTGAAGAATATATCACAGGCATATGCACAGAGCCTGTCAAAGGTAACAGGAGCCATGGTATGTGTGGCGGATAGGGATGAGATAATAGCGGCAGCCGGCAAAAACCACAAAAATTATATAGGCAAGGCTTTGTCAAAAGAGCTCGAGAATATTATGGATAAGAGAAAAAGTGCATTGTACAGTAAAAAAGACGATACCCTGATACCTGTGGTAAAGGACGATAAAGCTGACTGTGAAGCGCAGGCAATAGCAGTAATAGTGCATGATGGTGATAGTGCGGGAGCCGTTATACTGTGTGTTTACGATGAAAAAGCTGATAAGTCTGAGATTGCCGAAAAGCTGGCGGGTGCAGCAGCAGAATTTCTGGCTGACCAGCTTGGCTAGAGATAGTAAAAAGCATTGTAAAAAACTATTTACTTGACTACAACAGTAATAAAGATGTAAAATAGCGAGATAAAGGGAGCAGATGGCTTCCTTTTGTGCTATAAAGGTATAATAGAAAATTAAGCAATTATTAATTATCTGATGTAGAGGCATTGTAGTATAATAGACAGTACATATTGGATATAGTTGTCAATTATCTATAAAGTATGCCGATATACAATGGTATACCGATAGTTTGGAGGTAACGTTTAGAAATGGCAAAACAGAAAAAGAAAAAGAAGAAAAAGCAGCATCGCGTTTTCTGGTTTTTCATAAAGCTTCAGATTTTTCTGATGGTACTGATTCTCGGTGGATTATGCTTTTATTACTTTGGAGGCTATGCAGACAAGGTTGCGAAGCTTCACTCAGAGGCGGTAGAGCTCGTGCAGAAATCTGACAAAAACACATTTTTACCGGCGAGGACGAGTACACTCTACGATACAAACGGTGATGAGATATCCGAGACGGCCACTACCAAAAAGGCTGACTATGTGAAGTATGAGGATATACCGCAGAATTTCGTAAACTGCATGGTCAGTATCGAGGACAAGAAGTTCTACAAGCACAATGGTGTGGACCTAAAGGCAATAGTGCGTGCCGCAAAGTCAATTATAAAAAACAAGAGAATTACACAGGGTGGCAGTACCATCACGATGCAGCTCGCCCGAAATATTTATCTGGATACGAACAAGAACTGGCAGCGAAAAGTCAAGGAAATGTTCATAGCGATGGAGCTGGAAAAGAAATATTCCAAGAACGATATTATGGAGTTCTACCTGAATAATGTCTATTTCATGAACGGATATTATGGTATTCAGGCAGCGTGCCATGGCTATTTTAACTGTGAGCTTTCGGATCTTGATTTGTCGCAGACTGCTTTTTTGTGTGCGATTCCGAACAGCCCGACATACTATGACCCGATAAACAACAAGGATCATACATTGACACGTCGCAATCTTATATTGAAAAATTTAAGGGAAGATGGCAAAATCACACAGCAGGAATATGAGGCCGCCATAAACGAGGAGATAACCCTCAACATGCCTGAGAAGGATGACACGGTCAAGTACAATTATGTGGATACCTATGCATATTACTGCGCTACGAGGGCGCTCATGGAGAATGAGGGCTTCAAGTTCAAGTATTACTTTGACTCAGACGATGAAGAAAAGGAGTATGATGCTTCATATGATGAGATGTATTCATATTGTCAGAAAAAGCTCTACTCAGACGGTTACAAGATTTATACATCGATTGATCTGACTATGCAGCAGCAGCTTCAGGATTCAATTGACCTGACGCTTTTGGACTTTACAGACACGACCGATGATGGCACATTTAAGCTGCAGAGTGCTGCAACCTGTATAGACAACGACACAGGCGAGGTGGTTGCAATAGTTGGTGGACGAAGCCAGGATGCGGTCAGTCATACGCTAAACCGTGCTTTCCAAAGCCATCGTCAGCCGGGAAGCTCAATCAAGCCGCTCATTGTGTATACACCATCATTTGAGCGTGGTAAGACACCGGATACCATCGTAAATGACCACAAGTTTGATGGAGGACCGTCTAACTCGGGTGATTCATATTACGGTGATGTGACTATCAGGTTTGCCGTTCAAAAGTCACTGAATACTGTAGCATGGCAGCTATATGATGAGCTCACGCCAAAGGTAGGCTTACAGTATCTCAAGGATATGAATTTTACCAATATTGTAAAGGATGACTATGTCACAGCAACAGCACTTGGAGGTTTTACAACAGGTGTATCCACACTGGAGATGGCATCTGCATATTCAACACTTGAGAACGATGGAATGTACAGGAATCCGACATGTATTAAGTCGATTGTAGATTCTGATAACAATATCATATATACATCATCGCAGAAGGATACCGTCATATATACAGAGACAGCATCACGTATGATGACAGATGTCATGACAGATGTTATGAAATCAGGAACCGGACGTAGCGCTAATCTGGACAATGGCATGCCTTGCGCCGGCAAAACCGGAACCACAAATGATAAGAAGGATGGCTGGTTCTGTGGCTTTACCAGATACTACACCACATGTGTATGGGTAGGCTGCGATATGCCTGAGACAGTCAAAAAACTGACAGGAAGCTCTTACCCGGCAGAAATATGGAAGAACTACATGGATCAGATACATGCTGACCTTACACCAATAGATTTCCTGCCATATGCCCAAATATCGGATGATTATCAGGACAGCCAGGAGACACAGGATACACCTGCCGATGACCAGACGCAGAATAATCCTACAGATCAGACTGTGACCACACCTGATGCAGGAACTACCACACCGGATCAGACCACAACAGACCCGAATAAGACAGATGCTGCTGGTGGCAACACAGGTGGAAATACCGGAGACAATACAGACGGAACAACAGGCGGAAATACCGGAGAAAACAACGGTGGTAACACAGGCGGAAATGGTGGACAAAACACCGGTGGCAACACAGGCGGAAATACCGGAGAAAACAACGGTGGTAACACAGGCGGTACAACAGGTGGAAATACCGGAGATAACACCGGTGGTAATACAGGTGGAACTAACGGCGGTAACACTGGTGGAGGAGCAGCCCAATAGATTATGTGCATTAAAGTGATTGATTTGCATCCGCCGGTTAAGAAGACGCTTGATTATTTGAAGCAGATGGGCGAATAGCCGGTAGATAATCTATATCTAAACAATTAAATGATATGAGGGTCAAAAGGTATTTTGACCCTCATTTATGATTAATCAGATTACTACATGCTACGCATTCCCATAATCTGGCTCCACCTCGAAATCCGCTAATGCTCCAGTTCACATATGCGAACTGCAACCGAATATGCCTATTTAAAATCGCCTGTAGCGATAGGCATATTCGTCGGTATATCCACAGTTGCTACTTTCTCGGTGTAGTGTGGGTCACTAAGGCATACATCGAATTGCAAGCAAGCATGCATCGATGATACCTTTTGACCCTTTAATCATAAAATAGCAATCTGACAGACGAAAATATAATGACAAATACAGCTCACTATGCTACAATCATCTTAAAGCATTATATTTCTGTTGAGCGACACCACAGCACATATTTTATCGGTGCGTATCACTTTGAAGAGGGCAGAACCACTTAGTATTTTTCTACAAAGACATGGAAATTTTCAATGCTTTAAGTTACCTATCAATAGCAGGAAAATAGATATGTCGATTGAGGAAACCGTATGTGAATGAAGCGGACTGGGGTTGCTGATGCTTTATATTGACAAGAAATTTCGTATTATGCGATATTATATTCTCCCTGCTTGCACAACTAAACAGGAGGAGAATAATGTCGGGAGAGACAAAAGAAGTTTTGGACAGTAATTATGGACAAAACGATATAATCATCAACAGATTGATTGACAAAATGACACTGTTTGATGACAATCTGATGAGTCTTGTATTCGGGCAGAATATTGAGACAACGGAGCTGCTGCTTCGCGTAATAATGGAGCGTGATATTAAGGTTATAGATGTCAGGGGACAGGATGAATTAAAAAATCCCGTGATTGGCGGGCGATGTATTACCTTGGATGTGCATGCAATAGATGTCGATGGCAGGCATATTGATATCGAGGTGCAGATCAATGCGGAAGGCTCGCATGTCAGAAGAGCCAGATATCACAGCAGTATGATGGATGCGAGGATGCTTAAGGAAGGACAGGAGTTTAAGGAGATTAAGGATTCCTACGTGATTTTTATTTATGATCACGATAAATTCAGAAAAGGACTGCCATTTTATCACATTCAAAGACGTGTTGATGAAACAGGCGAAGTCTTTGGAGACGGTTCACATATCATCTATGTAAATGGAAGGTATGAAGGTAATGATGATATAGGTCGGATGATGAGAGATTTTCACCAGTGCAGGCCGGAGCAGATAAAAAGTGAGACATTGTCAAAAGCAGTGGCTTATTACAAAGAAAAGGAAGGACGTGGTGCTATGAGTGAAGCAGTAAGACAGTATGCAATGGAATATGCCAAAGAATATGCAAAAGAATATGCAAAAGAATATGGTGAGGAACAAAAACAGGAAGGCATTCAGACAGGGCGTCGTACAGAGATATATTTATCTGTACAGGATGGAGACTACTCTGTACAAAGAGGTGCTGAAAAAGCCGGATTATCGCTTGAAGAGTTTGAAAAATCAATGAGTGAAGCCGGATATAAGCTTCCAGAATCGGTATAATGCATCATTGGTAAATCCATAACCATATCAACAAAATATAAAATATACACCACTTTTTCATATAAAATAATCGTACAGGACTTTTTAATGTATAATGAATTTGCGAAAAACATTACAAAGGAAAGTGACCCTGTACGACAAACTCATTATACAACGGAAATACATTAATTTGGTAGACTTCATAAATATTTATATAAATTAATCACAAAAACCCCATGAAATCAATGGGTTAAGGAATTTATAAAATGCCTATCATATAACATACAAAGGAGAGAATAATGGGATTTACAGCAATTCAGAAAATGAATGAATGGAATCAGGAAAGATTCCAATATATTTCAGGAGAAAAGGGTCCAAAAATTCCAGAATATCAGATGGAAACAGATAATCGGAAGACAAATCTGGCAGATGCAGTGAAGCGTTTTCTTATTATGAGCTGCGAGGAGCTTCGTTTTGATGAGAAACTGTCAGCGGAAGAAAAATGGGATGTTTCCGATCCAGTTTTTAAAGGAAACAGTGCTGGAGAAAAAATCCCTGTTAATATGGAAAAAGACATAGATCGATTATGTCTGGTGAATGCAATGGATCGTTTTATTGCATCAGGAACGGCAAATGATGCATTTGATGTTTATTTTTGTTATCTGGAGATGTTTGTAGGAAGCTACAGACATTCGAGAAGGATGATTGAGCTTTTGTCTGAATTTGAGACAAATTCAAGCTCATTATTGATGAAGCACAGAGATCATTATTCACATTCCGTGTATGTATTTGCACTTGGGCTTGCAATTTATGAGACAAATGCAAACTATCGAAACGCATATTGCAGATTTTATGGCTTTAAGGACGATAAAATTGCAGCAGCGCATTTCTTAAAATATTGGGGAATGTCATCGTTATTCCATGACATCGGTTATCCATTCGAGCTTCCGTTTGAACAGGTAGAGTCTTATTTTGCAGAAAAAGGGAAAGAAAACCGAAACGGAATGCCATTTCTGGCATACCATGATCTTGGGTATTACACTAAATTTAATGATAAAGCAGTGGCACTTTTTAAAGATCTGTATCAGAGAGAGAATGGAAAAGAATTCCATACATCGGATGAGCTGTTTGCGTATGTGCTGGAAAAACGGTTAGGGAAAAAATATCATTTTACAAAGGAACATATGAGAATGATTCTTGCAACAAAGCCGGCAAATCCAGATCGTTTTGGTTATTTTATGGATCATGGATATTTTAGTGCAACTGTACTTTTAAAGGAGCTTTTGTTAAAGCTTGATTCAGACCAGATTACAGAAGCACATATGGATGCTTTAAGTGCAATCATTCTACATAACAGCTTATATAAATTCTCGGTAGCATTTTATAAAGAAGATATTAATCGTCAGATTAAACCAGACGATCATCCGCTTGCATATCTTCTTATGCTTTGTGATGAACTTCAGTGTTGGGATCGTACCTCTTATGGAAGAAACTCCAGAACACAGGTTCATCCGTTTGGATGTGATTTTACATTTGCAGATAATGGCATTCAGGCAACGTATCTTTTTGATGAAAAAGAGCAGAAAAAGATCGATGATTACAAAAATGGCAAGATTAAAAAACTAAAGGCATACTCTGAGATGGAAGGTAAGAACAATGAATTCCAGAGTGATATTGAACGTATTCTTGCTTTGAATGGAACAGATGAAGTTGCAATCGGACTTACGGTTTCAACTAAAATTGTAAAAAAAGATAATTCCGTGAAACATACATATCTTTCAGACAGCAATTTCCTCCATCTTTATAATTTTGCGGTAGCGCTCAATGCGCAGTATGACAAGGTGACAGATAAGGAAAAAATGAAAGATAATTTTGAAACACTTTCGCTTGAGTATAAGTTGTCTAATGTGGCACAGGCAAAGGAGTTTGCGGCACATTTAAACGAAATCCACTGCTTCTATACCGATAAGCCAGTTGATTTTGAAATGCTGGATGAATTTGGAGTGGATGAATTGCAACATCTTGGAAAACGGGAGCATGAGCGTTGGGGTAATGAGAAAAAACAGATGTGCTGGCTTCCCGCAGGAGAGATGAAAGAACAGTGTGAGAAAGATAAGGCCATCCGTGAGCAGACAAGAATGCATTTTAATCTTGGAGAAAACTATGAAGATCTGGATGAAAGTACACAGGCAAAAGACACCAATCCATTAAATACAATGATTCAGAAGCTATATGAATATGATGGACTTCGGATTTACAGATTGTAGGAGGATGGGGAAAATGGGATTATCACAAGAAGAATTAATAGAAAGAAAAAATGATGAGCGTGTAAAAGATATTACGTCTAAAATATGCAATAAAGATGGAGACAAGCCATATGTATTTATCAGTTATAAGAGTGATGACTGGAAGATTGTTCTTAAAGATATCGTTTATCGTCTGGTAAATGACTATGGTCTGAACGTTTATTTTGATGGAGATTTTGATACGCATAATTCACTATGGATAGAGCAGTTTCCACAAAATATGAATAGTCCATTATGCAGGGGTGTTCTTGCTTTTCTAGATGATAAATATGCAACCAGCTATGCAACGCTTCTTGAACTGATGTATAGTCAGGCAGGATGCCAGGATGAAGATAATGAATATGAATTTTATCATCAAAAGGTTGTTCCAGTTAATTTGGATAAATTGACATCAATAAAAGATAAAAGTGATACTGGTCTTGGAAAGAGTGTTTACGAAGACGATACAAAAAATATACATGCAGAAGATGAATTAACATTGTTTAACGACACTTTTGACACTGCTTGTGATACTTTTAATATATTTAAAAAAGCGAAAAAACCATACAATAATAATCGAAAAAACACAGGTATTTTTTTGCCAAAAGACTTATGTAGTGTTATGGTTGGAGAACTGTTATTGTCAATAAAAGCGAATGATAATTATTATAACGGAAATCTGGATGGAATTGTTGAGTCAATCAAGGATGCATGTGGATCTGAGGTATTTTCAAAAAAACAGTCGATACATAACAACGATAATAAAAATGAAAATGAGAATAAGGATGAACGGAATAATAAAGATGATTCGGATCTGATAGATAGAACCAGAACTGGAACTGAATCTGAGCCTCCTATGCCTCTGAAAAATCTTTGGACATATCGTGCCAAAGGAGTATTTTCTACAATTGAATGGAACGGAACATCAAAAAACTGCGTGGTGCTAAAAGGCAGCCGGGCGGCAGCAGAAGCAGCAGGATTTGTGAAATTATCTTCTGCAAAGAATTTAAAAGATGAATTAATAGAGAATGGTACTCTTGTGAATGATGAATTTGTAAGAGATTATTCATGTAATAAAATTTCTACAATGATCAATGTATTAAATGGCGGTTCTGTTTCCATGCCAGATGCGATAAAAAAAGGAGTGTTAGCACCGAAAGGTAAAAATCCGATTATTGTTACTCCGCCTTTACAAGCAGTGAATCAAACAGGATTTGAATATTTATTGTGGGGTGAAGCGCATTCTGCCGATAAACTTGTAACTCTGATGCATCAGGTATTTGATCTGATCGCACAGAAATATCCCCAAAAAATTGAATTGATGGCTGATAATGATAGTATTACGGCAGTTGCACGTAAAAAGGATGTAGATGAAGGGATTCTTTCAGTTTCAAAATTAAATTATTTTCAGGCAAAAAAGAAACATACAGTCGGAGAACAGAGTTACTATATGAGCACGAGATACAACCGTGAACAGGGAATCGGTCAGTTAAAAAAGATGCTGACATTCTGTGAAGGCAATGCGGATGCGCTTCAATTTACCAAAATGCCAGAGAAGGCTGTTCATGCAGAAAGTGATTAAAAAGAGGAAAATGAGTTATGAAAAAGCTTTGGGAAAAGATTTTTCCATTATTATTTTTGATTCCGTTAGTGGTAGGAACCATCGGATATCTTCAATCAGGAGAGATGATTACGAATGCGTTATATGCAAGTTTTGCATTGTATTTTACCAATCCGATATCGGATGCCTATAATGGGCTTGTTGAATTTGCAAGATGGACAGGACCACTTATGACAGCCACGGTAATTTTATGTGCACTTAAGAATGTCTGGCATAAGCTGATCTGGAGAATCCAATGTCTGGAGAAAGACAGTGTGGCAATTTATTCAGATCAGAATATATCCATTTCGTTTGGAGAGAATGTTACGACAATCTATGCTGGAAATACCTTTCAGCCGTGGGCAAAATCACATATTTTGATGTTTTCATCTGATCAGGATAACCTTAAATTTTATGAAGATCACAAAAAGAGACTGAAAACAGATGAAGTTTATATTGCACTCAGAGAACTGGAAACCGGTTTGCTTCAGAAAATAGATAAGATAGATTTTTTTGATGTGAATGGGGCAATTGCCCGTAATCTGTGGAAGCAGATTAGTGTTTGGAAAGATAGGGAGCAGAAGATAGATATCGTCATATATGGAAATGGAGCATTGGCAGAAGCAATTCTGACATATGGAATTCAGATGAATTTATTTTCTGCTAGTCAGCAAATTACTTATCATGTTATTTCTGAGACAAATTATTTTGAAATCAAGCATCCGAATTTTCAGACACAGAATGAAGACCGCATCATTTCCTATAGGGAATCAGATGAAGGAATCTGGGAGATTATAAGGAATGCTGAAATTGTGATTGCTGCCGATCTGCTTTCTATGCAAAAATTTCAGGAAATTGTTGTCAATACAGTAAAGGGTCAGTTGTATTATTATTCTCCGGAAACAGGAACACTTGGAGATTATATTACATATGGCAACCCGAAAGCGTTTGGAAGAAATGATTTTATTTTTACAGATGAAAACATTCGAAGAAAACAGCTTGTAAAGAAAGCAGATGAATTAAATAAACAGTATGCAAGGAATTATGGCGGTGAGAAGGAGTGGAGAAAACTGTCAGGTTTCCTGAGGGCGTCTAATATTTCATCGGCAGATTTTATGGAAATATTGCGGGAGCTTCCGGATACCGTACAAATGGAAGAAGCAGCAGAGTTAGAGCATATATGTTGGTGCAGATTTCATTATCTGAATTATTGGAAATATGGTATTTCAGATAATGGCGCAAGGAAAGATGCTCAAAAAAGAATTCATAAAGATCTGATTCCTTATAAGGAACTGTCAGAGGCAGAAAAGGAAAAAGACAGAGATATTGTAAAAAAGGCAAGGCGTATGGAAAAAGTATAATTTTCCATACATTGGTCAATAAAACACCACTTTACAACTTTTTTATATAAAATAATCGTACAGGGCTTTCTGATGTATAATGAATTTGACCAAAACATTACAAAGAAAAGTGACCCCGTACGACAAACTCATTATACAACGAAAATACATTAATTGGTAGACTTCATAAATATTTTTTAGCCACAAGTGCTGAAATGCTGTTTCTGTTGGTACTCTCAATACTGATTTTGGAGTCGGCTAATTCCATACGGGTTTTGTATCGACATTTTTTATCCGGTATTACGAAAAAGTCGCTGAATGCCTTTTATTATGCGTGTTACTATGCCAAAGTTGATTATTCATGCTTTATGAATGTATCAGCTAAAACAGCACTGCACCTGATTCCGGAAGATTTAAAATTACAGCCGGTATTTATCAGCATTGATGATACTATGGTTGCAAAATCCGGCACGAAATTTGAAAATGTGTCCAAACTTTTTGACCATGTTGCTCATAACGGTTCAAACTATCTCAACGGACACTGTTTTGTAAGTATGATGCTGTGTTCCTGTCTGGAATCGCGATAAAATCTCATATCTTGCTGTTCCTATCGGATACCGTATGTGGCAGAAAAAAGAATCAAAACTGGAGCTTGCGGCTTCCATGGTACGTCAGGTCATGCCTGAATTTTCACAGCAGAAAAATGTAATCACCCTTTGTGACAGCTGGTATATGAAGCAGAACCTGGTTTCTATCGTTGATGAATATGAAAACCTTAATCTGATTGGAAACACAAGATCCAACTCTGTAATTTAAGACATTGCCCCCGGCTTTTACAGGTCACAGGGGCAGACCGGCAAAACGCGGAAGGCGTCTTTCGATAGAAGATGATTTTACTCTCTCTGATGAAAAGGTTGGCGATTATTATACCGGTGTTCGCTGTGTCCGGACAAATCTTTTTGGAACACGCGAGGTTCTTGTTTATGTTGCATCAACAGCCAGAACCGGAGGAACCAAACGCCTGTTTTTTAGCACGATGTAGCCCGAAGAACTGCAGATTTTCTGTGCATGGCAGAAATCATCACCTTTAATTCAAACCGGAAGTGACCGGATGAAATATATTCCGCTATTACTCTATTCGTTTCGCTGGAATATTGAAATCAGCGACTATGAACAGAAAACTTTCTGGTCGCTATGCAGCTACATGGTACGGAGCTACAAGGGCATTGATATGATGATTAATCTTATTAACATCGCTTACTGTGGTATAAAACTATTGCCATATCAGGATGAGAAATATTCTGATTATCGTGATAAAAGCATGCAGGATTTTCGTTTTGCATTAAGCGAAGATATACACCAGTTTTTCACTTTGGTGCAAAATATCGAAAACCAAATAAAATCATCATCAATAATAAATGCCTTAAAATAGGCGATTGTTAAGCAGAAGCATTATTTATAAAGTTGTAAAGTGATGTAAAATATAGAGCAGACTGTAAAATTGAGCTGACCGCTTAAAATTACAGTCTGTTTTTTGTTGTATATCTTTTGGCCCCTTTGATTTATATCACAGTGTGAGCAGCTTGCGGGGCGGGTGAGGGACAGTGGGACAGCTTACAATATTTTACGCTGTGCTGCTAAGATACTGTTCGAATTATGCTTGCAGTTTCTTGTAGCCGGACGAAACCGGCTTTTATGCGCCGTCCATGGCGCATAACACCTTGCCCCACCGTCCAAGGTGGGGCATTTCTGTATTTCAAAGCATAATTCTACATTATCTAAGCAGCTCCGCTATTCAACCATTGTAAGCTGTCCCACTGTCCCTCATCCGCCCCGCCTGCTCCCTTACCATATAAAAAATGAAAAATAAAAATACTTTGACTTGACAACTATTTTAAATGTGATATACTTTCACTGTCAAATGATTTGATGATGAAAATATTTGACATGCAAACTAGTGCAAATATACCAGCACACAAAACCGAAAATAAACACAGAAAAAGGAGAACAGAAATATGTTGGAGAAAATCAAGGAAATCGTAGCAGATCAGTTAGGAATCGACGAGGATGATATCAAATTAGAGTCAAACTTCAAGGAGGATCTTGAGGCAGATTCATTAGATCTTTTCGAGCTTGTAATGGCACTCGAGGAGGAGTACGGAGTAGAAATCCCTTCAGAGGATTTAGAGAAAATCGCAACAGTAAACGACATCATTGAGTATCTTAAGAACAAAGGTGTAGAGGCTTAAAAGACATGGAAACAAGAATAACAAAGCTTCTTGGAATCAAATATCCGGTCATTCAGGGTGGCATGGCATGGGTAGCAACCCATGAGCTTGCCAGCGCTGTGTCCAATGCAGGCGGACTTGGCATCATCGGAGCAGGCGGAGCCCCGGCTTCATGGGTAAAGGAGCAGATAGTCGCTGCAAAGAAGGAGACAGATAAGCCGTTCGGAGTCAACCTCATGCTTATGAATCCGGAGGCCGATGAGATAGCAAAAATCATCGCCGAGGAAAAGGTAAAGGTAGTCACCACCGGCGCAGGAAACCCTGCAAAGTACATGGATATGTGGAAAGAAGCAGGCGTCATCGTAATCCCTGTAGTTGCAAGCGTAGCACTCGCAAAGCTCATGGAGAGAGGCGGGGCAAGTGCGGTAATCGCCGAGGGAATGGAGTCAGGCGGACATATCGGAGCACAGACTACCATGACACTTGTGCCACAGGTTGTTGATGCAGTGAGCATCCCTGTTATCGCAGCAGGCGGAATTGCAGACAACAGAGGCTTCAATGCAGCATTTGCACTCGGTGCAGAGGCAGTCCAGATGGGTACACGCTTTGTCACCGCAAAAGAATCGATAGTACATGAAAACTATAAGCAGAAGGTCATTAAGGCCAAGGATATAGATTCAGAGGTTACAGGAATGAGCACAGGCCATCCGATCAGAGTGCTCAGAAACAAGATGACCAGACAATATCTCAAGCTGGAAAAGGAAGGAGCTCCATTTGAAGAGCTCGAAAAAATGACACTTGGCGCACTCAGAAAAGCCGTTGTAGACGGAGATACCGTATATGGCAGCGTCATGGCAGGTCAGAGCGCAGGCCTCGTAAAGAAAGAGGAAACCTGCAAAGAAATCATTGAGGATGTAGTGGGACTGAACAAATAGACAGTATTCACTTTTACATGCAAATTTAAGGATACCGGGCCGCCTGCAAAGAGTGGCTTACGGTATCCTGTCAGAAATAAGGAGAAACCGAAAATGGGTAAGAGAGTATTTATGTTTCCCGGACAGGGCTCACAGTATATAGGAATGGGTAAGGAGTTTTACGATACAATGCCAAATGCAAAGGCAGTAATCGACCTTGCCAGTGAACAGACAGGCTTGGATATTCCGGCATTATGCTTTGAGGAAAATGACAAGCTGAATATTACAGAGTACACACAGATATGTATGCTTGCAGTTGAGGCAGCTATATATCAGGCAATCATTGACAAAGGTATCACACCTGATGTCACAGCAGGCTTAAGCCTTGGGGAATATGGTGCTCTTATCGCATCAGGAGCCATGACTATGGCAGATGCATTTGCAGTTGTCAGAAAAAGAGGAATCTACATGCAGGAGGCAGTTCCTACAGGTGGAGCCATGACAGCGGTTTTAGGACTTGATCCGCAGGTTATTGAGGATATCTGCAAAAAGACAGCAGATGAGACAAATTCAGTGGTATCGGTAGCCAACTATAACTGCCCGGGACAGATTGTTATCACAGGAGAAAAGGCAGCAGTAGATGCCGCCGCAGCAGCATGCAGCGAGGCAGGCGCCAAGAGATGCGTACTGCTCAAGGTCAGCGGACCTTTCCACTCAGCAATGCTTAAGGGCGCAGGCGAAAAGCTCGCAGATGCACTTGAGAGTGTAGAAATCCACGATATCAAGGTGCCATATATCACAAATGTCACAGCAGACTATGTGAAGTCATCGGCAGATGTCAAGGATTATCTGACACAGCAGGTTTCATCGTCAGTGCGCTGGCAGCAGACCATCGAGCGTCTTATCGCAGACGGTGCAGATGAGTTTGTGGAAATCGGACCGGGACGCTCACTCAGCGGATTTATGAGAAAGATAAATAGAGACGTAAAAGTCGTAAACATAGACAAACTGGAGGATTTTGAAAAGTATGTTAACAGGTAAAAATGCCCTGGTTACAGGCGCAAGCCGCGGAATTGGAAGACAGATAGCTCTTACACTTGCCGCAGCACACGCCTTTGTAATAGTAAATTATAATGGTTCAAAGGAAAAGGCAGATGCCGTTGTTGCAGAGATAAAGGCAGCAGGCGGTGATGCAGTTTCTTATCAGTGCAATGTATCTGATTTTGACGAGTGCCAGAATATGATAACAGCGCTCATCAAGGAGTACAAGCACATAGATATCCTCGTAAACAACGCAGGAATCACAAGAGACGGTCTCATCATGAAGATGAGCGAGGCAGACTATGACGCAGTGCTCGACACAAACCTTAAGGGTGCGTTCAACACAATCCGTCATATGTCACGCTATTTCTTGAAGCAAAAATCAGGAAGGATTATCAATATTTCATCAGTTTCCGGCATACTCGGAAATGCAGGACAGGCTAACTACAGCGCCAGCAAGGCAGGAGTTATAGGACTCACAAAGGCTGTAGCCAGAGAGCTTGCCAGCCGCGGAATCACAGTAAATGCAGTGGCACCGGGCTTTGTAGAGACCGAGATGACAGATGTGCTTGCCGATGCGGCAAAGGAGAATCTTTTATCACAGATTCCGCTTGGCAGACCGGGAAACACAAAGGATATCGCAAACGCAGTATTATTTTTAGCATCAGATGCAGCAGGCTACATCACAGGCCAGGTGCTGTCTGTTGACGGAGGAATGGCAATATGAGTAGAAGAGTAGTTGTAACAGGACTTGGAGCAGTAACACCAATCGGAAATAATGTGGACGATTTCTGGACATCGGTAAAGGCCGGAAAAATCGGATTTGACCACATCACAAAATTTGACACAACAGATTATAAATGTCACATTGCAGCAGAGCTTAAGGATTTTAATCCACAGGATTTTATGGATAGAAAGGCAGCAAAGAGAATGGAGCCATTCTCACAGTACGCTGTAGCTGCAGCAAAGCAGGCAATTGATGACAGCGGACTTGATATCGAAAAGGAAGATCCATACATGGTTGGATGTGCCATCGGTTCAGGTATCGGAAGTCTTCAGGCTATGGAGCGCGAGACACAAAAGCTTTATGAAAAGGGACCAAACAGAGTCAATCCTCTGCTTGTTCCGCTTATGATCTGTAACATGGCAGCAGGAAATGTTTCCATCCAGTTCGGTCTCAAGGGAAAGAGTATCAATGATGTAACAGCCTGCGCTACAGGAACAAACACAATCGGTGAGGCATACAGAAGCATCCAGTACGGTGAGGCTGACGTGATGGTAGCCGGTGGTACAGAGGGCAGTGTATGTCCTATCGGAATCGCAGGATTTACAGCACTCACAGCGCTTTCTACAGTAGATGATCCGACAAAGTGTTCACTTCCGTTTGACAAAAACAGAAGCGGCTTTGTAATGGGTGAGGGCGCAGGAGTTGTTATCCTTGAAGAGCTTGAGCATGCAAAGGCAAGAGGTGCAAAGATTTATGCAGAGGTAGTCGGATACGGCTGCTCATCTGATGCATACCACATCACATCTCCGCAGGAGGATGGCGCAGGCGCAGCAAGAGCCATGACCAATGCCATGAGCGATGCAGGTGTCACACCGGCAGATGTAAAATACATCAATGCTCACGGAACAGGCACACATCACAATGATCTCTTTGAGACAAGAGCAATCAAGCTTGCGTTCGGTGATGAGGCTGCAAATCTTAAAATCAATTCAACAAAGTCTATGATAGGACATCTGCTCGGAGCAGCGGGAGCTGTTGAGTTTATAACATGTGTGAAGGAAATCCAGGATGGATTTATACATAAGACTGTTGGCTATGAGACTCCTGATGAGGAGATTGACCTCAATTACTGCAAGGACAGCTATGATGAGCCTGTTGAGTATGCACTTAGCAATTCACTGGGATTTGGTGGACATAATGCAAGTATTCTGCTCAAGGCTTATAAATAAATAGCTTTTGCTTTTTAGGGGCTTCGCGCATTTAGGCTGTGAGGTCCGGTGGAGCACACAGTATATTCCTCGTGAAAAATATGAAGTCAGTCACGGCATTTTGCACGGACAGGCTGTGATATGGTGTTAGCACTTCATGCTATTGGAGCGGGTGGAACGCCGTGACAGTTCATATTTTTTATTCAGAACACACTGTGCGCTTCCCGGCTCCACTTTGTTGAGCGCGAAGCATGTAGATAGTTTGGAGTAAATTGAGAAAGGATAGATGTATATGTCAGTTTTGAATACGCAGCAGATTATGGATATTCTGCCGCACCGCAGTCCGTTTCTTCTCATTGATACGGTTGAGGAGCTGCAGCCGGGCGTAAAGTGTGTGGCTAAGAAGAATGTGACTATGAATGAGCCACATTTTATGGGACATTTTCCGGGGAATCCGGTGATGCCGGGAGTGCTTATTATTGAGGCTTTGGCGCAGACAGGTGCAGTTGCCATTCTTTGTCAGGATGAGTGGAAGGGCAAGACTGCATATTTTGCAGGCATCAATAATGCCAAGTTCAAGCAGAAGGTGGTTCCGGGAGATACTCTGGAGCTGACCACTGAGATTATAAAGGTTAAGGGTCCTATCGGTGTGGGCAAGGCTGTTGCCAGGGTAAACGGCAAGGTTGCCTGTATGGCGGAGCTTACATTTGCAATAGGTTAATTGCATAAGGAGACATGATGAAGTTATTCAAGAAGAAAGATAAAAATATAGAGGCTGAAGAGAATTTAGCAAAGAACGCTGAGAGCGCAAAAACAGCCGCAGATGGCAAAAATGCCGGCGCAGCACAGGATGCAAAAGAGGATGTCCCTGAGACAATCGTTTGTCCCAAGTGTGGCAAGACTGTGCTCAAATCAGTTGTAAAACAGCACAAATACGTCTGTTATGAGTGTAATTATTATTTCCGTGTGCGTGCTAAAAACAGAATCAGAATGGTTTCCGACAAGGAAGCATTTGAGCCATGGTTTACAGAGCTTACAACAGGAAATCCTCTCAATTTCCCTGAGTATGAGGAGAAAATTGCAAAGACTCAGGAGAAAACAGGACTTTCTGAGGGCATTGTCATCGGTAAGACAAAGATTTACGGTGAGGAGACAGTGCTTGGTGTAATTGATTCAAGATTTATGATGGGAAGCATGGGTCATGTGGTTGGTGAGAAAATCACAAGCGCATTTGAGCGTGCCACAGAGGAAAGACTTCCGGTTATATTATTCTGCTGTTCAGGCGGTGCCAGAATGCAGGAGGGTATCATTTCACTGATGCAGATGGCTAAGACCTCAGCCGCAGCAAAGCGTCATTCAGAGGCAGGACTTTTATATGTGCCTGTACTCACAGATCCTACAACAGGTGGTGTGACAGCCAGCTTTGCAATGCTTGGAGACATCATTCTTGCAGAGCCAAAGGCACTTATCGGCTTTGCGGGTCCTCGTGTTATCGAGCAGACCATCGGACAGAAGCTGCCTGAGGGCTTCCAGAGGGCAGAGTTCCAGCTTGAGCACGGCTTTGTGGATATGATAGTTGAGCGTGAGGATTTAAAGAAGACTCTTTACAAGATTTTACGTGCTCACAGACCTACAACTGGCTATGCCAATTTTGACCCGCTTCACTCAGACGACAATTACGAGCCGACAGAGCTTATGAAGGAGCGCGAGGCAAAGGCCAAGCCATTTAAGGTATGGGACAAGGTCAGCGCCGCAAGACAGATTAAGAGACTTGCATCGGTTGACTATATGGACTATATCTTTGATGAGTTTATGGAACTGCACGGAGACAGATATTTCCGCGATGACCCGGCTATCGTAGGTGGAATCGCATATTTAGACGGCCAGCCGGTCACAGTTATCGGTGTTCACAAGGGAAAAGACCTTGAGGATTGCGCAAAGAGAAACTATGGTATGCCATCACCTGAGGGCTACCGCAAGGCACTGCGCCTTATGAAGCAGGCAGAGAAATTCAACCGTCCAATAATAACCTTTGTCAATACATCAGGAGCTTATCCTGGAATGGAGGCAGAGGAAAACGGACAGGGTGAGGCAATCGCAAGAAATCTTTATGAGATGAGCGGCATCAAGGTGCCAATCCTTTGTCTCATGATAGGAGAAGGCGGAAGCGGCGGAGCTTTAGCTCTTTCTGTAGGAAATGAAGTGTGGATGATGGAAAATGCCACATACTCAATCCTCTCGCCAGAAGGCTTTGCATCTATCCTCTGGAAGGACGGAAAGCGTGCAAAGGAAGCCGCAGAGGTAATGAAGATTACAGCACACGACTTAAAGGAGCTTGATGTCGTGGATGATATAATACCTGAGTTTGGCGGAGCCGACGAGGATGCCCTTTCATCAATCGGAAACTACATGAAGGGCAACATGAAGAAATTCTTGGAAAAAGAAAGCAAATTGACAAAGGACCAGCTCTTGGAGGAAAGATACAAGCGTTTCCGCAAGTTCTAGTCCCGGAAAGGAAATTCTATGAAGATAGTTGGAACAGGAAGCTGCCTGCCACAGAGAGTGGTCTCAAACGATGACCTGGCAGCCATAATGGACACATCTGACGAGTGGATCAGCTCGCGTACAGGAATAAGAAACAGACACATTGCAACGACTGAGACAACCACCTCACTTGCCTGTGATGCAGTAAAAAGTGCGCTGCAGGATGCGGGAATTGACGGAAGTGAGATAGACTTGATAATAGCGGCAAGCGTATCCACAGACAAAATCGTTCCATCGCTCGCATGTCAGATTCAGGCTGAGATAGGTGCAGGCAGTGCAGTGGCATTTGACATAAATGCCGCATGCTCAGGCTTTTTATTCGGGCTTGCCACAGCGGATGCATATTTTAAGACCGGCAGATTTCACAAGGCAGTTGTAGTGGGGGCAGAGGTTCTTTCAAAAATAATGGACTGGAATGACAGAAGCACCTGTGTACTCTTCGGAGACGGAGCAGGAGCAGCCGTTGTGACAGACGAGGGCGATGCCCTCAAGGGCTTTGTACAAGGCTCGGACGGAAAAGGCGGTGAGGCGCTTGACGGAGACAACCGTCCTGTAGTCAATCCGTTTACCGACAATGGAAAGCAGTCTGCACTCGGTGGATATGTAACCATGGACGGTCCTGCTGTATACAAGTTTGCGGTAAAGACAGTGCCAAAGGCTATAAATGAGCTGCTTGATGAAATCGGCTGGAGCGCAGATGATGTGGATGTCTATGTGCTGCATCAGGCCAATATCCGTATTATTGAGTCGGTTGCCAAGAGGCTTAAGCAGCCTATGGACAAATTTCCAACCAATTTACAGCAGTGTGGAAATATTTCTGCGGCAAGTGTGCCGATTTTGCTTGATAAAGTCCGCAAAGATGGTATGATAAAGCATGAGGAAAAAATAATTTTATCAGGCTTTGGAGCAGGACTTACATGGGGAGCCTGCGCCATAGAGTGGCAATAGAAAGAGGTATTTATGACGGCAGATGAAACTTTAAATGAATTATTGGTGTGTCTGTTCAAGGATTTGACAGAGATAGAGGGCAGATGTCTGATAACAGACGAATTTTCTGATATTTCTATCAACGATATGCATATAATAGAGGCAATAGGAGTCGATGAGCCAAAGCGCTCCGGCACCGTAGCCAAGCTTATGTCTATCACTCTGGGCACGCTGACAAAGGCAATAGATGGTCTCACCCGCAAGGGATACGTGAACCGTATCCGCAGTGAGGAGGATAAGCGTGTGGTAAAGCTCTCACTCACCGACAAGGGAAAGAGTGCATACTATCATCATGAGCAGTTTCATCGTCATATGATAGAGCATATAAAGGACGGTCTTTCGGACGACGAAATGAAAGTTCTTATAACTTCACTTGCAAAACTCTCGGATTATTTCAAGGTGGTATATTCCGATGATGAGGAGAATCAGTACCAAAACTGGGATAATATAAATGAAGATAATAAAATAAGTGATATAAAGTGTGAAAAGCAAGTGAATATGTGACAATATGTTTGTATAAATATGTAAGGTTAAAAAGTGTTTCGTTTTTATCGTTTTTCCCATAAATTCAAATTATAGGTTGCTTCTACCTGTTTTTCAATATTATCGGGCAGGGCAGGGAAGAAATCCATGCCGGTAATACGCTCTACTTCATCCACACTGTTAACATACGCATCTAAAGGATGATTTCCTGATGTATTTTTATAAATAAACCCGATAGCTTTAGGCGGATTGCTGTTTGTGCAGAGTATTACTTTGAAAAAGGCTTCAGGCACGGTGATTTTATGCTTTTTACCGATAGTACGATGCTTTTGCCGATAAAGGACAGGTCCGCAAACAATATAGATTTTTCCTTCTTTCTTCGCCCATAAGCGACAGGCTTCTTCCAACTCTTTCCAGTCGCCTCGGTTCAGATTGTGATTTTGAGGACAGATATTGGTCATGTAGAAACTTTCCTGCATGGCTTTCCAATGCCAGCGATTATCGCCTGCAGGACACATATGTCCTCTGTCCATACCGCTGCGTTTATAGTCATCGGTGGTTACAGCCTGGCTTTCGGGCAGGTCGGGATCGGGCATGAATTTGTCGGTACGGCTTTCACGTTCTATCAGTTTTTCGGGAGTAAGTTCCCAGGCTACCCAGTTCGGTATTTTTGTTTCTTTGTTATAAGACACTGTATATCCTTTACGGTACAATATCTGCTCCGGTGTGTTTTTTAGGGGAGCGGGGTAGAGTACGTTCTTTACGGATATTGCTTCGGTGGAGGTTGCTTTTACCGGTGTTTTTTCACTGAGTTCCGTTACGGCAGCAGGAAGATTAATATGCAAGGCTCCCGCTATGGGCTCATAGCAGATGCAAACGATGCATATTAATATAATCAAATAGAGTAATCCTTTGGATTGCTTTTGTTTTCTTCCTTTTCTTCCTTTTCTTGCCATAATGGATAGTGGTGAACAGACTTTTATAGCAATTGTTTTGCTTTTTCCAGCGCTACATTGATGTTGGGACAAATATTATCTTTTCCAAGCAATTCATAAAAACCGGATTTCTCCAGAACATTATGTACTTTTTCGTTAACGCCGGACAATACAATCGTAATTTTCTCTTTTTGAGACATCTTACAAAGGCTTTCCAGATTATGGATACCCGTAGAGTCTATGAAAGGAACTTTACGCATACGTATAATACGTACCTTGGGACGGTCACCGAGTTGCGCCATCACCTCCTCGAATTTTGTGGCGATACCGAAAAAGTAGGGACCGTTGATTTCGTACACCTCCACGCCTTTCGGTATAATCAGATGCTCTTCGCTTGTGGTAATATCCGATTCGGCGTTCGGATCTATCTCGTCTTTGATAACCGATATTTCGGTTGTCTCCATGACACGGCGCATGAAGAGTACACAGGCAATAACCAAACCTACTTCAATAGCGATTGTCAAATCGAAGATAACCGTCAGGAAGAAAGTTATCAATAATACGGTGACATCCGATTTGGGGTTCTTCATCAATGCCCTGAATACGCGCCAACCACTCATATTATAAGATACGACTACCAGTACGCCTGCCAGACATCCCATCGGAATGTATTGAGCCAGCGGCATAAGCAGCAACAGAATCAAAAGCAGTACTACCGCATGCACTATACCGGCTACGGGCGACTTACCGCCATTATTGATATTAGCCATTGTACGGGCAATAGCGCCTGTGGCGGGAATACCTCCGAAAAGCGGAGTAGCCATGTTGGCAACACCCTGAGCTATCAATTCGGTATTGGAGTCGTGTTTGTCACCGATAACACCGTCGGCTACGGTAGCCGAAAGCAAGGATTCTATGGCTCCCAATACAGCAATCGTAATGGCAACGGGGAATAGATTCTTAATCGCTTCCCAGTTCAGTGCGGGCATCACAGCGTCGGGAAGTTCGGCTTTAATGCTGAAACGGTCGCCAATGGTGTCGATGCAGTCGATACCGCCGTACATCTTCATCAGATAAACGGCTACGGTCACTACGATAATGGCAATGAGCGAGCCGGGAATCTTCTTCGAGAATTTCGGAGTAATGGCAATGATAAAAATACTGGCAATGCTGACAACCGTATTCCACCAGTTGACAGTGTCGAAATGACGGAAGTAGATTATCCATTTTCCCACGAAGTCTCCCGGGACTTTTTCCCCGCCGAAGCTCAATCCGAATATATCCGCAATCTGAGTGGTAAAGATAGTAACGGCGATACCGCTTGTAAAACCTACGATAATGGGATAGGGGATAAATTTAATGACTGCCCCCAGCTTGAATATTCCCAGAAGAATAAGGATGACGCCCGCCATTAACGTGGCGACAATCAGCCCCGCTTCTCCATATTGCTGGATAATGCCGTAAATAATAACGATGAACGCACCGGTAGGGCCGCCAATCTGAACCTTACTTCCTCCTAACAGTGAGATGATAAAACCGGCAATGATGGCCGTAATAATACCTTTTTCGGGCGATACGCCTGATGCAATACCGAACGCAATGGCAAGCGGTAAGGCAACGATACCTACAATGATACCGGCCATCAGGTCTGCCATGAAAAGTTCTTTTGAGTAATTTTTTAAAGCCGTGTACAGTTTTGGCTTGAATTCGAACGCTTTCATTTTATTTTAGAAACTTTATTTTACCTGAAGTTGTGTCAAAATGAATTTCAGTTATTAAAAAGAGAGTGCAAAATTAGGTAAAATAATGCAAATAGCTATAACTATTCCATTCTTTTTGTTTTTATGTATCCTTTGGGGGAGACAGCCGATTGTTTTTTGTGGATATTTGAACATAAACAGGTTGTTTCTTGTTATTAACATCAGACTGCTTGTTATTAATTAGAGATTAAAAAATAGCCTCATTGGATTTATGGAACGAAATAGATTTTACCTATGAAGTGATAGACAAATCCAATGAGGCAAAGTGTGGTTTTATTAAACTAAATTCGTATTTTTGTCCGGTTGACATAAGGAAATACGAATAATCTATACGTAATTACATTAACTAATAAAAAAAGAATTTATGAGCAAGAGTATCAAAGGAACTCAGACAGAAAAGAATCTGTTGACTTCATTCGCCGGTGAATCACAAGCAAGAATGCGTTACACTTATTTTGCAAGCGTGGCAAAAAAGGAAGGTTACGAACAAATCTCAGCCATCTTTACTGAAACAGCCGATCAGGAGAAAGAGCATGCGAAACGTATGTTTAAGTTTCTGGAAGGCGGAATGGTAGAAATTACCGCTTCTTATCCTGCAGGCGTTATCGGTACTACATTGGAGAATTTGCAGGCTGCCGCTGCAGGCGAGCACGAAGAGTGGTCTTTGGACTATCCTCACTTTGCCGATGTTGCCGAGCAAGAAGGTTTCCCCGCAATCGCTGCTATGTACCGTAACATTGCCATTGCTGAAAAAGGACACGAAGAACGTTACCGCGCTTTCGTACAGAACATTGAGAATGCTACAGTTTTCGCTAAAGAAGGTGAAGTAGTATGGCAATGCCGTAACTGCGGTTTCATCTACACAGGTAAGGAAGCTCCTGAATTGTGTCCTGCTTGTTTGCACCCGCAGGCTTACTTCGAGGTAAAGAAAGAAAATTATTAATATTCGGCATACTTGTCTGAATATTAAATTCAGGCACGGATTACACGAAAGCTCACGGAATGCTTTGTCCGTTGAATTCGTATAATCCGTGCCTTTTTTATTCCCTCTGTGATGTATTGTTTTGAGCGTGCGGATAGTCTATCGTATAGTGCAGGCCGCGGCTTTCCTTGCGTTCCATGGCCTGACGGGTAATCAGATAGCCTACGTTAATCATATTGCGCAGTTCGCAAAGCTCACGGGTTGCCTTGCTGCTCTTGAACAGTTTTTCCGTCTCCTCATAAAGAATATCCAAGCGGTTCCACGCGCGGGTCAGGCGGGTATTGCTGCGGACGATGCCCACATAAGATTCCATAATCTGGTTCACCTCTTTCATACTTTGCGTAATCAATACCCGTTCTTCGTTGGAGATAGTTCCTTCATCGTTCCATTCGGGAATATCCTCATTGAAATCATAGCGTTCCAATACGCTCAGTGCATGCTTGGCGGCTGCGTCGGCATAGACCACCGCTTCAATCAGCGAGTTGGAAGCCAAACGGTTTCCGCCATGCAGGCCGGTACACGAACATTCGCCGATGGCATACAGGCGGCGGATGCTGGATTGCCCGTCCAGGTCTACTTTGATGCCGCCGCAGAGGTAGTGTGCGGCAGGGGCTACGGGGATGTAGTCTTTGGTAATATCGATACCGATGCTGAGGCATTTCTTATAAATATTCGGGAAGTGCTTCTTAGTTTCTTCAGGGTCTTTATGGGTAACGTCCAGATAGACATGCTCGTCACCGCGCTGCTTCATTTCATTGTCGATGGCACGCGCCACGATGTCGCGCGGGGCGAGTGACAGGCGAGGGTCATACTTCTGCATGAATTCCTTTCCGTCCATGGTACGGAGCACGCCGCCATATCCGCGCATGGCTTCCGTTATCAGGAAACAAGGGCGGTCGCCCGGATGATAGAGGGCGGTGGGATGGAATTGGATGAATTCCATGTCTTTTACGGCGCCTTTGGCGCGATAGACCATGGCGATGCCGTCACCTGTGGCAACCAACGGGTTGGTAGTGTTACGGTATACGGCTTCGCAGCCGCCGGTTGCCATGATAGTCATTTTTGAAAGGAATGTATCCACTTCTCCGGTATTCTCGTTCAGAACGTAAGCGCCATAGCATTTGATGCCCGGAGTATAGCGGGTTACGATAATGCCCAAATGGTGTTGGGTGATGATTTCCACCGCAAAGAAATTTGTGAATACGGTGATGTTAGGATGTTGTTTTACGGCTTCAATCAGGCTGTCTTGTATCTCCGCGCCGGTATTGTCCTTGTGATGCAGGATGCGGAACTCCGAGTGTCCGCCTTCTTTATGCAGGTCGAATTCTCCGTTATCTTTCTTGTCGAAGTTCACTCCCCATTTGATAAGCTCGTTGATTTGTCCGGGAGCGTTGCGTACCACCTTTTCCACAGCTTCACGGTCGCTTATCCAGTCTCCGGCAATCATGGTGTCTTCAATATGCTTATCGAAATTGTCTACCGCCAGATTGGTGACGGAAGCGATGCCGCCTTGTGCGAAATAAGTGTTTGCTTCTTCCAGACCGGCCTTGCAGATGAGGGCTACTGTTCCTTTATGCGCCACTTTAAGCGCAAAGCTCATACCGGCAATTCCGGAGCCGATAACGAGGAAATCGAACTTTCTTACCATAGTTTCGTGTATTTAACACCGCAAAACTACAAAATAAGTACGTTCCTTGTCTCCCTTGCGGGCATTAATTCATAAAAATACCTACCTTAGCGGCAAAAACCGGATAAAATGAATCGAATTTTTCATGCGCGTATCGCTGCCGGACAGTATTTGTTTGTCATTCTGGCAGGCACAATCGCTGTTTACGGCCTTTGGGAAAAGAATATTCTTGTTGCTGTTCTTTTTATGCTCCTGCTGGTTGTCAGTATTGAGAAGCTGATTCATACTACCTATACCGTTACTACCGATAATAAGCTGTCATTGTTCTTCGGACGCTTTTCACGAGGAAAAGAAATCCCGCTGAAGGATATTACGTCGGTAGAACGCGCTTCCTCCATGCGGATAGGCAGATTTGCCGTTATGCGCTATGTACTGATAAGGTATGGAGAGGGTAAGTGCGTGGCGCTTCTTCCTGTTAAAGAGGAAGAGTTTATCCGTTTGCTCGAGCAGCGTATATCACGATAAATTATAATTATGTGAGGTATCATGCTTTTTTTCTGAATTTCTTGTTGTATCTTGCATGCAGAAATCTATAAATGTAAGAACTATGAAATATCAAATTGCCATTATCGGTGGAGGTCCGGCGGGATATACGGCTGCGGAAACAGCCGGAAAGGCCGGCCTGAGTGTTGTGCTTTTTGAGAAACGAAGCCTTGGCGGGGTGTGCCTGAATGAAGGGTGTATTCCTACCAAGACTTTATTGTATTCGGCAAAAACGTATGACAGCGCACGTCACGCGTCCAAATATGCGGTCAATGTATCGGAAGTTTCGTTCGACTTGCCCAAAATCATAGCACGTAAACAGAAAGTGGTGCGTAAACTGGTGTTGGGTGTCAAAGGAAAGCTGACCGCCAATAATGTGACTATTGTAAATGGCGAGGCCTCAATCGTAGATAAGAATCATGTTCTGTGCGGTGACGAAACGTATGAATGTGATAATTTATTGCTTTGCACAGGCTCGGAAACTTTTATTCCGCCTATTCCCGGAATAGATACGGTGCCTTACTGGACGCATCGTGATGCGTTGGACAATAAAGAGCTTCCGAAATCGCTGGTTGTCATCGGCGGTGGAGTTATCGGCATGGAGTTTGCCTCATTCTTTAATAGTCTGGGGGTGGAGGTCACTGTCATCGAGATGCTGGATGAAATATTGGGCGGAATGGATAAGGAACTGTCCGCCATGCTTCGTGCGGAGTATGCCAAGCGTGGTATTAAATTCATGCTGAATACGAAGGTGGTGTCATTGGACGGAAATGCGGGAGAAAACGGCGAAACTCAGGTACGGGTAAATTATGAAAATGCCGAAGGTACAGGTTTTTCGGTTGCGGAGAAATTATTGATGAGCGTCGGCCGTCGTCCGGTAACGAAAGATTTCGGATTGGAAAATTTGAATCCGGAGAAAACAGAACGTGGAAACATACGGGTTGACGGGCAGATGCGGACTTCGGTTACGGGTGTGTATGCATGCGGGGATTTAACCGGATTCTCTTTGCTGGCACATACTGCTGTACGCGAGGCGGAAGTGGCGGTACATGCCGTTTTGGGCAAGAAAGACTGTATGAGTTACAGGGCTATCCCCGGCGTGGTATATACCAATCCTGAAATTGCGGGTGTGGGGGATACGGAAGAAGCCTTGCAGAAAAAGGGTATTCCCTATCGTACGGTAAAGCTGCCTATGGCTTATTCCGGTCGTTTTGTCGCGGAGAATGAAGGGGTTAACGGTATGTGCAAGTTACTGCTGGCAGAAGATGATACTGTTTTGGGAGCACATGTGCTGGGTAATCCGGCTTCGGAGATTATCACGTTGGCAGGTATGGCTGTCGAACTCAAGCTGACTGCTGCGGAATGGAAAAAAATAGTATTCCCGCATCCTACGGTAGGCGAAATCTTTAAGGAAGCTCTTTAACCGGATGACGGATATTTTGTAATACTCACTTAAATGGAATACATTATATTATGAAAATCGTAAAGTTGATGACTTGCGATTCTGCAACTCAAGCCCACATTGTTCAGGGAGCGTTACAGAATGAAGGAATTGATTCCATGTTGCGGAATGAGAATATGTCCACACTACTGGCCGGATTGCAAGTAGGTGATCTGACAGGAGTGGATATATTGGTGGGTGAAAAAGACTATGAAGCGGCAATCAGCCTGTTGGAACAAAACCAGATGATTCCTGAACAATTGAAATACTGTCCTTTCTGCGGTTCCCCCGATATTAAGTTCGTATTGAGGAAAGGGCATCGGATGAGGGTTGTTGCCGCGGTTATTGCCTCTTTGTTGGCCAGTGCCGCTCCGGGCACCAACCATTGGGAGTATGTTTGTAATCAATGTAAAGGAAGATTTGAGAAACCGGTTGCCAAAAACAGCCGGACAACTGACGAACCTGAATGATAGTTTGTAAGAAGATGAGAAAATATACCTTATTCCCGATTGTATTGGTTTTGACGTTAATTCCCTGTATATTGTCTGCACAGGGAGTATCACCTGAAACAAACTCTCTTTCTTCGCGGCTGGATACATTGATAAAGTATCGGTTACCCGCAGGTTCTAATGTATCTATTTCAGTGTATGACTTGACCGCTGATAAGGCTCTGTATAGTTATCAGGCGGATAAGCTTTCCCGTCCGGCCTCTACAATGAAGTTGCTGACTACGATTACGGCGCTTGCGCGCCCTGAGGCGGACGAGCCTTTTTGTACGGAGGTTTGGTACAAGGGCGTGATTGAGCGTGATACGCTGAAAGGAGATATATACGTTGTCGGAGGTTTCGACCCGGAATTTGATGATGAAGCGTTGGATTCTTTGGTCGGTAAGGTGTCTCGTTTGCCTTTCTCTGTGGTTCAAGGCAAGATATATGGCGATGTTTCCATGAAAGACTCTTTGTATTGGGGAAGCGGTTGGCTGTGGGATGATACGCCCTATTCTTTTCAGCCATACCTGTCGCCGCTGATGCTCGATAAAGGAGTGGTTACGGTAACAGCTTTTCCCGGTATGCAGGGTGATACGGCACGTTTGGAATGTACTCCCGCTTCGTCTTACTATACGTTGACCAATACAACAAAAACCCGCGCTCCCTCTGCTGGACGTTTTCGTGTATCCCGCGATTGGCTGGAGAATGGCAATGACATAACGGTATCGGGTAATGTGGACGGGAAGCGTACCGGTACGGTGAATATCTATTCTTCGCAGGACTTCTTTATGCATACGTTCCTGGAGCGTTTACGGGCAAAAGGTATCCGTTGCCTTCCGGATTATTCTTTCAGTGAGTTTCAAAAAGACAGCGTTTCAGTGCGAATGGCATCTTATAATACTTCTGTACAGGCAGTAGTCAATCAAATAATGAAAGAGAGTGATAACTTGAATGCAGAAGCTATGTTATGCCGTTTAGGTGCGCAGTTTACGGGCGGGAGGCATATCTCTGCCGAAGACGGACTTTCGGCTATCCGCCGGTTGATAAAAAAGCTGGGCTATGTTCCCGACCGTTATAATCTGGCGGACGGTTGCGGACTTTCCAACTATAACTATGTCTCATCGGAACTTTTAGTTGCCTTCTTGAAATTCGCTTATTCACGTACGGATGTGTTTCAGAAATTATATAAGGCATTGCCTATCGGCGGAGTGGACGGAACACTGAAAAACCGTATGAAGAAAGGGACGCCTTCTTATAAGAAAGTGCACGCTAAAACCGGTTCTTTTACGGCTATAAATTGCCTGGCAGGTTATTTAAAGGCAGATAACGGGCATCAGATCGCTTTTGCCATAATGAATCAGAATGTGCTTTCCGGCAGGGAGGCACGTAAATTCCAAGATACTGTCTGTGATATACTTATCCGATGAATGACCGGTATCGGTTGGTATGGATTGATAAGGAGCTGTTAAAATAACGCTCTGATTAACCTATCATTCTGCTATTCGGAACGGAGTGAATAATCTCTTCCCTTTATATAGCTAAGAGAGGAGATTCTTCGTCGCAAGCTCCTCCGAATGACAGAATGATAGGTTGATCAGAGCGTTGTCAGCCTCTTATCAAAGGCGTATTTAGCCTTTATTTGTACTGTGCCCAGTCGATATTCTTCATATCCCCGCTTTTTGCCAGTTCGGCGTGCATAGCCAGGGCGGCACGCATGGCATGAGGAGTCTGTGCCTTACCATCGGTCAGTTTCAGATAATCCCACAGGATATTCTTATAATCCGGATGAACACAGTTCTCAATGATTGCCTGAGCACGTTCTTTCGGGCTCTTGCCGCGCAGGTCGGCAACACCTTGTTCGGTAACGATGATGTTGACATCATGCTCGCTGTGGTCTACATGAGAAACCATCGGGACGATAGCGCTGATTTTGCCTTCTTTGGCGACAGACGGGCAAGTAAAGATAGAGATATAGGCGTTGCGCGTAAAATCGCCCGAACCGCCGATACCGTTCATCATCTTCGTACCGCCGATATGGGTGGAGTTTACGTTTCCGTAGAGGTCGGCTTCAATGGCTGTGTTGATAGAGATAATACCTAAACGGCGTACTACCTCGGGACTGTTGGATATTTCCGACGGACGGAGAACCAGCTTGTCGCGGAAGAAATCCATATCCTCGTATATACCGTTCAGGCAGTCGTTGGTTACGGTCAGTGAACAAGCGCTGCCAAACTTCACGCGACCTTCGCGAATCAGTCCGATAACGGAATTCTGGATGACCTCTGTGTACATCTCGAATGCCGGAATGGTCTTGTCACGTCCTAAAGCGCCTAACACCGCGTTGGCGATATTTCCTACGCCCGACTGCAACGGCAGGAAGGTGGAAGGAATAATACCGCGCTTCATATCTGCGGCAAGGAAGTCGGCTACGTTCTGTCCGATTTTGTCGGTCAGCGGGTCGGCGGCGGCAAATGAGCGTGCTTCGTCCGGCCAGTTGGTTTCTACGACACCGACAATCTTCTTCGGGTCAACCTGGATATAAGGCTGTCCGATACGGTCGCTCGGCTTGAAGATAGGTATTTCGCGGCGGTAAGGCGGGTCAAGCGGTTCGTAGACATCGTGCAGCCCCATGGCGTTTTTACTGTGTGCGGCATTCAGCTCTATGATAATCCGGTCGGCGAGGCGGCAGATGGTAGGAGCGATACCGCCGGCGGCGGTCAGGTAGATTTTACCGTCGGGTGTCACTTCGCAGGCTTCGATGATGGCGACATCTACTTTTCCCATAAAGCCGTAGCGCACTTCTTGCGCCATTTGCGACAAATGGATGTCGTTGTAGGCAATCTCGCCGTTGTTTACCGCTTTACGGAAATCGGGATTGGTTGTGTAAGGAGCACGGTAGCGGATAGCTTTGACGCGTGAAAGGATACCGTCGCAGGAGTCACCGGTAGAGGCTCCTGTAAAAATGCCTATCTGGAAAGGGTTTCCTTTGGCATGTTCCGCTTCTGCTATTTTTGCCAGTTCGGCCGTAACGGCCTTGGCTGTTCCTGCGGGAGTAAATCCGCTCAGGCCGATATTGTAGCCATGTTTAATCAGGCTCGCAGCTTCTGCTGCTGAAATGTAATTAAATGCCATAATGTATAGTTATTTTTCGTGTAAGGAATCAACTCAACTTTCAATCGCGTTAATATTTTCGTTGTAATATCTCTCCCCAGATGATAGCCTTGCGCGCTTCCTCTGCCGAGTGTATTTCAAATTCGGATGAGGCGTCGACAGGTTCGGGAAGTGTATTGTCGGTATCTTGCTGAATGAAAGGCTGTTTCTTGGCGGGCTTATGTTTTTTTTCTGTTTTCTTGCGTATTACGGCGGCTTCGGGTTTGGGGCCTTCCGGGATGTAACCGCCGTAAGTTCCGTCGTTCCAGCTTTCAGGAAGGGGATTTTCTTCATCGAACACAGGCATGGCGGGGCTGTTGCCAGCTTTCTTTTTTGCTTCTTTCTTTGCTTGTCTGACAAAACTTATAACAATAATGCCTGCAATTAACAGAAATTTGAAGATGTCTTCCATAAGCCTTTCTTTGTTTTTTCACCGCCAAAGGTAATTATTTAATCTGATTGTAGCCAACAAATTGGCATTAAAAAAGGGCAGCTTCACAGCTCCCCTTGTTTTTTTAACCTAAACCTTAACTATGAAAAAATCTAATGTTTCTTTCATTCCACAAAATTGGAAATTTATTCCAACAATGCCAAATTAACACTCGGAAAATGTTTACTCGCTTAACATAAATTAGTAGAAACACATCAAATAGAGGGGATTATGTGTTATTTTTCCATGGTTTCATCACTTTATTGGAAGGGAAGAAGTATCTTTGCACGCTGTCATTCAGAGCATGGCGAAGAATCACTTCCCTCTGACTACATAAAGGGAGCAGGTTTTTCGCTACGCTCTGAATGACAAAATGTAACTAATGTAACTTGATTTTAAACAAACTGATTATGGAAAATGTGACGGGAGCAGACTTTAAATCTGCAACTGCCGATGAGAACAAAAAGTTGTTCATCGAAACCTATGGCTGCCAGATGAATGTGGCCGATAGTGAAGTGATAGCCTCTGTGATGCAGATGGCGGGATATTCGGTGGCCGAAACGCTGGAAGAGGCGGATGCGGTATTCATGAATACCTGCTCTATCCGTGATAATGCCGAACAAAAGATTTTAAACCGCCTGGAGTTTTTTCATTCGCTCAAGAAGAAGAAAAAGAATCTGATTGTCGGCGTATTGGGATGCATGGCGGAGCGTGTCAAAGACGACCTGATTACGAACCATCATGTCGATCTGGTGGTAGGTCCGGATGCTTACCTCACTTTGCCCGACCTGATAGCTGCCGTAGAGGCGGGCGAGAAAGCCATCAACGTGGAACTTTCCACAACGGAAACTTATCGTGATGTGATACCTTCGCGCATTTGCGGAAATCATATTTCGGGCTTTGTTTCCATTATGCGCGGCTGCAATAACTTTTGTACCTATTGCATCGTTCCCTACACCCGCGGACGGGAACGCAGCCGGGATGTGGAAAGCATCCTGAATGAAGTTGCCGATTTGGTGGCTAAGGGTTATAAGGAAGTGACCTTGCTGGGACAGAATGTCAACTCTTACCGTTTTGAAAAGGCGGATGGGGAAGTGATAACTTTCCCCGCGTTGCTGCGTACCGTGGCCGAGTCGGCTCCGGGCGTCCGTATCCGTTTTACCACCTCTCATCCCAAAGATATGAGCGACGAGACCCTGCAAGTCATCGCGGAAGTTCCCAATGTATGCAAGCATATACACTTGCCCGTGCAGAGCGGAAGCAGCCGTATCCTGAAGTTGATGAACCGTAAATATACCCGTGAGTGGTACCTGGAACGTGTTGACGCCATTCGTCGCATCATTCCGGATTGCGGCTTGTCTACGGATATTTTCTCCGGCTTCCATTCGGAAACGGAAGAAGACCACCGGCTTTCCCTCTCCCTGATGGAGGAGTGCGGTTATGACGCCGCCTTTATGTTTAAGTATTCCGAACGTCCGGGTACGTATGCCAGCAAGCATTTGCCGGATGATGTGCCTGAGGAAGTGAAGATTCGTCGTCTGAATGAGATTATCGCTTTGCAAAACCGTCTTTCTGCAGAGGCCAACGCCCGTTGCGTAGGAAAAACTTATGAGGTGCTGGTAGAAGGTGTTTCCAAACGCTCGCGCGATCAGCTCTTCGGACGCACCGAACAGAACCGGGTAGTTGTTTTCGACCGGGGAACGCACCGGACGGGCGATTTTGTGACGGTTAAGATTACAGAAAGCAGTTCGGCGACGCTGAAAGGTGAAGAAGTTTAGTTTGATATAAAAAGGCAGGGGAGCACGAACCTCGCGGTCTATGCTCCCCTTATTAATGTATTGTTAACTTTAATTTTTCTGTTATTCCGCCATTGCCAGCAAGTTTGCCGTATGGTCTATACGGTTGTAGCTTACCAGTGTCCAGTTGGATTTTTCACTGTTCTTTTCATAGCTTTTGTAAGCTACCGGCATGTTCTCTTCGTTCATCTCATATACGCTTTTCTTCATATCCTTGTCATAAGCCTTGTGAGCCTTGTTCCAACGTGCGTATGACATGATGATTTCATTGTTTTCGTATTGGTAAGACATCTTGAAGTAAGGTGTCCATCGGCTTTGCAGGCTGTCCCATTTGGAAGCGGTCTTGCCGGTCAGGCGGTTTTCGTTGTCGTATGTAAATTCATAACGCATGTGGTTGTAGAGGTATGTGCCGTCTTGCTTGAAGATTGTTTTTGCTACTACCAAGTCATTCTTTACTTCTTCATTGGTGATGAAGTTGTCCTGAGCCTTTACTTCCGAGTTCATTACGCTTACGATAATCATTGCTACGAATGCGATTGCTTTGAATAAATTTGTAGTTTTCATAATCTTTATTTTTTTATTGTTACTATTTCCGTTTTATTTTTAGACGTTGTTTCCGATATAAAAAGTTGCCTTTTCGGTTCATCTTTTTTTCGAACGCCTTCGCCTGATAAAAGTCAAATCCTGTGCCAAAGATATAAATCGTTGATTATCAATCGTTGTTATGCTTATGCGTCTGTTCGTTATCGGACACTTGTCCGCTCAAGACCGAACACAAAGGCTGTGATTAGTTTATTCTACAGGAATAACAGGCATCTCCCCGCTCTCTGTTATCTTCTTTGTTTGCGAATTTTAATTCGTTAAACAGTTGTTATCCTTTCGTTAGACAGCCGTTGACTTTGCGTTAAACAACTGTCTAACGAAAGGGCGACAGTTGTCTGACGTAATAATGACTACCGTTTAACGGATTAATGTTTGCCTGTTTCTTGGCTGTATTCTTAATGCGCGCCTTTTAATTGCGGTGAATTCCTTCCTTGTCACTTTCGGCGCAGCATTACTTTTATTAAATCTCCTTAATGAAAGCCTTGTAAATCACTTTTTATTTGTTATTTTGCACCAAATTTAGGATAAGTGCGGTCTGTTCGGTTCAGACTGCACTTCCTTATTGGTAAACGTTCGATGAATAAACTCACTATAAAAGCTTGTCCGGTATGTGGCGGAACGCATTTGGAGCGTACCCTGACCTGCATAGACCATTATGCCTCGGGTGAAGTATTCCACTTGTGCCGTTGCAGGGACTGTGGTTTTATATTGACCCAGGATTTTCCCGCAGAAGCGGAAATCGGACGCTATTATGAAACTCCCGATTATATATCCCATTCAGATACGAAGAAAGGGGTGATGAACTCCGTATACCATTGGGTGCGCAGCTATATGTTGAAGCGCAAGGCGCGCTTGGTGGCGCATGAAGCGCATCGTAAAACAGGACGTCTGCTGGACATCGGCACGGGAACCGGTTATTTTGCCGATACAATGAAGCGTTGCGGCTGGCAGGTGGAAGCCATTGAAAAGAACGCCCATGCACGCGCTTTTGCCAAGGAACATTTCGGCTTGGAGGTAAAGCCCGATACGGCTTTGAAGGATTTTGAACCGGATAGTTTTGATGTCATTACGCTGTGGCACGTAATGGAGCACCTTGAACCGTTGAATGAGACTTGGGAAACGCTGAACTCGTTGCTGACGGAAAAAGGGGTGCTGATTGCAGCCGTACCCAACTGCTCTTCGTACGACGCCAGGAAATACGGAGCTTATTGGGCTGCCTACGATGTGCCCCGGCATTTGTGGCATTTTACTCCCGGCACTATCCAGCGGCTGGGTTCCAGGCATGGCTTTATTTTGGCGGAGCGTCATCCCATGCCGTTTGACGCGTTCTACGTATCCATGCTGACAGAGAAAAATATGCGCCGTTCATGTCCGTTCATACGGGGTATGATTACCGGTACATTGGCATGGTTCCATGCATTGGTAAGGAAAGAGCGCAGCAGTTCCATGATTTATGTGTTTCGTAAAAAAAAGGTGATTTAATGAAAGCTAAACGTAATTCGGTATCCTATTTTGATATGCAGTTCATCACATCCAGCATAAGTACTACATTGGTATTGCTGTTGTTGGGCTTGGTGGTGTTCTTTGTATTGGGGGCTCACAACCTTTCCGTATACGTAAAGGAGAATATCAACTTCTCTATTCTTATCAGTGATGATATGAAAGAGAGTGATATCCTGAAACTGCAGAAGAAACTGGATAAAGAGCCGTTTGTGAAGGAGACGGAATATATCTCCAAGAAACAGGCGCTTCGCGAACAAACCGAGGCGATGGGGACAGACCCGCAGGAGTTCCTCGGCTATAATCCTTTTACGGCGTCCATTGAGATTAAGTTGCATTCCGATTATGCCAATTCGGACAGCATTGCCAAGATAGAGAAGAAAATCAAGAGGAACACGAATATTCAGGAAGTACTTTACCAGAAAGACCTGATAGATGCGGTGAATGATAATATCCGCAATATCAGTCTGATGCTGTTGGGTTTGGCTGTCATTCTGACTTTCATTTCCTTTGCGCTGATTAACAATACAATCCGTCTGACTATCTACTCCAAACGCTTCCTTATCCATACAATGAAGCTGGTAGGGGCGAGTTGGAGCTTTATCAGGCGTCCGTTCCTGCGGCGTAATTTCTGGATAGGAGTATTGTCGGCTGTCATTGCCGATGCCGTTCTGTGGGGAGCCGCCTATTGGCTGGTTTCTTATGAACCGGAGTTAATCAGGGTGATTACGCCTGAGGTGATGTTGCTGGTTTCCGTTGCCGTACTGGTGTTCGGAGTGCTCATTACCTGGTTGTGTGCATTGCTCTCTATCAACAAGTATCTGAGAATGAAGGCGAGTACATTGTATTATATATAAGAGGTAAGAAATAGTAAATCATTAAATAGTAAATAAATAGATGAGTAAACAGAAGTTCGCTTTTGACAAGACCAATTTTATTCTGCTTGCTGTCGGTATGGCGGTGGTAATACTTGGTTTTATTTTAATGACCGGCCCTGTATCTACACCGACACACTTTGAACCGGACATTTTTAGTGTAAGACGTATTAAGGTGGCTCCATTGGTTTGCCTTTTGGGATTTGTATTTATGATATATGCCGTATTGCGTAAACCGAAAACGGAGAAGGAATAGCGGTTGTTTTTAACTTTTAATTTTATTTGAAAAAGTGGATTGGTTTGAAGCGCTTATTCTTGGGCTTATTCAAGGATTGACAGAATATTTACCGGTTAGCAGCAGCGGACATTTGGCTATCGGATCGGCATTATTTGGAATTCAGGGGGAAGATAATCTGGCTTTCACCATAGTAGTTCATGTAGCTACCGTATTCAGTACATTGGTAGTGCTTTGGAAAGAGATTGAATGGATTTTCCGCGGATTGTTTAAATGGAAAATGAATGAAGAAACCCGTTATATCATCAATATCTTGATATCTATGATACCCGTTGGTATTGTGGGAGTATTCTTTAAGGAGGAAGTAGAGATGATTTTTGGTTCGGGGTTGTTTATTGTGGGATGTTGTCTGTTGCTGACCGCTTTGTTACTGAGCTTTTCCTATTATTACAAGCCGAAACAGAAAGACAGGATTTCCATGAAAGATGCGTTCATCATAGGTTTGGCGCAGGCTTGTGCTGTGTTGCCGGGGCTTTCACGTTCGGGCAGTACCATTGCCACCGGCTTGCTTTTGGGAGATAACAAGGCCAAACTGGCGCAATTTTCTTTCCTCATGGTGATGCCGCCTATTTTGGGTGAAGCGTTGCTGGACGGTGTCAAGATGATAAAAGGAGAGTCCGTTGCGGGAGATATTCCGGGATTCTCGTTGCTTATAGGTTTTTTGGCGGCTTTTATCTCAGGTTGTCTTGCATGTAAATGGATGATTAATATAGTGAAGAAAGGTAAGTTGATCTACTTTGCTATTTATTGTGCAATAGCCGGTATCGTTACGCTGGTAGTTTCACAAATGCAGGGATGAAGCAGATGAATTTTAAAGAAGGAGAAGTTCTGTATTTCAATAAACCGTTGGGATGGACATCGTTCAAGGTCGTAGGCCATGCGCGCTATCACATCTGCCGGCGGATGAAGGTAAAGAAACTGAAAGTAGGCCATGCGGGTACGCTCGATCCTCTCGCTACGGGAGTGATGATAGTGTGTACGGGCAAGGCTACAAAACGGATTGAAGAATTTCAGTATCATACCAAGGAGTATATCGCCACCATCCGGCTGGGCGCTACCACCCCTTCCTATGATTTGGAACATGAGATAGACGCTACCTATCCTACGGAGCATATCACGAGGGAGCTGGTAGAGGAGACTTTGAAGAAGTTCATCGGCGAGATACAGCAAGTGCCTCCCGCTTTCTCGGCCTGCATGGTGAACGGTAAACGCGCCTATGACCTTGCCCGCAAAGGCGAGGAGGTGGAGCTGAAGCCCAAGTTGCTGGTGATTGACGAGATTGAACTGCTGGAATGTAATCTGCCGGAAATCAAGGTTCGGGTAGTGTGCAGCAAGGGTACGTACATCCGTGCTTTGGCGCGTGACATCGGTGAGGCGTTGAATAGCGGCGCTCATCTTACGGCTTTGGAGCGCACCCGCGTAGGGGATGTCCGCATAGAGGATTGCCTTAATCCGCTTGATTTCAAAGAGTGGATAGACGGGCAGGATTTAGTTATAAGTGATGAGTTATAAGTTATTTGCTATGAAGGAGCATGCTGCTGGATAACTTATACCATTTATGACTAAAAAATATACTGAAATAAACAATAAATAACTCATAACTTATAACTCATAACTAATTATGAAACTGTCGCAATTTAAATTTAAACTTCCTGAAGAGAAGATCGCCTTACATCCTACAAGGTATAGAGATGAGTCGCGCTTAATGGTATTACACAGAAAGACGGGCGAAATCGAACACCGTATGTTCAAGGATATTTTGGAATATTTCGATGATAAGGATGTATTTATCTTTAATGATACGAAGGTGTTTCCCGCCCGTTTGTACGGTAACAAGGAAAAAACCGGTGCTCGTATCGAGGTGTTTCTGTTGCGTGAGTTGAATGAGGAGTTGCGTTTATGGGATGTGTTGGTGGATCCTGCCCGTAAAATCCGTATCGGTAACAAACTCTATTTCGGCGAAGACGATTCTATGGTGGCCGAGGTGATTGACAATACTACCTCGCGCGGACGTACCCTTCGTTTCCTTTATGACGGGCCGCATGACGAGTTCAAGAAAGCCCTGTACGCATTGGGTGAAACGCCGCTGCCGCACAGTATCATCAACCGTCCGGTGGAACCGGAGGATTCGGAACGCTTCCAGTCTATTTTTGCCCGTAACGAAGGTGCCGTAACGGCTCCGACGGCCAGTCTTCATTTCAGCCGCGAGTTGATGAAGCGCATGGAGATTAAGGGAATAGACTTTGCTTATATTACGCTGCATGCAGGTTTGGGTAACTTCCGCGATATCGATGTGGAGGACCTTACCAAGCATAAAACGGATTCCGAGCAAATGATTGTTACGGAAGATGCCGTAAAGGTTGTGAATCGCGCCAAGGATTTGAACAGGCAGGTATGCGCCGTAGGTACTACGGTGATGCGTGCGATAGAGAGCACTGTCAGCACAGACGGCCATTTGAAAGAATACGAAGGCTGGACGAATAAGTTCATCTTCCCGCCGTACGACTTTACGGTTGCCAACGCGATGGTGTCCAACTTCCATATGCCGCTTTCCACCCTGTTGATGATTGTTGCCGCTTTTGGCGGTTATGAGCAGGTAATGGAAGCCTATAATGTAGCGTTGAAAGAGGATTACCGTTTCGGTACTTATGGAGATGCAATGCTGATTACGGATAAATAAAATAAAGGTTGGTAATCCCTGTTTTTATTGATGTACGTTTACTTTAGTTTAGGGACTAATCTTGGCGATAAGGAGCATAATCTCCGTCTCGCCGTTCAGAAAATAAAAGAGCGGATAGGGAAAGTGATTTCCCTGTCCGCTTTTTATGCTACCGCTCCGTGGGGCTTTTCCTCTGAGAATACATTTTTGAATGCCGCTGTTTGTGTGGAGACGCTTCTTCCGCCGTTGTCTGTTCTGTATCTTACTCAGGAGATGGAACGTGAGATAGGACGCACTCATAAATCTGTCGGCGGGGTATATAGCGACCGGCTGATAGATATAGACTTGCTTTTGTATGATGACCGGGTGATGGATACCCCCGAACTGAAACTGCCTCACCCCTTGATGCACGAACGCCGTTTCGTGATGGAATCGTTGGTGGAGATTGCACCGGATTTAGTTCATCCGGTATTAAAGAAAAAAATGCGGGAATTGCTGTAAAAAATCGTATCTTTGTTTCCGCGCATAAATCAGTTTGCTCATGTTCAGATATTCGGCTTTCATAGTGTTTCTTCTGTGTTTTTATTCGGGCTTGACGGCCGGGGATAAAACGGATGATGATATTTTGCTTTTGAAGCTGGACAAGATGATTCAGCAGCGTGAGACATATCAGAAAAAGGTGGAAAAGGATATTGCGGAGCTTCGCAGGACGTTGGATTATGTAGGAGATGATAGAGCGAGGTTTGATATTTTGGGTGATTTGTTTGTCAAATACCGTTCCTTTAGGGTTGATACGGCGTTGATTATAGCGGAAGAAAGGCTGGAACTTGCAGATGGATTGGGTGAAGAATACGTTAATCAAGGGTTGATGAATCTGGCTGATGCTTTGAATAAAGTAGGAAAGCATGAAAATGCATTAGGTATTCTGGATAAAGTAAAGAGAACTGAGGCTGTGCGAAAGGATACCTATTTTTATTATTTGTATCATACTACCTATTTGTCCTGTTACAGTGATGAAATGGAAGTGTCCAAGAAACAGTTGTTCATGCGGCAGATAAGGGCTTATAAGGATACGTTAGTGGCTATCAGCGATCCTAATACCGCCAGCTATGTGACGAATAAATGCGGCAGTCTGAGCCTGCAGGGAAAATGGGATGAGGCTATCCGGATATTGACCGGATATTATGAACGTTGTACGGATGATGATCCCGACAAGGCGAGAGTGGAATATCTGTTGGCGGAATTATATTTGGGCAAACGTGATGTACAGTTGGCAAAGCATTATCTTATCCGGGCTTCCATTACCGATATAACGAATGCCAAAAAAGTGTATATGTCGTTACAGCAATTGGCAATTTTGCTTTTTCAGGAAGGAGATATCGAAAGAGCTTATAATTATATTTCTTGTTCACTGGAAGATGTGAATTTTGGGAAAGCCCGTTATCGTATCGTGGATATAGCTGAATATCTCCCTATTATTAAAGCCGCCAATGATAGTCGTGTAAAAGCTGACAGGGACAGGGTGTTGTTTTTTCTTTTAGTTTTGTCCATTCTCGTTATTACACTGATTATCGCTTTCTTTGTTCTTCGCCAAAAGAACCGTAAACTGCTGAGGGTAAAGCAATCGTTGGCGGAACAGAATCAGCGTCTGCAGGAAATGACGGAGAATCTTACCCGGATGAACGAGGAAATTAAAGAATCCAACCATATTAAGGAAGAATATATTGGCTTGTTGTTTAATATCTGCTCTGAGTATATTTATAAACAGGAAACCGAGCGCAAGAGCTTATTGAAAATTGTCAATACCGGTTCTATGGCGGATATTTCCAAGATGCTTCATAATCAATCCTCTACTACGGAAGACTTTAAATTGTTCATCAGTAAGTTTGATACTATATTCCTGTCTATCTTTCCGGATTTTGTGGAATCTTTCAATACTTTATTGAAAGAGGACGAACGTATACTGCTAAAAGAAGGTGAATTGTTAACGCCCGAACTGCGTATCTATGCCCTTATCCGTTTGGGTATTGATGATAATTCTAAAATCGCCAATTTTCTTCATTATTCGCTTCAGACAGTATATAACTATCGTTTAAAAATGAGGAATAAAGCGATTATTCCCGGAAAAGATTTGGCTGTTCAGGTACAAAAGCTGTAAAAAGCGTCTCCTTTGAATTTACTTTTATTGTGTATGTTCTTTTTGTTAATTTATTGATAATAAGGATGTTGTATCTTTATTATCTTTCCTTTTACTTACTTTTTCATTCATAACCTTTGTCAAGCGAAAGTATAATATCTACTTTCGCCTACAATCTAATTTTTATACCGAATGTGGTATACTTTGTTACACTTTAATTTAAAACATTATGAAAGGCAAGAAAAATCCAGAAGCTTTTGGAAGAAAGTGGCGGTATCTGTTTATGATGCTCGCTTTGGTTTTCAGTGTAGGGGTTTCTGCACAAAAAACAGTTATTAAAGGTAATATCTCCGATAGGGAAAATTTACCCGTTATCGGAGCAAATATCTTGGAAAAAGGGACGACAAATGGAACTATCAGTGATGTGGACGGTAATTTTACAATCACCGTCAGCAGTCCCAAGGCTGTTTTACTTATTAAATATATCGGCTATAAAGATGTGGAAAAGGTCGTTTCTCCAATGATGAAAATCTTGATGGAGGAAGATAGTGAGATGCTCGAAGACGTAGTCGTTATAGGTTATGGAAGTGTGAAGAAATCTGATGCGACAGGTTCGGTAACCGCTATCAAACCGGATGATTTTAATAAAGGCTTGCGTACTACCGCTCAAGATGCTTTGGTGGGTAAAGTACCGGGTGTAAATGTCGTTTCAAGCTCCGGCGCTCCGGGAGCGGGCGCCACTATCCGTATCAGAAGCGGCGCATCACTATCTGCATCCAATGATCCGCTAATTGTTGTTGACGGTGTACCGGTGGACAACTCCACTATTGAAGGTGGCGGAAATGTAATCGGAGGTATCAACCCGAACGATATTGAAACATTTACCGTATTAAAAGATGCTTCAGCCACTGCTATCTACGGTTCCCGCGCATCTAATGGCGTGATTGTAATTACTACTAAGAAAGGTTCCGATTCCAACCTGCGTTTCAACTATTCTACTAACCTTTCTGTAAGCACCATTACGGAAAAATTGGATGTACTTTCCGCTGATGAGTTCCGTGAGTTCGTTCCTACGGTATCGGGTGTTCCGGACTCCGTGACTTTGGGTACGGTTTCTACTGATTGGCAGGATGAGATTTACCGTACGGCATTCGGACAAGAACATAACTTTTCCGTTTCCGGTAAGGTAAAGAAAAATGCACCTTACCGTTTGTCGGTAGGTTATAATAATCAGAATGGTGTGGTAAAGACAAATAACTATGAACGCTTTACCTTTAATGGAGGTATATCTCCTAAGTTTTTTGACAATCATCTTACCGTTGACCTGAACGTTAAAGTTTCGTATGAGGATAATCAGAAGGTGGATGAAAGCGTCGTTAATAATGCGCTCCGATACGATCCTACCCGTCCTGTCATGACCGGAAGTGCAACGGGAGCCGATGAGCCGGGATTGGGTTATTTTATTTGGATGAATGGAAATTCTCCTATGGCTATTCAAACCGATAACCCTGTGGCGCAACTCGAATTGCAGAATTTGCATAATAAAGTAACCCGTTCCATCGGTAATGCTGCCATCAATTATAAAGTGCACCGTTTGGAAGATTTACAGTTGAACGCCAATTTGGGTTATGATGTATTGAGAAGTAAATATACTAAGAATGTGCCCGATATGGCCGGTATGATGTATACATCTAACATGAAAGACGGTACGGGACTTATGTATGATTCTAAACAGAATAAGCGTAACTATTTGTTGGATTTATATGCCAACTACTCTCATGTGTTCAATGAAAAGCATAATTTCAGCGCGATGGCGGGATACGGTTGGCAACATTTCTGGAAAAAATTCGATGCGACCACTCTCTCTCCGGAAGGCAAAGAACTATTCTCGCCAAATCATTATGAGTCTGAATATTATCTACTTTCATTCTATGGACGTTTAAATTACTCGTATGATAATCGTTATATGATTACAGCCACTCTGCGTTCAGATGCTTCTTCACGTTTTGCCAAGGATAACCGTTGGGGCTTATTCCCTTCCGTTGCATTGGGATGGAAGATCAGTCAAGAGGCATTTTTACGCGATTCGGAAGTGTTGTCAGACTTGAAGTTGCGTTTGAGCTATGGTCAAACCGGACAGCAGGATATTCTGAATGATTATCCGTATATGACTACCTTTACGGTATCTTATCCGGAATCTTGTTATCAATTCGGTGACAAATGGTACTATACTTATCGCCCGAACGGCTATGATTCTGATATTAAATGGGAAACTACCGAAACTTATAATATCGGTTTGGATTACGGTTTTCTTAACAATCGTATTTACGGTTCTATTGATTACTATCAACGCCACACAAAAGATTTGCTGAATACTATCAATGTAATTTCAGGAACCAACTATTCCTCCGTCATTACAACCAATATCGGTGAGATGGATAATAAAGGTGTGGAATTTGCCATCAATGCGGTGCCTGTACATACAAAAAACTGGAAATGGACAGTGGGCATGAATTATACATGGAATGATTCTGAAATAACCAAACTGAATGTTATTGATTCGGATGCCAATTTTGTGCAGACAGGAGCTATTTCTGGTACGGGTAAGACGGTTCAGGTATTTATGGTAGGTCAACGTCCCTATACTTTCTATCTGGCAAAACAGGCTTATGATGATGGAGGTAAACCTATCGAAGGGCAATATGTGCAACCGGATGGCTCTATCTCTGCAACAGAAACAAAATATGCCACGAACAAAAGCGCATTGCCGACATCCTATCTGGGATTCAATACCCAGCTTACTTATAAAAACTGGGATTTTGCCATTAGCGGACACGGGGCATTCGGTAACTATGTATATAATTATGTGGCTGCCGACCAGTATGTGCAATCGGTGTACAGCGATCAAGGAAATTTCTCCAATATATTACGCAGAACTAAAGACTCCGGTTTCCAGAACCAACAACTTTATTCGGATTATTTCTTGGAGAAAGGCAATTTCTTCCGCATCGACAATATTTCTTTGGGATATACATTCCAGAAGTTATGGAATAGTTCCAGCTCTTTGCGCCTGACGTTCGGTGTGCAGAATGTTGCTACCTTTACAAGCTATTCCGGTATTGATCCGGAGATTTACAGCGGTATCGATAAAGAGGTATATCCCCGTCCGCGCGTATTTTCATTAAGTGCTAATTTAAATTTCTAACGGCTTAAAACTATACAATATGAAAAATATAATTGCTTATTCGTTTATTTTGTTTTTCGCGGGCATAAGTCTGGTCTCTTGTCTGGGTGACTTGGACACGATGCCTTTGGATGATAACCAACTGGTAAGTGAAAAGGTATATCAGACAAAAGACGGTTATACCGGTGTCTTGGCAAAGTGTTATGCCTCACTGATTTTGACGGGGCAACAAGGTGGTGATGGAGGAGATGGCGACCTTGAAGGCGCTAATGAGGGATATTCCGGTTATGTACGCCTGCTGTTCTATTTGCAGGAGTTGAGCACGGATAATTTCCTGATGCCTTCCTCTTCCAACGGATTGCGTAAATGCTTGAACTTGCAGTGGGATGCTTCCAATGCTTCAGTCATTACATGGACCTACCAGAGACTTTATATGAGTATCGCTTATTGTAATGAACTTTTGCGGGAATGCACAGAAGGCAAATTGCAAGGCAGAGGACTTTGGGAAGAGATGAAAGACGACTATATGAGTTATCGTGCAGAGGCTCGTTTCATACGTGCTTATTGCTATTCGATGCTTTGTGATTTATTTGGCGCGGTTCCTTATGTAGATGAAAATACGGGTGTGAAAGAAATTCCGGTACAATATACGCGTAAGCAGATTTTTGAGTTTGCGGAAAGTGAGTTATTGGCTATCGAGAATGAGTTGAAGGCTCCGGGAACCAATGAGTACGGACGTGTCGATAGGGTAGCCGGCTGGTTTTTACTGGCCCGCATGTATTTGAATGCACAGACATGGATTAATGAGAATAAATACCAGGAAGCATATACTTATGCTACGAAAGTCATTGCCGATGGGCATTATCCGTTGGCTTCTGACTATCGCGAAATCTTTTTGGCCGATAATAATACCTGTAAGGAGATTATTTGGCCGTTGGTACAGGATGGTCTGCGCGCACAGAGTTCTGCCGGAACGAACTTCTATGTGAAGGCTTTTGTGAATGGTCCTATGGATGAACTCTATAAAACAGGTGTTGGTTCCAGAGGTTGGGGCAATGTTCGCGCTAAAGTGTCATTGGTGGATGCGTTCGATGCGGATGATGTTATGTTCGATGGCAATGATACCTGGGGAAATAACAAGAAAGATAAAAGAGCACAGTTTATGACCGCTCTTCCTAATCAGGTAAAAGATACATGGGATGTAAATATGGATATGACGAGTACGTTTACATGCGGTTATGGTTACATTAAGTGGAGAAACGTAACGAAAGAAGATGAACTTAGCGCTTCGGGGGATGCTTATACTTCTATTGATTTCCCGTTGTTCCGTACTGCTGATGCCTATTTGATGGCTGCTGAGGCTATTTTGCGCGGAGCAAGTGGCACACAAAGCGAGGCGCTGGGATATGTAAATGAAGTCAGGACAAGAGCTTATATGTCTGGAAAATATGCGAAAAGCGGTGTACGTTCCGATGTGTCCGGTGAGATTGGCGCCAATGAGCTTGATTTGGATTTTCTGCTGCTTGAGCGTCAGAAGGAATTGGCTTCCGAATTGATAAGACGTACCGACCTGATCCGGTTCGGTAAATATACGAAAGGTAATAATTGGGATTGGAAAAATGGCGTACGTTTGGGAGAGGATGTGGATGATAAATATAATCTGTTCCCTATTCCGGAGAGCGAATTGACAAATAATCCTACTTTAGTACAAAACGATGGTTATAAAGTAATAAAGTAAAGATATGATGAAGCTGAAACAAATTCTATTATGTAGTTTGATAGTAATGTGCTGTGCCCCGCTTGGGGCGCAGACATCTAAAGAAGAGATGTTTGCTACTCCTGAGAAAACGGGAGGAGTATATTGGGCGTATCCCTTGGATTTTGCTCCGCAGACCAAAGCGCCTAAGGGATATAAACCTTTTTATATCAGTCATTACGGACGGCATGGTTCTCGTTATCTGATTGCCGACCGTGATTATAAATGGTTGGTAGACCTTTTTGAGGAGGCGCATCGTGCGCAAGCGCTTACCGGTTTGGGAGAGGATACGTATCAGCGTTTGCTCACGGTTTGGGAGGAAGCGAAAGGGCATGGTGGGGATTTAACCCCATTGGGAGTAAGGCAACACCGGGGCATTGCTGAAAGAATGTATACCTCATTTCCAGAGGTGTTTAAAGGCAATCCTTTTATATCTGCCCGTTCTACCGTTGTGTTGCGCTGTGCTATGAGTATGGTGGCTTTTGGTGACCGTTTGAAAGAATTAAATCCCGGCTTGCGGATTTCTTATGAGGCGAGCGAGAAGTATATGGATTATTTGAATTATCATACAGATGAATCTAACCGTTTCACTTCTTCTCATGACGGTCCTTGGGCTGAAGAATATAGGAAATTTGAAGAAGCTCATACCAATCCGGAACGTCTGGTCGCAGCTTTATTTAAAGATAAGCATTTTATTGTAAAAAAGGTAAATCCCAAAGAACTGATGTGGGGAATGTACTGGGTGGCCAGTGATATGCAGAATGCCGAAACAAAAGTTTCTTTCTATGATTTATTTGAGGCGCAGGAATTGTTTGATTTGTGGCAATGTGTCAATTATCGTTTTTATGTAGGGAATGCCAATCATACCGATGGAAAGGGTATTGTAGTAGCCAATGCCAAATCATTGTTAAGAAACATTTTGGATAGTGCTGATGAAGCAATCCGAAAAGGTGGTATCGCTGCCACTCTCCGTTTTGGACACGATGGTAATGTGATTCCATTGGTGGCACTGATGCAAATAGAGAATTGTAATGTTGCAGTCAACGATCCGTATGAAGTTTATAAGGTATGGAGTGATTTCAAGGTGGTTCCTATGGCTGCCAATGTGCAGATTATCTTTTTCCGGAATGAGAAATCCGATGATATTCTGGTAAAGATTATGCATAATGAAAATGAAGTGCATATTCCGGTACAAACCGATATGTTCCCTTATTATAAATGGAGGGATGTTGAGAACTACTATCGGGGAATGTTGCAATAAGAATATTTTTTGAAGTTAACAATATAGAAACTATTGTGAGAAGTGCGACGATGGGATATCGGCGCACTTTTTTATATTATATGTCCGCTTCCTTCGTACGATATTAGTATATAATCGTTCTATTTTTATATTTGTGATAGTCTCTTCTCGCTATTTTTGCTATAAGTTGGCGCAAGATGGAAAGGAGGTTGTCTTAGTTAAACCGGCTGTTTTATTGGATATACCTCGGGAATAATTCATAAGTTTGTTTTTCGTATTAAAGGAAGTCTGTTATATGTATAAAAAATATCTTACTTTTCTCTTCTGTTTCTTCTCTTCTTTTTCGTTTGCACAGAATATACATTTTCAGGCAATCGGAGTAGAGGACGGTATCTCGCAACCGACAGTAACATCTATCTATCAAGATGAATTCGGGATTATCTGGATAGGGACTAAGGATGGATTGAACCGCTATAACGGTACCGATTTTTATGTTTTCCGTCCGGTAAAGGATGATAAGAATAGTTTGTACAATAATAATATAGGTACAATCTGCGGTGACAAGCAAGGGCACATTTATATCCGCTGCAAATATGCGGTTGTTGAGTATGATATAAAGAAAAATACTTTTCATACAATTCGTGATAATGATATTCAGGCTATCAGTTACGGTAATACGCAATTGTGGGTTTGTACGAGAGATTCCTTGTTTACTTATAATCGCGTAGAAGATAAACTTGATTATTATTATAATTTGGAAGGTGCGCGTATGTCTTGTGTAATTGAGGACAGTGATGGTAATTTATATGTGGGAACCATGAACAATGGTTTGTACATGATAGACGGTAATAAGAAATGGCTGAACTATCTTCCTAAGAAAGACATAACATGCATCTATGAAGATTCTAAAAAAAGTATTTGGGTAGGAACTAAAGATGACGGTCTTTTTCGATTAGACAGGAATGGTGGAATAACCAATTATGGGACTGCTCCTCACCAGAATATGCTATCCAGCAGTTATGTCCGCTGTATTGTGGAAGATAATTTGGGTAATTATTGGATTGGAACTTTTAAAGGTTTGGATAAGCTGAATGCTGCAACCGGTACTTTCACTCATTACAGTAAAGATAATAAGCCGTATAGTTTGAGTAATTCTTCTATTATCTGTATGATGAAAGACAGGCAGGGTACTTTCTGGATCGGTACGTATTATGGTGGGGTAAATCTGTTTAATCCCGACTATGAGATATATACATATTATTATCCTGATGAAGCGCAAAAGGGAAAACTGACCTCTCCTTTTGCCGGAAGGATGATAGAGGATTCTAAGGGAGGAATATGGATTGCGACCGAAGGTGGCGGAGTGAATTATCTCGACAGAAAAACAAGAACCTTTACTGAATATAAGCATGATGTAAGTAAGAACTCTCTTGCGTCTAATACGATTCAGAGTTTGTTTCTAGATGAGGATAACCAAGCTTTGTGGATAGGAACATTACGGGGCGGATTAGACCGTTTGGACCTGAAAACATATCGGTTTACCAATTACCGGTATAATGCTGAGAAAAAGAATTCATTGATTAATGATATAGTTCGTAAAATTATTCCTTATAAAGGGAACCTGTTATTGGCTACTCATAATGGGATTGGTCTTTTCAATCCTGAAACAGGAGAGTGTGTGAAGCTATTGAATGACAGTCGGCTTAATAACAGACAAATTATAGATATGCTTGTTGATAAGAAGAATAATCTGTGGTTTTCTTACTCATTGGGATTGATAAAGTATAATCTGGAGACTCAGAAACGTAATGAGTATTTTGTTCCCAATACTTCGAAACAGGCCATTGGGCCGAACTTGATTAATGTACTTTTTGAAGATAAGAAAGGTAATATCTGGGCAGGCTCTTCAGGGGATGGCATATTCCTGTACGAACAAGACTCCAATACATTCAAATCGTTTAACTCGCATAATTCGGATTTAATCAATGATTATATACTCGATATAAAAGAGTCGCTTTCCGGCTATCTCCTGATAGCCAGTAACCAAGGATTCTCACGTTTTGATATGGAGAACCAGCGTTTTTACAACTATAATAAGCAGAATGGTTTTCCTATGACGGCATTGAATCCATATGGCTTGTTTGTGGCCAGTGATAATGAGATATATCTTTCCGGTCCTAAAATGATGATTTCTTTCTTCGAGAAAGAGTTGAATTCCTATGTGAAGCCTTATCAGTTGAATTTTACTTCATTGGAAGTAAATAATCAGCAGATTTTGCCCAATGACGGTTCCGGAATTCTTACGGAATCGATTCTGTATCAGCCACAGATCACTTTAAATCATAATCACTCCATTATAACCGTTAACTTCTCATTATCCAATTATG
>OMDL01000120.1_pt1 | contig 52550 bp, 37 predicted proteins | sample 1674081 | NCBI WGS metagenome assembly OMDL01 (sample SAMEA103958139, study PRJEB25191) | human gut metagenome | biome: human-associated habitat [ENVO:00009003]; feature: intestine environment [ENVO:2100002]; material: feces | place: Germany | collected 2013/2015
GAAAAGTGAACGGATATCCCCGTTTTGGGTGGGTGGATATCCTCCGTTTTCAGCAGTTTGGGAAGTTCCGGAAGCTGAAAAGGATGCCGTTTTTCATTTCGCGCTTAAATATAGAGTAGAGATTAGCGGAGAACAAAATTACCACCTTAAAAAAATCAAAGAGGACAAAGGTTCTGTTCCACGAGGAATTAGCTATTGTGAAGGTCGCATAGCACCTACTAAAGATCGATATTCAGGTAAGGATTTCTATTGGTGTAGAAATAGCAAATGTTTCAGAAACTGTGTTGTTGAACATAATAGTACCCAATGGAAAGACTATACCCTACTGGATTTTTGCAAAATTCTTGGATTAATTACGGACTATGATGGTAAAGACGGGATTTGGATTAATGGGAAATATTTAATTTTCTCGTCAATAATAAATCGAGCCAACTCTATTCTAGAACATTTGAAGTGCCGTGTTTGCGGAGAGATGTTAGAGCCAGCAACAGTATCAAATTATCTAGCCCATGTTGTCACAAGTTTTAAATGCACTAATAAGAATTGCTCTCGGTTCGATCATTCAATATACATATCCAAATGTTTCAATTGGAAATGCAACGGAATAATAGACGGAAGAGATTCCAAATGTTGCCCTAATGGGTGGTTTATCTGTCCAGAGTGTGGTTCATGCTGTTCTAATAGAATTTTTCAACAGCGTATTAATCATAGAAGAGAGCTAGGACTTCCAAGATCTTTATATTTGGAAAGAATGATAAATGAGCAAAGAGGCCATCTCGAAAAACATAAATATTTCTGTTCCAAATGTGGTGAAGAAATGCAATTGGCAGGTGATAATCTTTATAAGTGTCCGCTATGTGGTATTGAGTATGACAGGAAGAAATATGATTTTATGGACTACAGAACCATGCGGACTATAAAGTCCGGACCAGAATCTTGATTGCAAACAAAAACATATAAAATCGAACATTAATTTTTAATTATATGGAAACATTACCCATTTGGAAAAGACTGTTTGGCAGTGTCATGGATAAGTTGATCATCCTTGTCTTGTTTATCATCATTGGATGCATCTTAAGTCCATACGGATTTTCCGGTGATTTAGGCACCTTTGTCGGAGGCATATTGAAAGACAGTCCGTCTAGCTTTCAATATACAGAGCTTGCTGCGTTGAAACGACATGATGAAACATTAAATCTTAGTCTATTGGACTTCAAGATATGCTTCTTGTTCATTCTTGTAAATGTATTTTACTACCTATTTGGGGAATCTGTTGTTAGAGGCTCCTTTGGTAAAAGAATCTTCAAAGGAATTGTGGCAACTAAGGACGGCAATGCCATTCCTCGGTACAAATATATACTTAGAGCGTTGACATTGGGTGTCCTTATGACTTTATTCTCATATCTGAGATACATCATAGACATAAGTTATACCATGACCATCGTTCTTTTCTTTATGGTACTTGATATTCCTGTCTTGATAAGTAGGAAATCTCTCATCGATATAATAACCAATACCATTTATATTCGGAGGACTAAAGCCCAAGAACAAGCGGAAAGACAAATAAATAACGCCGACAAGGGTAAGAGAAAGACATACCGTTTACTCTCGAAAAAAAAGGTATCATTTCTCAAAGTTGGACTATGCATATTTTCGCTGATATTCGTCATTCTCTTACTCTTTGGTGGCCCCATATCCATTCACAACCTAAAGTGTTTTCATAAAATAGTAGGTACTGACATCTATACGTTATCCGAAGATAAAATTACGACGAGGACTAAGCCTGTGCTTAATAACAGACGTGGGCCAATACCTCACGGTGTCTTTCAGCATGCCATAGAAGGAAATATTATTGTCGATGGTCACGATTTTGGTCCCACTGTAAGTATTCCCTATTCTATTTCTGTTTATGACGTATCGTCTCACATTGAGAACTTTCCAAATAAGGAAAGTTATAAGCATCTACTACACAATTTCGACAAGAGACTTCAAGGTTATAAGAGATATCATTTTGATATCATGTCTATCAAGAACCCTGTTTGGCATTGGTGGTATAGTAGCTTTTACTATCTACGTTATACTGGAGCAACAAGATATTTCTTTTACGACGCCGAAACTTACGAACGTGGAAGCAGAACCGTTTTTTTTGAAAACAAGAAAGTGTACATATTAGAAGTCAAGGGACCAGAAGACGATTACGACTTAGCCACTGCCGCCGACAATGTAATCAACGAAATGACTACATTGCCTTTGAACGAATATAATATAAGGGTTTTGTTGGGCACGCTATTGTTTTTAATACTGACAGTATTATGCTTTGTAGGAATACTAGGTTTTTATAAACAGGAATATAAAGCAAATATAATAAACAAAACTGCTAACAAGTTGATAAAATATAGCACCCACATGTCCATAATTTCAGGAATGATATCATTGATTATTTCTATTCTGTACGCCATCAATGTTGGAACCTGTCCAAATTACGCCGATATAGATTACCGCCCAAGGTTCCCCGACGTACCTTCAACTCTCTGCATCGTAAGTTTGATTTCTGTTTTACTGAACGTAACATTCGTCATTCCTTATATCTATACGAGAAGTTGTAATAGCGATAAATATGATTATCTCATACCCGAGAAGATAAGCAAATGGATGGATAAGAAATTGACCGATGAAAGAGAAAAACGTTCTTTAGTTGCCCTATTCTTCTATCCCCTATATACTGGTTTGCCTTTACCATTAGGTATTGGTATTTTCGGATACATCATTCCTTTTGGACTTATCTTGTATATTTCCATACAGATACGCAGTCTGTCAGGTTGGATAAAGGCAGAGGATAAGCAAGATAAGAAAAATGTTTTCTGTGATTATTATGTTTTATTAAATTTGACTTTTGAAGCAACCCAAGAGGACATTGACAAGGCATTCAATGCGCATTTAGCCAAATATAACGCAGACTCAAGTAATCCATTATATGGAAAAGATTACTTATCTGAATTAAGGGAGGCATATGCGGTTCTCTCATCTTCAAACCAACTCCGTCCTCAGTATGATAATGAATATCAACTCTACAAGCAAAGTAACTTAGTGAATTATGAATTTGAAAATAAGCAATTGGAAATGAGCATCCAAAAAATTCGAACGAAGTTATATGGGACTAGCAAGACCAAAAAAACTTTGAATGTTATTACTCTTTCCTTTTTAATACTGTGGATGCTTGTTTTTATCGCCCTATGTATATTTGATGTTATTCCACTATCCGATTGGCTAAATTTTGAAAACAACGATAATTATTATGGCCCTTCAGATTTCTGAGCTACAAGATAACAGGTGACAAAACGAAAGGGCATATAGTCCTTGACTTTACGCTTAACTCCGTTTTCTAAGCTTATCATTTTCGTGAGGTCACGAAAATGATAAGCCACGTTGATATTCTGTGACTTACATGACTCCATTGCCCTGCTTATAGCTATAGTAAAATTCTCCCAACGTGCATATTTGCTGAAAACGGAGGATATCCACCCACCCAAAACGGGGATATCCGTTCACTTATCCAGCTCTTTAGGCGAAAGGAATTGCAAAACGAGACTTTTCTCTAGAGTACCGAACTGATATCATTTCATCTACAGTTCTTCAAGCCATTCCTCGTCGAAATGCTTTACACATGCCTCATAAACGTATTGAACAGACAACATAGTAGCGATGAGGAAGCCTAGTGGTTGGTTGGACTGAGAGCGTCCATGGTAGTAATAGGGCTTGCGCTCGTTGTCTATGAGCAATCGGCATCACAGGGCGGGCCTGCCCGCCCTGTCACCGTCTTAACGTTATAACGTTTTTATTTTGAGGTCTATGTTTTGACGTTGCTTAGACACAATAGAGAGAGAAGTCAAGTTGTCATGAAATCACGTCTTGGACCAAATCCTTATCACCTTGATCGTGGAAGCCATGCGTTCTTACATGATAACGTTATAACGTTTAACGTTTTCGAAAACGGATACGCTTGCCGCGGATGTCCCCACGGAAACATCAAACTGCGCCTTCGTCATAGACAGGAGCAGCTTCTTTATTGTCGTTTTTGACATAGCAATCCGTTCTTATCCTTTTTTCGTATCGTTTTCTTTTTCCTCACTAAACGCATTTATCTCGTCAGTAAGGACTTTCTGTAATTTCTCTTTCGGTACTATCAACTGATAATCCGCCACTCCGATAGGCTTACCCATATCTTCAAGTGCGAGTTTCACCTCTACACGGTCTTTCTCCGCACAAAGTATGATTCCTATAGAACGGTTATCTGCTCGTGCCAATGCCTGGGTCTCATACATATTGAGTTTGATGGCATTGAGAAGCAAGTCGCTATTCCAGCCTTTGGTTACGGTTTCCTGCGCATAATAGAGCGTAGCTTCATCATTCAGTCCCTTGCTCAACAGCATCAGATTGTGCGACCACGGCAAAAGTGCTACGCAGCGTAGCACTTTCTCATCATGCCCAGCGTAACGCTCATAAAATTTCTTCATGTTCCAAAGTTGACGTGGTGAAACACCCATCTTTGGATAGCGTTCTTTCAGGTCTGCTGACAACCGTTTTACAACGCTATCGCCATACCCACTTTCAATCTTGCGCTCATGAAGCATTTGACGAAGCTTTGGTTATCTATTTTATGCAAATGATCCTAAGGCTATCTATCGTTTTGTCCAAGGACTCTTTATACAAAAGGCCCTCAATGTATTCGGCTGGAATGGATGAATACCCATATTTCGCTCCAAGTACGGCACACGCCACTGCCGCATTGGTATCAGCATCGCCTCCCGCATTCACCACAGCAAGGAGCCCCTCTACAAATGAAGTAGCATGCCAGTAAGCCCAAAGAGCCACGGACAATGTGACTAAAGTATAGCCCATGTGGTCATAATCTACCAAATCCTTGACATCGGATTCATCCCACGCTTTGTCCACATAGTCGCAGATCTCTACATCATACGACAGTGCCAAACTTCTTATTTGAAGAAATGTCGGAGGCTGCATACCATAAACCTATGCGTGTATAAGTTCGGACACTATCACGCATGAACCGACACATCTAGGATCGTAATGGGTGAGCCGACAGATCTGCTCTGCACAAGTCCTGACTTCCTTCGGAAAAAGTCCAACGACAGATGTACGCATCAAGCCACCATTAGCCGCAGATTGGTAATCGCTCATCTTCCAAATCATGTAAGAGACCTCTAACGGCTTCTCCGTATAGTCTCTCGCCATCAAGACCTTATAGGTATGTTCACCAATACCCATAGGGATGCCGTCGGCCCATTTCTTGAAGTGCTGGGCAATATTTCTAAAATTGACACCTTGGTTCTCTATGACTGCGTCAGCAATGCACAGCATCATGTCTGTATCATCAGTCCAATCGCCAATTTTCCATCGCTTCCGATGTCTGTCCTGGTATATCTGCTTATAGTGTTGTAGTCCGTGAGGATATTTCCAAGCAATATCCTCATCTATCATGAATTCCGTTCCCAATCCGAGCGCGTCACCTATGGCTTGACCATAAAGGCAACCTCTAAATCTGTCAATAGTTTTCTGCTCCATAGCCGTATGAATCTAAGTGTCGAGATAATTGATGAAAGCGAGTCCCACCGTGAAGCTTTATTACTTTCATTGCCTTTTTCTTATATGTAATAGAGTTGGATGGGATTGAAGCCGTTGTCGACACTTTTCCTATTTTCCAATGCAAAGATACTTATAAATACTGAAACATGGCTTCTTGATCAAAAAAACTTTGAAAGAAGCGAGAATCTCGGCTTTTATTTGTACCTTCGCCCTGCGATTCAGGATTTCACGGTGTTTGCTTTCACGACACCAAGGCATGTGAATTACCGGATAGGATCATGTTCAGAGCAATCATTTGCTGCCCAGACAGGCATAGGAAAGGCCTGATGGTAGAGTTTAGGTAATAAGGATAATAAAATGAAAATAAAGAATCTATTTTTGCTGGCATCCCTGGCCATGGTGATGCCAACGACAGCGCAAACTCCTCTGGAGGATTTCAAGCGAGACATCACGCTCTCGGGTAGCAACTATGTGGCTTATCGTGGCCCGCAGAAGGAGCTGACTCCTGCGCCCAAGGGATATAAGCCCTTCTATCTGAGCCACTATGGTCGCCATGGTTCCCGCTATATGATTGGCAAGGAGGCTTACGACGTGCCTTACTTTGCTCTGCTGAAGGCGAAGCAGGAGGGCAAGCTCACTGCCAAGGGCGAAGAGACACTGGCAAAGGTGAAATTGCTTCGCGAGGAGGCAAGAGGACGCGACGGCGAGCTGACTCCGCTCGGAGCACTTCAGCACCAGGGGATAACCAAGCGAATGATGGAAAGATTTCCTGAGATCTTTGCTGGCGAGACCAATATTGAGGCACGAAGTACGGTAGTGATCCGATGCATCCTCTCCATGGAGAACGGTTTGCAGCAGATGCTCCGCATGAATCCGAAGCTCCATATCTTCCATGATGCCAGCGAGCACGACATGTACTATATGAATCATGGCGACAGATATCTTGACAGCCTGAAAAACTCGGTGGGCAGAAGGGTCGTGCAGGAGGAGTTTCTCAAGAAGCACGCCTGCTACAGCCGCGTGATGCAGGAGCTTTTCAACGACCCAGCGTGGGTGAGACAGAACATCGACCAGAGTGATCTGAACAGAAAACTATACGAGATGGCCAGTTCCATCCAGGGCACGGAGTTGAGAGGCAAGGTCTCTCTGTATGATCTCTTCAACGAGGAAGAATTGTATCAGAATTGGGTTGTCGCCAACGCCTGGTGGCAAATGAGCTTCGGCTATTCTCCCTATACGGGCAATGTTCAGCCTTTCTCTCAGCGCAACCTTCTGATGGATATTATCGAGAAGGCTGACAGTTGCATCGCCCTCCAGCACCCTGGAGCCACCCTGCGATATGGTCACGACTCGATGGTCACTCCGCTCACCTGCCTTTTGGATCTGAACGGTTATGGCGAGGAGATCAAGGATCCGGAGAGAATCTCCTCTCAATGGTTTGACTACAAGATCACCCCGATGGCCACCAACCTTCAGTTTGTGTTCTATCGCAACAAAGCGAACGACATTCTGGTGAAGGTATTGCTTTGCGAGGACGAGGCTACGCTCCCCATCAAGAGCGACGTGGAGCCTTACTACCACTGGAACGACTTCAAGGCTTATTGTCTGGAGAAACTGAAGGAGTATAAGAATTAAGCGGCTTAAGAAATAAAAAAAAGAAGCCTTTGGCTCGTTTGCCATAAGTAGTAGTCATACTACCGACATGGAAAACGAGCCAAAGGCTTCTTTCTAAAAGACTAAAAACCAAGCACGCACCGGCGCCCCGCCCAAGAGACGAATTGTCTCCCGGCGCTTAGGCATACGAATGCATACCCGTCATGAAATAGTTGACACCGAAGTAGGTGATGACGACGGCCAGGAAGGCTGCCAAGACATAGATATGGTAGCGTCGAGGACGGTCCGCCTTGACGATCGGCGTCTGGTGGAGAGGAACTGCGTAGATCATCAGCAGGATGAGGGCCCAGGTCTCTTTAGGGTCCCATGACCAATAGGCTCCCCACGACACATTGGCCCATACGGCACCGACAAAAATGCCTATAGCTAGCAGGGCTACCGCCGGATAGAGCAGGAAGCGCGAGAGAGCCGTGAGACGCGTCAGCAGGTCGCCGTCCTTTAGCAGCAGACAGCGCAGGGCGATCAGCGCTATAAGGGCAAAGAGGGCATAAGAGAGCATGACCACGGCCACATGGATGGACAAGAGCGGCGACTGGAGCACGGGCATCAGCTGGGTGATCTGAGGACTGCCCACGGCTATCATCGACACCAGCAGGCAGAGGGTGGAGACAAGCGTGCCCAAGACCTTGAGAATCGGCATCCTCCCGGCCATCAGGAGGGACAGAAGGAGGGTGGCCCACGACATGAACAGCATGGTCTCGAATCCGTTGCTCAAAGGGATGTGGCCGCTGATGTACCAGCGAAGGGCGAGAAGCAGGGTGAGATACAGGGCGAGGAGTGCGCAGAACAAGGTATGGAGACGGCTCAGCCACTTGGCCTCCTTGCCACAAAAGGCGATGATGCAGAACAGCAGGCTCAGGGCAAGGCTGAAGAAGACCACAGCGCGCTGGGACTGCAAGGTGTTGTAGAGCACCTCGGCTTTGAGAGAGAAAGGAGAGGGCAGTACCTGGCCGGCTTTCTCCTTCTGGAAGAGTTTGATCTTGGCAATCATGGTCTTTGCGCCATCGACATCGTTGACCAAGATCGACTTGACGAGATAGTCCATGGCATGATTGACAAACTGAAACTCTGCCTCGGGAATGCCTCTCGGGAGTTGCGTGCTGCCTGGGGTGTACCATTTCAGCCCACCCTGAGAAGGGAGCGGAAAGAGATGGAGCATCTCACCATTGTAGAACATCGTGACGACCTGCACCTTCTCGTCCACCTCGCGAAGGGCCTTGCGCTGCGCATCGGAGAGCGTACTGTCCCCTACTCTGTCCTTGAGTTTATACTCATGCTGCGAGGTATAGAAATCGTTGACCGAAGCCCACTCGCCCTCTATGCCAAGCAGCTTCTGCACCTCCTGGCTCTTCACCCGAATGATCGGTTGCGCCTCCCATTCCGTATAGAATATCATCCAGCTCAGGAAGATCTCATTGGCAGAGAGGCCCTCCCAGGTGCTCTTGCCACACAATTTGGTGACAAACTCCGTAGCGGCAGTATTCAGCGGACAGATGCGGCCGTTGTAGAGCACAGCGACGCGCCCCATCGCATCGGCTACTTCGCTGTTGACAGGTGTGACGGAAGGTTTAGCTACTACGGAGGAGGTGGAGAGAAGGAAGAAAAACAGGACCACGGCTCCCTTGGTAGCGACGCGATAGAGCTGACGGATCCGCGTATGGCGCGAGGCCATCGTCCATAGCAGTGCGACGAGCAGCAACAGATAGCCCATGTAGGTCACGGCAATGCCGTAAGGATCATTGGACACGAGCAGCGTCGTGCCACGGAGGTCGGCGTCGTAGGACGACTGATAGAAGCGGTAGCCAGAGACCTGGCCGATATGGTTCATGGAGACTGCCAAGTGCTCAGTCTTGTCGTCTTGCTCCGCCACGATGTCGGACTGATAGTCCATGACGGCATTGGTGCCGGGATAGTAGTGGACCTTGAAATCGGAGAGGGTCAAGGAGAACGGAAGGTCGGTTGCTGCCCCATGCTGGTCCACATAGCTCGCCACACTGGCTCCTTGCTTCAGATGAATGGTGCCATCATGGGAAAAGAGATGGGTGACGAAGGCGCCCATGAGTATGAGCAACAAGGCAAGGTGGAGCAAGAACACAGCCATGCGCTTATGCAACCGGGCTTTGACAATGTAATATACGGACAGGAGGGCAAGCAGCACCCATAGCGCCACGAACCACCCCGTGCCATAGATGTGCTCCTTGACGAAGCCGACGCCATGGAGCTTTTCCACAATAGTGGCAATCCCCATACACACCAAGAGAAGTGTGTACAGGGAAGCCATAAAATAATTGATCAATCTATTATTCACGTTGGATTACGCTATTGTATCAAACGGACTCGATGAAGAAGACGATCTGGTCGCGCTGCGTCTTGGAGAGTGCGCGGAACTTTTTGACACATTCATAGGCATCGCTCTTGCCGCCCTCAGCGGTGCAGCCATGCCACATGATGGCCTCGATGACGTTGCGTGCACGGCAGTCGTGCAAGCGCTCCGTACCCGATCCACACTTGCTGGCCAATCCACGTCCCCAGAGAGGTGTGGTGCGACACCAGCCTGTGCGGATGTCATTCTTCATGAAGAGACGGTGCTGCACCATGTCGGTGTAGGGCCATATCTTCTGATAGGGATAGCGGGGCATGTCGGCATTGGAGAAGAGGCGGTTCGGGTCGCGAATCTCGTCGCTTCCCGTTTTCCACGACGGGCGGTGACAATTGGCACAGCCGATCTGGGAGAAGAGGGCCTTGCCCGCCTTGAAGTCTTCTGTGGTGGTGTTGCGGGCCGCAGGCACAGCCAGTCCGCGATGCCAGATCATGAGGCTCTTATACTGCTCTTGCGTCATCTCGGCATCCAACTTCTTGCTGGTCAGATAGGTCTTGATGTCGCTTGCCAAATCGCCCGTATGCCACTCCGGATGTTTCTTCTCCGGGTCGATGCGGTTGATATACTCCGTGAAGCCAGCCTGGACCTCAGGGTCCTGCGAGGACTTCTCGGCATAGTACTTGCCAGCGAGGTCGAGATAGTGGTAGCGGCGGTCAGGACGCGTCACATTGGTGATGTTCCAGATGGCATTGGCGCCAGCACCGTCGAGCACAGGACCACGACTCATGGCATAGGTGAAGCGGCGCACATACTTCGTACCATCGCCTTGCAAGCTGTTGCTGTAGTAGCTCTTCCACGTATTGGCGGCCTGATCCCACATGGCGGGGTTGAGCGTGACGTAAGGCGACTCAGCCTGCCATTGTGCCGTGATGTCTTCGTCGGTAATGGCATCGAGCAAGCCCGTACCATAGATGCCGATGGTGGACTCCAGGCGGATGGCGATGTTGTCGTCATACTCTGCTGGCGTGATCTCCACGTCCTTGCCATTGCGCTGCACATAGACGGGGGCGTAGTAGGCAGAAGCAGGGATCGTCACATCGGGATAAGTGAGGTCGTAGGTCTCACCATCGTCAAACTTGTTGCCCCACTCGTCCGTGTAGTGCTTCCAGGCGATCTGGATCTGCGACTCGTCGATCGGGGCCTTGAAAGGCTTCACGGCCGCGGTCTGAGGCATACCAGCCACCGAGCGGATGTAGGCATTGGTCTGCTTGTCGTAGATGACGAGGAGGTAGCCATTGCGCTCCTGGGTGGCCGAATAGGCATTCTGGCGCGCACCATGGCCATAGCCAGGGTGGCAGTAGTTGCATCCAGGGCGCACATACACTGGGCCAAGGCCGCGGAAGGCTCCCGTGGTGTTGGTGTTGAAGTCTTTCTCGAAGAGATACTCACCCTCGTTGAAGGCCGTCACCATACCTGCATTCTCCACAGCCTGGGAAGGCTGCTTGTAGGCGGTGGAGGAGTTGTTGGTCGTAGTGCCCAACTGACCTCCGGTGAAGTAATCTTCCGGATAGTCTATCTTGGATCCGTCCCCTATCTCCCACGAAAGGGCATCGGACGTATCGTCGGAGCAAGAGGCGATAGCCATGGCACCCAGCAGAAGGCATAGGTAATGGTTATATTTTAATTTCATGTATCTTATTTTTTGATATTCTTGATGTAGTTGTAGAGAATCTCAGCCTGGTCGCAGAGGGCCGTATAGGTCTTCACGATGACGTTATCGACGTAGTTGGCGTTGATTACCTTGCATTGTGCCTCCACGGCCTGGTTGCCAGCATAGGTCTTGAGCGTAGTGCCCAGTGCCTCCAGCGAAGCATCCAACTCATCCAGGGCGTCGATAGCCTTCTTGGCAGAGGGATCAGTATAGTAGAGGGCGAACGGGCTCTTCATGGCCTTGATGTCGTTGAGGGCCGCGTCCATCTTGCTCTGTACGGTCTGTGCCTGGCTCTTGAGCGTGGCGTTGCCAGAATTGAGACAGAAGTAGATGAGCGACTTGTCGTTGGGCGAGGTGGCATCGACCGCTCCATACAGCGCACTCTTGCAGCCTGCTATGTTGTCATAGAAATCCACGATACTGTTGCGGGCGTAGGGTGACTCGATGTAGGAGTCGTCCTGGCCCGACCATGGCAGACCGATCTTCGAGCCTGCCACCTCGCCGATGATGTCGCGCGCACCTTCGATGATCTGGATGGTGGCATCGAGGTTGCTGGAATAATCGGTCGAGGGCGTGTTCTTGAACAGACCGCCGAAGTCCTTGTAGCTGAGTCCCTCGTTAGAGACATTTCCATCGTCCTGGAGTTTGTTGTGGGTCTTCAGATAGTCGACAGTCGCATCATAACGGGTTCCGCTCTTGGCTCCTTCCCAGGTGGTCTGGAGAACACAAGTGGCCTGATAGAGGTCCTTGGCCACGGCACACACATACCGATACTCCAGATCGGTGAGCTGGCTGATATCGCGCGGATTGCCCTCACGGAAGAGCACATACTCGATGCCGTGGTAGCCCAGCAGGCCTGAGTTGAGGAGTCGCACTTTGTTCTCGATGTCCGACATGATGCTCTGGTCGCGCAGCACATTGGCAAGGGCGGCTTGATCCACAGGCCAGGTGTCGGTGTGGGGATCGATGGAGTATTCGTCGGCAGCACCAAAGAGGAAAGCCTCCGACTTCTCCCAGTGGGCACGGGCCACGCGCCATTGCTTGCAAGCCGCATTAAGCGCCTCCTGACTACCTGTCACCACTTCGGTCTTCACGTCGTCCTCTGAGGAGCAAGAGGCCATGAAGCCACATGCTCCAATGCCCAGCATGAGGGCAAAAGAATAGTTCTTGAGATTCTTCATTTTTTATCTTTTTTGTTTGGATATTACTTTACTTGAGGAACCATTCCTTTTACTTTAGGAACCATCCCTGATAGGCAATGCTCAAGCTGATACTTGGCTCATTGTTGAACGGCTGGACGTACAAGGGACTGTCGCTGCTCAGTCCTTTGTTGTTGGGCTTCTTGAAGGCGCGATAGGCGTACTCACCCTTGATGACGATCTGCTTGATGGGGTGGTAATTGAAGCCCACGGTTGTAATATAGGGAGCGCAATGGCGGTACTGGCTCTTGTACGTGCCTGCCACCATCGAGTCGTAATGGTCGAAACGGCCGAAAAGGTACAGTTTCTGTCGGTCTCTCAGTCCTTGGATCTGCGAGAAGAGATTGTAGCCCGCCTCGATACTGTAAGCCAAGGCGTTGCTGCCAATATTGGTGTTGTGGAAGGGGTTGCCGTCCTGGTACTTATGGTGTGTGGAGTTGGCCTTGTTGTAGGTCGAGATGCGATCAGCATCGGAAAGGTGGGCATAGACCACGCTGCCTCGCACGATCCAGTTCCATCGGTTGAGTTGGAAATCGCCCGAAATGATCGAGAGTGCGCCTTTGACATCATCATAGGTGGTGCCAGGATCCTTGATGGAGTTGCGAAACGTATGACCATAATAGCCACTTACGCCCACACGAAGGCCCTTGACGGAGTAGTTATCGACACGTGCGGCCAGGGCATAGGTGTTGGCGACCTTGAATTCGTAGGGGCTGGTAGCTCCTGGGTGGACGAAGTTCTCGCCCGTGAAGCTCTCGGAGTTCAAACCAGAAAGGAACTGCATTTCGTATCGCCACTCCTTGACACGTCCCCAGAACGAAACGCCCAGCTGATGCCAAGTGTTGGGCAGGATAGCGGTTTCCCCCTCCGGACGATAACAGGTGAAGAAGTTCAGGGGCTCGTGGTGGGCATTGGAATAGCCCACTGGCACGATGATCTCACCAGCCTTGACGTTGAACATTCCCTTCCAGAAAGCCTTGTTCAACCAAAACTGCTCGAGTGCCACCTCGCCACCTTTCTCCGTCTCGGCCTCATACTCGCCCGACTCTTCCGCTTCTACTTCCACGGCCGTCTCGTTGCCGCCGTGCTCAAACTCCACCTCGGTGCCAAACGTCCAACCGTGGCCAAAGTCATAGCCCAAGTTGAACGTGACATGGGGAAGGTCAAAGCGCCCGTGGCTATTGTCGTCCTTGTAGCGTGCGGGGGCATTGTATCTGTTGAAACTCTGACTATAGAAATTTCGGGACATCACCGCTTCTCCATAACCTCCAAGGCTCAAACGGGAGAGGGCTTTCTCTACTTTGCTCATACGGACGGTGTCGGCCACCTGCCTTGTGGCTCCCGTCACAGCATCCACAGACTGTGCCATACATACGGTTGCACTGGCTGCACACACCACGATGGACATTACTTTTCTAAACATATATTTGTGGTTTATTCTTTTTTGGGTGCAAAGGTATAGGTTAGTTGACGGGAGCACAATACTCAAAAATGGTGATCTTGGTACACCAATTCGCTACACGCGTACTCAATTCGTGTGAGTTTCGTTTTACGCATCACGAGGAGGAACCTACCGTGCTGAGCACGCGAGCAACCGTTCTTACCCAAGGATAATCGAGCTAGAGGAGGCAAAAGAGTTTGGCCCTGAGCTGAACAGCAAAGGTGCTTAACAATGATTAACTTGACAGGCGTGCTTTCCTCGATTATTATTTGTAAATTTGCCACATATAAGCATTTTACAGTTGCCAACCCATCAATACGTTTCCACTCATGAGATACCTTGATCCAAAAGCCGACCTCACATTCAAGAAGATATTCGGTGAGCACAAGGACCTGCTCATCAGCCTGCTCAATGCCCTGTTGCCCCTGGCAGACGATGAGCAGATAGAGAGCGTGGAGTATCTGTCGCCAGAACTCGTGCCCGAAACCTACGTCGGAAAAAACAGTATTGTGGACGTGAGGTGTCGCGACGTCAAGGGCAGACAGTTTATCGTCGAGATGCAGATGCTATGGACGGAGGCGTTCAAGCAGCGCGTCCTCTTCAACGCCTCCAAAGCCTTCGTACGACAACTGGATAAGAAGCGCAAGTACGAATTGCTGCAACCCGTCTATTCGCTCAACCTCGTCAACGAGACGTTTATGAAGGACTATCCCGATGAGTTCATACACAACTATAGCGTGGTGCATGAGCTCCATAGCGACGAGATCATAGAAGGTCTCCACTTCACCTTCGTAGAACTGCCCAAGTTTCAGGCACACTCCCTCAAGGAGAAGAAAATGGCCGTACTGTGGCTACGATTCCTTACGGAGATCGACGAGCAGACAAAGCAAGCGCCACAGGAGCTTTTGGACAATCCCGAGACCTGCAAGGCGCTAAAGGCCGTGGAGGAATCGGCAATGACCCAAAACGAGCTGCTCGCCTATGAGGACTTCTGGGACAAACTCGGAGCAGAACGCCTGCTATTTGTGGACTCCAACAGAATCAACAGGGAGGAAGGAAGAGCCGAAGGACGGGCCGAGGGAAAAGCAGAAGTTGCACGCAACCTGCTGCACATGGGAATGTCTGTTGACGATGTGACCAAAGCCTGCGGAGTGACAAAAGAAGAAGTAGAACGATTAAGATAGTATATTTCACATGAGATACCTTGATCCAAAAGCCGACCTCACATTCAAGAAGATATTCGGTGAGCACAAGGACCTGCTCATCAGCCTGCTCAATGCCCTGTTGCCCCTGGCAGACGATGAGCAGATAGAGAGCGTGGAGTATCTGTCGCCAGAACTCGTGCCCGAAACCTACGTCGGAAAAAACAGTATTGTGGACGTGAGGTGTCGCGACGTCAAGGGCAGACAGTTTATCGTCGAGATGCAGATGCTATGGACGGAGGCGTTCAAGCAGCGCGTCCTCTTCAACGCCTCCAAAGCCTTCGTACGACAACTGGATAAGAAGCGCAAGTACGAATTGCTGCAACCCGTCTATTCGCTCAACCTCGTCAACGAGACGTTTATGAAGGACTATCCCGATGAGTTCATACACAACTATAGCGTGGTGCATGAGCTCCATAGCGACGAGATCATAGAAGGTCTCCACTTCACCTTCGTAGAACTGCCCAAGTTTCAGGCACACTCCCTCAAGGAGAAGAAAATGGCCGTACTGTGGCTACGATTCCTTACGGAGATCGACGAGCAGACAAAGCAAGCGCCACAGGAGCTTTTGGACAATCCCGAGACCTGCAAGGCGCTAAAGGCCGTGGAGGAATCGGCAATGACCCAAAACGAGCTCCTCGCCTATGAGGACTTCTGGGACAAACTCGGAGCAGAACGCCTGCTGTTTGTAGACTCCAACAGAATCAACAGGGAGGAAGGAAGAGCAGAAGGACGGGCAGAAGGACGGGCCGAGGGAATTATAGAAGGCTGCGCCAAAGTGGCCAAAAACTTATTGAACCTTGGAATGGCCTTGGACGAGGTTGCCAAGGTCACAGGATTGGACATCGAAACGATTGAAAAAATGAAATGACGAGGAGTCGCCCAAGACAGATCGTGGAAAGGTGAGGATTTTCAATTATCGGTAGGAAGCAAACGGATTTCATTCGACCTCCTACCGATATTTTTTTGCTTTTACAACACCAAGCGTCAATAGTTACCGCCCAGCCTCATCTCATATTCTTCGATATTACTTTATACCCAAACCAGGCTAAAACAGTTTGTCCACATCCACCGACAACCCCACCTGTAGGGCAATGCCATCTGTAAGCGGACAATTGAGGTAGTAATACTGGGGGCGATAATTGAAAAGATTGTCGAGAGCCGCCGTCACCTTGACTGCAGGTCCGAAACGCTGCACCAGCGATAGCTTCCATATCGTGTAGGCTGGATATGAGACATTCACCATTCCCGCGCTCACGTCATAATAGTTCTTATACTCCACGTTGTCCGTACCTGAGAGGATGCGGCCATTGAGCCCGGTATTCAGGCCATACGATTTGGAGAAATCGACAAGCCATCACTTCTTGAGATACTTCTTCCCATTGATGATGACGACACCCTTGGTGTGATCACTGACGCGCTGTCCTGCGAGGTTGTAAGCCTTGCCCTCATAGGCACGCGTCGCACGGAACGAGTCGTCGGCGGTTACGTCATCGATGGCAGTGGCCTCTACCTGGAATGTGGAAACGATACCGAAAGGCATGGCACCCATCTGGAATGTATTGACGATCGACTCCACGTTAGAGCCATCATACTTCACGAGAATGTTGTTGTCGCGCTCACTATTGAAGGCATAGTCGCCGTCCATGGTCTTCATTCCACCCTGCATGGCGGTGAAATGGAAACTCAGGCCGTCGCCCTTGTAGTCGCGATAGAAGCCGCCTCGGGTCTCGTCGTAGGTCAATCCCTTCACGACGTATGAGCCGAGGGTGAGGTCGCCCATGATGGTCCCTTCGAGGGCGTAGGTGGGAACTTCCACATCCACTTTCTCCACATTCCCATCCATATATTTGCGCACCTGGTAGGTGACGCTCTTATTATCATAGGTATAAGCCCCGCCGACCGAGACGCTGATGCCACCCGACACCGCCTTGACATAGTACGACTTGATGGTGTAGGTCATTTCGAGGGGCATCTTGCCATACTTGAAGACAGCAGTCAGCGAGAGCGCATGATCGGCCATACTATAAGTGCCCGAGAAAGATGTGCCCGTGATGGTCTTCTCCTCTCCTCCAACTGTCACGGAAGAGGAGAACGGCTGCTGCGCAAAGGTGATGACGTGGTCGGCTCCCATCGAGAATTTGAGATCGCGGATGGTAAACGAGGGAATGGTCTGCATTCCTTTCATGGCAGGCAGGGTGATGTGCCCTGTCTCCATGTCAGCCATCTCAAAGAGTATGGTGTCGCTCGGATTGTCATTGCTGGTCGATGAGACAGACATATTGGATGCGCCCACAAACTTCATGGGACCGTGCATCTGTCCCATCATCGTCGTTGCCACAAAGAGGGCAGCGAGAAGGGTAAAAAACTTTTTCATTGTCTTACGTTGATTTTTATTCTATTCTACTAATCTACTTTTCCATTTTATTACTGTTGACTTTCCCTTGCATTATAGAGCCAATAGCCCACTACCAGCAAGATGAAGACCACGAGGATAGCGACCATCTCCACGACATGATGGAGCGGATCGACCCATATCTCCTTGAAAAATCCATTACGCCCGGCTATTTCCACAAAAGACCAGAAGACAATGACGATGGCATAAGCCATGCGCAGGCTTCGGCCCCAACTGCCGATGCGCAGTTGGCGTTTGAACATCAGTGCCGATCCTATCAGGCAGACCACGGCGATGATGTAGGTCACAGGGTGATGATCGCCCAGAAACACGGGGTCGTAGCAGAACATCAGCAGTAGATAGAGGCCCCACATCATGACGTTCCACTCCATAAACATGACGATACTCGCATGGTGGGCCATCGGCCTCAGTTCCACACGGTTCTTCAGGCCGCAATGGTTTTGCACCCATTGGATAAAGAGGCAGCCGCTACGGGTGCAGAAGACATAGAGGAGGACGATCATCATCCACATGCCAAACGTCGCAGGCATGATGAGGTATTCGGGACGCGAGCCACGAATCTCCTTCAGTTCGGCACGGGAGAAGTCCTCAAGGGGTGTGCCGTTGATGGTGAAGGTGTGATGGACCGCCACACCATCGACATACTGGCTGATCGTCTCCACGACACCATTGCCCACCAAGTCGCAGTGGACACCATAGCGCTGGGCGTAATAGGCAAGGAGAAACTCCACCCAGCCTGTCCAGAAGAGCAATGCCCCCGCAAGTCCGAAGCAGGTCTGCCGGGTGTCGCCCTTGACGAAAACACCCCAGATCGTAATGACAAGTCCCATGAACCCCATGGCAAAAGCCGAATAATGGAGCGCGGTAGGGGTGAGGAAATGCTCCATCAGAATCATCAGCGCATGGCCAAGTGGCATGAGCAGCAGGACGATAAGGATAGCCCCCAGTGCCTTGCCTGGGTATTTTTTCTCTTTCATTCTTTGTCGGTTAAGTTGATTAAAATGTATACATTCTGTTAGCTCCCGAGCGATGTCCACGGGCAGACAGTCACTTCCCCCTTGTATGGTTCTTCCTCGAAAGCGCGTGCAAAATTACTGCTTTTGGACATTCGACACAATACCAAAAAATGGTGATTTGGGCGCATGGACTTTTTATGGCAAGACCCTCATGTAATTACCAGAATGACAAGGAAAATACCAAAAAGAAAGGCGAAGGTTTGCGGGTCTCATGAAAAACATGTACCTTTAGCCTCGAAAAGAAAAGAACAAACGAATGAGATACGGAAGAAAATGGATGGCAGCAGTCGCCATGGGCCTGCTGAGCCTCAACGCGATGGCGCAAAAGCTGACGGAATATGTCGATCCGTTCATCGGTACGACCAATTTCTCGGTATGCAACCCCGGGGCAGTACTGCCCCACGGCCTGATGTCGGTCGTTCCCTTCAACGTGATGGGAAGCGACCTCAACGCGTATGACAAGGACGCAAGGTGGTGGTCCGCGCCCTATGAGTACCACAATAAGTACTTGACGGGCTTCGCCCATGTCACCCTCAGCGGTGTGGGATGTCCCGAACTGGGCACACTGTTGACAATGCCGACGAGCGGAAAACTCTCTGTCGATTATCACGACTACGGATCCGAATACGACGGCGAACAAGCAAGGCCGGGCTACTACGGTGTCAATCTGAAGAAGTATGGCATCCGTGCCGAAGTCACCTCCACACTCCGTTCCTCACGCGAACGCTTCACCATGCCGAAGGGCGAAGGACACCTGCTGCTCAATATCGGAGACGGACTGACCAACGAAACGGGTGGCATGGTGCGGCGCGTCAACAACCAGGAGATAGAGGGCATGCGCCTGCTCGGCACTTTTTGCTACAATCCGCAGGCTGTCTTCCCCATCTACTTCGTCATGCGCGTCAACAAACTGCCCAAGGAGCAGGGAGCATGGAAACAGCAACCCACGCGCCAGGGCGTAAAAGGTGAATGGGATCCTGACAACGGACGACTGAAACTATACAAGAACTACACCCGCGAACTGGCTGGAGACGGTATCGGCTACTATTACTCCTTCGACTGCGAGGAGGGGGAGCAGGTGGAGGTCAGCATGGGCGTGTCCTTCGTCAGCATAGAAAACGCCCGCGAGAACCTCGACCGGGAGCAACCGCAGGGCACGACTTTCGAGCGCATCGCTCAGCAGGCCGACAAGGAATGGGAGCAGACGCTTGGGCGCATCTCCGTCAAGGGCGGCACGGAAGCACAACGCCGCGTATTCTACACGGCTCTCTACCATACACAGCTCCACCCGAATATCCTCCAGGACTGCAACGGCGACTACCCTGCCATGGAGCAAGGCGAGACGCGCAATACCAAGGACAACCGCTACACGGTGTTCTCGCTCTGGGACACCTACCGCAACGTGCATCAGCTCCAGACCTTGATTTTCCCCGACAAGCAGACGGACATGGTACGGTCAATGATCGCCATGTATGACGAATGGGGATGGATGCCGCGCTGGGAACTGTTCGGTCGCGAGACCTGGACCATGGAGGGCGACCCCGCCATCCCTGTCATCACGGACACCTGGCTGAAGGGACTCCGCGACTTCGATATCGACAAGGCGTATGAGGCTTTCCGCAAGAGTGCGACACTCCCTGGGGCTGAAAACAAGATGAGACGCGACATCGATCCATACATCAGCAAAGGCTACATCCCGCTCGGTGTGTTCGCCCAGGACAACTCGGGAGACAACTCCGTGTCGCACGCATTGGAATACTACGTTGCCGACAACGCCCTTTCGCTACTCGCCGCAGACCTCGGACACAAGCAGGACGCACAGATCTTCCGCCAGCGAAGCCTCGGCTACAAGCACTACTACGACCCGGCAACGGGTGTCTTGCGCCCCATCAATGGCGACGGATCCTTCCTCACACCCTTCGACCCCAAGGATGGTGCCAACTTCTCCAACACACCAGGCTTCCATGAGGGATCGTCGTGGAACTACACTTTCTACATACCCCACGACGTTGGCGGACTGGCCAAACTGATGGGCGGACAACGGAAGTTTATCGACAAGCTCCAGTCGGTCTTCGACAACGATCTCTACGATCCAGCCAACGAACCAGACATCGCCTATCCGTACCTCTTCTCCTACTTCAAGGGTGAGGCGTGGCGCACACAGCGAGAGGTCTCGCGCCTGTTGGAACGCTATTACAAGGACCAACCCGATGGCATCCCGGGCAATGACGACACGGGAACGATGTCGGCATGGGCGATCTTCTCGATGATGGGCTTCTACCCTGATTGCCCAGGATCACCCTACTACACGATCACCACGCCTGTCTTCGATGAAGTGACGATCCACCTCGATCCGAAGTATTACCCGCAGGGCGACATCACCATCACGACCACACACGGCAAGGGAACGGGCCGCTACATCCAGTCTATGTCGCTGGGTGGAAAACCGCTTCATAGCTACCGCATCTCCCATGCACAACTCATCGGAGGCCGCCATCTGACGATGCAGGTGGGAGACAGAAAATAAGGCCAGAGAGCAAAGGCTTTTCCTACCTCTCACAACACGCAGACCGCCCCGCCCCGAGCCTGACGGCTTGGAGCGGGGCGGTCGCAATCATGGAAAGTCCCTACAGACTACACGTCGTATTCGAAGGTGAAGATCTTCTCCGTGGTGATCGAGTTGCCCACCGTACAACCGCGATGGGTGAAAGCCTCAAGGCGTTTGCGCTTCTTCTCGGGCACGTCCTGGCCAAAATGGAAGTGGATGGCAATGCGCTCTACCACACTATGGGCAGCGTCGAAGCCGATCTCCTTCAGCTCGGCATGCCATCCCGTGGTGTCCACATCTTCCTTGGCAGCTCCCATCGAAGCCGTGGTCAACGCACATGCCATCAGCGACTGGGCAAACAGCACTACGGGGGTGGGATACTCGCCTACACCTCCCTGCTCTGCAGGGACGTCGGTGTGGGTCAATTCTCTCTCGTTCTGAATCTCCATGCGGAACTGGCCCGCATTCTTTACTGTGACCATAAGCTCATTTAATTTGGTTATTGACAGAATGAAAAATACAAAAAACGTGCCACAGCGTCACAGACCATCTTCTAAAACGACAAAGCAGACAGTTTGGCCTGCCAAATATTCAATATCGAAAACGGGCAGTGCGCAATAGCGTTCTGCCCGTTTCGGATTTCGAGAATCCGGTCTTTCGACTCCGCCACTGCTTGGAGGGATGCGTCTCGCGACGTTGTTCCCACATACAAGCGGCGGTGTTATCCAGTTTTCAAACAATCAAATTCACCTCTCAAACTAATTTCACCTATTATAAGCGAAAACGGGCACGCTTGCCGTCTATCTTACCTTAAATGATTAACAACTAAAAACCTATAAAAATCAGTTACTATTAAACTAAACTCTATGCTTTATTGACGGTGCAAAGGTAGGCATTATTCCGTTGGCAAGAGAGTATTTTCTCATAAAAAGTGCATGATTCACTCAAATTTTGACCTAAATCAACATCTATAAAGTATTCCACCAGCCACCACTGAAGACCCGCGAGAAGCCGGGAAGGCCCCGCAACATCTTTACAAAGCAGAAAGAAAGGTTTCATTCCATAATAGTAAAGGATTTTTAAAGCATTTTGTTTTTCGGTTTCTAAACTTATTGCTAACTTTGTAGCGCATTTTATACAGAGGACAAGAATGACGGGTAAGAACTTTTTTGAAAAGCTTTTTAGCACCTATGTCGCAGGCCATGTCACCGCCATCGCCATCGTCGTTGCCTTGCTTTGCATCGGCGTGAAGTACGGCGTGGCCTACTATACCCACCACGGCGAATCGTTCGTCGTGCCCAACGTCGTGGGCATGCAGCTCGAAGAGGCGGAGAAAAAGATGTCAGAAGCCGGGCTCCAGCTCGTCGTGCAGGACACCAACTACGTCAGGACAATGCCTCCCGACTGCGTACTGGAGCAGAGTCCGGGACAGGGCAAGCGCATCAAATCGACCCATATCGTCTATGTGACCATCAATGCGGCCAATCCTCCCGCACTCGTCATGCCCGACCTGGCCGACAACAGTTCCTACCGTGAGGCACGCGCCACGCTGCTCGCCATGGGATTCAAGACCGTCGAGCCCAAATACACACCGGGAGAGAAGGACTGGGTCTATGCCATCCTTGTCAATGGCAGACGCGTGGAGGTGGGAGAACGAATCCCTGCCGACGCTACAATTGTCATACAGGTAGGCGACGGCACCCGACTACCCTCCGACACGCTCAACAATGCATCCGCGGAGAACGAGTATGAGGAGGTGGAAGAAGAAGTGCCTACCTACGAGGAGGACTACGAGATCATAGAAGTGCCCATCGACGAGGTGCAGCCTGAGGACGAAATCCTCTCAGGCGACGTGGCACCGTCACGCCCCTCACAACATTCGGGGGAGTAGCCACGGAAATGACCTCAGGGAGTAGTTTTCCCTACAGTATATATAATAAGGTATAAAGGAAATGGAAGAAGAACGAATCGACGACGAACTGCTGGACCTTGACGACGTACTGGCGCCAGAGGAGGCCTCCAGCGATACCGGACAGCTCTACGAGCACTTCCGCGTGGAGGTCGATAAAGGGCAGGAGCCGGAGCGCATCGACAAGTATCTCTCCGTGAGGATGCAGCACTCAAGCCGCAACCGCATACAGAAGGCCGCCGACGCTGGATCCATCCACGTCAATGGCACGCCGGTAAAGAGCAACTACAAGGTACGTCCCGAGGACGTGATCACCTTGATGCTCCACCAGCCGAAGCACGACACGAGCATCGTGGCGGAGGACATTCCGCTTGACATCGTGTATGAGGACGACCAGCTGATGGTCATCAACAAGCCTGCGGGCATGGTGGTGCATCCTGGAGCTGGCAACTTCCACGGAACGCTCATCAATGCCGTGGCGTGGCACATGCGCAACGTGCCGTCCTTTGACGCCAACAACCCCGAGGTGGGACTGGTTCATCGTATCGACAAGGACACCAGCGGTCTGCTGGTGGTGGCCAAGACGCCTGAAGCCAAGACACTGCTCGGCAAGCAGTTCTTCCGCAAGACAACCCACCGTAGCTACATCGCGCTCGTCTGGGCCAACTTTGTGGAGGAAGAAGGGCGCATAGAGGGAAATATCGCCCGCGACGTGCGCGACCGTCTGCGCATGGCCGTCTTCCCTCCCGACTCGGAGACGGGCAAGCCAGCCGTGACCCATTGGCGCGTACTCGAACGCTTCGGCTACACGACGCTCGTGGAGTGTATCCTCGAGACAGGACGCACACACCAGATCCGCGCACACATGCGCCATATCGGCCATCCGCTCTTCGGCGACGCACGCTATGGCGGCACGGAGATCCTGCGCGGACAGCGTAGCAGCACCTACAAGGCGTTCATACAGAACTGCCTTCGCATCTGCCCGAGACAAGCCCTCCACGCACGCACACTGGGCTTCGTCCACCCCACGACGGGACAGCAGATGGATTTCACGTCGCCCTTGCCAGCCGACTTGGAGCAACTGCTCGCAAAATGGCGGGGCTACATCAATGGCACGACGCAGGACACCTTCGTCGAGCAATAAATATGAACTTCAAGACAAAGTATAGATAGATGAAGAATTTAAAGAGAACTATCGCGATTGTGTGCGGCGGAGACTCCTCCGAACACGACGTTTCCCTCCGCTCTGCGCAGGGACTCTATTCCTTTTTCGACAAGGAGCGCTATGATGTCTATATCGTAGATGTGCGCGGCACCGATTGGCGCGTACAGCTTCCTGGCGGCGAGGAGGCAATCGACCGTAACGACTTTTCATTCGTCAAGACTGACGGCACCGCCGTCGTCTTCGACTATGCCTATATCACCATCCACGGACAACCTGGCGAGAACGGCCCCATGCAGGGCTACTTCGACTTGATACACGTCCCCTACTCCACGAGCGGCGTGCTGGTCGAGGCCATGACCTTTGACAAGTTTGTGCTCAACCGCTACTTGGGCAGCTTCGGTATCCATGTGGCTGACAGTGTGCTGCTCCGCCGCGGCGAGACATACAACGAGGAGGAGATCGCCAAGCGCATCGGCATGCCTTGCTTCGTGAAGCCAGCCAACGACGGCAGCAGCTTCGGCGTGTCCAAGGTGAAAAACGCCGATCAGCTGGAACCAGCCTTGCGCGTAGCCTTCATGGAAAGTAGCGACGTGATGGTAGAGGCTTACCTCGATGGCACAGAGATCACACAGGGCATCTACAAGACGCGCGAGCGCAGTGTCCCCTTCCCCATCACCGAGGTCGTCACCAACAACGAGTTCTTCGACTATGACGCCAAGTACAATGGACAGGTGGACGAGATCACGCCAGCGAGAATCAGTCCCGAGACGGCAGAGCGCGTCACCGAAATCACCAGTCGCATTTATGATATCCTCCATGCCAACGGCATCATCCGCATCGACTACATTATCACCCACGACGCGGAGGGCAACGAGGTCATCAACATGCTGGAGGTGAACACCACCCCAGGCATGACGACGACGAGCTTCATACCGCAGCAAGTGCGTGCGGCAGGACTCGACATCAAGGATGTGCTGACTGAAATCATAGAGAATCAGTTCTGAACTGCATGCTCATGAATCTTCCGACTGCTCCCGCAACGGAGTTTCATGAACAGTCCAGGCTAAAAACCATTCCGCTCCCCGCCTGCTTCAAAGCGGACGGGGAGAAGGCGGCACAAGCCATATCATCTATTCAAAAACCTTTCAACTACATCTCGATTATGATTATCCCAGAAGAATTCAACGACATCCGCCCATACGAGCCGGAAGAGCTGCCCGCAGTGTACGACCGTCTGGTGCAGAACCCGCAATTTCTGCAGATGGTATCATTCCTCTTCCCAGAGGCTACGCCCGAGATCATCTCACAGAAGATGCACGAGTGCAAGACGAACATGGACTTCCAGCTCGTCTTCGCCTACCGTTTTCTGAAGAAGCTCATCTCCAAGGCAAGCACAGGTCTTGACATGGACGTGACGGCGATAGACAACAAGCACAACTATACGTTCATGAGCAACCACCGAGACATCGTGCTCGACTCGGCCTTGCTCGACGTGCTGCTCATCGACCACGGCTTCGAGACCACCTGCGAGATCGCCATCGGCGACAACCTGCTGTCCATCCCCTGGGTGCTCGACGTGGTACGCCTCAACAAGTCGTTCATCGTCAAGCGCGGCCTGATGGCCCGCGAGCGCCTCCAGGCAAGTCAGAAACTCGCCCGCTACATGCACTTCGCCATCTCCGAAAAGCATCAGAACCTCTGGATCGCACAGAGGGAGGGACGCGCCAAGGACTCCGACGATCGCACGCAGAAGGGCATCCTGAAGATGCTGGTCCTCGGTGGGGAGGGTGACGTGCTCGACCGCCTCGTCAACCTCCACATCGTGCCACTCGCCATCAGCTATGAGTACGACCCCTGCGACTTCCTCAAGGCACAGGAGTATCAACTGAAGCGCGACGATCCCAACTGGAAGAAGGGGCCGTACGACGACATCATCAGCATGCGGACGGGCATCCTCGGACTGAAGGGGAAAATCCACTATCATGTGGCAGCCTGCATCGACGACTACCTCAACGGTCTCCGTGAGCAGAAACTCAGCAAGTCGGACTTGCTGGACACCATCTGCACCCACATCGACCACGAGATCCACCGCAACTACCGCCTCTATCCCAACAACTACATCGCTATGGACGAGCTGGACGGCACAGACCATACCGACCACTACACGGAGGACGATGTGCGGAAGTTCAAACTCTATATCCAAAGCCAATTGGCCAAGATCAAGATTCCCAACAAAGACGAGGAGTTCTTGCGCGAGCGACTGCTCACCATGTATGCCAACCCGGCACGCAACTACATCGAGGCAGTCAGAGGATAAGACCTGCTTTCCCATTCCCTACCCCACTCATGCGGGGGCTGGGAATGGGATTTTTCATAGACTACACCAACCACATCCATGCGCTTTTCTGAGTTTTTCGTCATCCATCATTCCGACCGAAAGGTGCTGACTTTTCTCCTTGCGCTGGCTACCATCCTTGTCGTCCTGATCTATCTGACGGGCAACGATGGCGGGGAGACCGTGCTCACCGCAGCCGACAGTCTGGCTGCCGAAGAGCAACCTGGATATGGAAAGGGACGGCAGGCTCCTCCCTATCGTGCCTATCAGACGCAGGATGGACGGCAGATAGAACTGTCGCCGTTTGATCCCAACACGGCAGACAGCACTCAACTACTGCGCATCGGTCTCCAGCCGTGGCAGGTCCGTGCCGTCTATAAGTATCGTGCAAAAGGCGGCGTCTTCCGTACCCCTCACGACTTCGGACGTCTCTATGGCATGACGCGTAAGCAATATGAGGAACTGGAGCCCTACATCTGCATCGGCGACGACTACCAGCCTGCCTACACACAGTTTGCATCGCGGGAGGAGGAAGCGCGCGAACGCTACGAGGCGTACAAAGCCTCCGACCAATATGTGCCCTACCAAAAGTATGACCGCGACACCGTGCGCTATCCTGTGAAGCTGCGACCTGGCGAACAGGTCGATTTGGCCCTCGCCGACACCTCGCTCCTAAAGAAGATTCCAGGCATCGGGGCGGGCTGGGCACGACGCATCGTCAACTACCGCAACCGCCTAGGTGGCTTCTACAACGTCAGCCAGCTACGAGACCTTGACGGCTTCCCCGCCGAAGCACTCCCCTTCCTCACCCTCCGGGGCGAGAAAATCACAAAACTCAACATCAACCAACTCTCACTGAGCCAACTCCGCAAGCACCCGTACATCAACTACTTCCAAGCCAAAGCTATCTGCGACTATCGGAGGCTCAAAGGTCCATTGCATAGCCTTGACCAACTTCGCCTCCTACAAAAGGACTTTCCGCCAGAAGCCATCGATCGGTTACGCCACTATGTCACCTTCTGATTGAACAATGACACCATAAAGCTATATGAAAAAATACTATTTACTTCTCATTTTGCTCACCGTATCACTACAAGTGTACTGCAAGACCATTAGGGGAGAGGTGGTGGACAGCTTAGGCCTTCCTGTTCCCTTCTCCACTATTGTCGTGGACCATTCTCAAAAGATAGGCACAACGAACAAGTACGGAAGGTTCGTTTTGGAGGATGTTTCTTCGGACAAATGCCGGCTGACAGTGTCAAACATCGGGTACGAAACAAAGCATATAATTGTACCCCAAGGAGACGATGACCTCTTCCTACAAATATCCTTGAAGGAACAAGTTGTCCAACTGGCAGATGTGGACGTGGTGTATGGTGACATCACATCATTGATCCTAAAGAAGATGGAAAACGTCAAAATGCTCAGAGAGCAACTACCAACATTTGAAGCCGTGGCCGAATGTCAGATCACCTCTATAGGAAACCTCAAAGAGTTCCCTTCTGATCTCCGCAGCCTACTAAGAAGCTTCCTGGCACTTGCGGGCTATAAAAAAATCTTTCAGTCCATGGAGCGGAATCCAGATCTGACCCTGACTATCAGAAAAGACATCAGATTTAACAAAGGCAATTATACGATGGGGAAAGGAGAATTGGTCTCATGCTCTGGCAATATCAGCGAGGAAGAAAAAACCTCATTCCTCAAGAAAAAGTGGGGGTTTAAAGAGAACCTATACGATTTCATTTACAACTCGTTGCGCCATCAGGCCAAAAGAAAGGCCAAGCAAAACAAAAATGGGACGACCACGGATATCCTGAGCTATTCAGGAACATACAAGGAAAATGACAAGACCATTCACATTCTGAAATCTCCCAATATAGAATATCACATCGTAGCCGGCTCCTGGCAGGTATATAGAATGTCATTCCAAGACAAAGCCACAAGAAGCATCATCGAATGTCACGAATATCAGCGAGGAATATACCTACCCGTCTCCTCACACAACGAGAGCATCTACGAATTTGATGCCACCCATGTGTGGAAACTGGCAGACACAACTGTCTATAAATACAAGTAGGGCAAGCACATTTCGCCGATTTGCTTTCTGCAGAAGCTCATGCTATATCGACCAAGAGCGTTCCATTTCCTTAACCCAAAACGGTTGATAGGGAGTGGAACGCTCCTTCAACTTCTTGTCACTGAAATTGTAATAAAGTTTTGAAAGTGTGCCGAAAGATGCAAGTTCAAGCGTTTTCCATGCTGGAGGGAATACCGGCTTGTCATAGTTGCGCCTATGCTCTTTGATAAAGTCCTCCTTGCTACGTTGAAGTTCTCTATCTACGGAGTTCATATTCTCAATAAACTTGTGTTCATCGTCAGCAAGACTTGTATCAAAGAACCAAAACGGTCCATGAGCCAAAGAGAACTCTTGTATAATCTTAATGTTCCCATAAAAGCAAAAGACCCGCCCTGGTTCGCTGTTCAAATGGGAAGCGTGGCGGATTCTGTTGCTGCAAAGATACGAATAATCATTGATAATACAAACTTTTCAGCAAGGAAAATTACACTAAAGCAGAATTATTTGACATATTTGTATTTAATAATGTTAAGTTAGACCTTAAAATCATACTTTTAAAGTCTTGAATCAACTATAAAGGTACTGAAAAATCCACGATCAGAAAATTTTACAAAAGCTTTATTATTTGTTCTGCGTCTGGCACATCCTGCGTGTCTGTCCGCAACGACGAGCGGTGTTGTTCAGAACTCATCGAGTGCCTGATGCACACGTTTCGCGCTTCCACCTCGCCAGCCATTCTCAAATACCATCTTCTGCCTTGTGACAGGTTTCCACCACGGGCAAAGTCCTCTTCCTCCTGTATAAGATGCTGCACCTCATGCAGCAACACACCTTCGGTCTGGTATTGGAACGGAGAATTTAGCGTTCCCATGCAAATCATCATGCCGTAGCTCAAAGGATTGAAATACCCTGAAAACTTGTTGGTCGGTGTGTATCTGGCGTATAAACTGAGCCGTTCGAAAGCTGGGTATGCTATGAGCAGGCTGATGTCGTGCATACATAGGCTGATGTTTATGGACTCGCCAAAATGGCGTTTCAGATGGTCCTCTATTTCGACAGTATTGTGGAAAGGGTCTGCCACTTCATAGCGCCATTTGCCGTCTACACCCATTTCCCAACCCGTCTGCTGTTTTATCATGTGCATATCCGTGCTGCAGCGAAGCAGTTGGACCGCCTTCTTTTGAGCTTCGATAAGACCTAACGAAGCATTGCTATCGTCAAGTCTTTTTGCACCTATAATACCTATATAGCTCATATTACCACTTGTCGGGTGAATTAATAATGTCGGTTTTGTCTTCAAGATAGTCTTCTATGCATTTCCTTATGCCATCCAGTGTAGCCGAGCAAGGCAAGGCATCAAGAAATGCCTGTGCCACAGACTTTTCGGGCGACATGAACATCATCTCGTCTTCGAACTTTGCATAATAGAGTCCGTTGGTGTCCAGATACTCGCTGTCGAGAATGTCTTGTAGCAGAGCCTTGACATTTGGGGCAAGCTCTACGGCAGATGCCTTGTTTCCTATCACACGCTGCAAATCACGGCACACCTTACGCTGTTCTACGAGCGAGGGTTGCACCTCTTGCTGTTGACTAACCCTTGATGCAGAAAGGCGGAAGTATTCTTTCCATTTCATGTAGCATCGTCGCAGGGCATCTATTGTGCTGCGCTGTATATGAGGCATGGGCAACCCTTCGAGGGCCATTGTTTCTTGCGCAAGACAATAGCGCTCGGAATGTCTGAACACAGGTTTGCCCTTCTGTTCTCCCATGGCTACAGGGGCAGATATACGCAACATGAGGCTCTGCCTTATTGGAGGCATGGGTACTTCGTCCGCATTTTTCCAGTCAAGAACATCCCAAGGCTCGTTGTCGTCGCGTTCGGAGCGCGACTCGAGTTCCTTCACATCGCCGTAAGTTATCTGTTCGCGAGGCACGACAATCACAGCATCCATCTGGGCAAGCGTTTGTATGATGGTCTGCAATGGTTCCGACTCAAAAGGCAACTGTCCAGTCTGATAGTGCATAAGCGTCTTGCGTTTTTTCTTGCCTGGCTGTTCTTGGTCTTCCTTTGCCTTGTCGTATATCGAACTTATAGGAGTGCCAAAGAACAGAGAGCGTATACTGTCAAAACGCTTGTCCTTTTCAAACTCCTTGGAGTGTTTATCGTTCACGCTTACCACATACATCGGACCATTGTAAGGCATTAACGAGAAGTTCACCCCCAAGCCAGCTATCGTATAACTTGTGTTGGTATTGGTGGCATATTTGAAACCTTCGTGCAGAGGAATAGAAACCGTGTCTAACGCTTTTCTTACCTTCGACTCGTCCATAGGCAAGAGTAATCCGATCTGTGTTTGAGCCTTGCCTCTTTTCTTTTCCTTCAACGAGAAGGATATGAAGCGAGGCTTCAGTTCGGCGATGGCAGGATGAACGTATGCTCCAAGAATGTTGCCGGTGATAATCTTGCGCTCCACAATCTTGTTGTTGTAGAGCGCAATGTCCTTGTTCCAAACGCTTGCACTCGGCTGCCAAGCTCTTGAAGAAAAAATATCACAAAGACGATCGTAATTACTCCAACTGTTATTATGAACCAAATTGATGCGAATTTCCGTGTGTACAGCTGTCAATGCAAATACAAACTCCACTTTACTGGGAAGGAATCTGGATTGCTCATCTTTACCAAATCGTATGTCTGTCAATACACTTTTAATTTTATCTTGTGGCATTACCTCGCCCTCCACATTCTCAGTGATGACGTATCCGTTTCCTATTTCCGCTTTTGACAATACCTTGACAAGTCTTTTCCTTTCTTCTGCGTATTTTTTCATCTCTTGCTTTTTAGCTTCAAGCAGATGGTTGTACTCGTTAGAGTACGAAACCAGTTTCTGCATGATTCGCTTGGCACGCTTCTGCTCGTTCACATCTTCAAATTCTGTTGAGCTCCATTTGTCTACAGGCGTGCATGCTTTTTGCAACCATGTGTCTGCCAACTCCTCATCACCACAATATGTTGTCAATATGCGTTTTGCACCGTCATGCAGCAGTTTGCAGCGTGCTTTGAAGCGGCGGTGGGCATTTTTGTCTCGGTGGGCATAATAATCTTTTACCTGTTTCTGTAAGGCAGGGTTCTCCTTATATGGATTTCCGTAAACCGCCTTAGCTTTCTGGCAAAGTTCAGTCACTGTCTCATAGCTATACGGAAACGTCTTTTGTTTGCATTTATAGGTTGTAAGATAGGAGCACCCACCAAGCCTTGTCTTCGTCTTGGCAGTAGTGAAAAGCTCTTCCCTGACAAAGTCGGCCTCGAAATCACGGAATTCACGTTCCAGGTCCCATTGGTTTAATCGGCGAAGTTCCGCCTCAAGCGTCGTATAGCCCGATATCAGGTCGTCTACGATGCTCTGTTGTGCCGCCACACTTAGCATGGCACTCCGTGCGAGCAGTCGGCTTGCTGTCACATTGCGTGTAAGGTCGAGAACCACAGCTTGTTCTGTGTGTTCAGACAAATACTCTTTTGCCACCTCATTGCCATATTTATTATCGATGTCCACAAAGTCGGCTTGTTCACGGTCTTGGTCTTGCCATGCAGCAGTGTTGGCACTAAGAGACCGCAACTTCGCCCGGAGCATCATGTTGAGGCGCTTCTCCGAAGGAATGGCCGTAATGATGTACTCATACAATGGAGGCAAGTCGACACGTTGACCAGTTCGGTTGATGCGGCCACGCTTCTGCAAGTCGATATTCACGTCAAGGTCGTTTTGCACGATGAGCATTTTGCGTTGGCGCACTTGGTCCTCTGGCACCTCGGCGGTGGAAATGGCGTGCGCACTTGCACCTATAGCTCCACAGGCATTGATAAGAATAACGTCTAACTTGTTGTTTTGGAAATCATTGAATATGAGGTTAGAGTGACGCTTCTTTCTTGACCCGATGACAGCGTTGATGAAGTCGTCATCGCCCTCAGGTGAGAGATAATCCAGTTGGTGTGCTCGCCCCGTACATTCCTCAAAACGGATGTTTAGGTATTCACCATTGGGCGCAACAAACTTCTCGGCAGTTATCAGCTGCCGTATTACGTCGATAGGCGACACGGGGAGATGAAACACCTCTTCGGTTATATCTTGCTTGATACTTGTGTAGTAGTCGCTTATCTCTTTGGCTTCTGCCTTCAATGACATTTCTTCCAATTCTTCTACCATTTCAAAAACAGGTCGATTGGCATTGTTGGTAGAGCCGCTTCCACAAACCGTCTTTTCCAACAAGCGCAACAACAACGCAGATATGTCGCCACGAACGGATCCGTCTTCATTCACTTCCACGTCCTGTACGATACACTCAAGCGTGTCGCTCATGCCAATCACCACACTTCTTCCTTGCCTTACATTCTCAATGGCGGCTTGCGCCACCTTTTTCGCTTTCAAGGAAAGCAACAACACTTTGTTGATATAGAAAAGTTATGCTCTTGTGGGATAGCAGTTGAAGGGTAGAAGCACGTTGTACATAAGGACATGATTAACCATTGTGCGAACCATTGCAGAGAGTTTTACTATTTCACGGAAGAAGAACATTACCTTATCAAACTGCTCACCATGTACGTCGAGGTCTTCATCAAGATATGTATAGACTGGTGTAGGCAAACCCTCGCCAGAGTGCTCGCGCCTGATCATTTGTCCTTCGGCAGCCAAACAAGACGAAACGTATTCTTGCATGGGCACTCCACCACAGTGCAAGGCATCCTTGAGCGTGTTTTCTGTAGCCAAGGCACTCAGGGTCGTGCGTCTCATGAAGGTGAGCAAACATTCCGGGCGCTTGGCAAAAGTGGCAGAAAGGAATACACATTGCGTCTGTGGCGTTTCTTCAAGAATCATGTTTATGCCTTGCGTGATAACCGATGCTTTGCCAGCGTTCACTCCACTGCTTTTGTGGGCTTCGTCGAAGATGAACAGCACACGATGTTGCTCGCACAACGCCATGAGGAAGTTGAGACGTGTCATGTCTCGTTTGGCATCTTTCAGTTGAGAGTAGGTAATCATGAGATAGTCGAAGGCATCCTGCGGCAGTTCACCTTTTATGAATATTTCTTGAAGGACAGATTTCTTGGGAGCTTTGTACACCACCTCATACTGTTTCTGGTAGAGCGCCATGCGCTCTGCCTCATACTTTTCGTTATCTTCTTCGTCTGCGGGAGACCATATCTCGTCGGACGTACATGTCGCTTTCTGCTCAACCACATGGTCAAAGTCGACAACCGACACACCAGCATTCACCACCAATGGTCGTGCCTCCTTAATGCCAAGCGCTTTACAGTCGCGGTACATATCGCTGAACAGGGTATATCTGTCGGTGAAGAATATTGGCAGATAGCCAGACAACAGTCCATAGCGTATCATGGCAGCAGCTTGTCGGCCTTTGCCTATACCCGTTTGGTCGCCTATGACTACCGACTGTCCACGTTTCTCTATATTGTAAATGGCCAATGCAACACCATCGATTTGCTCGGCGGCCAATGCTTCCCTCAGTTCCTCATGGCTCATGTGAAGTCTGTTTGCTACATATCCGCCGACATCGCCCCCAAGCGCTTCGTTTAGTTTACTTAATGCCCTTGTCGTGTATTCTGCAAGCTGTTTCGGAATGACGGATTCCAATGTCTTCGCATCCTTTACAGCGCTTTCATATTTTGAAGACTTTTTCATAACTGTATCTTTAATGTTGCGGCAAAAGTATTATGAAGGTGTGCCAATTATTATCACAGGTGGAAAAAACTTCTGTTTTTGTGAGTTTTTTTATAAGAAACAATTAACCTGTATTGATAATTGAGTCAGCACGTCAATATCTTTGCCGGCAAATAACGATAAAAACTTGAGATAAGACATTTTGTCTTTTTCTTATCGCTACACGTCCAAGGCGCAGTTCTGTGCCATCATGGAGAGCTTGGGTTATGACTGCAAGGATGATGACGAGAAACCGCTCATACATTTGTATCGTGGTGGGGGAGAGCTATGTACGATACAGGTGCAACTCATCATGCAACATGCGCTGAAAGACAACCGCCCCGACAACAGGCGACGTCAGCAACTGCACGCCATCCTACAGAAGTACCGTAATCTCAGTGCCAACAAGGAAGAGCTTGCTGCCCACATGAAAAAAAAGTTTGGCATCAGTCTTGTGTTCGTCGGCAAGGCGGACACACCGTATGGTTATATCCTTGTTGACCATAAGAACAAGACTGTCTTCAAAGGCGGCGAGTTCCTCAGCATCAAGGAACTGCTGCAATTCGAGGATGCAGCCACCCGATTTGCCAAGATTGAAAAGACCATCGACGAACTGTTGGCTGATAATCCGAAGTTCACTACGCTCGACATCAACCGCATCCTCTACCGGCAGTTTGGCACACGTATCCACAAGGGAACCGTGTCATGGAGTGGGGAGACCATCCTGTTGAAAGAGTCCATTGTCCGTCAACTCCATGCCAACTACTTGGAGTCGAAAGGTATCGTCAAGGTAGCGCACTCTGCCCATCCAAAGGCAGAACAGAAACCACAACAGTATTCCTCCGCACCCCGTCCTTCTGTGAATAGTAATGCCGGTTCCAAGGATGCCAATCGTGAATACGAGGTAGGCGGTGGCATGAACGTGAATGATGTGGATGACGAGCAAAGCCAGCAGGCAAAGTGGAGGAGATAATGCTTTATCTGTGGAGATATTTGTAGATAGCAAGTATCTCGTCAGAATACCGCAACCTCTCCATAGCTGACTGTAGAAGAGAATTCACCTTGTGCTCGCTGTCAAAGAGAGCGACAAGCTCATCCATGGAATGCCGACGACGACCAATGCCGAAATACAGGCGCAGCAACTCCCGCTCTTCTTCTGGCAAAACCCTGTCAAGCATATCGCCGACCTGCTTATTCAACTCATTGCGATGGACCAGAGCATCCGCCTGAATCCAAGGCCGTTCGTCTATCTCGTCCTGCCTCTCCATAAAGAAGTCTTCCAACAGATCGTTGGTTTGTGTATACTCATTCTCCGCATCATAGAGGTAGTTGTCAATCGTCTCGTTATAGCTCATTTACTGGTCGTTTCTTCTTAGCCACTCCATGATGACGCGGGTGATGTAAATCTGTTCCTTTACAGTCAGCGGACGACCTTTCGGTATGCCATGCCATTTCTCCAGACAGCCTCGGCAACAACAGCCGATAGCATGCTGGGCGATGAACGGCGGGAAAATACCGTGGCGCATCGGCGTCTGCTTGCCGTCGTTGGGAATAAATGCCGGAGCCAGTCGCTTGGCAATCGTCTCCCTTATGCCTTGTTCAATCTTGTCCCAACCCTTCTCCTTGATATACGCCTTGTCCTTGGCGTTCAGATAGAAAAAGCTGCGGAACTTTGACTTGGCCAATCGGTCAAAGAGAGGCTGGAGATCTATCTTGTCAACCTCCTGCCTCTCTTCACTTTCCGTGTCGTCGTCGGGAAACAATGACAGTTCCCTTACATTATTTGAGTTGTGTTCCATCCTTGAAAGCATTGCCCACCCGCTTGCCGATTTCGACATAGCCTCCATCACCTGGATATTTTAAAAGCATAGCCTCTCCAGGTTTCTTCACATTTTTGATTATTCCACTCAACCTATTGTTTCCGTCCGACTTTGGAGAAAATAGCCATAAAATGTAAAAATGTCAGTTTTCCAATATCTTTTTAAGAACGTTTCTAAAGTTCTGTCGGGTAACATTCTTAAGCCTGACATTGCGTATTTCATAAGTTGTACTTAAAGTTCTCTTTATTAATAATAACGCAATAAGATCTCTGTTTATTATGCCTTTATATCATCTTCTGTATCAGCATTTGCGCATTGCTGTAGAAAGGTACGTCAGTCTTGCCCAGAATAGTGGCTGGAAGGGTGGCCATTTCCTGAAGGTTGTCCATAGGAACAAGGACGGTCTTGGCACCATTTTCTGACAAGAGGGAAACGCGATCAGAAAAGTTGACAGCTCGCTCCACGGCACCACCGATTGAAATGTTACCGATAACACCAAGGGCAGGCTTGAGGTTTCTACCAAAGACAGCTGAGACAATTCCACAGAATACGGTCGAGCCTACCCCCGTCTGTTGAGTGCTACCCAACAAGGCGGTCACCTGAACGGTAACGTCCATCCGTGCCAAAGAATGTTTCTGCGAGAGAATAGTCTTCTCATTAGCACGGATATAGTTGTAGGTGTTCCGAATGTCTTCCTTCATGACTGCCGACGAGGTACCACTGATATTGAGTTTTCCGTTACCTGCCATCGTGATAACCTCAATCTTGATGAGAGAGACCTTGTCACCGTCGCTCGTGGCCGTATAGCAGGTACCAGGAGACAGAGGTGTGTCTTCAATGAGATTAGTGCCACGTTCTTCCGGGACAGGGACAAAAGTCTCTTCCTGCGTCTCCTTGTCGATATAGGAGAAGTTGGTGTCCCAGAACTCCATGCCTCCAATACGTTTGAGCTGCTCTTTCACACGACGGCGCATTTCTATGGCCCACTTAAGGTACTGCTCGACATCCTCTTTTGTGAAGTTACCATCAGGGTGCAACAGCTTAATGAGCCCGGAGACGGTTTTTCTAACTGGTTTGGTATCACGCTGGCGTAGTTGGTTGCCAAGCGTGAACCACTTGTCGATGGCATCCACATAGCTGTATTTGCGCTGAGCATGCAGAAACTCGCTGAAATAGTCCGTTGAGAAGCCGAAGTGATTGGTGAAGTTACTTGGTGCGAACTTCATTATCTCCCAGCCGGGAAGAAAGAAGCCGATACGGTCGAGAAAGGCCGTGTCGCTGTTGATCTTGTCGGAGAAGGGACTAAACAGATGACTTGTCTGCAAAACCGTCTCTACAGGCTGGTTGATGTTTCCATTGAGGATGATGGAAGCGTTTGCACTCTTCTCTCCAGATTTGCCGGCACGCGAGAAAGACCCCGACTCCATATAGTCTTTCATCAATGGCACGACCTCCTTGTCTTTGAAGAGCTCGTCGGTTGACTCGTCAAAGCAAATAGCGTCCCACTTGCCTACAGCACCTATCTGACCACTGGAGTTGTTGACGAATAGCGATGCTGCAGTACCTTGCCCACCACTGACCAACATGGAATAAGGTGACAACTCCTTAAATACATACGATTTTCCTGAACTGCGTGGACCTAACTCGGCTAAGTTGAAATTAGCTTCCACCAAAGGGATAAAACGAGAGAGCAGTAGCATCCTCATACGTGGTGTCATACCTTCCGATTCCGGCTCATAACCGCCGCTACGCAAAAGGACGTTCACCCATTCTTCATTGGTGAATTGTCGTCTTGCCTCTCGAATGCGGCTGTCATCAAAGTTGCTTAACTGAATAGGCCGCACTTTGGTGATGACAAAAGGATAGATCTTATTGCCTATCATCTGAGTGGAGTCATAGTCCACGTCGATGATCGCCCATATTCCGCCCATCATCATCTTCTCATGCTGCGAAAGCAATTCCTCGCTGATGTTTGCGTCCTTTATCGTGAGGTTGGACAACTCTGCCCAATATTTGTCTTTTGACGGGTCAAGACGGACAGAGATCTTGTCTATCACCTTATATGTACCCTGCTCGCGTATTTTGGCTTGTACAAGGTTAGCCTCTTCCGGATTAACGTAATGGTCGTGAAGTACCTTCTTGACATTTTCCACGCCCTGACGTATCTTCTCCTCGTCATCCGTACTGCAAGCATTGGCCAGCAGATATTCCAAAACAAATACCGGCACGTTTGCACCACCTTTCACATTGCGCACAACATCCTTTCGTACAACGTACCCCTTGAACAGGTCGAGAAGTTTTTTATCTAATTCTATCATAGCAATCCTCCTAAGTCACGAGCGGATGACTTCTCTATCGAAGCACTGTCAAGTTGCTCTTTTGTTTCTGCGTCAATGACAACAACTTTGTCATTTTCATCAACGTCAAATTCTATGGGTTGAACGCTCTTTCCGGCTTGAACTTCTATAGTCGGAGACTTCTGCGTCTGCTTACTTCCAGAGAAGACAACCACTTTTATCTTACGACTTGATGCAAAGACATTTGTCGCATCACCCTCAGTTTGCAGTTTCACGTAGAATGAATCACCTGCCACATCAGCCAGTTCGCCCTTGTTGCTGATTGAGACTTTCAACTGGTTACCAGTGTCCTCCACATGGAAGTCGTATGCAGGTATCACGCATTCCTGGGGAGTAAAACCACCATGGGCATAGCCATAGCTGCCAGTCGTGCGGAACGGACGGTCTGTCTTGGCATAATACTGATGCTTATAACCAAAAAAGTCATCTTGACGACCGATAAGCTTATTGTCATTGACGGGTCCGTCGGCAAGAATGAACCTTTCTTCCACCTTCCTGACTGGCTGATTGGGAACCGGTTGCTTGTCTGCCTCATCAAGGATCCCAGTCAAGACAAATCCATGGTCACTAGTGACATAAACATGCTGGTAGCCCATCTCGATAAGCGATAGAATCTTATCGTGCAGTATTTTCTCGTACTGGTCGATATCCTTCAATGCCCCTAATTGTTTTTTTTCTCCTAACTGATCAATGTCAGAAAAGAGCAGCACAAGCTTCTGTGCCGTAACACTGTCGTTGAGCGCGTCAGCATCCAGAATCTCCACACCATCAATAAGGTCAGAAAGGTGCTTTCTGCGTTCCTCTGCATTCTGGGTCTTCGGATGACAGCTATAGAGTTCGCTCATTCCGTTTTCTGTTACGGATGGCAGGGCGGCATACAACATATTGGGCTCAACCTTGACATTCTTGTTGCGGAAGTTTCGTCTGACAGTCTCAACGATGCTCAAACGCAGTCCATCGCCAACAATAACAGCAGAACGTCCAGACTTGCTTAATGCTTTCTCAATGAATTCATACTGATTAGCGTGATACTGGTCTGCAAAGGTGAACCATTTATCAAGCAGCTCCTTCTCATACTGCTCGTAGAGATATTGGACAGGACGTAGCACGAAAGGATTATTCAACCATGCAACAAAGATATGTCGCATAGCTGCGTCAAGGTTTGCAAAATGATCACGATAGTATATGGCACAATCATCCAAAGATGAAAGTTCTTTTATACCTGCTGCACTAAAGGTGAGAACTAATTGGACATCTTTGAGCCAATTGGGCTTGTAGTCGATAGCCTTATTGCTCCTTAGACGTGAAGAGAGATAAGCTATATATTCCGTCGTTGATTTACCTTCGTTGAGCGCTTTGGCGAGGTCATGCATCATGCTCTCGTCAATCTTAGCGAAGCAATGGTCAGGGCTTACCTTGCGAAAATCCACGTCATTAGGAAGTTTATAGTCAGTCATAACATCCCTCATCACTTGCCGTGTATTGCTCATCTTTGTAAGTGAGTCATAGAGCTTCGATAATGGACCATTTAACTTATTGTCTAACAACTTGTCAAAGACGTTCTTCATTAAAGAAGAGGCAAGGACATCAGGCGACTGCCCTGTATCAGCAATACCGGTCAGTTCTCCTATCTTCTCAATTAATAGTCTATAGATATCTTCTCCACGTTCCTTGTAGGCTGTCGGGTTAAGAAGAAAACTAATCAAGTTTTCATGAACACTAAATGGCTCTTCTAATCCTTCTGCTACTTTCCTCCACCAGATTTCATCATTTCCTTTACTGAGCTTTGCAGCAGTGACTAATTTGGCACCATCAACCTTAGGATTTTCGTGGAGGTGCTCCCATATCTTATTCGTGATATACTGAGGTAGGTTGTCAAGTGATACAATACCACCGGTCTCTGCGTATTCCAAAAGATAGCATAACCGATCTTGCCCCATAGTTGCATAAAACACCACGGACTTGCCAGCATAGTTTTTCTCAGCGTCATATCTTGCATGCAGCTCTTCGAGTTCGTTACCTGCCTCAATTACGATGCAATCATGAAGCATGTTTACAAGGAACCGGCCGTTGCCTCCTTTGTCGGTGACAACCACGCGCTTGTGTTCCTTGAATGGTGCTTCTATATCTTGTCTAAACCATTTATCAATCATTTTTTGCTCGTCTAAATATTAAACGTTTCGTCTAACTCGTCTAAAGATGTATCATCATAACCATTTGGAATATAGCAATTTATCGAGCTAATTCGTCTAAAATTACATTTTTCGTCTAAAACGATCTGACAAAGACCAGTTCCTACTATGGTCAGTTTCAATGATATTGTTCTTCCTTAATTGATAAAGGAGGTTCTTGATCTTGTTCTTTTTTTGGTCAATTGTCAGGACATCCGACAACTTTCCCATTAAAAGATCATCAATATCACTGCGCTTTGCTATGCTGAACTTTTCGAGATATTGGATGATGAGTTTGCGGAAATACTCATCATCAAAGCTCTTGTTCTTTACGTAAGTCGCTTTCAAGCCAACATCTTTGGTCTGACGTACTATGTTTCTTGACAAAAAGACGTTGGGCTTTCGCCCTTCTATCAGCTTTTTCTTCCTCATATATTTTATCTCATCATCGGAAAGCCGCTTCTGCTTTTGAACTTTGTCCAGCAAGAGGATGTCTGACATGGACATGTCTGGGACCTGAACAAGAATCTTCGCAAATTGCTCGTCTATGACTTTGCCATCAATGGTCACCTTGACTTTTCCACCAGACAAGTCATACTCTGGCATAGGGAAGAACCTCTTTCTTTGCTGCTCAAACAGTTTTCTTATACCACCGCCTTCTGTCTCTACCATATGCACATTCCGCATTGCTTCTATCAGAAACGGGTTTCTATATATTGATTCAGGACTGTCCTCCAAAACAACTTTTTCTACAGAGCCAGGTAGGAAACTACCATAATTTTGGAATACAAGATGATCGTTGTCATATTCTATTACTTCTATCCTTGCGTCTTTCTTATAGTCTTGGTGACCTATTGCATTATTGAGAGGCTCACGAAGTGTAAACACATCATAGCGATACATAGGAGGCTCAGGAAACATGTTGCCAGCAATGGTGTACTCATACTTGGTGTTGCGTATTTTCTTTCCCACCTCATCTATAGCAAGAATCATGGGAATAGAAAAAATCTCATAATCAAGGTTCTCTCCTTTTTCATTCTTCAGGGTCCATCTTATCTTGCAGACTGATGGAAGTAAGTAATGTTCTGACTCCTCTTTACCCAAAAGAATAATAGCCGCAATCGTTATCTTTCCCTTTATCGTTATCTTTGCCTTGTTGAGAAACTTGATGTCATCCCAAGAATCTACTTCTTTTGCTTTTGAAGGGTACACTTCCTTATATTGCTCACGAGCTTTTAAGATGGCTTTGGGATCCAGGTCATCTAAAGTGGCATCAGGTAATACCGTTGCAGTCCATTTGCTTGCATTACCTTCGCTTACAGACTCGTTAAGTATGGCAGATTCTCTTTCTGGTGTAATGAACACTAACGAATCTTTAATCCGTTGCCAAGCATGCTTATGAGCATAAACTGGCTTACGAGGAAGATGCTTAGGTATATGTATAACCCAAACGGTCTTCTGCGTATCACTTGTAATATATTCATCTACACTAAGCCCCTCTGAAGATATATTAACACAATTTTCCTTTATCTTCAATACAGCAGAATTCTTGTCGAGGTTGAATTTTGTCAAGTCTGTACCTATAATGTTCAGTGTTTTGTCTTCGACTCCAATAACAAGGTCACCGCCTTCCATATTAGCGATACCTGACACATAGGACATTACATCCTCACCCTCATGACCATTGAATGAGTTCTTGAGATTTTTCATCTCTTTCCAATCGCATTTCTCGTCTTCGATAGGATACGACCGTAACAAGAATTCTTTAAGTTCGTTTTCTGTCATATATGTTGGTATGATAAGTTATACTAAGTCCTCGCTCACCAGTCAGCATTCAAATACTTTTTCAGTTGACCTGCGTTGAGTACGTCATAGCTGAGCATGCCCCGCTTCTGTAGCGGTGCGATGTTTTTGCCCACGCCGTCATCGAGTTTCGGATCGTAGCCGGAAGCAAGCAGGTCGTCAATCTTGGCGACAAAATCATGAAGTTCTTTCTTTTGTTCTCTAATCAGACTGACAGCCATTTTCGTGGAACCATCGTCAGAATCAGCATATTGGCTGATGGCATCGTTGAGTTGTGTCTCACGTCGAGCGGCATAAACACTCTTGATACGTGAGAGGGTATTCCGGTTCCATTTGTAGATACTGACCATCACATCGAGGGCGTGAAGCGGTCCACTCGTCAGATGCCAGATGAACGGAGTCTTGGGCAGGTACATAAAGAGATTAAGATGGTCGCTGAGCTGCTGGAAGAAATGATCACGGAGATAGGTGTCCAAATCTTTGCTGCCGAGCAATACGACAATCTGACTTATCTGACTGTTCGTATAGCCACGCCGCTGTAATTCTTGCTCTATGCGATGGCTCATCTGATCCTCACCGATACGTGTACCAAGAGGAATGATGCCATCGTCATCATCGTTCAGCACGGTGCGCATCACGTCAGTGATAAGCTCAAAGGCAAGCACCTGTGTGCGCTGCGGAGGCAACACTTTTGCATTTTTGAACTGCCACCACACTTCGATGGGGTTCATCTTATGTTTGATGCAGAACTCCTCCCAACCATTATTGTTCTGATAGAGCGTATCGAAGTCGGCTATCTTTGGCTGCTCGTCGTTCTCCTCCAAACTATGGATATGCTCAAGAAGCTCTGGAGTGGGCTGGAACTCATTCTCTTCACTTGTTAGCCATGCAAGATAAGCTTGCTTAGCTGTGTGAGAGACGGAGAGGTCGCCTACTGGAATACCTTCCTTATCGAGTACCATCTGTTTGTCTTTATCTGATAACCCGAATATTTTATATGACAATCCATCAATGATTGCTTGATTCAGCAAAATAATAGTAAGGAGAGCACTTTCTTTATTATAGTATCTCGTTGCTACAGATGTAATTTCTGCTGTTGGTTGCAAAGGAGATCTTTTAAACAAAGGCTCAATTATAGGATAGGAACACAGTTCTTTTTTTATACTTACATTTTGTTTTGAAATTGATGATACTTTCTCCATTTCTTGTAATGATACATCTTTTTCATTAACATATGGTAAACGCTGAACATCCGATGGCTGTATATTAACCGTTGGATTAAGACAATTACATGAGTATTTAATTAGAGAAGAGTTCAAAATGCCCATCATGAAATATGGTCGTTTACTAAAAACAGCAGACGAACCCATGTCGTATAGAGTATCATTTTCTAATAGACGGAAACATACGCCTTTTGATCCCAAACCATTATATGTCAACCCCTCCTTATAATAAATTCGGGGAATATTATAGGAGTTTTGTGATTTAATTAAAGAAAAATTATTTTCTGTTATTACTTTTAGCCAATTATTTCCATACCATTTATTGAAATATCCACCCTTTGTGTAGGGAGACCATATTTGTTTGTTATTAACTTCCCACCAATAGCGTAAAGTAGCTTCGTTATTTCCAGTTTTAAAACCGCTAACAATGTCAGATGTCTTGTTTAGGCTATACTTTGAAAACTTTTCTCTAAATTCTTCAGATATCCAATAGATGAATGGCCAAGATTTAATTCCTTTTAATTTCGATTGGTCAAGGTAATAAACTCGGTTATTGACTTTGTTTGCAAGAACATCTTTTAGAGCACTATATAATATGTCTTTTTTATCTTTTTCTTGTAACCCTTCATTGATACTCAAGAATAGTCCAGAATTTATTTCTGTAATTTCCTTATCAAGAACATAAAATGCAGGTGCACTGGCATAGCCTGTGTTTTTGAACATATTAATTCTATCCAGTCCATATTCCACGAAAAGGTTGATATGAGACTTTTCGAGTATCAGTTTACGTGTGCCTTCAAACGTTTTGATGTACATAAACGTCATCGGGTGAATCATCGCAATCTTGCCGTCACAGTCTGTGAGGTCAAAGCACCGCTTGATGAATGTAGCATAGAGGTTGACATTCACCTTATAGGGCTTGGTATAGTTCTCGTTGACGAATGCTTTCAGTTCCGGGCCGAAGTCAGCGCTGTCGGTATATGGTGGATTGGCCACGGCCACATCGTATTCGTTGGAGATGATGTTGAGAAATGTCAGCGCATTACGAACCTGCCGGGAAGCGTAGTCATCCTTGCTGCTCTCTGCAACAAGGCGTACCTGCTCCTTGAGAGTGGCAGCCACATCAGCACGGAAATCAGCGTCATCCTTGTCCTGTCCAAAGAAAAGATTTTGCTCATCAAAGTTAGGACGCAGCTCTTTTAATTTTTCCTCAACGCGTACAAGCGTTCCGAATTTATAGGCATTGCGAAGATTATTCCATATCGATTCTACTGCTTTTTTCTGTGTCTCGTCCCAACAGTTGTCCTTAACGAAAGCGCTCTCTACCTCACTGTATGCCGGCAGGGTGAAGTGGGAGGAAACAATGTTGATATGCTCTGGTCTGTGACCACGTTTGCCCCCGACCTCCCACGCCTTGATGAGCAAGGCAATCTGCGAGATCTGCACAGCACGTTCGTCGAGATCAACGCCATAGAGGTTGTTCTCGATGATAAGCTTAGGTATATCTCTTCTGTTGTAATCAGCCCCATAGTTCTCTATCTGATCTACGTACATGTCGTAGAGAATAATGAAAGCATAGATAAGGAAGTTACCGCTTCCGCAAGCAGGATCTATAACACGCAGTTCAGTCAAAGGCTTAGGTGTACGCATCTGCTTTTTGGGAGCATTGGCGATGAGATACTTCGTAGTGCCATCTTCGTTCAGAAAGGACTTTGATTCCGGGTACATCTCCAAATAGAGGCGGCCAAGACTGTTGTCGACAAGGAACTTTACCGTCCATCGCGGTGTATAGACCTGGCTTTGCAAAGAAACTTTGTCGTACTCTGTCTTATCACCACTTTGTTTAAGAGCGAGTTTTTCCGCTGTATTGAAATTCTCGTACTGCCATCCGAGAATGTCATCTCCTTTCCATGTGTCCGGCCCAAGGTCGGGGTCATCATCAATAGCATTGAAAGCTGCTATGATGTCGTGTAGCTCATCGGCTGTCGGCAACAAGTCATAGGGGTAATCCTCACGAAAAATTGGAATGCGCTCAGAGAGAGCCTTAAATTCGTCGCGGATAAAATACTTCAATCCCATGCGCTCAGCATTACGCTCTTCGGGATGTTCCTCCAACCATGCATTATGCATGAAACTGAGATTGCCGGTTGTAGCACGTGTACGCAAGACTTCGGGTACAAGTTCTTTGCCCTTGCACTCCATTACCTTGATGGCAGCGAGCCGATTATATAGGGTGAACACGCATTCGGACAAGGCTTCCTTACGGGCATCCTTGTAGTCTTTACCTGCATTCTGATGGATGGCAATGATACCTTCAATATGGCGACGGCGGCCTGTACTCTCGTCGCTGTCTTCTGATATTGCCTCCACGTTTTCCGGCTTGAAGCCCATTCGCGAGAAGCGATTGTCGAAAGCACGCTCTATCTTATAGCGTATCTTGATGACGTGATCTATGAGTTTCATACTTTTTCCTATTAGTTATCGAAGTCGATGATGTCATCGCCTTTCATCTGATTGACGATGGTGAGTTGCTGCATGAGCCATGTCTTATAGTCTGCGACATGCTTTCTGCCTTTTGGCATTTTCGACTTCATATTCACCACCTTGGGCTCTGGCTTTGGTTGCGGCTGTGGTTCAGTGCCACTGCCGTTTCCGCCTCCAGGATTGGGCTGCGGAGTCGGTGCAGAAGTACATATTTGCGTCTCCCAAACGTCAATCTTAGTGAACCAGTTTTCGGCAAACGTTATCTGATAAACGAAGTCGTGGAGCGCATAGCCAGTTTTACGGTCTGTGATACCCATTTTAGGGATGTCAATATTTATCTTAGTATATTTTTCGCAGTCTTCCTGAAGATATTCTGCCTGTTTCCAAAGCGGCTCGTTCCACAAGCGGTCATAGGATGAAAGCTTTTCCGTAAATGACTCCAATCGGTTGTTGACCTCAATATACTTCTCAGCCAGCTTCTCAGCCTCTTGCTTCATGACATCGTTGTAAAAATCGCTCACCTTGACAATGACCTCCTTCATTTTTTTGAAGTTGGTCACCACATTGGCGTCGTGCATCTGCTTCCACTTGTCTTTCAACGTAGTGAACTCGGACTGGCCGAAATTGGCCTTTTTAAGTTCATTGTCCACTTCCTTTAGATAGTTCTCCTGGTCGTGTATCTCGTCGAAGTTTTGGTCGATGAACCTTATGTCTCTTTCTATATATTCAACAGCTGTTACAAATTCTTCATTGTTATGCTCATCAAGGAATTGATGGGCTGCCTGGAGGTAGTTGGCCTCAGTGACAGTACCATCATAATCTTTCAAGAAATTCATGGCGCTGATAGAACTATGGAAAAGACGCTCCATCTCATTATCCCCAAAAATATTCTTCAATACCTTCTGACGCTCTGAGTGAGCAACGTTTACAATAGCCTGCACGAGTGCAAAGTCATTGATTTGGTAGTTGATGTCATAACCAGTGATGTCTTTATAGTGACAATCCTCTTTGAGAACGTCCACTATGTCTATGCGCTCCTTATAAGTGAGAGTGACGATAACAGCCTTGAAAGAAGCTTTGCCAAAGTTCTTCGAAGTCGCGAAAATTTCTTCCGCTCCATCGTCTTTCCATGAGTGGTATTCATTGCCGCCAAATTTGGCAATAATCTTATCGCCACGGAAAAGGGCGGCAACTGTGGAGATGATTGTTCCATAGTCGAAGCCTGTTGGTGGGGCTTGTAGTTTTTTTTCCAGTTCAGCACCCGTGATATACTGCTTAGAAAGGGCTTTAATCTCTGTAACAACACTCAAGTTGTCGCCAATGAACTTACCACTGTTGTCGAAGAATTGGAAGTCGGGATTTTCTCCATAAAGCCTGTACAACTGATTGGCATTGGTATGGAAAACACGGCTGGCAAGTTTGTCTATCAGCGTGCCGGAGAGGCGGCGTGTAAAGATATTGTTGTACATGCGTGCCTGGATGTCGCCGATGAGAGACTCTATCATGTCCTCTGAGACTTTGAAAGAATCGTAGCAGTAAACGATATTTCCCTCTGTGTAAGCCTTGCGAATGAGATCATCAAGCTGATGCGTCTTTTCCTCGCGTGTGTTGAGTATTACATGCACGGCTTTCTTTTCATCGGAGGTATAAGTTGAGTCTCCTGTCAGATAGTCCATCGAGATGAGGTCACGTACAAGAGAGAAGATGGAGTCGTTGTATTGTGTCGTAGGGATGAGATTTCCTTCACCCTTTTCCGATTGGGTATCTTCCTTAACCGCTTCCACATACTCACCATCGGTCGGTGCCACCTCGAAGAGCCCAGAAAGAAGGAACTTCATTGACTCCTCAGCAGAATTGGAAAAGACCTCGCCGTTGCGAATTCCTACCATGAAATTGATCTTCATTCCCCCCACCTGTGTACTTTGCATCTTGCGGATAAAGGGCATCTGTTGCAAATGCTTGTTGATGAAAGAGTTGATTTGGAAGGACGGTATATCCTCTTCCAATCGACGCTTCTTGTCGAGGATTCGCTGCTCTGACTCACTGGTGATACGATACTGACCCTCAGAGAAGATGAGCACGCGGTTGTCCACCAAGATGTCAAGCGATTTACGTATCTCAGAAAGCAACTCGTAATATTCATCCATATTGCGAACGCTTGCCTTGGTGATATTCTCTATGGTAGTCTTCACGACACTTGCCTTCGTAAGGAAATGGATGACCATCAACAGTTCGCGGCCATTGACACGAGTGATTGTGTCGTTGGCATTGATGATGCCCTCTGCCTGAGTGTACCGGTTTTCAAGAGAAGAATCTACGTTCTCTTCAGCCTGACGGCATAGCTGGACAGCGTTCACTGTGGTGAACAGCGAAGCATCCTTCATGGACTCCTTACGAAGCACGTCGAAGGAAGAGAGGAGCATACCACGTGTACCACCCTGGGTTGACACGAGATTACCACTGCCAAATAGAAAATATTGCAAGAGGCGAAACTGGTGCTCGAAGAACGGATAGTAAGATGAAAACGTCTTGACGTCCTGAGTGATAGGCAGTCCGCCACCTATATTGGTGATGTCACTGATGACGCCGTTTTTCACTTTATAGTATTCCGACAGTTCCTTGTTACCCTCGTCATTCTTTGCAAGAAGACGCTGCCGTATGATGGTGTCGATTTCTTCGGCGTTGATGTTAATGCCTTTATGGAAACGATCGGTCATCTTAGTGATGGAGTTCCGGTTAATTTTTGCGGCATTGACGACATCATCAAGTTGCTGCTGGGCAATACAGATGGTCCAGACATGTTTGTCGAAGCGCCATAGAGCCTCGGCAAGGCCTTGCAGTTCGTCAATTTTGATGCGTCCCTGATTGATGGCCTCACTCACCTCATCAAGGAAAAAGACGATGCGCACGTCTTTATGATGATCAAGGTATTTGGATAAGTCATCGGCAAGTTTTGTGGCATCATAAGTTTTGATGTGGTCATCATAATCCTTCATGGTCTGCTCAAAGTCATACTCTTCATATTGCCAGTCGAGCATCACCTTTCGGAAAGTCTTGCGTGACTGCATACGGCTGCGTTTGATGTCTGCCCATGACTTGCCCTCCATCTGCTGCACGCGACTGCAGAACTCGTCGTACTTGCCTTCGTTTTTCATATCAAACTCCCATAATCCCATGGAGTTGCTCAAACATCCCAATGTATGGAGGAAATTCTCAAGGAGCATAAAGCTGACACCATGCTCATTGCTGTGCTTGGATACATCAAAACGGACAACAAGATTGCTCATCTTGGCAATCTCATTGATGTCGTTATGCAACAGACTGGCATCTTTCAGTCCTTCGAGTTTCGGGGCAAAGCGGTCGACTACAGTAGTTCCTTTCCAAGTTGGATTCTCAAGCAGGTTGCCAAGAATCTTTGCGAAGAAGGATTTACCTGATCCGTAGAAACCACTGAGCCATATTCCAGGCTGACGTGTCTCAGAGGAATAATAATCGCAGAAGTCCATCAGGTGCTTTGCGAGGGCTTCGGTGAGAATGAAGTCGTTAAGCTCATCAATCTTGTCATCTTCATTCTCGTCGGTTGTATCTATATCCACCACACTTTTGATGTCATCTTCAAGGTCGATGGAAAGTATGTCTTTAACTTTTGTCATTTCTAAGCTGAATAAGTATGAGTCTTTTCTATTTTTGTCACTTTACTTTATGACGATGCAACGGTATTTGTTGGCTTTCTGCCTATCAAGGAACAATACATTACCTTTATCGTCGATTGTGCCGGGATAAAAGACGACCATCGGATATCGTGAAGACATAACCGCTTGGCTCTCCATGTAGTCGATATTGGTAAATCCCATGCCATAAATGCTCCCGGTATGGATAAGAACGGGATTATGGTTCGAGTCGATTACCCGCTTGATTTCAGCTAAGATTAAGTGGATGAAGTCCTCGTCGGGATAGTCTGAGCTCTTGAACATATCTGTTCCATCTTCAGAAAAGCCCTCGGCAAAGTCATCCCAGCCCATGTTGTCTATGAATTGCACAAAAAGCTGACGGAGGTCTATAAAAACAAACCTATCGTCAAGGCGCTTGTGAGCTTCCTCAATATACCTGTCCTCATCTTGTGGAGGGTAGACAAAGAGAATGCTTCTTCCACCGTTGGCCTCTGTCGTCAGCTTGGACAAGTCTCTCTTCAAGGCTAAGCCCAAGTCATCGAACATCTTGTTATGTTTTATATCGAATGTGCTACTCATAAGGCTTCAAGTCTATAGTGACATCGTCACCAATTTGTGATATGTTCCAGTATTTGATGTTTTCTATCTTTTTCAGACGATTGATTAGTGTCTCTTTATCCATAAACCCGAACTGAATATAAGGATTCTTCAAAGTCCGGTCATTCGGGTAAACTAACTGACACCATCGAATGAACCATACAAATAAATCATTGGTTATCACAGGATGCCGGATCTGCTTCTTAACAGTGCCTTCTGCAAGTCCGAGTTTCTTTAGTAACGTTAGATACTTGCCAGAGACCACTTTCAGAGTGGATTCGCTCCAATTCAAGTTCTGGGGTTCAGTCTGTTTAATATAATGTAGAAATGCAAGAATCTCCTCTCCCTGAATATTGGCACGTCCCATATATAGAGCCTTCATATAGACTTCCTCTGTAATACGCCGAAACAGTAAATCAGAGTATGTAAGTTGCCAAAAGATAATAATAAACTTTGATTGCAACGGAAGGTCTGGATCAGCCATAGCATTCATGAAGAGGCTCTTGTGTGCGTCATTATTGAACTTTATGATATATGCCTCAATAGCAAAACGAAAACGACGTGTAGATTCACTTGTCCGAAAAGTGAATTCCTTATCTTGCACCTTAGATTCCAAAGATGCAATGTAGCGTATCATATCTGCATAGTCTGGGATGCTGCCTATGATGTTTACGCCTGTGTCGTATTTTGCTTTTTTTGCGTTCATACCTTATCTTTATGGAAAGAAGGCATCAAAAGTGTCTGTCTGTTAACATGCAATAATTCTGCTATTTGATCTATCGTTTCCAAACTTGGTTGTATTGTATTCGAACACCATTTAGAGACTGTGGAACGGTCTTTCCCCAGCTGCTCTGCAAGCCATTTTCCTGTCTGATTCTGCTCAGCCAGAACGGCTTTTATACGATTAATGTCCTTCTTCATAATCCAAACAAATTGGTATATGGTGCAAATTTAAGCATTTATTTTTAATTATCCACGTTTTTGATTGATTAAAATCAAGCAAAGACTATATTTTTATTTCAACTGGCTTTCAATTTTTTGGGGTAGACTCTTAGTGGAATTCAGCTGAAATTATGCTTAATAATTCTCAATAATCTTGGATAAAATTGTTTTTGTTGTTAGTCTTCTTGATCCAGTTATGACAGCTTATATTGCCCCAGACATCCATAAGTCAGCAATTTTGAAAGCATCCAAAACCGTATATTCTTTGTTCTCTTTTGCTATCTCTTCCAAAGAAAAGCAGATCACCAAACCTGCGCCCTTTCGTATCTCTCTGAATGTCTCTATCGAATTAGCGAGAGCTTTGTTTCCTTGAAAGAAAAAGGGTAAAGACACCATACTGATGCATGGAAGGCCTAATTCTTTCACAAGAGAAAGCACTGTTTTAGTCAACAACGTACAGGCCATCCAGGAGAATCCGTACATGCAGTATCTGCTTGGGCTTTCCAAGTTCACGGAAAAGCCCGTGTTCGTACCAGAGTTGTTCGTTTTGATCCGCAAGCGCCTTGACCAGGACTTCTTCAACATGCTGACCTTGATACTGAGCGAAGCGGACGGAAGCAAACCGAAGAAAGAATCGTGAACGGTAATACTATAAGGCCACTGGGACTAAGAGGGCTAACACTCCTTGGGCCTCGGTGCCTTTGGCGTAAATGATTTTCAAACTTGATAGTTTTGTTTGTTCGCTATTTTGACATATCATAACCTGTATCTCTTGGCTGCTGATAGAGATTGGAGGTAGTAGCCTTTGAGCGGAAAAACTGGGGGAAGGGCATGAGGAATGGCCGCAATGAAGGCTTTTGCCCTGGGATGGGCTTTGTTAAATAGATACGAAGGAATAGTTAATGGGGCGTTAATTCATGCTAATCGGCTTGCATTCGGCTGGACGGAAGGTTATCTTTGTATAGTGGCTGCGCCAGGGCAAATGGAGAGCCAGTCTTCTTGGCACAAACGACAGGAAGAGGCAAGTGGCTGAAATGTAAAATATAATCAAGAGAAACGATGATGAAAAAGTTAGAATTCATATCAATCTCATCGGTTAGGAGTCGGAAAAGACCGTTCTCGTATCGGTCTCGTATCAATCACGTATTGATCAC
>OMDL01000171.1_pt1 | contig 44568 bp, 34 predicted proteins | sample 1674081 | NCBI WGS metagenome assembly OMDL01 (sample SAMEA103958139, study PRJEB25191) | human gut metagenome | biome: human-associated habitat [ENVO:00009003]; feature: intestine environment [ENVO:2100002]; material: feces | place: Germany | collected 2013/2015
CAAATGGGTTGAGGACGAGAGGGGCAAGGGAGGGCGGCAGCCCTCCCCTTTGCCGTGGGCGGGGGTTACCGTTCCCGGTTCACCTCCTTTTCCACGCCGTGCCAAACCCGATGATGCTTGCGCAAAACGCGGCGGCCAGCGCTTCTATGGGGAAGCCGTCCCCGGTTTGCGGCAGCGCCGCCGGGGCGGCAGCCTTCACGGTCCGTGTGCCAGCCGCCGCGGCTGACGCAGTCACCGCCGCCGCGGCGGTCTCCGGCGGGTCATACCGGTTCACAAACAGCACGCCGTCGGCCTTCGCGGTCTCCCCGCTGCGCACGGCCCAGAGTCCGGCGGCAAGACCGCCGTCCGGGCGGCCCGTCACCCGGACCGTGACCGTGTAGCTGTGCGCATCGTAGGTCGTGTGGGCAGCGCCGCCGCTGCGCTCGGCAACCAGATACCGGTAATCCCCCGGCTCGTCAAAGGCGAAGCCCGTAAAATACACGGTGCCGCCGTTTTTTACGGTCAGGGCACGCTGCACAGGCGCGGGGGCCGCGTCCAGCGGCGTCAGCTCCACCGTATAGACGGCGTCCGCTGCCGCGCCGTCGGTGCGGACACTGACGGGGATCGCCGTGCCCGCCCGCGCAGCCGCCACGGGCAGCGGGCAGAGCAGCGCCAGCAGCAGGGCCGCTGCGGGCAGCCAGCACCGCAGGGCCGTTTTGCCAAAGGTCATTGCATTTCATCTCCTTCTTTCAGGGGGCAGAGCCGCCCCAGCACGACGACCCGCCCGTTTGTCTCGCTCCCGGCGCAGGTCGAAAGCGCCACCAGCCGGTCCTGCGCCGTCACACCGATGTCCCGCTGCTGCACGGCCTGCGCCGCCGCATAGTCCAGCAGCGCCCCCACGTCGTCGGGGTAACGCTCCGGCGTGTAAATGGCGGTGTCGTAGGCATCGGTCACCACACAGGCGAACAGCTCGATCGTATAGGCGGCGTCGGGCAGACTTATGCTGCCCGCGGGGTGCGCAGCAAAATAGTCTGCCTCCGCAAACCGCGCCACATCGCCGAACATCGCGCTGTTGTCCATGTGGTGGCCGTAAATCACCGTGTACGGGTCGGTCAGGTCGGCGGCGCAGCGGCTGTCGAGAAAAATCGCGCCCGACAGGGAAAAATCACCGTAGACGTCGCGGTTGACGTAGTCCATGTTCGTCGCGCCCTGCACAACGGGGTAGTCGATGCCCGTGCCGTCCACCGTCAGCCAGCCGCAGACATCGGGGTTGACGGTTTGCAGCTCGGCCAGCGTCGGGTTGTCGGCAGCCGGTGCGGCGGGCTTATACTGCAAAAGCTCCGCGCCCACAAACGCCCCGCGGCGCAGCGCGGCGTCCTGCCAGAGCGCGAACCCGCCGAAGGCCAGCAGCGCCAGCATCAGCAGCCCGGCCAGCGCACTGACCAGCCGTGTGCCCAGGCGTGCCAGCCGCGCCGCGCGGTTCAGCATCAGTCCTCACGGCGGCGCTTGCGGAAGAACACCAGCCCGCTGCCCGCGGCCAGCGCCAGCATCGCGCCGTAGGGGGCGGCGTCCAGCAGCAGGCCGGTGGGGGCAATCGAGCTGCGGGTATTCGTGACGGTCAGGGCCGCGTCGGCGGCACCCACCGTCTGCGTGGGCAGGGCCTTTTTGGTGCTCAGCGTCTCGCCGTCCAGCGTCCAGGCCGTCGTATACTTCTCAGCGTCCAGGCCACTCTCGGTGATCGTGTAGGCCGCGCCGGTGGGCAGGCCGGTCACCTCGATCACATCGCCGCCCCGGATCGTCTCCGAGAAGCTGACCTTGCCGTTTGTAAAGGGCTTCACCTCGGCGTCGCTCCTCACGCCCGCCGCGCTTGTGGTTTGGACCGTGACCGACGCCATGCGGCCCGGGTCTGCGTCCGGATCGGTGATCTCCAGCGTGAAGATAAAGTGGTCGGTGTAGTCGGCCCAGTCGCCCGCCAGCGCCTTGGTCACGGTCAGGCCGTGGGTCGTGTAGGTATTGGTGATGAGGTCGCTCTTGGTATTGTCATCGAGCGAGGTCAGCGTAGCGTAGTCGATTTTGAACGTTGCACCGTCCGGCTCGGACGTATTGTCGTTGACAACGCGCACCTTTAGCAGGTAGGTCGCCGTCGTGGCGGTCAGGCCGTGGATGCCGGGGTCGCGCTCGGTCAGGTGGTAGTAGTAGACGCCGGGGGCCTCGAACTTCGAGGTGTCAAAGCCGACGCTTACATCGCTCTCCTTGTTGGCAATGCCGCTGTCATCCGCCGCAAACGTGGCGATGATGTCGCTGCCGTCCAGCTGATCCACGCTGCCGACATAGTTTTTCTCTCCGTCGTCGGGCAGGTCGCTCTCGTCGGCGGCGGTGACGTCAAAGGCAATCGTGCCCGTGATGCCGCCCGCGCCCGCGGCGTTCGTCACGTCGATGGCCTTGCGGAAGGTGATGCTGCCGGTGGTCGTGGTCAGGGTCTCTGCCGCAAACGCCGTGGCGGAGAGCGCACCCGTGAGCAAAGCAGCGGTCAGAACGGCGGAAATCTTGATGGTGTTCATAAGTATGTGCTCCTTTCGGGGTGGTGTATGGTTATGTGGGTGGTTTCCGGTAGGTCGGCCCTCATCCGGCCTCGGGCGGGGCCTCGGCCACCTTCCCCCGCAGGGGAAGGCATCCCGCCCCAAGCCTTCCCCCGAGGGGCTGCGCCCGCAGGCGCGTGTCGGAGCGCAACCGCTGTAGGCGGCTCTTGGCGCGTAGACTGAAGGTGCCGCCGCAGCGGCGGATGAGGGCAAAGTTCACCTGTATCTCCTTCTTGCCCTTATCAAATCTCATTCCTCCTCACAATCGCAATGACCCGCCCGGCGATATTTTCTGCCGTCACCGGGCCGTACCGGCGGCTGTCGGGCGCACCCTCGCGGGCGTCGCAGAGGATAAAATACTCGCCGTCGGCCAGGGTCAGGGGGTAGGTCACGTCACTGTCGTAGCGGGGGGTCGTCTCGTAAATGTCCGGCTCGGCCACAAGGCTGCCGTTGATGCGCAGCAGCGCGTTTTCTGTCACCTCCACGGTGTCGCCGCCGCGGGCTGCAACACGCCCCGTGCAGCGCCGGTCATCCTGTGTAAAGACGACCACCTCCCCCGCTGCAAAGCTGCGCGGCAGCCGGTAGTAGAGCAGCAGGTCGCCGGGCTTGAGGTGCGGGTACATCGTGTCGTCCGGCTGGACCGCCAGTCCGAACACGACGCCGAAGAGCACCAGCAGCAGCACGGCCAGCGCCCCGGCGCGCAGAAAAAACTCCTTCACGTCCGCCAGCGCACGGCGGCGCTGTGTCTCGTTCACGGTGCAGCCTCCCTTCGGCGGCGGCAGACCACGGCCAGCGCCGCGCCCGCCGCCAGCAGCCAGACTGCCGGGGCCGCGTCCTGCGCAAGACCCGTGGGCGGCACGCCGTCCTTATTGTTGACGCAGGTCACCGCCGCGTCGCCGGTCAGGGTCGCGGTATAGCTGCTGCCCAGCGTGACGCTGCTGCCGTCGTCCATTGTCGTTTTGTAGTCGGTCAGTGTCTCCTCGGTGACGGTCACAGTCTGGCCGGGCTTCAGATGCCCGATGACAATGCTGCCCTTGTGCGGGATCGTGAAGCCGTCCGCGGTCAGCGCCGCGCCGCCGTAGGGCTGCACATAGGGGGTATCCGCGGTGACCGCCGCGCCGTCAATGGCCGCCGTAAACGCAAAGCCGCGGCGCGTGTCGCCCATGCCGCCCGTGACCTGCTTGGTCACGGTGACGTGCAGGAACGGCGCGTAGGTGTTGGTGATGACAGCCTCCCCCACGCCGCCGGACGGCACCTGCACCGTCCCGGACGCCGCAGCGGCGGTGGTCGTGCAGTACCAGCCGGCTAAGTCAGGGTGGTCGGTCTCGGTCACGGTGTAGCTGCCCACGGGCACATCCTCCACCGTTACGCTGTGCAGCCCCCTGAGCGGCACGGTCAGTGCGCCGGGCGCGTCCAGCGTGACGGTGCGGGCCGTGCCGTCGTCATAGACCAGCGTATAGCTGCCGATGGGCAGGCTGCCGACGGTGAAGGTGTTCGTCACAGCCTCGGCCTCATCGCGCAGGGCCGTGTCGTCCACGGCCTTCGTCAGCCGCAGGCTGCCGGTCTGCCGGGCGTAGGTGTTCTCAAAATCGGCGTAGGTCGTGCCGTTTTGCAGCAGCGTTATGTTGGTCAGCGTCGGCGGGTCGCCCGCGGGCTGCAGCGCGTCGCCGTTGACGGCGGCGCGGCTCGCCAAATAGAGCACCGCCGCCGGGGCGGCGTGGGCGGTCTCGGCCACGGTGTAGGTGTAGGGCGTGCCGCTCTCCGACGCCACAGGCAGATCCTGTATGGTATAGCTGCACTGGGCCGGGTCGGTGCCGACGGTCATATCCGCGCCGCTTATGACGGCCACAGCCGTGCCGTCGGAGCGGGTCACGGTGAAGGTCAGCCCCGCGCGCACGGCGGTCAGCTCGTCGGCGGTCAGGCTGCCCGCCAGCGTCTTGCGCAGCGTCAGGTTGGCGTGCCCGGCCACGGGCGGCGCAGGCTCGGTGCTGAACCAGACCTTATCCAGCAGGTTGCCCTCGCGCCGGTCTCCCTTGCCGCTGGACAGCGCCAGGAAGAAGAACCGGCTGACATACTGCCCCGCCCGGACCGTGTAGTCGCCGCTGTGGACGCCCCACTGGTCGCTGCCGTCGGTGATCTCACCGCCGACCATGAAGCTGTGGATTGGGACCTCCTCGCCGTTGTATTGCACGGTCCGGTCCAGCGCCGCGCGCACCAGAAGTCCCCTGTTGTCGTCCTCGCTGGAAGCGCCCGCCAGAATTTTGGTGATCTGCGCTGCCACATCCACCGGCGCGATGAGCAGCGCCATCGAGTCCTGCATACCCCTGCCGCGGGCGCGGTGGGCCAGTGACCAGTGCAGCGTGGTGCCGGGCGCGGTCAGCACATCCTGATACAGCGCACCGTAGGCCTCGCAGTTCAGCTCGGCAAACTGCTGCCCGTCGTAAGCGCCGTCGATGCTGTAGCTGGCCTCGGGGTAGTTCCGCGTGCCGTTATAGCTGCGGTTGGAGCCGTCCGCCAGCTCAATGTACAGGCCGGCGCTTCCGGTTTGCCAGTGCCTGGCCACGCCGGTGGTCTGCCAGACGATGCCCCCTTCCCCCGACGGGTACTGAGTAAAGAAGCTGCCGGTCCCACCGTCCGGGGAATAATACAGCCGGGATGCGGGCGTATTGTTGTTTTTGTTGTGATACGCCTTCAGCCCGGCAATATCCGGCGTTTCAAAGCTGCCGTTCTGCAGCTGGATGCAGTAGGGCACCTGCATGGCCGCGGCGGTGAGTTTTGCGCCGTCGGTGCCGGTGACCTCGACCTTATAGTACAGCCGTTCCGCATCCCTGACACCGGCAATGCAGGCATCCAGCGCAGCGTTCAGCCGGTGCTCGCTGCCCGGCGTGATGTTCCACGCATCGCCGGAGCAGAGCTGCTGCGGGACCTCCTCCCAGTTGGTGCCGTCCTTGCTGCGGTACCAGGTGTACACAGCGCCGTCGAGTCTGTCCGTGCTGCCGTTGACCTTCGCTGTAAAGCAGCCGTCGGTCCGAATGCTGTCCACCAGCTCTGCGCTTGTGACAACGGCAGTCTGCGCCGCGGTGTCGGGCGCGGCGAGCAGCGTCTCCATCACGAGGGTGCGTGCGGTCTCGGGCGTTGCCGCGGGGTCAGCCGCCGGGGTCGGCTCCGCCTCCATTTCGGGTTCCGGGGCAGGCGGGTCCGGGTCGGCGGGCGCAATCGCCGCCGCAGACTCCGCCGTAGCGGGCAGCTCATCCGCCGCAAACACAGCGTTGGCCATGCCTGCCGCCATACAGCAGGCCAGCAGCACAGCCAACAGACGTTTTTTCATGTACGGTTCCTCCTTTGCTGGTTTCCCGTGCGGGGCTTGTCTCCCCGCCGGGTCAATTGGGAGTATACCGTCCGCCGCCCGCGGAACACGTCGAGGGCTGCTTTCTGCCAGAAGGTTACAAAAAAGACGCACCACGGAAGTTTTTCCGTAGTGCGTCTTTTCTGTATTCACTTCTGCCCTGTAGGGGCCGGGCATGCCCGGCCCTGCACCTTTCCGCAAGCGCCCGCCTATGGGACACCTGCGGGCCGGGCATGCCCGGCCCCTACTGTCTCTGCAATGGGGAAATGCGCTGTAAGGGCACACTGGCGGGCCGGGCATGCCCGGCCCCTACCGCTCGGCTGGGGGATACAGCACCGCTCCCCCGCTTTACACCACCGTCACCAGCGTCTCACAGTCGCCGGTCACGGCGAACTTGCCGCTGCCCGCGGGGATAAAATAGCTTTCGCCCTTTTTGACCTTCACGGTCTCGCCGCCGCAGGTCAGCGTGCCCGCGCCGTCGGTGATGAGCAGCGAGACAAAGCTCTTTTCGTCAGCCGCACCGTCAAACGCACCTTTTTTCGCGTCCACCGTGAAATACTCGCACTGCGCGAGATGGCTGCCGAAGTCGTGCTTTTGCGGCGGCGTGCGGCGGGTCACGTCCAGCGCCTTTTCAATGTGCAGGGCGCGGGGCTTGCCGTCCGCACCGACGCGCCCGTAGTCGTAGACGCGGTAGGTCACGTTGGAGTTCTGCTGCACCTCGGCCACGACGATGCCCTGGCAGATTGTGTGCAGCGTGCCGGACGGGATAAAAAAGCAGTCGCCCTTGTGTACGGGCACGGCGTTCAGGACCTCGGTCAGGGTGTTATTTTTGATGCGCTCCGCAAACTCCTCTTTGGAGATCTCGTGCGTAAAGCCGTAGTAGAGATACGCGCCCGGCACGCAGTCCAGCACATACCACATCTCGGTTTTGCCGTACTGGTGTTCGTTTTTCAGCGCGTAGTCGTTGGACGGGTGTACCTGAATGGACAGGTTCTTGCTGGCGTCGATGAACTTTGTCAGGATCGGGAACTGCTCAAATTTTGCGCAGTCCGTGCCCAGGGCTTCGGGGTGCGCGGCCACGTAGTCCGCCAGCGTCGTGCCGTCGGGCAGATAGCTCGGGCCGTCCGGGTGGCAGGACAGCACCCACGCTTCGGCCAGCGGTTCAAGGTCGCTCTTGATACCGAAATCGGTGCGCAGGCGGCTGCCGCCCCACAGATAATCCTTGCAGCTCGGGGTCAATTTCAGAATTGCCATGCCGTTCACGCTTTCATCATGTCCGCGGCGGCTTTGGCCAGCGCGGCGTTCACGGCATCGGCGGCTGCCTCGGTTTCACCGACGGCGGAAAGATAAACTTTAATTTTCGGCTCGGTGCCGGAGGGGCGGACCATCAGCTTATGCCCGCCGTCCAGATGGTATTCCAGCACGTTGGCGCGGGGCAGCCCGGTGCCGTCGGTGTCGTAGTCCACGACGGACTCCACCTTGTACCCGGCAATGTCCTCCGGGGCGTTGGCGCGCAGCTTCTTCATCAGCTCCTGCATCGTGTGCATGCCGCTCTCGCCCTCAAAGGCAAAGCTGCACAGCGCATTGCGGTAGTAACCGAACTCCCTGTACAACGCCTCGATGGCGTCCAGCAGCGTCTTGCCCTGCTGGGCGTACCAGGCCGCGGCCTCGCAGACCAGCAGCGTCGCGTTGACAGCGTCCTTGTCGCGGACGTGGCCGCCGGACAGATAGCCGTAGCTCTCCTCAAAGCCGAAGATATAGCGTTCGGGACGCCCCTCGGCCTCCAGCTTGCCGATCTGCTCGCCGATGAACTTAAAGCCGGTCAGGGTGCGGCGCAGCTCGACGCCGTATTTTTTTGCCACCGGCGCTGCCATATCGGTGGAGACAATCGTCGTTACCGCCACGGGGTCGGCGGGCATCGTGCCCTGTGCCAGACGGGTGCGGCAGATATAGTCCAGCAGGATGATGCCCATCTCGTTGCCGGTAATCAGGCGGTAGCCGCCCTTGCCGTCGGGCACGGCGGTGCCGCAGCGGTCACAGTCGGGGTCGGTGCCCAGCAGCAGATCGGGGCGGACCTTGTCGCACAGCTCCAAGCCTTTTTGCATAGCTTCGCGGATCTCAGGGTTCGGGTAGGGGCAGGTCGGGAAGTCGCCGTCGGGCTTTTCCTGCTCGGGCACAACGGTCACATGGGTCACGCCGAGCTTTTTCAGCAGCTTTTTCACACATTCCAGACCCGTGCCGTTCAGCGGAGTGTAGACGAGCTTGAGCGCGTCGATGCCCGCGCCGTCGCCGACGCGCTGGTCATAGACAGCCTGCACAAAATCATCGAGGCATTTTTCGTCAATTGTCACAATGCGGCCCGCGGCGGCGGCAGCGTCAAAATCTGCCAGCCGGACATCGTCAAAGCAATCAATTTTTTCGATAGCTGCCAGAATTTTTTCGGCAGCCTCCAGCGTGATCTGGCAGCCGTCCGCGCCGTAGACCTTGTAGCCGTTGTACTTAGCGGGGTTGTGGCTGGCCGTCACGCAGACGCCCGCGCCGCAGCCGAGGTACCGCACCGCCCACGAAAGCGCCGGGGTCGGCTCAAGCCGGGGGTACATGCAGGCGGTAATGCCGTTCGCGGCCAGCACGCGGGCGGTCTCGCGGGCGAACAGCGCACCGTTATGGCGGCTGTCGTGGGCGATGGCTACCTTTTTGGGCAGGCCGGACGCATTGAGGTAGTCCGCCAGCCCCTGCGTTGCCTTGCGCACGGTGTAGAGATTCATCCGGTTCGTGCCCGCGCCGATCACGCCGCGCAGGCCGCCGGTGCCGAATTCCAGATCGCGGTAAAAGCGGTCCGTGACGGCGTCGCTGTCGCCCGCGATGGAGACGAGCTCGGCTTTGACGGCGTCGTCCAGATCCGGCTGGGCAAGCCAGCGGTTATAGAGGTCGTTTGTATTGTTCATGGAGTTTCTCCTTTATCTTCCCTTGGGTCCTGCGGGCAGCCGCAAGCCGCCCCGCCTCTCTATTATCTTGCATTTTTACCGCTTTTGCAAGTACCAAATCTTTGTCGGCACCACCGGATTTTCCGGTCCAGACTGTCAAAAAATTGCATTCCTGCCTTATTGCGTATGTAGGGGCGACCATTGGTCGCCCGCCAACTTACCGCAGCAACGCATTTTTCCGGGTGGTTTGCTTACAAGGCAAACGGGCACGGGCGAGCAATGCTCGCCCCTACAAGAGTTTTTCGACAGTCTGCGCCGGATTTTCCGGTCAGCCCTGCCAGACACCTTTTATTGCCTCCGCTTCACTTTCCGCCAGCGCCGGGGCGTCGGAATTGGCAAACAGGCTGCCGTAGCGGTAGAGCCCCGCGCCCTGCACCCCTAAGCGGGCAAGCAAAGCAAGCTGGTCGGCCAGCGCATGGCCGGAAAACCACTCGGAGCCGGCATCGGACCCATCCCCTGCGCCGACGCGGTAGGCTCCCAGCCCGGCGTACAGTTTCACGCCCGCCGCGCGGGGCAGTGCGGCCCACGCGGCGGCCAGCTGCGCAAAGCTGTGCGACGCATCGCCGTTTTTTATATATTCCTGCCCCCAATAAAGCTGGGGCATCAGGTAATCCACAGTCCCCTGCCGCAGCCAGCGGGCCGCGTCACTGTATTGCAGGGTGTAGTTCTGCTCCGGGTCGCCCGCCGGGGCTGCGCCGAACCGCACGCCGTACCGCCGGGCCGCGGCGTGGCAAAGCTCCATCAGGGCGTTCACGTTCTCCCGCCGCCAGTCGTCCTGCGTCCGTGTGCTGCCGCTGGCCGCGTAGTCCGCCGCGTCAAAGGCCGGGTCGGTGGTGGGGTAAAAATAGTCGTCAAAGTGGATGCCGTCCACAGCGTACCTTGCGCACAGCTCCCCCACCCCGTCGGCAATGTACTGCCGCACGTCCGCGCTGGCGGGGTCGAGATACGCGCCGGTGTCGGTGTACCTGACCCAGTCCGGGTGCAGCCGCGCCGGGCTTGCGCCGCACAGCGCCGGGGTCTGCCCGGCCTGGATGCGGTAAGGGTTGACCCAGGCTTCCAGCTGTAAGTCCCGCGCGTGGGCGGCGTCCACCAGCAGTGCCAGCGGGTCAAACCCGGGGTCCTGCCCCTGCGTGCCGGTGCAGAGGTGGCTGAACGGGAAGTAGTCGCTGGGGTAGAGCGCATCGCCGAAGGGCCGCACCTGCGCCAGCACGACTGTTGCGCCAATCGACTGTATATTGTCCAGCATTGTGCCGATTGCCTGCGTGAACGCCTCCGCCGACGAGAAATCGACCTGCTCCCATTCCAGATAGCTGACCCACACAGCGCGGTAGGGCGCGGCGGCCCGGGCAACGGCGGTTGGGGTGGGGGTCGGCGCCGCAGCGGGGGCCGGGACAGCCTTTTGCGGCAGTGCAAGCAGCGGCGCAAGCAGAAAGACGGTTATTATAAGTAAGTAGAATCCGATCCGACGCATGGCATGTACCTCCTGCGGTATGTATATGCGGGGCGGGCAGCAGGTAGGACAGGGCCGCCGGGAGGCTGCCCCCCTACGGCAATCCGTTGCCGGGCGGTCATGGGGTCCCCCTTTGCCACATTGACAAAAAACACCCCGCAATGCTATAATGTTTTTATATGTAACACAATTTTTATCTACCCATTCCTTCACACAAAGGCGGAAGCACTATGACCAGAGAACAGGTCGAAACGGAAATGGCCCAATACCGCACCATCTTTACTGTGGTGCGGCTGCTGGATGCTGCGCAGGTCGGCGGCGAGGAGTCCGTCAACAGCTTTTGCAGCTGCTACAGCTATTGGGGCAAAAACACCCCCTGCCGGAACTGCATCTCCCGGCAGGTGCTGGAGGATCACCGCCAGCGCACCAAGCTGGAATACATGGGCAGCGAGGTCTTTCAGGTCACCGCCGTCTACCGCGAGGTCGACGGCGTTCCCTGTGTCATGGAGCTGGTCCAGAAGCTGGACGGCGAGACCCTCATTGACCCCGAAAACGGGGACCGCCTGATAGACAGCATCACGAGCTACCACACCAAGCTCTACCACGATGCACTGACCGACAGCTACAACCGCCTCTACTTTGAGGACGCGCTCAAGGACAAGACCGACCCCGCCGGTGTGGCCGTGCTGGATCTGGACGACTTTAAATTGATCAACGACACCTACGGCCATCAGGCCGGCGACACGGCGCTGCGCACCTGCGTTGACGTGGTGCGCGCCTGCATCCGCAAATCGGACGTGCTCATCCGCTACGGCGGCGACGAATTCCTGCTGGTGCTGCCGGGCATTGAGCGCGCGGCGTTCCTGGCCAAGCTGGACCGCATCCGGGCGCAGCTGCACGCTGCCAGCGTGCCGGGGTATTCCCGTCTGCAGCTGTCCGCCAGCATCGGCGGCGTGATAACGCAGCCCGGCGAGACCGTGGAGCAGGCAGTCTCCCGCGCCGACAAGCTGATGTACCAGGCCAAGAACCGCAAAAACATGGTCGTGACCGAGGACAACGCCCGGGACGGCGCTTTGAGCGCTGCCGGGCGCGAAAGCCATTCCCGCCAGAGCATTTTAATTGTGGACGACTCCGAGATGAACCGCGCCATTCTGGCGGAGATCCTGGGCAGCGACTACAACATTCTGGAGGCGACGAACGGCAGGGAATGCCTGGCCATGCTGGAGCAGTACGGCACCGGCATTGCGCTGATCCTGCTGGACATCGTCATGCCGGTCATGGACGGCTTTGCGGTGCTGAGCGAGATGAACCGCAGCCACTGGATCGAGGACATCCCCGTCATCATGATCTCGAGTGAGGACGCCGACACCGTTGTGCGCCACGCCTATGAGCTGGGCGTCTCGGACTATGTCAGCCGCCCGTTCGATGCGGGCATCGTCTACCGCCGCGTTTTCAACACGATCAAGCTCTACGCCAAGCAGCGGCGGCTCGCCTCGCTGGTGACGAGCCAGATCAAGGAAAAAGAGAAAAACACCAAGATGATGATCTCGATCCTGAGCGAGGTCGTCGAGTTCCGCAACGGCGAGAGCGGCCAGCACGTGCTGCACATCGGCACGCTGACCCAGCGCCTTCTGGAGCGGCTGACGCAGAAAACCGACAAGTATGACCTGCCGCCCGAAACGCAGGAGCTGATCGTCATGGCATCGGCGCTGCACGACATCGGAAAGGTTGCGATAGACGATAAGATCCTGAACAAGCCCGGGCGGCTTACCCCGGAGGAGTTCGATCTTATGAAAACCCACACCGTTGTGGGCGCGAACATGCTGGACCATCTGGGCCGCTATAAAAACGAAGCGCTTGTCAAGACCGCCCACGACATCTGCCGCTGGCACCACGAGCGCTGGGACGGCCGCGGCTACCCCGACGGCCTGGCCGGGGACGACATCCCGATTTCGGCACAGATCGTCTCGATGGCGGACGTCTACGACGCGCTGGTCAGCAAGCGCGTCTACAAGGCCGCCTACTCACCGGACACCGCGGTGCAGATGATCCTGCACGGCGACTGCGGGCAGTTCAACCCCCTGCTGCTGGAATGTCTGGTAGATATTCAGGACGTCTTAAAGGCCGAGATCGTCGGACGGGGGAACGAATCGGTGCTCGCGGCGGCGGAAACCTCTGCGGAGGGGTCAAGACCCCTCCCTACGATGCCACGATAACGAGCGGTTTGTAGGGAGGGGTCTTGACCGCTCCGTGCCCGTGCGCGGCGGCGGAAACCTCCCCGGGAGGGATGAAGCCCTCCCCTACCGCGCCCTTATAAATTGTGTAATTGTTATGATATTGCGGATTCTGTTGAAAATATCCTCTGTCTATGGTAAAATAAGGAGATAACTATTAGAGAGGACTTTTCCTTCTTCATGACAAGTAAACGCGAAAAGCTGCAATACGCTTATGTATTTTTCGCCGACCTGCTCACGATGGCCGTCAGCGTGCTGCTGGCGTGGCTCATCACCGACGGGCTGTTCGGCGTGCTGATCCCCTACACCAGCACCGATTGGCTCCAGACCCTGTGCCTGCTGTTTGTGGCGTTCGTCGTCACCTTCTTCTTCTTTGACCAGGACAAAAACATCGTAACACGGTCTGAAAACGAGGAAATCAGTCTTTCCCTCCGGTTCAACATCGCGTTCGGCCTTGTTTATGCAGGCTGCATGCTGCTGGCCAAGGCCACGATGCTGGACTCCCGTTATTTTGCAGTCACAGTGCCCGCGGTCAACGCGGTGCTGCTGCCGTTCTCCCATGCGATTTTAAAGCGGCTGCTCATCCGGTTCCAGCGCAGCTGGGGCATGGAGACGCTCGTCGGCGTCGTCACAACGTCGGACCGGGCCGAGCGGCTGATCCCCGAGATCCGAAAGGACTGGTCCCGCCGGGTCGTGGGCGTCTCGCTGCTGGAGGCCACGCCCGCCGCGATCTCCACCAAAGTCTGCGGCGTCGAGGTCAAGGCGACGTTCGACGACTTCATGGACTGGATCCGGCGCGAGGCGCTCGACGAGGTCTATGTCGATGTGCCGATGGACAGCGGCGAGAGCTTCATCCCCTATCTGGACGAGATGGAGAGCATGGGCCTGACCGTGCACTTCCGTCTACCACTGCTGGACCGCATTGAGGAAGCCTGCTGCGACGAGACGAGCGCCGCGCGGCTGAGCCGGTCCCTGGGGCGCTGCGCCGGGGGCAACATCGTCACGATGGGCACCGTTGAATTGCAGCTGCGCGACCAGATCGCCAAGCGCTGCATGGACGTGGTGGGCGCTGTCATCGGCTGTATCATCAGCATCCCGATCATCGCGGTGGTCGCCATCCCGCTCAAGCTCGAAAGCCCCGGACCGCTGTTTTTTAAACAAAAGCGTGTGGGCCGCAACGGGCGGTATTTTTACATCCACAAGCTGCGCAGCATGTACGTGGACGCCGAGGCCCGCAAGAAGGAGCTGATGGCCCAGAATGAAATGAACGGCCTGATGTTCAAAATGGAGGATGACCCCCGCGTGACCAAGGTGGGTAAATTCATCCGCCGCACCAGCATTGACGAGCTGCCGCAGTTTTTTGACGTGCTGCGGGGCGATATGAGCCTTGTGGGCACCCGCCCGCCGACGGTGGACGAGTACAAGCAGTACGAGAGCCACCACAAGCGCCGCCTGTCGATGAAGCCGGGCATCACCGGCCTGTGGCAGGTCAGCGGGCGCAGCGACATCGAGGATTTTGAGGAGGTCGTCAAGCTCGACGTAGCCTACATCGACAACTGGTCCCTCTGGGGCGACGTAAAGATTTTGTTCAAAACGATTTACGTTGTGTTCGCGGGGAAAGGGGCGAAATGATAGCAAGCAGCCGTTCCGGAAAGGGACGGCTGCTTTTTGCCGCCGCGCGGCCCCTACAGGGAAGCTGACGTTGCCGCAAAGCACCCGGAGCGGTCAAGACCGCTCCCTACAAACTGGCGCTCACGGGTGCCTTGTAGGGAGGGGTCTTGACCCCTCCGGGCAGCCTTCCTCCACGCCAAAACGGGGCCCGCTTTTCGGCAGGTCCCGTTTTGGTTGGTATAGGAAAATAATAAGAAAATGGCTTGTTTATCCCCGCATTACACGATCTTGCGGGATTTGTAGACGCCGGTCTTGAGGAACTCGACCCATTCCGCAATGTTCACGGCGTGGTCGCCCAGGCGCTCAAGGTACTTATCGATCATAAATAAGTCCAGCGCCGTCTCGGCATCGCCGGGGTGGGCGGCGATGTAGGCCGCAATTTCCTTGGAAATGCGGCTGAACATCGCGTCGCAGTCGTCGTCGCGGGCAATGACCTGCGCGGCGGTGGACAGATCCACCTGCACGTAGGCGGCAATGGCGTCCTTGACCATGTGCAGGGCAATGTCGCCCATCGCGTACAGGTCGTCCAGCACGCCGACGGTGCGCGCGCCGTCCGGGTGGAGATGGAGCGTTATCTCGGCAATGTCGCTGGCCTGGTCGGCAATGCGCTCAATGTCGGTGACCATCTTCAGCGCCGTGGAGACCTTGCGCAGGTCGCCCGCCACGGGCTGCTGGCGCAGAAACAGCGTTAAGCAGCGGTGTTCGATCTCATGCTCGGCGGAGTCGATTTCGCTGTCCCGGGCAATAACGCTGCGGGCCAGCTCGGTGTCGCCGGTGCGCAGGGCGGTCATGGCGCTCTCGATTGCGCCGCCGGCGGCGTGGCCCATGCGGGCCAGCATCGTGTCAAGCTGCAGCAGCTCGGCGTCGTACATTTTTCGTACACTCGTACCCATTTGTCGTACCTCCTTAGCCGAAGCGGCCCGAGATGTAATCCTCGGTGCGCTTGTCCACGGGCGTGGCGAACACACGCTCCGTCGGGCCCATCTCCACCAGCTCGCCCAGCAGAAAAAATGCCGTCTTATCGCTGATACGCGCGGCCTGCTGCATGTTGTGGGTGACCATGACGATGGTGTAATTCTCTTTCAGCTCCGTGGCCAGCTCCTCGACCTTGGACGTCGAGATGGGGTCCAGAGCGCTCGTCGGCTCATCCATCAGCAGGACCTCGGGCTCAACGGCCAGGGCACGCGCAATGCAGAGGCGCTGCTGCTGGCCGCCCGACATGCCCAGGGCGCTCTTGTTCAGACGGTCCTTGACCTCGTCCCAGATGGCCGCGCCGCGCAGGGATCTTTCCACGATCTCATCCAGCTGCGCTTTATTACGGATGCCGTGGGTGCGCGGGCCGTAGGCGATGTTGTCATAGATGGACATCGGGAAGGGGTTCGGCTTCTGGAACACCATGCCGACGCGCTTGCGCAGGACGTTGACGTCCATCTTGTCCTTGTAGATGTCCACGCCGTCGAGCTTGATGTCGCCGGAGATGCGGCAGCCCTCGACGAGGTCGTTCATGCGGTTCAGGCTTTTCAAAAACGTGGATTTGCCGCAGCCGGACGGACCGATGAACGCGGTGATCTCCTTTTCCGGGATGTCGATATTGATATTTTTCAGCGCATGGAAGCTGCCATAGTACAGGTCCATATTGCGCACTTCAAATTTGTTCATGAAATGACCTCACATTTTATCTCTGCTCTGTGCAATGCAGCGGTAGGGGCTGCTGCGCGGAGAGTGCCCGGAGCGGTCAAGACCGCTCCCTACATGGCACCCGTGAACGGCGAATCGTAGGGAGGTGCGGGGTTGTAAGCGTGGGACCACGGTTGAGCGTAGCGAAACCGGGGAGCGAACAATGTTTGCCCCTGCGGGGCAAACAACCGCATGAGCGGGCCAGCTTTGCTGGCTGGCGGCGCTCGTTGTGCGCCGCCAAACGGTCTTGACCCCTCCGCGGGGTTTGCGCTGCCGCATACTCCCACGGGCGGATATGGAATCCGTCCCTACGGTATAGGGGTCGATGCTCGTCATCGACCCGGAAAGCTGTTCCCTATATCGGCAGGGGCCGGGCATTACCCTTTACCGTTTTGCCAGTTTCCCGGCTACCAGCCCGGACAGGCCGTTGATGACCAGCACCAGCACCAGCAGGACCACTGCCGTGCCGTAGGTCTGGCCGATGTACAGGCCCTCGTTGGAGAGCAGGTACATGTGTACGGCCAGGGTGCGGGTGGAGCTGAACACGCTGGACGGGATCTTTGCCACAGAGCTTGCGGTATAGATCAGCGCGGCGGTCTCGCCGACGATGCGGCCCGTGGCCAGAATGACGCCGGACAAAATGCCGGGCATGGCGGACGGCAGCACGATCGTGAACACCGTGCGCAGCTTGCCCGCGCCCAGACCAAAGCTGCCCTCGCGGTAGGAGTCGGGCACTGCGATCAGCGCCTCCTCCGTCGTGCGCATGATGACGGGCAGAACCATGATGGCCAGCGTGAACGCACCGGCGATCATCGAATAGCCCCAGTGCAGCTTGGTGACGAAGAACAGCATACCGAACAGGCCGTAGACGATGGACGGGATGCCCTGCAGCGTCTCGGTGGTGACGCGCACGACCTTGACCAGCTTGCTGCCGCGGTGGGCGTACTCGACCAGCCAGATGGCCGCAAAGATGCCCAGCGGCGTCGAGATTGCCAGCGAGAAGGCCGTCATCAGCACCGTGTTGATGAGCGCGGGCGTCAGCGAGACGTTCTCGGAGTTATACTCCCAGGCGAACAGCTCGGGCTTCAAATTGGGGATGCCCATGACCAGAATATAGCCGATGAGGAACACCAGCACCGCGGCGGTCAGCAGGGCGGCCATGCGCACAAGCCAGCGCAGCGCGGCGGCCTGCACACGGGCGGCGCGGCGGTTGCTGCCGCCGGTGGGCAGGAACGCATGCGGTTTTGCGTAGGTCATATCGGCGGCTGTTTGCGCTGCGGCAATCTCAGGCATAGTCCTTACCCCCTTTCACAAGGCTGAAGCAGAGGTTGATAAGCAGGATGAATACGAACAGCACAACGCCGGTGGCGATCAGCGCCTCGCGGTGGAGGTCGGCGGCGTAGCCCATCTCGATGACGATGTTCGAGGTCATCGTGCGCAGGCCCTGGAACAGACCCTTGGGCATCCAGGTCTGGTTGCCCGCGACCATGACGACGGCCATCGTCTCACCGATGGCGCGGCCAATGCCGAGGATGACTGCCGACAGCACGCCGGATTTTGCGGCGGGCAGCACGGCATAGAACACGCTGCGCTCATGCGTCGCGCCAAGGGCAAGGCTGCCCTCGTAGTAGCTGTCGGGCACGGCGTCGAGGCTCGTCTTGCTGACCGTGATGATGGTGGGCAGGATCATGATGCCCAGCAGCACGGCGGCGGTAAACAGGCTCATGCCCTTGCCGCTCTTGACGTGGAGCACGGTTTTGAAGAACGGCGATTTGACCATGGCCTGCACGGCGGGCACAAGCACGATCATGCCGAAGAAACCGTAGACGACGGACGGGATGCCGGCCAGCAGCTGCACCGCCGGGAGCATGACCTTATTGATGCGGGGCGACGCGAACTTGGACATGTAGATGGCCGTCAGCAGGCCGATGGGCACGCCGACGAGGATAGCCCCCGCCGTGACGTAGATGCTGCCCAGGATCATCGGCAGGATGCCGAAGATGTCGTTGCCGGGCTTCCATGTCGTGCCCAGCAGGAACTTGAGCGGGCCGATCTTGAACAGGGTGGGCACGCCGTTGGCAAACAGGAAGATGCAGATCAGTGCCACCGCCAGGATGGACACACAGGCGCAGAGAGTGAACACGCCCTGCATAACGCCTTCTTTTAGCTTGGAGGTCATTTTCCTATACTCCTTTGGTTCTATGCCATGTAGGGGCCGGACATGTCCTGCCCGCAGCCTTCCCATAACCGCGCGGTCACGGGTACGCTGCGGGCGGGGCATGCCCCGCCCCTACGGTGCTGCTATACTTTACTGCACATCCGCCCAGGTGGTCAGCTCGCCGGTGTAGATGCCCTTGATCTGGTCAACGGTCAGGTCGTCGGTGGTGTTGCCGGGGTTGACGACGACGGCGATGCCATCCAGCGCCAGGACGGTGGCCTTGGCGCCGCCCTCGACCTCGGAGTCCTTCAGCTCACGGCTGGCCATGCCGATGGTGTAGGTGCCCTCCAGCGCGCCGGAGACGCCGGTGGTGGAATCGGTGGTCTGGAGCTCCAGCTCGGCGTTGGGGTTGACGGTCTTGTAGGCCTCGATCAGCTTCTCCATCAGCGGAGAGACGGAGGAGGAACCGCCGACGACGATCTTGCCCTCGGGCTGGGCGGAGGTGAAGGTCTCGCCGTCCTCCCCGATGTAGCCGTTGTCGGTAGCGATGGCCTGGCCGTCGGCGCTCAAGCAGTAAGCGATGAAATCGACGGCCACGGGATCCGTAGCTTCGCCGTTGGTGACGATGTTGAACGGGCGGGACAGAACGTAGCTGCCGTCCTTGACGGTCTCGGCGGAGGCCTCGACGCCGCCGACGGTGACGGCCTTGACGTCATTGCTCAGAGAGCCGAGGCTGATGTAGCCGATGGCGGTCTCATCGTTGGCGACGGCGGTCATGACGCCGTTGGTGCTGGACTGGATGGCGGCGGCCTCGGTGGTGTTATCGACCTTCTTGCCGTCGGCGTTCTTCTCCTCGACACCGGTCAGCTCGATGAAGGCGCCGCGGGTGCCGGAGCCGTCCTCACGGGAGATGACCGTGATGTCCTGGTCGGCGTCGAAGTCACCGGCAGGGGCAGCCTCAGAAGGAGCGGCCTCGGAGGAGGCAGCTTCGGTGGAAGCGGCGGTGCTCTCTGCAGGGGCAGAGGACGCAGCGGCGGAATCGGCAGAGCCGCAGGCAGCCAGGCTCAGAGCCAGCGCAGCAGCGGTAACGGCAGCAATTGCAGAAGTACGTTTCATGTGTGTATTCTCCCTTTTTCCCAAATTTATGTGGTATAGTTTGGATGTTTTGCCAGTGCTTCACCGGAAGCAAGCTAATTGTACCGCGGTTTTGCGCCGGTTTCGACCATAGTACGGTACAATCGCGGTAAAGGTTTTGCAAAGAGGGGGCAGGTTTTGTGTAGAGCGTGTAAAGTTTGTAAAGTTTTGGGAAAGGGAGGGGGTGACCGTTTACGGGCGGTAACGTAAAGCCCGTCAAAGCCCCTCAGGCCTCGCGGGCTCGGCCAGCTCCCCACGCAGTGGGGAGCCTTTTGCGCGGGCAGAGCCCGCGAGGAAGGCCTCCCTTGTCAAAGGGAGGTGCCGAGCGCAAGCGAGGCGGAGGGATTCCTGGCCGTCTGCGGGGGTAACGGGCGGCCACGCAAGGCCCGTCGGAATCCCCCAGGCCGCTAACGCGGCCAGCCCCCTTTGACAAGGGGGCCTCCACTCCCCCCTGCGGGGGTTCAGGGGAACACCCGAATTTAAAGTGGAGGAAGGCTCGGCGGCGTTAAGAACGGACAGTAATACTGCGTCCGTTTAGCCGCCGAGACTTCCGACTTCCGCTTTGGGGGTCTTGGGGGCGTGCAGCCCCCAAGTCGCGGGTCCCGCTTGGCGGCGCACAACGAGCGCCGCCAGTTTGCTGCGCAAACACGCTCTTGCGGTTGATTGCCCCGCGGGGGCAATCATTGTGCGCTCCCCAGTTTCGCTGCGCTCAACTGTGGCCCCACGCGCACAACCCCGCACCGCGTCGAAACAGCGGCAGTTTTCTTTGGTTCTTTCTTTTGCTGCCAAAAGAAAGCGACCTCCCGGGAGGCTGCCGTTCCCGGTTCAGCCGGCCCGTTTTACACAAATTTTACACAACATTTACCTTCCCGTGGTGGTGTACCTGCGGCGCATACATTATAATAGAAAGCGGTATAGTGTAAAACTCAATAAGAGAATGGATGTGTAACACCGGATGACCATTTTTAATGTGTTCACCCTGATGGGCGGCATTGCCATGTTTTTGTATGGCATGGACCTGATGGGGAAAGCTCTGGAACAGACCGCCGGCAGTAAGCTGCAGGGCATTCTGTCCACCATGACCAGCAGCCCCATCCGTGGTTTGCTGCTCGGCATGGCCGTCACTGCCGTCATTCAGTCCAGCGGTGCCACCACAGTTATGGCCGTCGGCTTCGTCAACTCCGGCTTGATGGAGCTGCATCAGGCCATCAGCGTCATTATGGGCGCAAACGTCGGTACGACTGTCACCGGCTGGCTGCTCTCGCTGTCCGGCCTGGAGGGCGACAGCTTCCTCACCCAGATGATGAACCCTACCGCGTGGAGCCCGATCCTCGGCTTCATCGGCATCTGGATGTATATGATCGGCAAGGACCGCAAGCGCGGCGTCGGTAAAATCCTGCTGGGCTTCTCTATTTTGATGGCCGGCATGAACACGATGTCCCATGCCATGTCCCCGCTGGCCGACGAGCCGTGGTTCATGGATCTGTTCCTCAGCTTCAAAAACCCGATCCTCGGCGTCATTGCGGGCGCGGTGCTGACGGCTGTTTTGCAGTCCTCGTCGGCGTCCGTCGGTATCCTGCAGGCCCTGACCAGTACCGGCGCGGTCACCTACTCCGCTGCCGTGCCCATCATCATGGGCCAGAACATCGGCACCACCGTCACGGCACTGATCTCCTCGGCGGGTGCAAACAAGAACGCAAAGCGCACCGCCTTCGTCCATCTCTATTTTAACGTTATCGGCACGATCCTCTTCCTGTGCGGGTTCTACGGGCTGAACGCGCTGATTAGTTTTGCCTTCTTCAACGAGACGGCCAACACCTTCGGCATTGCCATCGTACACACAATTTTCAACGTAGTAACGACAGCTATTTTGCTGCCGTTCAACCGCCTGCTGGAAAAACTGGCCATTTTGACCGTGCCCGACTCCCCGTCCGACAAGAAGCAGGAGAACACCCTGCTGGACGAGCGTCTGCTGACTACGCCGTCCGTGGCCGTGGGCCGCGCCATGCTGACCGGCGGCGATATGGCTGAGATCTGCCGCACCTCGCTCTTGCAGGCCATGTCCACCACCCGCGCCTGGAATGACGCCATCGCGGACGAAGTCCTGCGCAAGGAGGACGCCGTTGACCACTATGAGGACGTGCTGGGCACCTACCTTGTCAAATTGAGCGCCAAGCATCTGTCCGTGGAGGATAACCGCTCCGTCAACACGCTGCTGCACACCATCGGCGACTTTGAGCGCGTCTCCGACCACGCCGTGAACATTATCAAAACGGCGCGGGAGATCCGCGACAAGGACATCAAATTCAGCGAAGAAGCGCTGAATGACCTGTCCGTGCTGGAGGCCGCCGTGCAGGACATCGTCAACCGCACGGTGGATGCGTTCCAGAAGTGCGACACCTACGCCGCCGGCAAAATCGAGCCGCTGGAGCAGGTCGTGGACGGCCTGGTGCGCGAGGTCAAGACCCGCCATATCGCGCGTCTGCAGGCCGGTGTCTGCACAATCGAGTACGGCTTTGTGCTGGACGATCTTTTGACGAATTACGAGCGCATCGCCGACCATTGCTCGAACATTGCGGTGGCCATGATCGAGGTCGCGGCGGACAAGTTCGACACCCACGAGTACCTGAACAACGTCAAGCACGGCGGCAGCGTGAAGTTTGAGCGCCGCTACGAGAAATACCGTGGCCGCTACACCTTCCCGCCGGAGGCGTATTCCGAACCCGCTGAAAATCCGGCTGAAAACTAAAAATTACGTGCCTTCCCCTATGGGGGAAGGTGCCCAAAAGGCCGGATGATGGGCGACCTTCCGGCTGCAATCCGTAAACGGGCGACCACGATAACGTCGCCCTCATCAGTCCGCTTCGCGGACAGCTTCCCCCGATGGGGAAGCCTTTTTGTAGGGGCCGGGCATGCCCGGCCCCTACGTTTATAGTAAGGGGTATTTTCTATGATCTACATCGTCGAGGACGACTCCAGCATCCGTGAGCTGGAGCAATACGCTTTGCAATCCAACGGGTACGAGACCACGGGCTGCGAGGACGCGGCCAGCTTCTGGGCGGCGCTGCGCAGCGGGCGGCCCGACCTCGTCATTCTGGACGTCATGCTGCCCGACGAGGACGGCTACCAGATTTTGGCCAAGCTGCGCGCCGACCCAACCTGCGCCGCAACGCCGGTCATCATGGTCACGGCCAAAACCAGCGAGATCGACGTCGTCAAGGGGCTGGACCACGGTGCGGACGACTACTTGTGCAAGCCGTTCGGCATCATGGAGTTCATCTCCCGCGTGCGGGCCGTGCTGCGCCGCGCCGCCGCAGCCGTCCCCGCGCCCGCCGCGTCCACGCTGCGCTTCGGGGACATCGTGCTGGACGACGTGTCCCGCACCGTCCGGGTGGGCGGCGTGCCCGTGGAGCTGACCTTCAAGGAATACGCGCTGCTGCATCTGTTTTTGGAGCATCCGGAGGAGGTTCTGGCCCGCGAGCGCATCATGAAGGACGTCTGGGACACCGACGATTTACTGGAATCCCGCACCATCGACATGCACGTCCGCACGCTGCGCCAGAAGCTCGGCGCGGCGGGCGAGGCCATCCGCACCGTGCGCAAGGTGGGCTACAAGCTAAGCACGGAGGGCAGCGATGACTGACGACGAACGCCGCACGCGCCACCCCCTCAGCATGACCCGCCGCTACCGGCGCGGCCTGATCCTGACCGGGCTGCTCTGCGCGCTGGCCGTGCTGACGGCGGCGACGGTGCTTTTTCAGCGCAGCTACGCGGAACGCATTGACAATTACCTGATGCAGATCTGCCATGGCTACGCCGCAGCCTACGCGGCACAGGACACCCACAGCGCTACCACGCTGCTGAAGCTGCTGCCTGAGAACTGCCCCCTGCGCATCACCCTCATCGACACAGACGGCACAGTGCTGTACGACACCAAGCGCGGTTCCTACATCGTGGACGTAAACGGCGACATCTACGCGGCCCAGACCGACCTGCCCAACCACGCCGACCGCCCGGAATTTCAACAGGCAATGGCGAGCGGTTCCGCGTGCATCACCCGCGAGAGCGAGACGCTGCAGCTGGAGACGCACTACTACGCCGTGCGCATCGACCTGCCGGAGGGCGCACAGGTGCTGCGCGTGGGCGAGGACGTCGCAAACATCTGGGGCCTGAGCACCGACACCCTGCCGCTGCTGTGCGGCGCAGTCGTGCTAATTTTGCTCGCTGCCACGCTGTTCAGCTGGTGGCTGACCCGCCGCATGGTGCAGCCTATCAACCATCTGGCCGAGCATCTGGACACGATTGAGGCCGATGTGCCCTATGAAGAATTGATCCCGCTGGCGCGGACGATCCAGACGGACCGCAAGCTGCGCGAGGACAACGAGACGATGCGCCGCGAGTTCACGGCCAACGTCAGCCACGAGCTGAAAACCCCGCTGACGAGCATTTCCGGCTATGCCGAGCTGATCGAGACCGGCATGGCAAAGCCCGCCGACGTGCCGACCTTCGCCGCGCGCATCCACAAGGAGGCACAGCGGATGATCGCGCTGGTCAGCGACATTCTGCAATTGAGTGAGCTGGACAGCACCCAGGCCAGCCGCAGCCGCGAGCCTGTGACCGAGATGGCCCCTGTGGATCTGGCCGCGCTGGTCAAGGAGACGGCCCAGAACATGACGGTCAACGCCCGCCGGGCCTACGTGACGCTGCAATACGACGCCAGACCCGCCACCGTGCGCGGCAGCCGCGACCAATTGAGCGAACTGACGCAGAATTTGTGCGACAATGCCATCCGCTACAACCGCCCGGGCGGCCATGTGGAGCTGCGCTGCGGTGTAGGCGGCGACGGCTGCCCGTATTTTGAGGTCGAGGACAACGGCATCGGCATCCCGCAGGACAGCCAGACCCGCGTGTTTGAGCGGTTCTACCGCGTGGACAAGAGCCGCTCCAAGGCCACGGGCGGCACGGGCTTAGGGCTTGCCATCGTCAAGCACATTGCCCTGCTGCACGACGCAAAAATTGACCTGCAGAGCCAGGTCGGCACCGGGACGACCATACGGGTGACGTTCCCGAAAAATTCGTAACCTCGTAACGCGGTAGGGGCCGGGCATGCCCGGCCCCTACAAATGCACGCACCAAACAAAAAAAGCTGCCGCTCTCCCACGAGCAGCAGCTTTTTATTTACAATGTTACGCCAGCACGAATGTCTGCAGGGCCCAGACACCCAGGACGACGATGCCCAGGGCGATGCGGTACCAGCCGAAGGCCGTGAAGGTGTGCTTCTTGACGTAGTCCATCAGGAAGCGGATGGCCAGAATGGAGACGACAAACGCCACGATGCAGCCGACCAGCAGCGCGCCGATCTCGCCAACCGTAAAGACACCGCCGCCCGCCAGGAACTTGACGAGCTTGAGGCCCGACGCGCCCGCCATGACCGGGATGGCCAGGAAGAAGGTGAACTGGGACGCGCAGGCGCGGCTCATGCCGCAGAGCAGGCCGCCGATGATGGTGGAGCCGCTGCGGGACGTGCCGGGGATGAGCGCCAGCACCTGCCACGCACCGACGATAAGCGCCTGCCTGTAGGTGATGCGGCTCAGCTTGGTGGTGGTGGGCACACGGGGGCGGCGCTCGATGAGGATGAACGCGATGCCGTAGACGATCAGCATGACCGCGACGACGACGCTGTTATAAAAATGTGCGTCGATCCAGTCGTCCAGCGCCAGGCCCAGCACGGCGGCAGGCAGGCAGGCGACGATGATCTTGAACCACAGCCGCATGACCGGCCAGCGGACGTGCTTCGCCAGGCCGGAGTCGCGGCCATTGTCAACGCAGAAGGGCCACAGCTTTTTGAAATACATGACCACAACGGCCAGGATCGCGCCCAGCTGAATGACGACGCGGAACATCTCCATAAATTCGGCGCTGAAGCTGAATTTAAGTACCTGCTCGGCCAGGATCATGTGGCCGGTGCTGGAGATGGGCAGCCACTCGGTAATGCCCTCGATCACACCGTAGATGACCGAACGCAGCAAATCAAAAAACAAATCCATTCGAGAAACCTCCTTACGTGCTACCTTATATAATACCATAAATCGTGCAAATGGGAACAGCTTTTTGAGAATTTACATCTTTTTTACGGTAAATGGGCGCGGCGGCTTGCCGTTTTCGTCAAATGCAACTATAATAAGAGTGATTTCTTGTGCAAAGAGGTTTTGAGGAATGTATAAAACCGTACTGTTTGATTTGGATGGGACCCTGCTGAACACGATTGACGACCTGGCCGACTCCGCGAACCGCGTCTGCGCCGCCCACGGCTGGCCGCAGTATGAAACTGCGCAGTACCGCTATTTTGTGGGCAACGGCATCCCGAAGCTGGTGGAGCGGTTCAGCCCCGCAAGCTGCCGCAGCCCGGAGCAGCTGGCCGCGACGCTGGCCGAGTTTGATAAGGTCTACGGCGCGCACATGCACGACAAGACCGCGCCGTACCCCGGTATGCCGGCGCTGCTGGCCCGGCTGAAGGCCGCCGGGGTGCGGATGGCGGTGTTCTCCAACAAGGCGGACGAGTTTGCCCGCGCCGTGGTCGCGCGGTACTTTGACGCCGACCTGTTTGAGGTCGTCCGCGGTGCGCTGCCCGACGTACCCACGAAGCCCGCCCCCGAGGGGACGCGCGCCCTGATGGCGCGCCTTGGCGTCGAGGCCGACGGCAGTGTGCTGTACGTCGGTGACAGCAATGTGGACGTGGAGACCGCCCACAACGCGGGCCTGCCCTGCTGCGGGGTGCTGTGGGGGTTCCGGACCCGCGAGGAGCTGACCGAAGCCGGGGCAGAATATTTGGCCGAGGATACCCAGGGGTTGGAAAAGGTTGTTTTGGGGTGACGTGCGTGGCCGGGGCACCCGAAACGCCTGGAATGCCGGGAGATTACCCGGAGACGGGATTTGACCGGACCGTTCCGGGGCAGAAGTTTACGGACCATGCGTAGGGCGGCCTGCCCACAGGCCGCCGTGCCCGTTTGCGGCGACGGAAGGTACCCGGGAGGGACGTTGACAGGATTTAACGTAAAGTAGCGGAGGGGTCAAGACCCCTCCCTACGATGCAAACCGTTAAAGGGGATACAACGGCAAGGCTGCGGGCCGGGCATGCCCGGCCCCTACGGACTGCCGTTTCCGGGTCAAATTACAACATTTTTCACAAAAAGGAGCTGTTATTATGATTGCACAGCACTATAAAGATATGCTGGGCTCCAAGTCGGTTATCCGTCAGATTTCTGAATGGAGCACCGCCCGCGGCGCGGAGATCGGCTATGAGAACGTGTTCGATTACTCGCTGGGCAACCCGTCTGTCCCCTGCCCGCCGCAGTTCACCGCGGCTTGCGCGGACCTGCTGGCCCACACCGACCCCGTCAGGCTGCATGGCTATACGCCGACGCTGACGCTGCCGTCCGCCCGCAAGGCCGTGGCCGAAAGCCTGAACCGCCGGTTCGGCATGGACTACACCGCCGACCATATCTTTATGACGACGGGCGCGGCGGGTGCGCTGGCCCATGCTGTGCGCTGCGTCGGCGTGCCCGGGCAGAACATCGTAACGTTTGCGCCGTTCTTCCCCGAGTACAAGCCGTACATCGAGGGCGCGGGGCTTACCCTGCGCGTGACGCCGCCGCGGTGCGCGGACTTTCAGATCGACTTTGAGGCGTTCGCGCAGCTCGTGGACGAGAACACCGCCGCCGTGCTCATCAACAGCCCCAACAACCCCAGCGGCACCGCCTACAGCAAGGAGACCCTGCAGCAGCTGGCCGCCTTTTTGACCGCGACAAGCGCCAAATACGGCCACCACATCTTCCTGATTTCCGACGAGCCGTACCGCGAGATTTCGTTCGGCGGCAGGGTCACGCCCTACCCCGCAAAATTCTACGATGATACGCTCACCTGCTACTCCTTCTCCAAGAGTCTGAGCGTGCCGGGCGAGCGTATCGGCTATGTGGCCGCCAACCCGCGGTGCGAGGACGCCGCGTACATCGTGCCGATGTGCGGTCAGATCTCCCGCGGGACCGGCCACAACTGCCCGTCGTCCCTCATCCAGATGGCCGTCGAGCGCTGCCTTGACGTGACCAGCGACCTGTCCGTCTACGAGACGAACATGAACCTGATCTACGACGAGCTGATCGCGCTGGGCTTCACCGTCGTCAAGCCGGACGGCACGTTCTACATCTTCCCGAAGGCGCTGGAGGACGACGCAAGGGCGTTCTGCCAAAAGGCGCTGAAATATGACCTGGCGCTGGTCCCCGGTGACAGCTTCGGCTGCCCCGGCTACTTCCGCATGGCGTACTGCATCGAGACCGAAAAAGTCCGCCGCAGCTTTGCCGCGCTGGAGAAATTCGTGGCCGAGGAGTACGGCGTCACCAAACACTAAGGAGATTTTATGTCGATTCTACGCCGCATTTTTCCGATTTTGCTGACAGCTGCGCTGCTTTGTGCCTGCGTGCAGATGCCCAACGCCCCACAGGACGTGCTGCCCGCCCCAACGCCGCAGCCCACGGCGGCCCCCGCCGCCACGCCGGAGACAAGCCCCACGCCGACGCCCGAGCCGACAGTGGCCCCCGCGATGGCGACGGCCACGAGCAACGCCACCAAGGACGCGCCGCAGATCAAGGACCCGACGACCTGGGACGACAACGCCGCAAAGACGCTGGCCGGGCTGGAAACGCAGTTTGCCGCCTACGGCCTGACGCTGGACGCGAAGGAGGGCTGCCCCTACCTGCTGGCGGTCAACAACGCAGGCGGCGTGGTCACGGTCTACGCCGTGGATTCTGCCACAAAAAAGTACGCTGTGCCGTTCATAGCGATGGTGTGCAGCGGCGGCATGGACACCCCCACCGGGTATTTTTCGACCCCGGTGGACTACAGCTGGCGGCTGCTGATGGGCCCGAGCTACGGCCAGTACGCGACCCGCATCTATGACAGCTACCTGTTCCACAGCGTGCCCTACTACAGCCAGCACAAGGACGATGTGGAGTACGACGAGTTCAACCTGCTGGGCACCCGCGCCAGTCTGGGCTGCATCCGGCTGGCCGTGGTGGACGTGAAGTGGATCTACGACAACTGCCCGCTGGGCACGCCGGTCATCATCTACAACGACGCTGACGACCCCGGCCCAATGGGAAAGCCCGGCACGATCTACACCGACCCCGCCGACACCGAGAAACGCGGCTGGGACCCCACCGACCCCGACCCGGCCAACCCGTGGGACGATGCCTTTGAGAGCGGCACCGCCATCCGCAGCCAGGCCGCCTGGGACCAGTGGGAGACCGAGCGCAAAAATTGGATGAGCAGCCTGACGCCCACCGATTTGCAGGGGTGGAGCACCGATTCCAAGATCGCGGGGACGCGCGGTTGATTTTTGCGCCGTAGGGGCCGGGCATGCCCGGCCCAGAGGTTTTCCGTTAGCAGACGCCACATCAGTGCCCTGTCTACCCGACGGAGGGGTCAAGACCCCTCCCTACAAAGCACCCGTGAACGTCAGCCCGTAGGGAGCGGTCTTGACCGCTCCGCGGCACGTTTCGGAAAATGCCTGTCAATCAAAAAGCACCTGCCTTTTTATCGAAGGCAGGTGCTTTTCTATTGCAATATCAGCTGAACATCACCACGTCCTGCGCGGGCTTTTCGCCCGGCTCGACGGAGATGGCGGTCAGGACAGGGCCGGTGGAATCGGGGGTCTGGCCCTTGTAGATGGGGTGGTACTTGACGTTGACCTTGGCCGTAATGTTGATCCAGCTGCGCTGCTCCAGCGATTTGTAATCGTCGTACTTGCAGGGCATACCCACAAACTGGATGTCCTGCACGCAGCAGGTCATGGCAAAGCGTCCGGGCACAAACGCGCCCTTGCCGGCCTGGGGGGTCTGGCAGACCTGAGCCAGATATTTGACCGTCTTGCCGTCATATTTCTTCGGGTCGTCCATGCAGTCCATGTACCATATACCGAAGAACTCCTCGGGGATCTCAATGACCGGCGCGTCCACGTCGAAGGGCAGCGGGTCGGGGATGTCGTCATAGGCGACGCTGCCGTCCTTGAACTCGTAGGCGATGTCGCAGCGGCGGCTGGCCTGGCGCACCAGCTTGTGGATGAGCTGGCGGCTCTCGTCGTCGTTGACAGCCTCGGCGCGGTTGACGACCAGCAGCTCACTGCCGCGCAGCTTGTCCAGCAGCAGGCTGCGCATGGCGCTGTCGCCCGCGTAGGTCTTGATGGTCGTACCGTCGGCGGTGGCCAGGCACTGGTAGACGAGCCAGTTGTCGGGCAGGGCGTCGTACAGCTCCTGAATGAGCCACATACCGTTGTACTCGATGATGACGCGGCCACAGCCGGACTTCTTTTCGAGCGCGGTCAGGTTCTCGGCGGTCAGCTCGCTCTTATCCTCGATCTGGGCAACGTGCACACCGCCGAAGGCGAACTTGGACGGGTCGTACTCGATCTCGCCCTCCTCGCAGACCAGCAGCAGGGTCTTGTCGCCGGAGTCGAAGTTGGGGTCCTCCATCGTTTCCTGAATGAATTTCGTCTTGCCGCTCTCCAGCTGGCCGACGAAGAGATATACGGGGATTTGTTTAGGCATAGGGGACGTCCTTTCGGTTAGTAGCAGTCAAAGGCTTCTCCCCCGGGGGAGAAGCTGTCCGCGAAGCGGACTGAAGAGGGGAGAGCGAATCGCGGCCTGTCATTCGCGGGCTGCTGCGGCAGGCTCACCCCTCATCCGCCCTCGGTCGGGGCCTCGGGCACCTTCCCCCAAGGGGGAAGGCATTCTTACCGGGCAGCGGTTTACATCAAACGTGGAACAATTCCGCGATCTCATGCTCCTTCAGCTGGGAGCCGATGACGCAGAGCTTGCCGGTGACGTCGGGGCCGCAGGGGCGGATCTCGTGCTCGCCGGGGACCATGTCGAACTCGTACCAGGTGTCGCCGCCGTCCACAATGCCCTTGGCGCGCAGGATCATGCCGTAAGCGCCCTCGTCCAGCGCGTGCAGGGCCTTGTCCAGATCCTCACGGCTGTATTTGTGGGCCGTCTCCTTGCCCCAGCTCGTGAACACCTCGTCGGCGTCGTGGTCGTGGTGGTGATGATGCCCGCAGGAGCAGACGCCGTGCTCGTCATAGTGGTGCTCATGGTGATGCTCGTGCTCGTCCTCATCGTCGTCCTCGTCGTGATGATGGTGGCAGCAGCAGTCGTGGTCGTCCTCATCGTGGTCGTGATGGTGATGATGGTGGTGCTCGTGCTCATCCTCGTCGGCATGGGCCACGTTGGCGGCGCGGGCCTCGGTCAGCAGCTCGGCGACGAGGTCGCGCTTGCCGTCCATGACGGAGACGATCTGTGCGCCGGTCAGGACGGTCCAGTCGGTGGTGACGATGGTGGCGGTGGGGTTCTTCTCTGCCAGCAGGGCAACGGCGGCAGCGACCTTCTCCTCACTGGCGTTGCCGGTGCGGCTCAGGATGATGCAGGACGCATGGCTGACCTGGTCGTCATAGAACTCACCGAAGTTCTTCATATACATCTTGACCTTGTTCACGTCGGCGACGGTGACAAAGCTGTTCAGGATGACGGGCAGATCCTCGGCGACGCCCTCGACGGCGCGGGTCACGTCGGACAGCTTGCCGACGCCCGACGGCTCAATGAGGATGCGGTCCGGGTGGTAGGTCTCGACGACCTTCTTCAGTGCCTCGCGGAAGTCGCCGACCAGGCTGCAGCAGATGCAGCCGGAGTTCAGCTCATTGACCTGAATGCCGGCCTCACGCATGAAGCCGCCGTCGATGCCGATCTCGCCGAATTCGTTCTCGATCAGGACGATCTGCTCACCGGCGAAGGCCTCCTTGATGAGCTTTTTGATAAGGGTGGTCTTGCCGGCGCCGAGGAAGCCGGAGAAAATGTCGATTTTGGTTTTCTTTTCAGCCATAGTTGGGTACCTCTATTCAAGATGTGTTCAGATGTTCAGTTGGTTGGCAATCTATTACACTAACTGCTAATACTATTATAACAAACACGTCAAGGGGTTTTGCGCCATTTTGCGCAGGAAATTTTGAATTTTTTGCAAAATTTATGGATTTGCAGGGGGCTGGCGCTAATGGGACGCTGCCTCGGAGGGGTCAAGACCCCTCCCTACGGGCTATCGTTCACGGGTGCTTTGTAGGGAGCGGTCTTGACCGCTCCGCCGGGTAGGCAGACGTTAGCGGGTTGGCCCGTAGGGGCGGCATACATGCCGCCATGCCCGGCTCCTGCAAAGCGCCGCATTTTTGTTTGTGCCCCCGGGCGCAAACTCCACCTGTTTATTATCTATTATCTATTTATTATTTGCAGCATTCGTGGTATGATATACCTAACCCCAATATCTATCACAAAAAGGAGCGATCCATTTTGACTACCAATGAAAAAATCGCCGCGCTGCGTGCCGCTGCCAAAGCGGCGGGCGCGGACGGCGTGCTCATCATGACCAGCGACCCCCATTGCAGCGAGTACCTGCCCGGCTATTATAACGCTCTGCCGTGGTTCTCCGGCTTCATCGGCGAGAACTCGACCCTCGTTGTGACCCAAACCGGCAGTGCCCTGTGGTGCGATGGCCGCTTCTACGTGCAGGCCGACAAGCAGCTGGCCGGCAGCGAGATTGAGTGCATGCACGCGGGCTCCGCGGGCGTGCCCACCGTGGCCGAGTACCTCAAGAGCCACTTTGCGGACGGCCAGACCCTGCTGCTGGACGGCAGCTGCGTGCCCGCCACGATTGCCAAGGAGTACATCGACGCATTGGCCAAGAAGGGTGCCTCCCTCAAGAGTCAGGACGTGGCCAGCCCGATCTGGGACGCCACCGGCGAGCGCCCGGCCCTGCCCAACACCCCCTGCGAGCTGCTGACCCCGGCCCAGACCGGCGCGACTGCCGCGGACCGCATCGCCATGGTGCGTGCCGAGCTGCAGAAGGCCGGTGCCACCGCACTGGCCGTGACCGGTCTGGACTGCGTGGGCTGGCTGCTGAACCTGCGCGCCCGCGACCTGCCCTGCACCCCGCTGGCCGTCGCCTACGCGCTGGTCACGATGGACGCCTGCACGCTGTTTATCACGCCGGGCCGCCTGTCCGACGCTGACACCGCCACGCTGGCCGAGAGCGGCGTGACGCTGCGCGGCTACGAGGAAATTATCGACGCCGTCCACGCCCTGCCCACCGACGAGGTGTTCCTGGTGGACGAGAAGGCCACCAACTACGCCCTGTACGAGGCCCTGACCGCCCACAAGACCGTGGCCGGTGCCGACCCGATTTTTGCCCTGAAGGGCATCAAGAACGAGACCGAGCTGAAGAACATCCGCGAGTGCCATATCCGCGACGGCGTCGCCGTGGTGCGGTTCCAGATGGATCTGGAAAAGGCGCTGGCCGAGGGTAAGCAGCTGACCGAGATCGACATCGACACGATGCTGCAGAAGCGCCGCGCCGAGATGCCCGGCTACTTTGAGGACAGCTTCTCCACGATTGCGGCCTACGGCACCAACGCCGCCATGATGCACTACCACGCCGAGGGCGACGTGAACAGCGTCATCGAGCCGCGCGGCTTCCTGCTGGTGGACAACGGCGGCCAGTACGACTGCGGCACCACCGACATCACCCGCACCTACCCCGTCGGCCCGCTGACCGACAACGAGCGCCGCTATTACACCTGGGTGCTGCAGAGCCACATTGACATGGCCCGCGCGGTGTTCCTGGACTACTGCACCGGCTTTGCGCTGGATACCTTTGCCCGCGGCCCGGTCTGGGCGCACAAGGTCAACTACCGCTGCGGCACCGGCCACGGCGTCGGCTTTATCTCCGGCGTGCACGAGGGCCCGCAGAGCCTGCGCCCGAACAACCCCGTGATTTTTAAGCCCGGCATGACCATCACCGACGAGCCGGGCATCTACGAGACCGACGAGGTCGGCATCCGCATTGAGAACGAGCTGGAGTGCATCGACCTGGGCGAGAACCAGTACGGACACTGGCTGGGCTTTGCGCCTTTGACGCTGGTGCCCATCTCCACCGAGCCGGTCCTTGTGGACGAGCTGAGCCGCGACCAGATCAACTGGCTGAACGACTACCACGCCCACGTCTACGAGATGCTCAGCCCCCGCCTGAACGAGGACGAGAAGGTCTGGCTGAAGGAGAAGTGCGCGGCGATTGGCAGATAAACAGCTGACAGGTGTTTATCTTTTATATTCCTGTAGGGGCCGGACATGTCCGGCCCGCAACATAAACCGGAAAGCAGGTGCTTGCCGGTAAGCTGCGGGCCGGGCATGCCCGGCCCCTACAGAGCGGCATACTCAATGGCTATTTATTTCTCGCACGCGCCGTCGTTGCCCTCACCACACCCGTCGCAGTCACTCTCAAACCGGACGGCGTTCTTCGCCAGCTCGGGGTCAAGGCGCTGGGCGACCTGCATCATCAGGGCGCACTCCATCCGCTTGCGGAACACCTTGCAGCCGTACTCATACGTGCCGTGGATGTCGCCGGTGGCGTGCAGGGCGTTGGCCGCGCAGCCGCCCGCGCAGTACAGGCGTGCCCAGCAGTCCTTGCAGTCGGGGCGGGCATAGACGTTGCACAGCTTGAACTCGTCGCGCAGGGCAGTGTTGGTCACGCCGTCCCAGACGTTGCCCAGCTTGTACGCCGGGTCGCCGACAAACTGGTGGCAGGGGTACAGGTCGCCCCAGGGGGTCACGGCCATGTACTCGGTGCCGGAGCCGCAGCCCGAAATACGCTTGTAGATGCAGGGGCCGTGCTTGAGGTCCAAAATATAATGATAGAACGTGATCGGCTTGCCGGCCTTCTGGCGGCGCAGCATGTCGTTGGCCAGCAGCTCATACTGGTCGAACAGCTTGGGCAGGTCCTCCTCGGTCAGGGCCTCGGGGGAGTCCGGCGGGGCGACAACCGGCTCCATGGACAGCTCGGTAAAGCCGAGGTCGTCGGCCATGTGGAACAGGTCTTTCGTAAAATCAACGTTGTGATGCGTAAACGTGCCGCGCATATAGTAGCCCTGGCCGCCGCGTGCCTTGACGAGCTTCTGGAACTTGGGCACGATGCGGTCATAGCTGCCGTTGCCCGCGAGGTCAACGCGGAAGCGGTCATTGACCTCCTTGCGGCCATCCAGCGACAAAACAACGTTGTGGCATTCTTTATTGCACCAGTCGATGACCTCGTCCGTGATGCCGATGCCGTTGGTCGTCATCGTGAAGCGGAAGTTTTTGTTATACTTTTTCTCGATGCTGCGTGCATAGGCGACCAGCTGCTTGCAGACCTCAAAGTTCATCAGCGGTTCGCCGCCGAAGAAATCGACCTCGAGGTTGCGGCGGGTGCCGGAGTTTTCGATGAGGAAATCCAGCGCGCGCTTGCCGGTCTCGAAGCTCATGAGACCGGCCTCGCCGTGGAACTTGCCCTGCGCGGCGAAGCAGTAGCTGCAATTCAGGTTGCAGGTGTGGGCGACGTGCAGGCAGAGCGCCTTGACAACGTTGGAACGGTTTTTGAAGTCAAAGGCGTGGTCGGCGTAGGCGTCGGGCGCAAACAGCTGGCCCGCGGCGGTCAGCTCGTCGATGTCGTCGAGCACGTCGCTGATGTCGGCGGCGGTCACATCGGCGCGGTCCGCGTACTTTTTGGCAAGGGCTGCAGCAGCCTGCTCCCGGCTGCTGCCTTGGTCGATCAGGGCGATGGCGTCATAGGCGACGTCATCCACCGCATGCACGCTGCCGCTGTAGACATCCAGCACAATGTTGTAACCGCTTAATTTGTATTGATGGATCATGGTTTTCTCCGTTTTGTTATGGTGCAATGCGGCGGACAGCCACGGGCGGATATGGAATCCGCCCCTACGGCATTCCCCTTGTAGGGGCGCATTCTATATGCGCCCGCCGCACCCTTTTGTATCATAGAAAATGCCGGGCTGCCACACGGCATCCCGGCATCAAAGCCAGCAAAAATTACTTGTCGGTCTTCTCGCAAGGCTGGTTGGCAATGCCGCAGCTGGTCTTGCAGGCGCTCTGGCAGGAAGTCTGGCACTCGCCGCAGCCGCCGTTCAGCAGGCTCTTAGCCATGTCGCGGGTCTCGAGAGTCTGGATGTGCTTCATAAAACAGTCACCCCTTTATACATTTTAGAATTATTATTATTGTACACGGAAATCCGCGGTTTGTCAATAGGGGCGGAAGGAAAACAATAGTCTGCGCGAGGCCCGTCGGAACCCCTCAGGCCAGCTCCCCTGATGGGGAGCCTTTCGCGGGCGCATGCCCGAATAAAGCCTCCCCATCAGGGGAGGTGGCCGCGCGCAGCGCAGGCCGGAAGGGTTCCGACGGGCCGTGCCGCTGCCTCCCTTTACAAATTACAAAACCGCAATCTCCTCCGCCCCGCTGCCACCCGTATGCTTCAGCGCGGTTCCGGCCTGCTCCAATGCACGGCAGGCCGTCACCAGCTCTGCCGTCACTTCCTCGCCCGGTGCCACCAGCGGCACGCCGGGGGGATAGGCCCAGAGATACTCCGCGGCGGTCTCCCCCACCGCGTCCCGCATCCTTACGGCCCGCGCGGGGCGCAGCAGCGCCTCGGCAATCGTGCAGCGGGCCGCGCCGGGGGCGGGCAGAATATGCCGCGGGGCCGCGGGCGGGGCCGCCGTTTTGTCCCAGGCGTGCAGCACATCGGCCAGCCGTTCCAGCGCGTCGGCGTCGTCGCAGGGGCTGGTCATGGCCAGCACGTTCGGGCCGCAGACCATCTCGGGCTCAAAGCCGTCGGCCCGCAGGTACGCCGCCCCCGCCGCGCCGATTTGCAGCAAAATTTTGCCGATGTCATGCGCAAAAAAGTCAGGATGCGCCGTCAGTGCGTCCGCGCCGTAGCACAGTATTTTTGTATTTTTCAGATCCCGCACCGCCGCGTCAAAGGCATCCAGCCGGGTGCGCCACGCGGCAAAGGCGGCCTCTCCCTCGTCGGCCAGCCAGCGGGTGCAGCCGTCCAGACTGACCATGAGCGGGTAGCTCGGTGAGCTCGTCTCAAACACGTCCAGCTGGCGCTCGACCTCGGCAGGGTCGGCCAGATCGCCGTTCAGCTGCAAAAACGCGGTCTGGGTCAGGCTGGGCAGCGTCTTGTGGGCGCTCTGCACGACCAGATCGGCCCCTGCGGCTACGGCCCCGCCGCGCCAGCCGTACCGGGCGGCAAAGGGCAGGTAGTGCGCACCGTGGGCCTCGTCCACCAGCAGCGGCACGCCGCGGGCGTGGCAGATTTCCGCGATAGTACGTATATCGCTCAAAACACCCTCATAAGTCGGGCTGGTCAGGATCACGCAGCGGGCGTCGGGCGCAGCGTCCAGCGCGGCGGCCACATCGGCGGGGCGCACACTGCCGTAGATGCCAAACTGCGGGTCCACGGGCGGCGTGAGCCAGCGGGCCGTCAGCTGCCCCAGCTCCATCGCGTGGTAGACGGCCTTGTGGCAGTTGCGCGCCGCAATGACCGTGCTGCCGAACGGTGCCAGTGTGCGGATGCCCGCCAGCAGGCCGACGGTGGACCCGCCGACGAGGTACCAGCACCGCCGCGCGCCGTACAGCGCCGCCGTGCGGGCCATGGCGTCGGCCAGAATGCCGTCCGCGTCGTGCAGGTCGTCCGCGCCGTCGATCTCGGTCAGGTCCCAGGCATAGCAGCCCAGCCCCGGTGCGGGCGGCACCCGCCGCTTATGCCCGGGCATGTGCAGCGGGTAACGCGCCGCAGATAGAGTTTCTAATTGTTGTTGCAGCGTTGATTTTGTCATAGCATACCTTATATAAAAAGCCTTCCCCCAAGTGGGGGAAGGTGCCCGAGGCCCCGCCCGAGGGCGGATGAGGGATGGGTCTGCTGTGCCAGCCCTTTTGCGGCCGGCAGCGGCAGGTTCTCCCCTCATCAGCCGCCTGCGGGCGGCAGCTTCTCCCCCAAGGGGAGAAGCCTTTGGGGTTACGAAATCTCAATTTCCGCCTTACTGCCCGCCCGCGTTTTGGTCACGTGGATCTGTCTCGTCAGGCGGTCCTGCAGCGCCTCGACGTGGGAGATGACGCCGATGAGCTTATCGCCCCCGGCCAGCCCGGCCAGCGTGTCCACGGCCTTTTCCAGACTGTCGGAGTCCAGCGAGCCGAAGCCCTCGTCGATGAACAGCGTCTCGATAACGACGCCACCCGCGTTCTGCTGGATCGTGTCGCTGATGCCCAGTGCCAGGCTCAGCGCGGCCATAAAGCTCTCGCCGCCGGACAGGCTGCCCACGGGGCGGGTCTTGCCGGTGTAGGCGTCGAACACGTCGAGGTCCAGCGCGGTCTTGCCGCCGACGGCCTCGCTCTTGCGGCGCAGCAATCGGTACTGGCCGTCGGTCATGCGGGTGAAGCGCAGGTTCGCGGCCTCGACCACGCCGTCAAAATAGAACGCCTGTACGTACTGTTCAAACGGAAGTTTGATTTTCCCGGTCAAATTTCCGTTGATCGTTTTGGACAGATTGTCCCACATGGCACGCTTCTCGCGGGCGGCGGCGCTCTCCCGCATCGTCTTTTGCAGCGCGTCGATGGCGGCGCGGTTCGTGTGCAGACGGTGCACGGCGGCGTCCCGGGCGGCCATGGCGGCAGCGCGGTCCCGGCGTAGGCGGGCCAGCGCGTCCTGCAGCTGGGTCAGTGCGTCGGGGTTGTCGCGCTTGGGCATCGTCTCGCGCATCTGCTGCACGCGGGCGCTGGCGGCAGCGTGCCCGGCCTTGGCGTTGGCGGCGCGGCGGGTGGCCGCAAAGCGCTGCTTTTCCAGGTCTGCCAGCTGGCCGTTCAAAAGGTCGGCCTGCTTGGCCAGGCTGCGGGCGCGGTCCGTCTTTTGTTTCAGCTTCAGGTGGTCGGCCTGCAGGCCGCGCAGACCCTCGGTCAGGCTGGTCTGCTGGGCGGTCAGCGCGATTTTCAGCTCGTCGGGCGTCAGCTCGGCGGCGGGCTTGCCGGTGTAGCGGTCCCCGCGGCGCGCGAAAAATCCATCCGCGTCCCGCTGCAAAGCCGCCCGCAGCTCATGCGCGTGGGCGGCGGCGTCACCGGCGGTGCGGCTGGCCGCGGCAGTGCTGCGGCGCTGGGCCGTCAGCGCCTTCTCCCGCTCCTCCAACTGCTTTTCGGTGATGTGGTCCTTGGGCAGCGCGGCGATCTTCGGGTGCTTGGTGGAGCCGCAGACCGGGCAGGGCTTGCCCTTTTGCAGGTCCTTGGCCAGCAGGCCCGCGCGGTTGGCGTTTAATTGGCGCTGCATCGTGCTGTATTCTTCCTCGGCACTGTCCAGTGCAGCCTGTGCGGCCACATACTCTACCTGACGCGCGGCGGCGTCCTCGTCGGCCTTGTCGGCGTCCGCCAGATTTTGCAAGAGCTGCCTGCAGTCGGCGGAAAGCCCCTCGGCCAGCTCAATGCGGTGGTCGGTCTTGAGCAGGTCGGCCTCGGCCTGGCTCAGCGCGGCGCGGTCCGCCTCGTTTTTGGAAATATTTTCCTTCACGTTCGCCGTGCGCTTTTCCAGATCGGTCATAATGAGGTCGGTCTGGTGCTCCACATCGGCGGCGCGTTGCTCCTCGGCCACCAGCCCGGCCAGCTGGCGGCGGCGGGCGGCGCGTTCCTCGGCAATTTTCAGGCCGGCGTCACCGCGGGCGATCTTCTCGTCCAGCTCGTTCATAACGCTGGTCTGTCGTTTTTCGTTGGCGTCGTCGGCCTCCAGCAGCATCCTGCCCAGCTCAGCGGCAGCCCCTGCGGCAAACGGGTCGCGCTCGGCCTGCATTTCGGCCAGGTCGGCGGCGGTCTCCTCGTCGGCGCCGTCACCGATCAGCGTGCCGACGTGCATCAAAAGTACATCGTCCAGACGCTTACATTCCTCGTCGGCCTTGCGGGCGTGCTCGACGGCGGCCTGACCCAGGCGCTGGTGGTCGGCGGTGTCAAAAATGCGGCGCAGGATGGCGGCGCGGTCCGCAGACGGCGCGTTGAGCAGCCGGGTAAAGTCGTTCTGCGCCAGCATCGACACCTGGGCAAACTGTTTGGCGTCGATGCCCAGCAGCTTGACCACGGCGTCGGTCACGGCTGACGCACCGCTGACCGGCTCGTCCGGCTCACGGATCAGCTCGGCCTTGGCGGGCACCTTGACCATGCCGGTGCCGCGCTTGGCGGCGCGCTGCTGGTCGGGCCAGCGGCGCACGGTGTAGCTGCGCCCGCGGTGGGTAAAGGCCAGCTCGACGCTCGTCTCGGCGTCGGGGGCGGCAAAATCACTGCGCAGCATCGTGGTTTTTCGGTTCTCGCCGGAGGTCTCGCCGTAGAGCGCAAACGTGATGGCGTCAAACAGGGCGGTCTTGCCCGCGCCGGTGTCGCCGCCGATCAGAAACAGTCCGCTGCCGCCGAACGCCGAGAAGTCCAGCTCGGTGCGGCCCGCGTAGGGGCCGAAGGCGGTCAGGATCAGCTTTTGGGGTTTCATTCGCTTTTTGACGCCTCCTCGCGCAATCTTTTCACAGCCACGGTCTCCTCCACGGTCAGGGGTCGTCCGTTCATCTTGGTGAAAAAGTCCTGGAACAGCTCGACAAAGGGCTTGCCGCGCACGGCCTGGGTCATGTCCAGCGGGTGCGCGACCTCACCCTGGGGCAGGTAGTCGAGCCGCATGGCGTTGGGATAGGCGGCGCGCAGCTGCGCCATGGCGTCGGGCAGCGGCGTCGGGTCGGTCAGGGTCGCCCAGATGTAGTCCTCGGTGTCGGTTGGCCGGGCGGTCAGCCGGGCCAGCGGGCCGGTCAGGTGGCGCATGGCGCGGCGGGGCGTAAGCGGCAGCTGCTCGATTTTTTCCACGCCGCGCTTGCCGACCCGCACGAGGGTGACGGATTTCTGCATCCCGCACTCGTCCAGATGGTAGCAGAGCGGCGCACCCGCGTAGCGCACGGCGTCGATGCCGACGCGCTGGGCGCGGTGGATATGGCCGAGCGCCGCATAGCAAAAGCCAGCAAACCGCGCTGCATCGATAGAATCCACCGTGCCGACAGTCAGGGGCGCGGTCTCGCTGCCGGAGAGCTGCGGCGGGCAGACGCCGGAGACCACCATCTGGTGGGCGACGAGCACCCGGCGCGGGGCGGCGGGCTCACAGACGGCCAGCGCCGCGCCGACGGCGGAGTCGTAGTCGGTGATGTCGGCGTCGGGCAGGTAGTGGCGCACCGTGGCCGCCCGCACAAAGGGCAGCAGCGTGAACTCGATGGGGCCGTGGCGGTCATTGAGTACGACCTGCTTGGGGCAGCCGGTGAAACGCCCGGCAATGTGTACGTTTTGTTCGGCCAGCAGACTGCTGGCAAAGTCGAGCCGCTCGGCGCTGTCGTGGTTGCCGGAGACGGCCAGCACCGGGATGCGGCGGGCGGCCAGCTGGGTCAGGAACCAGTCCAGCAGCGTGCAGGCCGCGGCGGGCGGCACCGGCGTGTCGTAGATGTCGCCCGCGATGACGACGGCCTCGACGCCGTGTTTTTCACAGAGGGTCAGAATTTGTTCAAGGATGAACCGCTGATCCTCCAGCATATCAAACCCGTTGACCCGTTTGCCCAGGTGCAGGTCTGCAAGGTGCAGAAATTTCATGGTGTATCTCCAGATTTTGCTTTTACCGCGCTGTAGGGGGCGGCGTCCTCGACGCCCCGCGGACCGATGCAAGCATCGACCCCTACAGCTTTACCGCCACAGCTTCTCCCAGGTCGTGATGTCCAGCGTGGTGCCGGGCAGGACCTCCACGGGGGCTGTCTCGGCCTTGCGGAAGCGGCACTTTTTGGCAAAGCCCTCGGCCTTCAGGTCGCGTGCCCACACCCGCATATACAGGCGGCTGCGGCCATCGCCCTCGGCCAGCTTCTGCGCATAAGCCACGATGCTGCGGCCAATACCCTGCCCGCAGGCCTTTTCCTTTAAGAAAAGGCGGCTCAGGCACATGGCACCCGCGGGGCCGAGGTCGAGTGCGAAGTAGCCCACCGGCTCGGTGCCGAGGTAGATCAAAAAGTAGTTGATGACGCCGCTGTGGATCTCGTCGTCGGTCAGGATGTCGCTCTGGTACTTATCGGCCAGCGCGGCGGCGACCTTGGGCGTCAGCTTGGTGTAATGCTGGACGAAAATCTCCTGCGCCAGCTCGGAAACCAGCTGGACGTAGCGGGTCTTGGTAACTTGTTTAAATGTCGGGTTCATAGTAACTCCTTTTGTTAAACATATGCTGCCGTAGGGGCGCATTCTATATGCGCCCGTGCAGCTTACGGCAGGTGCCGCGGGCGGATATGGAATCCGCCCCTACATTTATTCAATGGTAACGCTTGCCTTTGCCGGCATGCACGCGGCCCAGTCGCCCTCGTTTTTCAGGGTGCCGAAGCCCTCGCACAGGTGGTCGGGGCAGGGGCTGTCTACAAAGGCGATGCCGCCGTTTTCCACCCGCAGGTGGATCGTGTACAGGCCGGTGTCAATGTCATATTCGGCGTTTTTACGCAGATCAATGCGCTGCTCGACCTGCGGGTCGCCGTAGCGCAGCACCGCCGTGCGGCCCGTGCCGCCGTGGTGGGCGGCCAGCCACAGCACCGCGGCCAGCGCCAGAATTACAGCGATAAACAGCAAATTTTTTCGTTTCTCGGTCATGGCTCTCTGTCAAATTCCAGTTCTTCGGTCAGGCCGTCATACCCGGCCACGGCGGCGGGGTACGCGGTGCGCGCGGCGGCTAGGCCCGGCGCGGGGTCGGTCACGGCGGCGCTGTAGTGGGTCAGCCAGAGGCGGCGCACGTTGGCCGCGGCGGCCAGTGCGCCGGTCTCCCGGCAGGTGGCGTGGCCGTACAGCTCCGCCTTGGGCAGGTCGGCGTCGTCGGCGTAGGTCGCGTCCATGCAGAGCAGGTCGGCGTCCCGGGCGGCGGCCTCCAGCGCGGCGCAGGGGCGGGTGTCGGTGGCGTAGACCACCTTCAGCCCGCGGCGCGGCGCACCCAGCACCTGCTCCGGCGTGCAGCCGCCGACGGCCTCGCCCCTTTGCAGCGTTTTCCAGTAGGCCATCGGGACGCCCGCAGCCCGCGCCCTTGCGGGGTCGAACCGCCCGGCGCGGGGCAGCGCAAGCAGATAGCCGCAGCAGGGTACGCGGTGGGTCAGCGGGAACGGGGTGATTTTCAGCGTGTCTATGTGGAATGGTCCGTCTGCGACCTGCCAGCGCACCGGGTACGCCTGCGGCCCGGCCAGTGCCGTGACGGCGTGCGCCACAGGCTCGATGCCCTTGGGGCCGTAGATCATCAGCGGCTCGGTGCGGTTCAGGCTGCCCAAGGTCTGCAAAAGACCGGGCAGGCCCAGAATGTGGTCGCCGTGGTAGTGGGTCAGCAGCACCGCCGAAAGCCGATACGCGCTGACGCCGTACCGCCGCAGGCCGACCTGCGTGCCCTCGCCGCAGTCCAGCAGCACGCTGCGCCCGCCCACCGTGACCGCGGCGGCGGCCAGTGCGCGGTCCGGCAGCGGCTGCGTGCCGCCCGTGCCCAGCAGGGTTACTTTCAGCATGTATGCACCTCTTTTCCAATACTTCCCCATTATCAAACGTATTATAGCACAAATCGGGCGGGCGGTAAAGGGGCGGGTTTGCGGTGGTCTCCCGTTTGTGGGATGCGACGGAAGCTTTGCCCTCATCAGCCGCCTGCGGGCGGCAGCTTCCCCCGAGGGGGAAGCCAAAAAAAGTTGAAACACACCGCCCAATTTTGTCGTATAATCTTTATGAAAGGGGGCGACGCCCATGACAGAGCACGAGTTGGACACCCTGCTGCGGGACTACGGCGGCGCAGTGCGGTCCGTCTGCCGGGCCATTCTGCCCGGCCATCCGCAGGACGCCGAGGAGGCCGAGGCCGACACATTTTACAAGCTCTGGCGCGGGGCACACCTGCCCGCAGACGAGACCCATCGGCGGCGGCTGGTGGTGCGGACGGCGCGGCAGTGCGCCATTGACCGCTACCGTGCGCTGCTGCGCCGGGGCGAGACGCTGCCGCTGGATGACCGCGACGACGCCGAGCTGGCCGTTGCGCTGGAAAGCGAGCTGGAAACCCGCGAGCTGATGGCGCAGGTCATGGCGCTGCCGCCGCCCGACGGGGAGCTTTTTCTGCGCAGGTACGTGTATGGCGAGACCGCGGCCCAGCTGGGCGTACATTTCAACATGCCTGCCGCAACGGTGCGCACCCGGCTGCACCGCGCACGGCTGGCACTGCAAAAGCTATTGAAGGAGGGCTGACCTATGACCGAACTGGAACGCTGGATGAACGACCACCCGCCGCTGGCAGACGCCCTGACGGCGGAGGAAACCGCAGCGCTGCGGGCAAAAGTGCTGGCCCGCCGCCCCAAGCTGCACGCTTTGCGCGGCTGGCGGGTGATGGCCGCCGCAGCAGCGCTCTGCTTAGTGGCCGCGGGCGCGGTGGTGCTGGGGCTTTTCCACCCCATGAGCGCCGCCAACGAGACGAACGCACTGGTGCAGAAATACGGCGAGGTGCTGGACGAACCGCTGACCGCCGAGATCAACGGCCACACGGTCAGTGTAAAGGCGCTGCTGCGCGGGCAGTACACATTACGGATATTGTACGATGTGGATAATGCGCGCGGAATGGAAGGCGATGATTTGGTGTGGGACACCGCGAATTTTACGCTGTACAAGCCCAAAGGCGCCAGCGAGCGGAAGTGGGACTACGGCGCAAGCAACGTCGATGTCGGGCCGATCAGCGGCTATGCCGTCGGCCCGTGGGATGGCCGTTATGAAGCAAGCGAGAACGACACGCTATCCTGCTTTGTGGATATACCTCTTTTGTACGAGAAAGGCAACAATCGAACACTGTATATCGGCGACCTGACAAACTATAGCGCCAAGGCAAGCGTAAAAATCACGCTGCCGGATGCGCCCCCAACACTGACAGTGGATGTGAAGAAAACCATCGCGCTGAAGGGTGGACACTGGTTCCATTATGATATGACCGACGAAGAAGCCGAGCAATATCCCGACGCAACGTTTGACATTCAAGAGGTTCGTATTGAACCGCTGGCGGTCAGCGTCATCGGCAAGAATCACGGCAGTCTGCCGCTGGGCGATACCTCGCGATACGATGTGCAGTCCCGCGTAAAGCTGTTCCGCGCCGACGGCACCGAGTTGACCTACGGCTGGGATGGGGAATTTTACAAGGGTTCCTATGGCCGCGAGAACAAAAATTCCGGACAGATGACCTTGCGTGTTGACAGCTACGACATCCTCGACCCCGAGGCCGTGGCATGGGTCGAGATCGACGGGGAGAGGTTTGAGGTGGAGTGAACGCGGCAAAGCCCCTCCGGCCATCGCTGACGCTCGGCCACCTCCCCTGTAAGGGGCGGCTTGTTGCGCGGGCGAAGCCCCGAGAAAAAAGCCTCC
>OMDL01000172.1_pt1 | contig 44450 bp, 38 predicted proteins | sample 1674081 | NCBI WGS metagenome assembly OMDL01 (sample SAMEA103958139, study PRJEB25191) | human gut metagenome | biome: human-associated habitat [ENVO:00009003]; feature: intestine environment [ENVO:2100002]; material: feces | place: Germany | collected 2013/2015
GCAAGCTCCCGCCGGTCAAGCGGGGCTGCGGGGATGAGGTTGTCTGTTTTCATGTTTGGTTATACAGTAACTAAATATTTTGGATTTCTGAAAAACTGTGCGCAAAATTCCGATACTGAAATGCACTGAAATGACCATACAAGCCGAAAATATGCGGATAGAAAACTGCTAAAAAAGCAAAATGTGCGAAATCGGAAAAATGGCAAAATAAGGGAAATGCTTGCCAAAAACCGAAAAAAATCAGTCTGTGACCGGCACATCCAGCCCGAACTCCTGCGGGCGGAACCGCGGGCAGACATTCTCCGAGATGCAGATGACCGACGCGGCCAGGCGGCTGCCGATCTCGCAGGCCTCGGCCAGCGTCTTGCCGTAGGTCAGGCCGATGACCGTTCCGGCGAAGAAAGCATCCCCCGCGCCGGTGGTGTCGATGACATCGACCTTCTTGGCGGGCACCATGCCGCTCTCGCCGTCGGCGCGGGCGTAGACGGCGCCCTGCTCGCCCATCGTCACGACCATGCAGGGAATGTTGGCGCTGCGCACGTTGGCGGCCAGCGTGGCGCACATCTCGTCCGGCGTCAGGTGGCCGTAATCGTCGGAGAACATCAGCCCGGCCTCCTGCTGGTTGCAGACAAAGCAGTCGACCTCCTGCAGGAGGCTGCGGCGCTCCATGGCAATGCTCATGTTGGAGACCGCGGCGTAGACCTTTTTGCGGTACTTTTTGGCGTAGTGCAAAATCTGCTTGACGGTCTCCTTCTCCAGATCAAACTCGATGGCGATGCCGTCGCAGTCGGCAAAGATCTCGTCGCCCTTTTCCTTTAATAATGCGGTCAGCGGCGTCGTGTCGGGCCGCTTCGAGATGGCAGCGCAGACATCACCGTCGTTGTTGAACACGGCCAGCCAGGTGCCCATGCCGTCCGGCATGCGCTGGATGTAGCGGGTGTTGACCTTGTGCCGGGCCAGCTTGTCAATGACGTCCTGGCCGGAGCCGGTGTCGTCCACCAGACTGACGAAGGTGGGGCGCAGCTCGACATTGGCAATGTCCTCCGCCACGTTGCGGCAGACGCCGCCGTGTACCTGCTCGACCCGGCCCGCGTTGCGCCCGCCCGGGATATAGGTGGACAGCGGATACCCCTTGATGTCCACAAAAACCGCACCGATGACTACAATGCCCATAAAATGACCCCCCAAAAGCTGATTTTACCTGTATTTTACCATACATTCGACATTTGCGCAAACCCCGCCCGAACGGGCAAAATGCGTACAAAAATCCGCCCCGGATGCTGAAAGATTCGACATCCGGGGCGGGGGGGTGTTTTTGTGCTTTTTAGGGCAGCGGGAGGATCGTATCATCCTTCTCGGTGTAGCTGCCTCCATCCATGCGGGCGCGCACGAAGGGTACGCCATCACGCACATAGAAGATATTATGCTCCAAATGGGCATCCGGGTTTTGGGAGGGGCTGATCGTGCCGCCGAGGTCGTCATAGCTGACGTTGCCGCGGAAGGTGTTGTGGATGGCCTCCTCCAAGCAGAACATCACGCAGCCTCCCTCGTTCATGCGGCTGTAGTTGTGCTCGTACACCGTGCCGTCGCCGGAGTCGGCATCGTAGGCCATGCCGTCCTGATTGAGCCGCGTGTCAACGGCTTCGTTGCAGCGCAGCAGCGCATCCTTGCATTTCCACGGCCAGATGGCGGCGGCCACCTTGCCCATGCGATTGCCCGGCTCCCGATAAACACGGTCGTTCATCTCGCAGGCAACGGAATCCGCCGTGTTGTGCTCGACCAGCGGGCGCAGGGCGTACATGACCGTCAGGCCGTCGCCGCCCGCCGCTTTCACGTAGTTATCACGGAGAACGACATTCTCGTGACCGTACTGCAGAAAGGCTTTTTCTGCCAGCTCGGCACCCCGGAACTGCGCATGGGCGTAGGTATACCCCACCGCGATCCCCCAGCGGCTGACGCGGGCTACACAGCAGCCCGCGACCAGCACATCGGCAAAGCGTGCCGCGCCGGTAGCAGTCTCATCTGCGGGCTGCAGCGCGGTCATGTAAATGCCGCCGTTGTTCATGTGCTTGTCGTACACGTTGCCGTGTACATCGTGGATCAGCAGGTTTTGTAGTGTGATGCCGCAGCGCGTGCCCCTGTCCTTCGCCACCACAGCCACGCCGGTGCGCTCCAGCTTATCCGGCTGGGAATATTGCTCGCCGATGACAGCGTCGGCGCGGTTCGTCAGTTCCAGATCACGCACCGTGACATAGGCTGCATCATACAGCAGCACGGCGGAGGATACATACCCGCGGTATACATGGGTGGGTGCGTCCAGTGCGCAGCCATAGTCCTGATACCAAAGCCCCTGCCCGTCGGCGTCAATGCGCGGCGCGGGCCCCTCGCCATAGGCGGCAATCGTGATGGGGCTGTCTTTTTTGCCGCAGCAGCGCAGGTGCAGGAACTGCTTTTCAAACACGCTGCCGCATTTCAGCAGCACCGTGTCACCGGGGGCCAGGGCCAGCCGGTTGACGGCAAACAGTGTGGCCAGCGGTTTTTCCGGCGTCAGGCCGTCGTTGGTGTCACGGCCTGTCTGCGGGTCCACGTAATAGGTCTTGCACAAGGCTGTCGTACACCTCCTCCCGCATCCGCTTTTCGATGATTTGCTTTACTTCCTCATAGGGGAAGCTGTCGCCGGCGTACCGCGTGAACAGATCCGGATTCGCGTCATACCAGGCGCGGGTCTGCGCATCGGTGAAATCCGGGCAGATACCCAGCGCACGGATCTTTTCGCACGGCTCCGCGAAATCCAGCTTGAAGCGGGTCAGCTCATATTGCAGGTAGGCAGGGGCAGAGAAGCGCCGCGTGCCGTACACGGGCTTGCCGTCCTGCTCCGCTCTTTCTGCCTGCGCGTTTTTGGCCGCCCGGCGGCGTTCCAGCGCCTCGGGGCTGTCGTCGCCGATCAGCCCCCAGCGCTTTGCCAGCGTCAGGCAGGCTTTGGCGTGACGCCACTGCTCCGGCGTCAGGCAGTAGGTTCGTTCGTCCATCACTTGACTGCACCCGTGATGCCGTTGGCAAAGCTCTTCTGCAGGCAGAGGAAGATGATCGCGGTGGGCAGCGTGCAGATCAGAACGCCCAGCATCAGCATACCGTAGTCCACACTGTAGCCGCTCTTGAGGTTTGCGACCAGCATCGGCATTGTGATGGATGCGTTGCTTTGGAATACGACCTTCGGCCAGAGGTAGCTGTTCCATGCGTTCATAAACGTGACAGTCATCGCCGCGCCGTAGGTAGAGCGCATGATGGGGACAAACATCCGGAAGAAGATGCCGATCTCGCTCAAACCGTCGAGACGCGCCGCTTCAATAATGTCATTGGGGAAGGAACGCGATGCCTGCCGGAACAGCATGATCATAAACGGTGTCGAGATGGACGGCAGCACGAACGCCGCCCAGCTGTTGACAAGCCCCCAGTGGGACATCATCTTGAACAGGGGGATCATAATGGCCACGAACGGCAGCATCATCGCCAGCAGCAGAACGCTCATCAGCGCGTCCTTCGCCTTATCGTGGTAAATTTCAAAGCCATAGCCCGCAATGGAGCAGACCAGCAGCGTGATGAGTGTCATCAGGATGGCGTTGCGGAAGGAGTTTGCCATTGCCAGCCCCAGATTCTGGTTGGCAACCAGCGACTTGAAGTTTTCTACCAGATAGGTGCCGGGAATGAGCTTGCCGCGCACAACATCAATGCTGGTGTTCGTCGCGCCGCACAGCATATAGTACAGCGGGAACACAGACAGGAAGCTGGCCAAAATCAGCACAGCGTGCGCCAGAATCTTTTTACCCTTAGTCACGCTTATCACCTACTTTCATCTGGATGGCAGACAGCACTGCCACGACCACAAGGATAAACACCGACAGCGCCGCCGCATAGTTGAACTTGGGCGTCTCGACAAACGAGATGTTATAAATATAGTGGGTCAGTGTCATGGTCGCCTTGCCGGGACCGCCCGCCGTCAGGTTGACGGACTCATCAAACAGCTGCAGCGTGCCGGAGGTGGACATGATGGCAGTCAGCAGGATGGTGGGCTTCAGCAGGGGAATCGTCAGGTGAACAAACTGCTGGAGCGGGGAAGCGCCGTCGATGCGGGCCGCTTCGTAGATCGAGTAGTCGATGTTTTGCAAACCGGCAAGATAAAAGACCATGTTGTAGCCGGTCCAGCGCCAGATCAGCGCAATGACGATGACCCAGCGTGCCGCCCATGCGTTCTGGAACCAATCCACTGTGGGGATGCCCACGGTGGACAGCACCCGGTTGACCAGACCATCGTTGGCAAACAGGGATTTGAAAATCATCGAGTAGGAGACAAGCGACGTGGCGCAGGGCAGGAAAATCATCGTGCGGTAGATGCCCTTGCCCTTGATGTTCGGGCTGTTGAGCAGCTGCGCCAGGATCAATGCCAGGATCAGCATAATGGGCACCTGGATCACAAAATAGAAAATCGTGTTAAACAGGCACTGCTGGAACGTGGCATCCTTTAAAATGCGCACGTAGTTGGCAAAGCCCGCAGGCTGTACAGCGCTGCCGGTGCCTTTCTGGAACGAAAGGATCAGCGCCTGCACCATGGGGTAAAAGCAGAATACAAATATCAGGAGTGCTGCCGGCAGCAGGAAGGCCCAACCCGTCAGGCTGCGCTTCTGCTCCATATTCAGTCCTTTTTTCTTCATCGTAGTGTCTCCTATTTTGCCACAAAAGCAAGGGCGCGGCTTGCAGCGGACGTATCAGATGCAAACCGTGCCCTTGGCAAATTCTCAGTTGTAACCGGACACAGTGTGTGTCATGTTTTGCTTAGCCAGCGATGTTGAACTCCACGGTATCCTGGGCGTTCTGCATCTCGCTGTCAATGTCGGCGTTGTTCTGGACGATGTTGGTGACGGCATCGGTCAGGGCGCTGCGCACGTCAGAGTAGTAAGCGCCGCAGTCGAATGCGGGAACCTTGCCTGCAAACTCAACGATGTCCTTGTAAACGGTCTGGCCGCCGTAGAACTCGGAGGGCTGGTTGTAGACGTCGCTCTCGGCAGCGGGCAGGTAGCTGGAGATCGCACCGGCGTTGGGCAGCAGATCGTCATACAGCTCGACGCTGGAACCGAAGGTGCTCTTCAGGAAGTCGAAGGCCAGCTCGGTGTTCTTGCAGTTGGAGGAAACGGCCCAGCTTGCGCCGCCGCAGTTTGCGTAGTTGGTGGCACCGTCGATACCGTCCAGCTTGGGCATATTCACGATAGCCCACTTGCCGGACTGATCCTCGGCAGCCTGCACGCTGGACATGATCCAGCAGCCGTTGATGACGCCGGCAGCCTTGCCGTCATTCATGGAAGCAATGTACTGGTCCCAGTCGGTGTACTCGGCCAGAATGCCCTTGTCGACCATGTCCTTGTAGACGGTCAGGGACTCTTTCAGCGCGGCATTGTCGGCGATCTTGACCTCGCCGTCCACCACGGGGGAGGCACCGGCAGACTGCATCATCTCGATGATCAGCTCGGAACCGCCGGAGGAGGTCAGCATCGGCACGCCGTTGGCGTCCACGACCTTCTGCGCCTTCTCCTCGAACTCGCTCCAGGTCAGATCCTTGAAGTCGTCGACGGTCAGACCGGCATTCTCGATCATATCGGAACGAACCGCCATGACGGAAGCGCCGTTGTCGAAGGGCAGACCGTAGTGGTGACCATCGACGGTAGAATCAGCCAGCTTGCCGCCGGAGAACTTGTCCCAATCCAAGCCGGAGTCGGTCAGGTCGGTGTAGATACCGGGGAAGTTGGCGACCATTTTGTGGTAGGAATAGTCCTGCATCAGGAAAAGATCAGGCAGGGTGCTGTAATCCTCGCTGGTGGCAGCGGTGATGAGCTTGGTCTCGATGTCACTGTAGACGTTTTCTTCAATGTTCAGCTTGAAGTTGGGGTGGTCCTTCTGGTAGATGGCCTCCGCCTGCTTCAGGGCGTAGATGTTGAAGTTGGGGTCCCATGCCCATACGGTCAGGGTCTCGTCGCCGTCAGCGGTGGTGTCGGCGGCAGTGGATTCTGCGGTGGATTCGGCAGGGGTGCTGTCAGCGGTAGAGGTGGCTGCGCTGCTGGAAGCGGCACCGCCGCCGCAGCCGACCAGCAGGGATGCTGCCATAGCTGCCGCCATAAGGGCTGCTGCATTCTTCTTTTTCATGGGGGTTTCCTCCTTAAAAATGTTTCTCCATTCTTTGGCTGTATAACGTATGTCCCACGGCGGGGCATAAATTATCGGGTGTTATTCGGCATCGTCTACCCAGCGCATCTCGCGCGGGGCCAGCGTCAGGCTGTCGATCAGATGCCCCTTGATGTACAGGTCTGTCTTTTCCTCGGCATCTGCGTTGTTGATGACCGCGATGCGCTTCGTTTCGGGGAATACCGTGACCTCGGTATCGACGTTAGTCACGTAGTAGTGCTTCATCTCCTCCGGCATACCGGCGGCGTAGTAGATGGCGCGCAGCAAAATGCGGCAGTTCTGCGGGGAGTAGGGCAGCCCGGCAAAGTAGACGCTGTGGCCCTTGCCGTACTCGTTGACGACCAACTGGCTGTACTCGCCGTCCTGCGCCAGGATCTGATAGTGCTTGCCCTGCGCGTAGATGCGGCTCGTGCCCTCGCCGAAGTCAACGGCGGTGTCAATATCCTCCAGGATAAAGTGGTGCGGGTCGCAGGTGTTGTATTTGTCGGTGCTTAACGAGAAGCCCATCTCGCGGTCCACGCCCATCACGTCGGACAGCTGGAAGTACCGCCCCTGATGCTGGCAGGCGGTGGGCTCGCCCACGCCGATGAAGCCGCCGCCCTCGTCCACAAATTTGCGGATGGCGGTCACGACCTTTTCGTCGATCCAGTTCTCGGCACCGCTGAAGGCTGTGTAGGCATCGCCGACGTTGATGATGACGCCGATGTCCTTGGGGATGCCGCTGCGAATGTCATCGAAGTCGATGAACTCCACGTCAAACGGCATGCCGCTCAGGCATTCGAGAACACCCTCGGCGGAGTAGGTCTCACGGTGGTAAATGGAGTGATGCACCTGATTGCTCATCCACTTGCGCAGGCCGCCCCAGCAGTTGAGGATGGCCACCTTGAACGGGGCAACGTAGGACTTTGTGCCCTGCATATTTTCGTGGATCTGGCGGAACTCGCCGACCACATTCTGAATCTCGTCGATAAAGCCGGGCCAGTTGCTGGCGAGCTTTAAGTAACCGCCGTAGCCGATGCGGTCCAGCGGGCTGCGCAGGATTGCGCGGCGGGCCTTCATCCAGTTGGTGCGGGCCTCACCAATGGGGTCGCCGCCCTCGGTGAACACATCGGGGAAGAAGTAGGGCAGCAGACGGCCTTCGGTGTACTTGACGCCCTTGATGTCGGAGATCATCCGCAGCGTAACGCCGCTGCCGACCGAGCCGACCACGGCGTCCAGCCCGATGGAGGCGAAATACTTGCCGTAGGGCTCGGTGCCGATCCAGTGATCGCCGAGGAACATCATCGCTTCCTTGCCGTAGGAGTGGACGATGTCGACCATCTCTTTGGCAAGAGCGCAAACTTCCTGCTGCTGGAACTCGATGAAGTCGCGGAACTCCTTGCTGGGCACGCGGAACATCGTGTTGTGGTAGCCCTGATCCACAATGAACTCGGGGCGGAACTTGTACCCTGCCCACTTCTCGAACTTTTCAAGGATATAGGGGCTGACGCTGGCGCTGTAGCCGAACCATTCGACGAATTTCTCGCGCTTCTGGTCGTCAAAGGTCAGCGTGAACTGGTGGAAGAAGGTCGTGAACCGCACCACATCAATGTGGGGGTTGGCCTCGCACCAGCGGCGCAGCTTTTCTTTTACATAGGCCTGCGTCTTGGGCTGACGCACATCGTAGGTCAGCTGGTGCGGCGTGTCCTTCCAGTCGTTGGTCAGAAAGTTGTACATGTGTACGGGGTCCCAGATCAGGAACGCCAGAAAGCTGACGGTGTACTCGTGATAGGGGACGGTTTCGATCTCAACCTCACCGGTCGGCTCATCGAAGAACCATTTGTCGGTGGGGACGACCTCGCCCGTCGTGCGGTCAATGACCTCCCACCAGCGCTTGGGGTCATCCAGCGTGTTGACCTTGAGCTGCTGGGTGTGGAAGCCGTCCATCAGATGAATGCGCAGCTTCGTGCCGCGCGCCGTATGGCGGTCACTGATCAGATACTCCTGCTGGACCTCGTCGGGGTTTGCCTCCGCCCAGGCGTTGTCCTTGCGGGTCGTATAATAGGTAGCGTACTTTTTGGCGGGGTCCGTCAGCAGCTCCTTCGGCATTTCGGTGCTGTCGCAGTCGCGCAGGGCATCCGCGCCCAACAGATTCTTCAGGCGCAGGGTCTCCGCAACCACATCTGCGTCTGTAGGAAGTGTCAATCTTCCGGTCTGCTCCATCTTCATAATCCCTTCTCTGTCCGTTTTGTCTGCCACGGCAGGCATCGTTTCATTGACATCATCATACTTGTTTCTGCCCTCTTTGAACAGTAGGTATATTGTTGCGCATTTGTACTATCTTGCTTTATTTTCGAATGTCGGCGGCAACATCAGAAAATAAAGAAAAAGCTGCACAAAAAGTAAGACTTTTCTTTGTGCAGCTTGCCAGCTTTGGGCCTGTTTGCAGCGAAACGTGCCGATATTCTGTTTCGCATCGTGATTTTTTATGGAAAGCTCTTGCCATGCGCCCCAAATGCGTATATAATAAGGACGGAACCAGAAACGGCCCGCGACTTTTTATTTTTTCGTTCTTGCTTAATTATGTAACGATATTGCTCCAAATACTTTGGATTTTTTGTAAATATTTTGTCATTCGGAGGCGCACCGCCTATGAACACACGGTATGAATTCAATATGGACGTTCCCCCGCGGGAGGCCATCCGCCTGATGTACGTGAGCAAGAGCCGCTTCGGCGGGGACTGGAACTCGGTGCCGCATACCCACTCCTGCACCGAAGTGTTCTACTGCGTGGATGGACGCGGTCAGTTCAACGTCGAAGGCAAAATGCTGGACGTTGCCCCGGACGACATGGTCATTGTGAACCCCCGCACCCTGCATACCGAGTTGAGCTACCAGGCAAACCCGCTGGAATATATTGTGCTGGGCATCGAAGGCATTGAAATTTTGTTTGACCAGAAGGACCACGGCTACACGATGCTGAAATGCAGCCCCCAGCGGGAGGAGCTGCTGAGCCTGATGCAGTTGCTGCTGCGGGAAATCGACGCGCGGGAGGACGGCTGCGAGATGGTCTGCCAGGACCTGACCGAGGTGCTGCTTGTCAAAATCGTGCGCATGGCATCGGTTTCGCTGCGTCTCACCGCGCCGCCCGCCGAGAGCAAGGAGTGTGCCACTGCAAAACGATATATCGATGAAAATTACAGCGAAAGCATTACCCTGGACAAGCTGGCGGAGATTGCCCACGTAAACAAGTATTACCTGTCCCACTCGTTCAAGAACGAGTATAAGGTCTCTCCCATCGACTACCTGATGAAGCGCCGCATTACCGAGGCCAAAGCGCTGCTTACCAGCACCGATTTCAGCCTGACCCAAATCGCCGAGCAGATCGGCTTCGGCTCTTTGGCTTATTTTTCCAAATGTTTCCGTAAGATCGAAGGCACCAGGCCCAACGAGTATCGCAAAAGTGCCCGGCAGAAATCCGCACAGGGTACCCGCTGAGCCTATCCTGCCTATATTAAATAGGTAGGGGGCGGCCATTGGCCGCCCCTGGACTGTCGAGAAACTTAATGGGAATATTGCAAACTTTCGGTAGATTTGTAGGGAACGGTCTTGACCGTTCCGTGCTGCCTTGCCAAAAGCACGACGCGACGGGAAAACCGCGCGCCATTCGGCGCGATTTTATGCGCTGCGCGCGGCCAGATGTGCGGATGGGTCACTGCGCCCGCAGGCGCGTTTCGGAGCGCAACCGCCGCACAGCGGCGGCTCTTAGCGCGGAGATAGACCCATCCCTACAAATCTTCCGGTAACAGGCTTTTTCTACAAGCAAAGGGATGCCGCGAATGCGGCATCCCTTTTTGCGTTTTGAAAGAGTGCATTGTAGGGGCGAGCATTGCTCACCCGTGCCCGTTTGTTTTGCAAGAAAACTGTCCCGGGAAATGCGGTGCTCAGTTCAGCGTCACGGTGATGGTGCCGATTGTGGTGTTGGCGGTGGTGTCGCTGCCCAATGCGCCGTCCAGAGTCAGTGCAGCTGTGCCGCTGGGAGCATTAGCCACCTCCGTGCCGACGGCGGTTTTCAGGGCGAGCGATTCTTTGTCGAAGGAACCGCTGATGCCCTCAAAGCCGGAGGCTGCCGCATAGCTGAACGCTGCCGTAACGTCCGTGTTGGAGTGGTTGGTCACGGTGATCGTGTTGCCGCCTTCCTTGTCTACCTTCCAGACACCGCCTTCAGCGCCGGTGGTTTTGTGGGTGGCAGGGTCCCAAATACCGGCTTCCGCCGTATAGGTAAACGCCATATCGCCCCAGGTGATGTCCACGCTGTACACCTTGCCGCCTGCGCCGCCTGCGCCGCCGGACGAACCGTCCACATAGGTTGCCGTTACGTCGTGGCTGGCTGTGCCGCCGACTCTGTCGATCGTGTCCGCGTAGGCAGACAGGGGAGCCAGAGAGAACACCATGGCAAGGGTAAGTACCAGAGCTGTTTTTTTCTTCATCATTGTTTTTCATCCTTCCTGAAAATTGTACGGGCATTGCCCTATGTCGTCCGTGCGGGGGTCAGCCCGTCACGGTGACGGTTACGGGAATTTCGGCGTCCAGCATAGCCTTGGCGCCGGTTTGCGGGTGGTAGAACGATACCTTCAACGTGCCGCTGCAGCTGCCCGCCGTCAGGTCTTTTTCGGCACCGTCCAAAAGCGGCAGCTGGGTGACCTGCTCGCCGGGGGCCAACAGGTCGGATCGTGCCGCCTCGCTCTCCCCGACGACCAGGCAGACCGTGGCGTCCCAGCCGGATTTTTCGGGGTTGGCAAACAGCAGTGTGACCTGCCCGGCGGTCAAGTCGATGCCTGCCGCATCGGAATAGGTCAGCGACACCGTGCCGCCGCCGTCGGACGTCGATACCGATGACTCCGGCGCGGGGGCGGTGTCCGTCGTCTGCGGCTTTTTGCGGCAGAACAGCACGCCAAGCAGCAACAAAAGCAGCAGCAGGAGCAGCACAAGCAGCAGCCACCGCTTTTTGCGGTTTTTGTCTGTGTTTTCCATCAATAGCCCCTTTCCAGTCGGACCGTTACCGACCCGATTTTTGCGTTGTTCAGTGCCTTGTCAGGGCGGCCTGTCAGACACAGCCGCACGGTTTGCGTCCCGCTGACCGGCATTTCAATCGCGCTGTAGATGCCGTGTCCTTCGCTGTTGGCAAAGCTGCCGCTGATTGCCGTGTTGGTTTGTGTGTATTGGAACTGCACGCGGACTTCGTTTGCGCCCTCATTCTGCACGGTGATGACATCGCCGTCTTTGCGGTTCGGTGCCCAGCCGCCGCCGATGTCATAATCGTGTGTGGCGGGGTTCCACGCTCCGTCGGTGTAGGTGTAGGCCAGCTCGCCCCATGTGATGGTGACGGTGTTGTAGCGTGTTTCCACCTCGCCGCAGACTGTACAGGTGCGCCTTCCGGCGCTCCATGCGCCGAATTTGTGGCTGCAGGTCACTTGGACTCTCACCGTGGTTTCGGTTGGTTCGTAGTTGGCGGTGTCGTTTGGCTGAAAAACAACGGCATATTGTCCCCAACCGAGGGGCGGTTTGACCGTAGCGTCCTTCCACACAAAGCGGCCCGCCACGTTGATGGAAGGTCTGGCGTTGTTGTTTTTGGCCGTGCCGCCGGTCAGGGTGCTGGCGGCCAGGGTATTGCCCTTGGCCAGGTCCAGCGTGGCAGCCGTTGGCTTTGTGCTGATTGTCGGCGTGGCCTTTGTCACCGTTATACAGGCCACATTGCTTTTTGTGCTGGCTTGCAGGCCGTTGTCCTTGCGTGTGGCTGTGACCATCACGTAATAGTAATGCGTCCCTGCAGTGGGGTTTTTGGGGTCGGTGGGGTTTCCGTTTTCATCGGTGAGCGGCTTTCCGTTTTTGCCGTCTTCATCATCACAGGCATACCAGGTATATGTCGTGGTGTAATCATTAGTCGAAGCGGAACTCACACGGCGAGAGAACTCTGCGCCATAGACGCTGGTCTTATCCATCGTCAATACGACATTGGTAGGGGCCTTGGCCGGGGTCAAAGACCAATGGGCGTACAGGATATGGGTTTTGGTGGTGGTAACGGTGGTGTCACTGGTTACCTTGGTGCCGCCGGTTTTTTCGGTATACCAGCCGTCAAAGTTGTAGCCCCCTGTGCGGATGGGTGTGGGCAGGAAATTGTATTTGCTGCCGTAGGTTGCTGTGTAATTTTTTGTGTTGACTTGTCCGCTTGTTGTGTCGATCTTGCCGCCGTTGGCATCAAGGGCTACCAGACATTTCTTGGCTGTCCAGTGGGCATACAGTGTGGTGGGCGGATTTGTGCCGACGACGTCGGTTTCGGTTACTTCTTTGTCTTTGCCGCCGATTTTTTCGGTATACCAGCCGTCAAAGTTGTAGCCATAGCGGTTGGGTGTAGGCAGTGGGCCGTATTTTTTGCCGATGGTCACCGCTGTGCTTGTCGGGCTGACCCTGCCGCCGTTGGGATCAAAAGTTACGAGGTAAGACGCGGGCGTGACCGTGCATTTGGCCGTTGCCTGATTGCTGTAGGTTTTGCCGTAGTTGCCCGCAATCCAGACGCCGAAATATTTGGTAATATCCTTTGTTTTGCCTGTGGTGTTGACAAAGTCGAAGCTTTTGGTTGCGGAACGGCTTACGGTCGTGGCGTCATCCATCGTTATCTGAACGATATTGGTATTTGCATCACTGCCGCCAATTGTCGTTTTTATTGTATTTCCGCTTGTTTTGTACGGATAAAATACCGTCGTCTTCTCGGCGGCGGAAGCATCCCCCAGATACACTACCTGAAAAGAAGCCTTCGCAGTCGCTTTCCTGTTGGAGCGGGTGTACGTCCCCTTCAGCTCAAACTTTAAAGCTACGGTGTAGGTCGTGTTGGCGGGGACTGTGACCGTGACGGGGATTTCCTTATAGCACAGCTTGAAGTTTTTGCTGTCCCCGGTGTCGAGGCCGACGCTTATACTTCTGCCGGACAAGGCGGCAGTGCCGGAACCCGCGGCGGCAGCGGACGTTTTTGTACCATAGGTCACGGTGTCGGGGTCCTTCCCTTTTACCGCGTATTGGTAGACATTACCCGTTGTGGAAAATGTTATGGGCAGGGGGCTCGCCGCCGAAGCGCCCGCCACCGCAATGCCGCACAGTACGCACAGGCACAGCATAACACACAAAATCCGCATCCACCGCGTCAAGGTATTGAACCCCCACTTCCTTGCGCCGCGCAGGGTCTTGACAGCGGCGCTGTATCTCGTATAATGACAGTATAACCCGTCCACCCCTGAACGAAGCAAGTGTTTTTTTAAGGAGATTTGCGCCATGCCGGAAGATCTGAAAAAGCTGTTTCAAATTACCGAGGCCGCCCGCGCCTGCAGCCTGTCCCGCAGCACGCTGCTGCGCTTAGAGGAAAAGGGTCTGCTGACGCCCGCCTACACCGCGCCGGACAGCGGACGCCGCTATTACGACAACCACAACGTGGCCCGCATTTTGCAGATCGAAAAGCTGAAAGCCATGGGCCTTGGCACCGAGGATATAGCTGCCTACTTTGCCAGCGGCGGCGAGACGGCTGTTTTGCTGGCCGCACTGGAGGAACACCTGCACGAGGTCGCGCGCGGGGTCGAGGAACTGCGCCTGCGCGCTGGCACGGATACGGGCATGTCGGTGCAGGTGCTTACGCTGCCCGCCGTGACCTGCTGCCGCCGCCTGTGCGAGGGACACACCATTGCCGAAAAGTACAACGCCATGTATGATTTTTACGGCGAGTGTGTGCGGCGGGGGTATCGCCTGTCTGACGAGCCGATTTTTACCGTCTCGCAGCGCCGGGATTTTTTGAACGGCTATATCACGGACGAGCCATATCCGTTTTGGGTGTGCGTGCCCGTGCGCCCCGAAAAAGCCCCCAGGGAGGCGGTGACTCTGCCTGCCTGCCGCGCCCTGTCGGTGCTGTATTACGGCAGCTACGCGGGCGCGGACGAGGCGTTTTTGCGTCTGGGCCGCGAGGTGAAGGAGCGCGGTCTGACACCCGCCGGGGACCCGCGTGTGCTGGGCATTGTTGCGCCCTACACCGGGCGCGAAATCGAAACCAAACGGTATTGCTCCCGCCTGGTGCTGCCGGTGGAGGGTGAAGCCGAAGCGTCTTTTCCCGTGTAATAAAAAGTGAACCCCGGAAGGCCGCTTTTACGCACCTTGACGCAATTCTGGAACGAAACAACCGAAATATCGCACAACCCGCACAACGCAAAAATGCGCTGTGCGGGAATTTTTTTGCTTTGGAACCGGTTAGTATGATTACACAATGTCTATTCGTCCCAGATGTATTGCGCGTTTCCGCAAAAGTGCTAGAATGACAAAAATAGGGCTATACCATAACAACTTCCGATACAGCAAAGAAAGGGACACTCCATGAGCAAAAATGAACAGGGCGGCATCGTACTGCAGAAAAAACACATTGTAATCGGCATTATCGCGGCGGTGGTGATCATTGTGACAGCGGTACTGGCGGGCATGAAGCTTTCCCGCAGCCAACAGCAGGACACCTTCACCCCGGATCTGGAGCAGGGCACCAGCGCGTGGTCGGGCGATCAGCTGCCGGACAAATCCGCCGACAGCGGCGAGGCAGTCGGCATCAAGATTCCCGGCTATCCGTCTATCAGCCTGCCGGCCAACCAGCAAACCGTACAGGTGGCGCTGCTGAACCCAGAGGGCAACCCCTGCTACTTCACGTTTGAGCTGGTCCTGTCCGACACGGACGAGGTGCTGTACACCAGCAAGCAGGTGCCGCCGGGACAGATGATCGAGGAGATCACCCTGACCCGCCCCCTGGAGGCCGGGCAGTACAACGCCACCCTGCGCATCACCACCGCCAGCCTGCAGGACGGCAGCGCCATGAACGGTGCCAACGTAGAAACCATACTGGACGTCCAGTAGTCTTAGTAAAGGAGGACCCCGCCCATGAAAGGCAAACGAATCCTTTCGGCTGTGCTGAGCGCGGCGCTGCTGCTGCAGCTCAGCCCGCTGGCAGTATTTGCCGAGGATACGTCACTTCTTCCCGCCGCGGCCCAAACGGTGCAGACCGAACCTGCGCCAGAGGAGCCGACGCCGGAACCGGCAGGGGAAGAAACCGCACTGCCGGAGGAGCCTGCGCCGGAGGAAACGGCTGTGCCGATGGCAGCACCGACCCCGGAGCCCACGGCAGAGCCTACCGCCACACCGGCGCCAGAGGAAACGGCTGCGCCGGACGCTGCGGAAACGCCTGCCCCTGTGCCGTCTGCGGAACCCACGGCAGCCCCCGACCCCGCGGCAGAGGTGCAGGCGATGATCGACGCCCTGCCGGACGAAGTGACGGAGGACAACGCCGCGGCAGTGGAACAGGCGCTGACCGACATTGACGACGCCAAAGAAAGCCTTACCGATGACGAATTGGCAGGGCTGGATTTTGCGCGCTATGACACCGCCGCCAACGCGCTGCTGGCGCTGTTGGGCGAAGCTACCACGGATGCGGTGGAAACGCTGGATGACTACCCCGCGCCCCAAAAAGGCAGTGATGATTACTACCAAATCACCAATGAAAGGGACCTGCGCTGGTTTGCCCAAGCCGTAAACGGCGGCAAAAGATCTATCAACGCCCGGCTGATGAACGACATCACCGTAGATAAAAACACGCAGTGGACGCCCATTGGCACAGAAGCCCACCGGTTCAAAGGCATATTTGACGGCAACGGCAAAACCATCACCGGGCTGACCTACACGGACACAAGTGTAAATTATGTCGGTCTGGTCGGCTATGCAGACGACGCTACCATACAAGACGTTACCGTGCAGGGTTCTTCCTTTAACGGTAACGATTATATTGGCACCGTGTGCGGTTTTATCGTAGGGGGCACCATTACCGGCTGTACCAACAGCGGCAGCACCGTGAGCGGCTCTTGGAAAATCGGCGGCATTGCCGGAAAGGCGAAATATACAAATGTACAGCGCTGTGTCAACACCGGCAAAGTGAGCGGCAAAAACGACCTCGGCGGCATTGTCGGATGTACAGAAGATGCAAGGGTGCAGGATTGCGGCAATACCGACAATGTAAAGCCAACCGGGATTGGCAGATTTTGCGGCGGCATTGCCGGAAGCGTCCTTGGTTCATCACACATTCATAACTGTTACAATGTGGACAGCAGCACTGCCGACAAATTTTATGACGGTTCGTGCTACCACTCCAACTGTTACTACCTTGCCAACGGTTCCGACAGTACCGACAAAGAAATCATCGCCAAAACGCAAGCACAGTTTGCCAGCGGCGAGGTGGCGTTCCTGCTGCAAGGTAATCGCACCGAACCCGTGTGGGGGCAGGAAATCGGCACCAACGACTACCCGAAACTGGGCGGCGACAAGGTATACCAGTCCGCCCCCTGCCCCGCAGGCTACAGCAATACGCAAGGTGAAGTCCGTCAACACAACTATGTAGACGGCGTTTGCAGCCTCTGCGGTGAACACGAACCGCCAAAGGAAGTAAATGGCTATTACCAAATCACCAACCAATGGCAGCTGTACTGGTTTGCCGACCAAGTAAGCAACAAAGGTCAAACCAACATCAACGCCAAGCTGACGGCTGACATCACCCTCAACAGCAACGTATTAAACGAAAACGGCGAATTGAACACCGGCGCCAGCGTCAACTTCACCCCTTGGACGCTCATTGGCACAAACACCAATCCGTTTACAGGCACCTTTGACGGCAACAACAAAACCATCAGCGGGCTGTACTTTAACGATAGCGGAAAGGACGACGTTGGCTTGTTCGGCTGCGTTGGCGTGAATGGCAAAGTAATAAATGTCACCCTCGCGGATTCCTATGTGTCCGGTAAAAGTTATGTCGGCGGCATCTGCGGGTCGAACATGGGTGGTACCTTACAGGGCTGCCACAACACCGGTACGGTTTCCGGCAACAGCTGGGTCGGCGGCGTGTGCGGCTCGAACAGCGGCACCTTGCAAGAAAGCTATAACACCGGCGAGGTTTCCGGCACAACGCAAAATGTCGGCGGCGTGTGCGGCTATAACTTCGAATCCGGCATCTTGCAAGGATGCTATAACAACGGCAATGTTACCGGCACAGGGAACTGCGTCGGCGGCGTGTGCGGTCAGAACAACAGCAGCAGCACTGTGAAGAGATGCTATAACACCGGTGAGGTTATCGGCAATAATCCTGTCGGCAGCGTGTGCGGCTGGAACGGCGGCGCCACTGTGGAAAAGTGCTATTACCTTGCGGGGACAAGTGCAAAAGCTGTTGGCGATGGAAGCGGAAACAGAAACGAAACTTGCGAATCCAAAACCGAACTCCAGTTCCAAAACGGCGATGTGGCGTTCTGTCTGCAAAACGACCTTGGCGGCGCAGGTGTCACGCAGGTTTGGGGGCAGCGTATCGACACGGACAAAACCCCTGTGCTTAGCAACAATCCTGATTACGCGGTTCACCCCGCGGCAGAGGGTTCCATCTGCAAGCGGTACAGCAATAAGCCCAACCAAAAATTTACCGAGCACGAGTATGATGAAGAAACCCGCGTTTGCAGCCGCTGCGGTGAATCCAAACCGCTAGAGGCAGTAAACGGCTATTACGAAATTTTCAACCAAGATCAGCTGCGCGAGTTTGCCAACCAGGTAAAGACGACAAGCGACAGCGGAACCAAGCTAAACGCCCGCCTGATGAACGACATCACCATGGACGGCACCGAGTGGACGCCCATTGGTACAGACGAGCATCCGTTTACAGGCACATTTGACGGCAACAGCAAAACCATCACCGGGCTGAAGTGTACGGACACAAGTGCATATTATGTCGGTCTGGTCGGCTATGCAAGCGGCGCCACCATACAAAACGTTACCGTGCAGGAATCTTCCCTTAGCGGTAAAGAGGATATTGGCGGCGTGTGCGGTTATATCAAAGACGGCACCATTACAAACTGCCACGCGGTCAAGACTGCCATTGGTGACTCCAGAGGTTTTGCGGAGTTCAAAGACTACGGCGGCATTGTTGGCCACATAACAGGCGAAACAACAAATGTCACCGACTGTACCAACAGCGATGGCACCGTGAACGGCGGTTACGACCTCGGCGGCATTGTCGGATTTGCTGGAAGCTATACAACGGTGCAGCGCTGCTTCAACTCCGGCGCAGTGACCGGCCAATACGGCAAATTCGGCGGCATTGTCGGACAGGCAAAATATGTAACGGTGCAGGATTGCGGCAATACCGGCGCTGTAAGGCCAGCCGACGGTTACGACCCCGTATATTACGGCGGTATCATCGGAGAAAACCTTGATGGCTCAACCATTGAAAACTGTTACAATACGGACAGCAACACTGCCGACAAAATTTACGGTAGTTATTTTTGCGACTACCGCAACTGTTACTACCTTACCAACAATCCCGGCAGTTCCGGCAGTACCGACCCAAACATCACCGCCAAAACGGCAGAACAGTTTGCCAGCGGCGAGGTTGCTTACCTGCTGCAAAATGGGCACGGCGACACCGCCGTATGGGGGCAGACAATCGGTAAGGATAAATACCCGAAACTGGGCGGCGACAAGGTATACCAGTCCGCCCCCTGCACCGCAGACTACAGCAATACGGAAATTCCACCCAAACAACACGTCATTGGCAATGATGGCAAATGCACCAACTGTGGTGCGCAATGCATTGCCTACACCGTGACCATCCCCGCCACGGTGGAGTTGGGCACAACAGCAACCATCAAAGCCAAGGACGTCATCCTGCCGAATGGTAAGACGTTGAATGTCAAAGTGGCAGAAGGCAGCGAGTTCGAGGTCGCGCAGGCGGACGATAACGATGCCGTCGTTGACAAATGCGCGTACACCGTCACCAAGGGCGAAACCAAAACCCCGGTAAACCCCAGCGATACCGTATTGACTGTCGTGAACGGTGTTGCCGAAAGTTCCGTTAAATTGCAGTTTAACAAACCCGAAACCACAACCTATTCCGGCGAATACAAAGGCAAAGTAACCTTTACCGTCAGTGTTGATGACAAACCTGCATCTTAATAATAATAAGGAGGAACCCCACCATGAAAAAGATTGTAACCCTGCTGCTCACCGCAGCGCTCGCCGTCACCGCCGAAACTACAGCGTTTGCGGATACCGAGATTACCCCCGGCCCGGCCAGCAGCCCAACCCCGTCCAGCGGGGACATGGATGTTACTTACACGGTAAAACCCAGCTATACCGTAACCATCCCTGGACTTGTAACGCTGAATACCGCTGCTCCAAGCACGGCAACGGTAACAGCCACAGATGTGACTATACCCAATGGACAAAAAGTACGGGTTACACTAAATAGTAAAAATAATTTCTATGTGATAACCAATGAAGGCGCAAGGGGTACGTACACCGTTAAGAAAGACAATAGCACAACTCCTATTTCGAATGGTGCTACTGTTCTGGAAGCCAATTATGGCACAAAAAGTACAGTGCTTACCTTTGAATTTCAGAAGAAGAATGTTACATATTCCGGCGAATACAAAGACACGGTAACCTTTACCGTTTCGGTCGGCTAACACAGGAGGTTATATAGCTATGAAAAAACTGCTTTGCTTTACTCTCTCGGCAGTGCTGGCCGCCGCCCTTGCCGTGCCCGCCTTTGCCGATACCAGTGTCCCCCCGACCAGTGCCCCCTCGACCAATGTCACCCAGAGCAGCCCCGATCAAAAGGCAGAGACCACCGTTCAGTTTACGATCACCCCGGCCTACACCGTGACCATCCCCGGCACGGTAGAGCTGACGAAAAAAACCGACGCCGAAACGAATAAAATCACCTACGAAGAAGATTTCAACATCACAGCTGCAGATGTCCGCCTGAATGAGGGAAAGACTTTGCGGATTTCCCTTGTTTCGAACTATAAGCTGGCATCCGGCGCAACCACGCTCGCCTACACGGTAACGGCAAAGCAGGGAACTGCGGATGCGAAGCCGGTTGACAGTAAGGACCCGGTGTGCGCCGACTTTGAAACAAAGACTGGCGAACAAAAGGTTACCCTGCATTTTGCCGCCAACAATCCCCCGTATGCCGGTGATTACAGCGATACGGTGATGTTTAACCTTGCCGTATACCCGCAGAACTGAAAAGGAGAAAGCGTATGAAAAAGTATCTGTCCTTTGCCCTTGCGGCGGCACTTTCTGCGGCGTTTTGCGCCACGGCCTTTGCCGCCGAGGATAACCGCCAGGTAGAGGTCAAAACGCATATTGACCCAACGTACACCGTGACGATTCCGGCCAATACAACGGTGATTTCTAAGGCTGAGGATACGCCCTTCGGCGCAATCACGCTGACCGACGCCCAGCTGGACCCCGGCAAGTCCGTCAATGTGACACTGAAGTCCAGCGGCACACTGAAAAACAAGAACGACACAAGCAAAATGCTCGCCTATACGATCCGCAGCGGCGAAAGCGCGTTTACATCCGCCAGCTATAAAAAGGCAGGGGAAAGCACGGCCCTGACCATCCATATTGAGAAGGACGATTGGGCCAAAGCCTACGCGGGCGACTACGCGGACACCGTGGAGTTTACGATCTCCTACAAATGAGATGCCGCGGGTGACAGCTTGTAGAAAAAGCCCGTTTTCGGGATGCTTGCAGGGAGGGGTCTTGACCCATCCGCACATCCGGCAACGCGCGGTTTTCCCGCTGTGTCGTACTTTTGGTAAGGCGGCACGGAACGGTCAAGACCGTTCCCTACAAACCAGCCGAAAGTGTGCAATTATCTTGTTGTTTTTTTCGACACACAGGGCGGAGTGATACACCTCATCAGCATATTTTCCGCCCTGATACTTGACGAAAACCGTTCTATTCGCTGCAACAAACACATACAAGGCGAAGATGCCCCATTCGGGTATCTTCGCCTCAGCCTGTCGAAAAAGGTCGTCTACGGGTGACCTTTTTCTCGTAAAAGAAGCGAAAATGTGGTATAATAAGTACGGTGATAAACGTGCTTACGAACAATATCGAAAACAGAAATCAAGTCGAGTTTGTGAGTTTGGAACAGATGGTTCCCAAGGATCATCTGCTGAGGCAGATCGACGCAGCAATCGACTTTCATAAGATATATGAGTTTGTCGGCGATTTGTACTGCAAGGACAATGGTCGTCCCAGCATCGATCCCGTTGTGCTGTTTAAAATTGTGCTGATTCAACATATCTACGGCATTCGTTCCCTGCGCCGAACTCTGGAAGAAATCAATATGAATATGGCGTATCGGTGGTTTATTGGATATCCGCTGAACGAGCAGATCCCGCATTTTTCAACGGTGAGCTATAACTTCAAGCACCGTTTTAATACCGCATCGGTAGAATATATTTTCCACTGGGTATTAAAGGCGGCTGCGGACGAGGGATATTTGGACACCGAAGCCATATTTGTAGACGGCACGCACATAAAGGCAAGTGCAAATCTGAAGAAACAGGCACGCAAAGCTGTATCCAAAGAAGCAAAGCGTTATGCTCACGAATTGTTTGATGAGATAAACAAGGACCGAGAGGCACACGGAAAGAAGCCCCTCGACGAAAACAGCAGCGGGGATGATTCCGGCAGCAGGGATAACTCCGCCGAACCGGAAATGGTAGAAAAGACGGTTTCCACTACAGACCCGGAATGCGGCGTATTCCACAAGGGCGAACACAAGAAAGTCTTTGCCTATGAAGCGCACACAGCGTGCGACAAGCACAAAAACGCTTACAGTTTTCTGGTTGAATAGTTATCGAGATGTTTGCCTATATGTGATATGACAATTTTGGATGTTTCAGGATCAAGACAAAGATAAATCCGAACAGAGCGTTGATCCATGTCATCATTTCCGCAGGCAATATGAGCTTCTACATTTATTTTCCTGTTACAGTAAGTGTCTTCATATTGTCGCATCAAATTCTTGTCTGCGCGCGTCATACTGCCTTGTCCGCGTTTATACTTGAAATTACTGCTTCTGGAATTGAATGCTGCTTCCAAATCAGTGTAAGAACCATCTATCCACAGGCCATATAGGGTATCTCCTATCTCACAAAGTGCATTCCAAAGAACCTCTGCTTTTGTGTTGCAATCATTCAGGCTTTTAAGCGCTCGCTCCGTGAAAAAAATTCGATCCGAATAATGCAAAGAAATGTATTCCACAACACTTTTCGCATCAGAAGGGTAACTGTGGAACTCACGCATTTTTTCTAACGAAGATAGGACTTCATTATAATTTGCTGCTTGTTCACGATAAATTCCGGCAGTAACATTTGCGTTTTTGATCTCTTTTCTTGCATCGTCGAGTTCTTGCTGCAATGTTTCATTGCGAATTTGGGTCTCCAACAGGGTTTCCTCTATGTGCCTCTTTTCCTGTTCACTGTCAGCGGCGGCATTCAGTATTTCTTCTGCCGTACTAGTAGAGTTTTGTTCTCGTTCTTTTAACTCACTGATACGCTTTTGTGCGGTAAGTGCATCCTTTTTCCTACGACAGTTTTCAACCGTAAAAAGATCATCATAAAAATGTACATCTTGAACTAACGCCCGACGTAGAATTTCGTAAATCATGGAGTCGCTTTGATCCTGCATTTTGAGCAGTTGATTTGCAGTAATCAAGCGATGTCGTCGGCCATCATCTGTTTCTCTGGGATGCCCAGCATAAATTCTGATGCTACCAGAATAACAAGCGTATTCTTGAGGGCAAAGCTGAGTCATTTCCCGGCTAAAATCTACGCTATCTGCGTAGCAAACAATCGCATTCATGTCAAGGATTCTGGCCACATACTCTGGGTCAAGAAGTGTACTTTCTGTTTTATCATCCATTGTACGAGGACTTATATATACTACTGGAATTTCACGCAGTGGATTGGAAACAAGTTTCCAAAAATCATAGTACTGACCCGGTACAAAATGAAGAGGTTTATCAGTAGGTACATATCCATTTATGGAACAGCTCAATCGTTTGCTGTGACGAAGCCGGTGAATGATACCCGGTGTATTAAAGTCGGGATCATCTTGACAAGGACCAATGAATCCAGGACGGTCTAAGTAAGCTGTAATGAGCGTGATTGTGGCTGCACCCGGTTCTGTTTGACAAAAACCAATTTCAGTCATCCATTCTCTAGGGGCAAAACCGACTTCACCTGCGGGAGGTTCCTTAATTTGACATGCCCAATAGCATTTTTGCTCATCTAAACAAAAGCAAGAATACAAAACAACCTGACCGCTTTTAGATCTGATGGTTTTTCCTCTTTTCCAATCAGACCACACCTGTGTTTTTTCTGGGAGGGGGTCTCCTTTTTTGCGGTATTTAACGGTGATCCAATAGCGAATTTCTTCAATCATATCCCATAGAATATCGCCGCGAGAATTTTTACTGGCTTGTAAATCAAACGCCGCCTTATAAAATACTTTATATCCAATGTGTTCCATTCTAATCCTCACTTTTAGCGTAAAGCAGCGTAATCACGCAGCCACCGCATTTGCATTCACGCGCTCTATTGCCTGCCGAATCCCTGCCCACACGGACAAATCAGTGAACACTTCCACAATGCTGCCGCGGTCGGTAAAGGGAGCCTCCTGCAAGACGGACAAATCTTTCATCATGCCGTTATGCACAATGTACTCTACAATCTGGTTCACAAAGAAGATTTGCCTGCTGTCAAGGCTGGCATCGTTCAGATACTGCGCAAACGCCTCCTTTGCTGCGTTCATATCAAGACCGACAATCTCCCGCACAAACTCGCCCAAGGGCTTTTGACCGTACTCGGCTTCGTAATCCTGCTTTGTGCCGACCTCGTTCCACAGAATTTCTTCCAGCGCCTTTACATCCTCGCTATTCAGTGGAATATTGCCTTTCAGTTTGGCAATAACGGTGTTGTCCGTATGCTGCCGCACATAAAATTCTGCCTTGGCTTTATAATTCTTCAAGTCATCGTTTTCCAGTTCGGACTCGTTCCAATCCTCAGACAAAATTTCATCGTCTAAAATAGTATCGTAGTGAATCTGCACAACGGGAATATACTTGATAAGGTCGCGCAGGTTTTCGCGGATATGCTCAAATTCGTTGATCCCGGCCGTTTCCAAATAATCCGTGTGCAAAATTTTGTTGAGCAAATCGGATTGCGCCATAATTTCCGGGATGTTTGCCACAGACGCGACCGCAGCAACCTTTTTCATCAAGTCGCTGCGCGCTTTACCGTACTTTTTCCCGGCAAGGTAGGCAAGCTCTATACCGTACATCAGGGCATCAAACCGCAGTGCCTTGGGGTCGTCCTCCTCGGGGGTGATCAGCGGCGCCAATTCCTGCCCCATCAGCAGGGTGTCCTCGTAGGTCAACGCCGCATAATTGTCTGCGTTTGCGTACAGCTCTACATATTTAAGATGTTGGCGCACAGCAAAGTTGTCCTTATTCAACTCCTGCACTTTGCGAACCATATCGTCCACAAGAGTCTTGCGGAACGCAATTAAATCGGTGGTCTGATATGCCAGATCCTGCAGCTTAAAAGCAATTTGCGCTTTCAAGTGGAAAATTGCCCCTTGTAGCGCGATCATGTTGGCGGTGGGCTTTCCCTTGCTCATGCGGAAAAACTCAAAGTTTCCACAGAAATCAAAGATGTAAAATTTATCTTTGTCCCTGCCATCCAGCAGGGCAGGGCAAAGGCGCGTGCCACGCCCAATCATCTGCCAGAATTTCGCTTTGCTCATAACCTTTTTGAAGAACACAAGGTTCAGCACTTCCGGCACATCAATGCCCGTGTCCAGCATATCTACCGAAATCGCAATCTGCGGCAGTTTTTTGGGGTCAGAAAATTCATCAATCGCGCTCTGGGCGTAGGTCATATAGTTGTCTATGACCTTGGCATAGCCCGGCAAATGGGGGTATTCTTTATGGAATACCTCCAATATTTTTTCGGCATGGGTGTGGTTCTTTGCAAAGATGATCGTCTTGCCCAGCTTGTTGCCGTAGTCGATTTTGATGCCCTTGGTCATCAGGGTATCCAGCACTTTGCGGATGGTATCCTCGTTGAAAACCCATTCGTTCATGGCAGAAGATGCAATACGCTCCGGCAGATCGCCGTTTTCATCCTCAAAGGTATCTTCGTAGATTTGCTTGTCCTCGTCTGACAGGTCATCGTACACAATACCCTGCTCGATGAACTTCAACTTTGTTTCAACGGACAAAAAATCTACGAGATATCCGTCCTTAACGGCTTGCGCCAGCTCGTAGCCGTAGGTGGGAACACCGTTTTCCAATTCAAAAATTTCATAGGTGTTCTTGTCGATTTCATCCTTGGGCGTTGCGGTCAAGCCGACCAACGGCGCGTCAAAGTAGTTGAAGATGTCCTTGTACTTGTTGTAAACCGAGCGATGTGCCTCATCGCAGATGACCAAGTCAAAGTGTCCGCAGGTAAACAGCTTGCCGTTCTCATCCTGTACGCTGTCAATGACATTGTACATGGTTTGATAGGTGGAAAACACACAATGCGCCGTGTAGTTGTCCTTTTCTTCGCAGAGGTTCGTAACGGATAAGTCCGGCAGCAGGTTCACAAAGCTGCGCTTTGCTTGCGTGACAAGGCTGTTGCGGTCCGCCAGAAACAGGATGTTTTTTACCCAGCCATGTTGCAGCAGCACATCGCACAGAGCGATCACCGTGCGTGTTTTGCCGGAGCCGGTAGCCATGACCAGCAGAGCCTTGCGGCGGTTGCGGGTAAAGGCATCACAGGTCGCTTTGATAGCGCCCTCTTGGTAATAACGTCCGGCAATACTGCGGTCTACCATCACATTCCGCAGGCTGGTACGCATGGATTGCAGGTTGAACAGCTTTTCCAAATCACGTTTGGAATAAATGGCAGCGCACTTGCGTTCGGGGTAAATCGTGTCGGTAATGCGCGTTTCAAAGCCGTTTGTCAAAAAGATGACCGGGCGGCGGTGATACTTCTTTTCCAGCAGATCCGCATACAATTTTGCCTGCTGGCGACCCTTTGCCACATCCACGCAGGTGCGCTTGGCTTCTACCACAGCCAAAGGGCGGCCATCATCGCCGTAAAGCACATAATCGGCATAGCCTACCTCGGATTTGTTGGGCATACCGGGCAGTTCCACCTCATTCTGCCAGTCTTTGCCCTCGGTCCAGCCTGCATCGGCGAGCATGGTATCAATGTACAGCTTGCGGGTCTTGTATTCGGACAGGTCAAGCGGTTTGGGCACATAGGTCTGCTGCTGCTCGGCGCGGCGGGCGGTGAGTTCCTCTTTCAGTGCGGCGTTTTCTGCAATAAGGGCAGCAAGGTCAATATCGTTTTCTGTGTCAGGCTGCACGGAGGAAACTTCGGCGGGCTGATTCAGCAGGGCGCGGTCAAAGTGTCCGGCAGTATAGTTTTCCCCATAGCAATACGCCACAAAATCAAGGAAAATGTACAGGTTTTCAAGGCATAGTTCGGCCTGTTCCTCGGTGACTTTTTTGCCGCTGTGGGCAGCGTTATTCCCCATACGGCGGATAAAATCCATGCGCCGCCAGATGTCCGTGCCGACAATATCCCGGAAGTCCTCGGCGTTCATCAAACTGACCAGCGTGTCCTGATAGGGCATGACCAACGCCTTATCCACCGAGTACATCCATTTTACGGCAAACTCCATCGCCCTGCGGCAGTTGAGGACGCAGGCAGACGGGTCGATATGCAGGATGCGCTCGGCGGAGATGGCAACCGAGGCAAAACTCTCAAATTGCGGGGTAGCGGTAAAAATATCGAAGTTGGTCATAAAACTTCCTCCACACGGTATTGCATAGAAAATTTTATTTTTCTTCAGAAGCAGCGGCTTCATTCAGATTTTTATAGTGCATTGTCTCGAGTTTTTCATTGTAAGCCGTTCTGTCAATAATTGCCTTGACAAGTGTATCTAGTTCACGCCCCTCCGAATAATCCGCTGCGGCAAAGTATTTGATACGTTTGTCGTGCATCATTTTATAGACTTTTTTCTTATCTTGTGTATCGGCGTTATAAACACCAATCGAATGTCCTCCATAGGAATTAACAAGTTTCATACAAGGAATATCCGTATCACTATCCCCAATGTAAATCATATTTCTGAACGGAATCCGCATATTATCTGGTGTAAAATAGTCATTTACGCCGGAATCATTTATATCTAAAACGCCTTTCTCAATTCTAAACAGAAACTGTGTTTTATTCGTGTAATTTATAACCTGTGCAGGCCATACTGCTACGCCGCGCTCATTATAGTAGAAAGAACTGGCGTATATTTTCTTGAACGCGCCATTTTTGGCAACCGATGTTCCTTCAATCATTTCCTTCAGACCGGAAGAAATAATGTAATGCTCAACTTCGACGCCTTTGGTTTTCCCATACTTCCGAATTCTTTCAAACCAAGTCTCTACACCGGGAAATAATTGCACCTGCGCACCGTATTCTTGCAGTTTCTGACGATTGAATACAAACTTGCCTTCCGACTCTGTCATCATGACATACATATAGGCAAGATTGTTGTCCATATCATTTCCGCGTGCCAATCCGTTTGATTTCTTCCAGAAATCGCCTACGTCAAACCCAACAGATTGGATATATCCCTGCGCCTGCATATCGTCAGGAGACAAAGTTTTGTCGAAATCATAGCAGATTGCAACAACGGGAATGGATGTTTTTTCTTCTCTTTTAAATTCAGAAGTACTCATGTTTTCACCTCATTGCTATTTAAATTGGTTTATAAATTATGCCTATAGGCACAACGACGAATATAATCCTTCGACAGCTTTTGATTTGTCGGTCTGTTCGACAAAGGCTGCAAATTGATTTTGAAGCTCAATTGGTGGCAAAGTTACTTTGTATTTTTCCAGAAATACCGCGGGAACTCTTCGCTGCCCAGCACTTCCTGTCATATTATCAGCAGCATCTTTTCTGAATGCATCGAACGACGTCAACGAATATAGCCAATACGGATTACTTTTGTTGTTAATAGGTCTAAGAATATGAAACTCTGTTGAACCAAACCCAATGTTGTTGCAAAGACCAACTGCAACAGCACCTTTTCCATTCTCCATACAAGGAGTGATTTTCGCAAATAGAACATCGTTTTCCGCAAAGTATGTAAAACCTGTTTTGACTTCATCGTATGCTTTTATTTGTGAAGCATCAATCTTTCCGCTTTCCGATACAGCAGGCATAGGAACAAAAGAAACACTAAGACCGGAGACCAAGCGTTTGTCGGTTCCCTTTTTGGGATTTAGCTCGCAACAAGTACCTAAATATTGCAGCCCCCAACCTTTTGTATCTGTTCCGGGCATACCAAACATTTCGACAAATCGAGCTTTGACGAGTTCGTCCAGCTTTTGGAGTTGTTGCTGATGTAATTCAATTAAAGCAGTTGCTTGGTTTAGAACATATACGATTTCTTGCTGCTCCTGCATGGAATGAATATTCACCTTTACTTTAGACAAAGTGGCTTTGTTCAAAGTTTTTCCCATAACCGCTTTGTTAGTTCCATCATCCCAGTTCTTGGATAGCAGGAGATAATAAATATATTCGGGCAGTAATTGAACAAGTTTTCTGTCACGAAATGACATGATTGCTTCGTTGGAATACATTGGTTCAGATGTGATTGCTGTTTTTCCAATAGACAGCTTAAAACTCATTACTACCGTATTTGCAGGAATCTGCTTGATGCCACTTTCAGAAACAGCAATATCTGACAAACACTCTTTTGTGTCATAGATGTATTTTCCGCATTTTGAGAGGTCGGCAATAGAAATCCACTTATTATTACCGCTTTCCCAATATTCAGTAACACTTCGAGATGGTGTCTTGCCCATCTGGAGGTCGAACAATTCTTCTAACCTATATTCCATATCGTCTCCCACAAATCCGAAGTTGTATCAGGCGATAAACTTCTGGTGGGAGGCTTTGACGTTGGTTTGGTTGACCATAGCATACTGCATAGTGGTATCAATTTGCGAATGACCGAGGATTTTTTGCACCTGTTCAATCGGCATACCTTTATCTATGGCGCGGGTTGCCATCGTGCGGCGGAATTTATGCGGGTGGATTTTTACCAAATTGACGCTGCGCCCCAGTTCCCGCAGACGAACCTCCACGCCGCTGATTTTCAAGCGGTCATGTGGTGCGTCCAAAGTGACAAACAGGGCGGGGTTGCGGTCTGTACGGTGCTTTAGATAATTTTGCAGGTGCAATTTTGCCTTTGCATCGAAATATACACGGCGTTCTTTATCGCCCTTGCCAAATACCACACACTCGCGGGCTTCAAAATTCACATCGTCAATGTTCAGATTTACCAATTCACCAACACGGATGCCTGTGGAATACAGCAGGTCGATCATTGCCAAATCACGCGCACAGGCGCAATGGTCGCGCAGCTGCTCAATGGCTTCGTCCGAGATCGTTTCTTTAACCTGTTGCTTTGTCTTGATTTTGTGGATTCGCCGCATAGGGCTTTTGAGGATATAATCCTCTTCTTCCAGCCATGAGAAAAAGCTGGAAATGTTACGGCGAATATTATCTACAGTCACTTTGCCACAGCCGTTGATTTGCTGATACCCCGAAAGATAACTGCGAATTTCTTCCGTGCATATTTTTCGGATGGGCGTGGTAGTACTTTGCAGCATTCGCTCCACCGTAACACGGTAATATTGCAGCGTTCTTTCAGAGCAACCCTCAATTTTCTTGGCATCCAGAAACATTTGCAGATATTCGGCGTTGGAAATTTCTGCTTTTTGCGGTTCGTTTTCTGCCAGATTTTTCAGCAGCACTTCTTGCAGCTTTTTCATCTGGGCAATGCTCAAATATTCCGCCATTTCGTTGAGAATTGTGACAAGCTTTTCTTCCATGATGGTACACTCCTTTTCTGTGTACCATCGTCCTGCCCCGGCATAAGCCCGTATTTACTTTTTTTAGCCGAAATATTGCTGCATCAAGCTGTCAAACAGAAGCTGTGCTTCGTCCAAGGACTTCTGTACGGCAACTTTTGATTTGTCGACTTGATGAACGAAGGCGGCAAATCTATTTTGTAAGTCTAATGGTGGAACTATAACCTTAACAGCATTCAACTTTGCAATCGTTAATCTCGTGATTGCTGCACCTCCCATGTTATTACGAATATCTGAATACATATCCGCATTGTTGAGGAGTGCGGCCAAAAAGTATCCATTTATTACATTTCGGTTTTGTTTAAGCAACGCCACACTTGAGAGTAACGTAAATTCTTCCTTCAATGTATTCACTATTGCAATTCCAGTAGTTGCGCCATCTTTAATATACAGCACATCTCCTTGTTCAGGATTGCATCTCTCAAATATTGGACGATGAACGGCTTCTGGAACATACGTTATATTAGAGAAATCAAAGCCGGATGCTTTAATGTTTTTAGCAGTAATATACTTATAGTCACCCATTGAAAAGCTCTCTGGGGAGAAATGTGTTCCATCATTTAATTTTATGCAAACCTCTTTTAATGTTCTTTTGTTCCAATTCATTGGATTGGATATCGGGTCCCCAAACAATTCGACAAATCGAGCTTTGACGAGTTCATCCAGCTTTTGGAGTTGATATTGGCGCGTGTAGATAAGTTTCTCTACCTTCTTAAAGGAATTAGCATACTCTATTTGCTTACCGATTTCCGGAAGAGGAATTTCTAAGTCGTTAATATCCTTCAACGAAATATTCAGTTGAGCTACGCCTTGCTTCTTTCTCTCAAATTGCTTTTTAATAAGGGGAGAGGTTAATATCAACTTGACATAGGGCAAATAAATATCATCTTTCTTGATTCGTATAATTGCTAATGCCTGATTTATGTTGGCGGGCAACATATTCCTTGTGACGATTGCAACACGTCCTATAACGCCCGCAATGGAAAACAGAATATCGCCCTCTTTTAGTTGAGACCTTTTCAATTTTTCGTGGCATTCTTCTGAAATATGCGTTGCCTTGTTCTGTATATAGTCGCCTTTTTCAGAAAAGCACTCGATTTTCAAAAAATTCACACCAGTGTCTTGGAACTCATATCCTAGTGTTGTTGGGGTTGTACCTTTTGTGACCAACTCTGCTATTTCAGATAATCGTACACGCTTTATTACAGCCATCAATTTACTCCCACAAATCCGAAGTTGTATCCGCCATCACAGCAGAGTTATTCTTTATCATCTTCATCTTTCACAACACCCTCAATCATCCCGGCAACAGCCTGCCCCAGCAGCATTGTGCTTGCGTTTTCTGCCGCAACCACCGGGCGACCGGTCTGCGCTTCAATTTCTTTTCGGGCGTTGCCGGCTACCGTGCCGCCCTGCTTTGCCACAGTGCGGTTTTCTTCCAGCCCTTGCGGATTCTGAGCCTTGGTGAGTTCTGTTGTGGTGGCTTCCGCCAACATATTCAGCGCCAGCTCCAACGTACTCATATTGTCGCGCAGGTTTTCCTTTTTCAGCCCTTTCAGGTTCTTGTACTGACGCGTATTCAGCCCAGACCACGCCTTTGTGACTTCATCCGTTAAAATGGCGTACTCCTGCCCTTTTTGCACCCCGTGTGCGCTCCACGCATCGGTCAGCTCCTTGCGGGCGCGGATGGTTTGCAGGCGCTGGTTGATCCACTCCGGCGGGTAGCCTTTCTGTGCATAGGTGTCCAGCGCGCGTTCAATGGTAAGCTCCGGGTCGATGATTTCCTCAATGCGCTCACGCCCGACCATAGCCAGCCACATTTTGAACGGCTCGGCCTTTTTGGACGGGATGGACTGAATGATGCGCAGCAACTGCTCGGTATTCGCTACATCCGTAAGGCGGCGCTTGCCATCGGCGGCTTTCATTTTCAACTGGTGACAATTTGTCACCAGTTCATTTCCTTCTTCCTTCAAGCGCTGCTTCAGCTTGTTCCAGTATTTTCTGCCGGTCTTGTAGTCGGGGCTTTCTGTCAATGCAACCACGACATCCACCACCGAAAAATACCATTCTTCTTTTTCCTCATCCCAAGCGGTGCGGATGGTCTGATCTTCAAATACTTGCAGTTTCTCGTTTTCCGTCATGGTGCGCTCCTTATTTCAGCATCTGCTCCAGCTCGTTCATTGCCGTGTTGACCTCTTTCTCCAAGCGGCGCAGCTCTGCCATGATCTCACTCGTCGGCGGGTACTCCACAGGCTTGTACTCGGTCTTTTTGTATTTGTTGATGGACAGATCGTAGCCGTTATCCACAATTTCCTGCTTGGGAACAAAGAACGATTTTTCCGTGCGGGCGCGGTTTTTCTCGGCGTCCAGATTTTTGAAGCGCGCAATAATGTCGGGAATATCGTTCTCCTGCACGGGGCTGCGCTTGTCGTCCAGCGAAAGACCGTCGGCCTGCATATCGTAGAACCACACGTTATCCGTGCCGCCATGCCCGGTCTTGGTGAAAATCAAAATGGCAGTGGAAACACCGGCATAGGGCTTGAACACGCCGGACGGCATCGAGATAACTGCCTCCAGACGGTTGCCGTCTACCAGTTCTTTACGGATTGCCTTGTGCGCGGTGGACGAGCCGAACAGCACACCATCGGGAACAATGCAGGCGCAGCGCCCGCCGATTTTCAGCATACGCAGGAACAGCGCAAGGAAAAGCAGTTCGGTTTTCTTGGTCTTGCAGACCTTCAGCAGGTCGGCGGATACGGTGTCCGCGTCCAGGCTGCCCTTGAACGGCGGATTGGCAAGAATCAGCGAGTATTTTTCTTTGTCTGGGTTCTGGTCGCTCAGGCTGTCGCGGTACTCAATGTAGGGGTTATCGATGCCGTGAGTCATCATGTTCATGGCGCCGATGCGCAGCATCGTGCGGTCCATATCGTAGCCGAAGAACATATGATTCATGTAGTGGTCTTTTTTCTGACGGTCAAAGAAGATTTCTTCTTTGCGGTTCTCTTTCAGGTACTCGCCTGCCGCCACAAGGAAGCCGGAAGTGCCACAGGCGGGGTCGCAGATAATTTCGTCCGCCTTGGGATCCATTAGCTCGACCATCATTTTGATGATATGGCGCGGCGTGCGGAACTGACCGTTCAAGCCGGACTGTGCGATTTTGGAGAGCAGATATTCATAGGTGTCACCGCGCACATCCACCGCCTGCGACTCATTCATCAGGCGGTAGATTTCGTCCAGCGCGTCCACCACTTTGGACAGCAGCAGCGGCGTGGGCAGCTTGAAAATGGCGTCGTCCATGTATTTGGAGTAGGCACTGTTCTTGTCGCCGTGCAGATTTTTGATGAACGGGAACACCCATTCCTGCATGGTGGCGTACATTTTCTGCGCCGGAAAGTCGTGGAACACGCTCCATTTGAGCTGCTGACCGTCGATGGTGCGCTCGCCGAGCTGCACCTCGTCCGCAAAAATGCTCTGGTACGGCAACCCCAGCATGGCGGCTTCCTTGGCGCGCAAATTGTCGGAATCGTCCAAGTCGTGAATGAACATTAAATAAGTGATTTGTTCAATGACATCCAGCGGATTTACAAGACCGCCCGCCGCAAAAATATCCCAAAGGCTGTCGATTTTGTTTTTGAGTTCTCCTGTAATCATGTTAGTTCTCTCCGTTCCAAATGTAAGAAGTGTAGCGGCCACCGCCGATTTTTGTGATGTGCTTGTTATTTAGCAGGTCTGCCAGTGCCCGCTGGACAGTGATTTGGCTGATGTCCGGACACTGCTTTAGGATTTCGCTTTTGGTGATTTCACCTTGGTGCAATTTGATGATTTCCCGCACGCGGTCAGGCTTTGACAGACCCTTGGCGGTTAGCTGTGTGGCAATCTCGTCAAAGCTTTTGTATGCCGTAACAAGAGTGTTCAGCAGGTAGGCGGTAAAAGGTGCGTAGTCATTTGTGCCGGCAGCCCAATTATGGGAACTGCGTTGCAGCGATGTATCGTAGGATGCTTTTGTGTTAAAAAGAATCGCGTCTATGCTGCTGTATTGCTCCACTTCATAGCCAGAACGGTACAGGAGCAGTGCCAGCAGCAGGCGGCTCATTCGTTCGGTGCCGTTATCGAAGGGGGCAATGTTCAGAAAGTCCACCATGAACAACGGAATCAAAAGCAGCGGGTCAAGGACTGGGTCTTGCAGGGCTTGTTCAAAGGCATTGCATAGGGAAGCAAGGCTTTCAGCGCATGGTTCGCCGGCGGTATCTTTATAGTTGCCACCCACAGCTTTACCGCTGAATTTGTATAAATCCCGATGCAACTGTAAAATAGTGGATGGTGCCGGTGGCAGGAAGTCATAATTGGCACTTATGGAGGTTAGCACATCCCGATAACCCGCCACTTTTTTCTCATCATCGGTTTGCGGATTGGTTTTATTCAGGATGAGTTTTTTCAGCCGATCCTCTGCAACGGTGATGCCTTCCATGCGATTCGATGCGGCAACAGTTTGCAGTGCCGCGGTCTCTTTGATTTCGGATAAGGCGGCAGCATCTGTTTCAAGGAGTCTGTTCAGCCGACCTTTGTATTCATGGAGTTGCGTCAGACGGAACACAATCTCTGGCGTCAGTAGCCGGGAGTATGTTGCTTTGAAGTCAAATGTTTTCATTGTGAAACCCTTACTTGTTATTTACATCAAAATTAGCATAATGATGTAAATATACTATACGTTATTATCATTCAAAAGTCAATGGAAAGTATATCTTTTTGTAAAATATGATAAAGTTGAATCGTGTATTTGGCATATATGACAAAAGCACCCCAATAAATAGAAGCGAACCTACGAACAGGGGCATTATTACGATAAAATATCTATTGCTCGGTGCGGTTCATGCGTGTTAGTGCCGCCTGCAATCGTTATCGGCGGCAATGCGATCTTTTGTGGGAACGGCAAATCACAACGCTTGACGAGCTGTTGACTTACAAAGAAAATCTGCAAGCTGAATATAACACTCTTACGGCGCAGCGTAGGGCGCTCTATTGCGGGAAGAGTAGGCGGGCTTGTACCCGGTTTGGAGCTGAAATCTATTTTTCTCGGCGTTTCACAGTCCAGAAACCCGAATCTTGCCGCTGTTTTTTACCGTATGCGTTTGATTGAAAGCTACGGTACAGGAATCGGAAAGATTGAGCGCGCCTACAAATCCTGCCCGATGCAGCCGGAATTTGAAACGGCAAAGGGTGTTTTCCGCGTGACACTTCCGAACCGCAATGAAGTGCAGGAAACAGGCGGAAAAGCGCAGCCCGGCGAGGGGTGCAGCACATCTGCATAAATCGCTCAGAAAGCCCCGTGTGCACGGAGTTTTAGCCCCACCGTGTCGGAAAAATAGCCCCACTTTCACGCACTAAAGCCCCAACATCCTCTATAATGAACATGGCACAGTAAATTCTGTGACTAAATTCTTTATGGAGGACTCCAAAATGATAAACTATTTGGAGATTTTGAGGCTTAACCATCTCGGTTACAGCCAACGGACGATTGAGATAACCGCTCATTGTTCGCGACACACCGTCCGCGAGGTTTTAGCCGAGATGGACAAGCATGGCATCCAGTGGCCCTTTGATGACGACATTACTAACGCTGATCTGGAGCGGATGCTCTTCCCGGACAAGTACAAGAGTGCTTGCTTGTACATTGAACCGGACTATCCGTACATTCACCGTGAGCTGGCAAAGCATGGCGTTACCCTGACCTTGTTGTGGGAGGAGTACCGCCGCAAATGCTACGATGAAGGCAAGAAGCCGTACATGTTTACGCAGTTCGGCGAGAAATACCGTAAATGGGCCCGCGTCACCAAGGCAACCATGCGTATCCAGCACAAGCCCGGAGATGCCATTGAGGTGGATTGGGCTGGCGATACAATCCCCATTTTCGATTCTGTAACCGGTGAGCAGAGCAAGGCTTATCTATTTGTAGCAGTCCTGCCCTGCAGTTACTACGCCTATGCAGAAGTTTGCGGTGACACGCAGACTGAGAATTGGCTGAACTGCCACGTTCATGCGTTTAACTACTTTGGCGGAGCAACGAGACTTTTGATTCCGGACAACTGCAAAACTGCGACGTATTCCAATACCCGGTATGATGTGGTAGTGAACCGCAGCTACCAGGAGTTGGCAGAGTACTATTGAACTGCCATTGTTCCAACTCGCGTTCGTAAGCCAAAGGATTATCAGCGAAAAAATGTTATCAGCAATCTCAGCCTGAATAAGCGCTATGATCGAATTTTCAGGCTGAACTGCTGTCTTTGATTGCCGATAATCATTTAATCAAGTCCGCAGAAATGGAGTCCTGCAAATAAAAGTCAATAGGTTTTGCAGAAAAAGTCCAAAAAAATACTCGGCAGATAGCCGAGTGAAAATGCGTACAGCAAATAGGACTCCCTCGAAAAATGGAGGCAGCCAAATGGCATAATGAGCATTACAGATTAGCCTTCTTCGACCTGAGTTGCGCTTTCAGCGGCGTTCAGGCACTCCTTAACGCGAGCATAGTAAATGCGCAGGAATTTGTTCGCGGCAGCGGTAGTGCAAACGAAGAACGGCTTTCCCTCGTCACGTTTCTTAGTGTAGAACTGGTAAACTGCTTCATTTTCAGGCTTACACTTAACGTAAGTAGAAACCACCTGAAAGAGCGCTTTCCTCAGCTGAGGTGACCCGCGCTTAGAAGTTGCCACACTGGAAAGCTGCATCTTGCCGGAGCCAACAACGCCGGGGTCTACGCCTGCAAAGGCCACAATAGAACTGCGGTGCAGAAAACGGCGAACATCACCCAGTTCAGCCATGAGATGCGGTCCGGTAGACTTTCCAACGCCGTACATGGCCATAACAGTCTCGTACTCTGGTAACTGCTTGCAGAAATTCAGCATCTCGGCTTCCAGTTTGGACTGGTTTTCGCGCAGTGCAATAAGCTGGTCGGCGGCAACCGTAACCAGTAACCTGGCATTGTTGTCACGCGGCAGCGTGGTGTAAAGCCCGCAGCTGGCTGCGTAGAGAGCATCTGCTGCATCAGCACTAAAATGGTAGCCCTTTCTCTTGCACCATTTCTGGTATCGCTCTCCAAAAGTATCCGGTGACATACGGTTAATGCAGTCGCAATGCCAAAAGGTTCTGTAAAAATCTACCCACTTCAAATGTCCGTCTGCCTTTTCGGGGCTTGAGAACAGCTCGTTTACACCCGGAAAGGTCTTGTCAGACAAAGAAATAAGGTTGTTTGTGAGCATGACAATACTCTTGTTATACAAGTCGCATTGACGTGCGCACAACTTGAGTTGCTGTCTAATTGCTTCCATGGGAGTATATTCCCGCAATGTAGACCAGTTGTCAAGCCCATATTTAGCAATTTTTAGAGCATCCTTCGGGTCGGATTTCACTTTGCGCAGAGAGCCTGCTCCGCTTTGCTTAATAAGCAATGGGTTTAGGATGCTCACAAAAATCCCCGCACTGTGAAGTTGCGCTGCTACCGGCTCGTGATATCTGCCGGTTGCTTCCATTACAACGCGGGTATCCGGCTCCATGCAAAGAACATCCAACGCGAGATGTGACAGTTCAATATCTGAATGCCTTACCTCATATGGCGCTGCAACAAGCTTCCCACCAGGCTTCATGGCAGCTACCATACTCTTACTCTTAGAAACATCGATTCCAACTACGGTCATTCGTTTTCCTCTCAGTTTGAATTTGCAACGGCTTCCGCCTTTTACTTATTGCTTGTTCAATCTCCTGGGTAACACGAACGCACCGCTTTACGGTGGGACTACCTGCGTAAATCGAATGCTGCGAATAAGAATGGCGGCTGACTGACTCCATTGCGGACGTGTGAGTCCAAGGATTATCGTGTCAGGCCACTACATTCTTATTCTACAGCTTAGGCAACAAGTTGGATAGCAACACGACTGGATGCCGTGGGGCTACCCACAAATATATTGTAGGAGGAATCTCTGTTATGAAAATCAAAAAACCTGTATCTGCACCGGAAACCCAGCGCAAAATCAAGCGCAGTTACCTGACGGTTGCCACGGTTGCCGCCGCGGTAATCGTGATGGCGTTGCCTGTGTATGCGGACGACCCGCTGGCGACCATCAATGCACTGAGCGATTTTGTGTTCAGCGCCATTAAGGCCATTGGTGCCATTCTGCTGGGCTTCGGCATTGTGCAAATCGGTCTTGCCCTGAAAAGCCACGATGCCGGGCAGCGCGCGCAGGGCTTTATGACCTTTTTCGGCGGTGTTGTTATCTACTTTGCCAAGGATATTCTGGATATGATTCTGTAAGAAGAAGCACTATGCTCATTATACTTGATTATTTTCCCGGAAAATGCTATATTATATTGAGCAAGATTCCAATACTTTCAATCAGTATAATGAGGTGATGAGCGTGGCACTGGTGACAAATGAGCAGGTAATTAAAGCCCTTCGAAATTACAATCCTTGGTGGAGAAATCCAAGTGCTGCGAAAGAAGAAGATCGACCACAGCATCGTGTTGCCTATCATGAAACACTGCGAATTATGCGGCATAAGACGATTCGGCGTTTTGCTGTTCTTTCCGGCGCACGTCGCGTAGGTAAAACGACAATTCTTTATCAAATCATCAATCACCTGATTGATAACGGTGTGAATCCGCGAAATATCTTTTATGCAACCTTTGATAACCCCGTACTGAAAATGGCGGGAGTTGATATGGTTTTATCTGCTTACGATTCCATGTACCCGGTAGAGGGTGTGCGCTATGTTTTCTTTGACGAAATTCAGTACACCGAAAATTGGGAACTCTGGATGAAAGTGATTTATGACAGTCGTAAAGACATTCGGCTGGCAGCCACAGGTTCGGCAAGCCCTATTATTGAGGATGCGTCAACCGATAGCGGAACAGGTCGTTGGACAGTCATTAAAATTCCTACGCTTTCCTTTTATGAATACTGCCAGCTTTTGCAGTTGGATGATATGCCGTTACTGCCGGACCGCTTAAAAATCACAGATATACCTAAAATGGAAAATGCCGAGGTCGCGGATTTGATGGCGCGCTTTGAACCGTTGGTTAAGCATTTCAACCGCTATCTTACCATCGGCGGATTTCCGGAATTGGCGCTTTCCGATGATGATCTTTATGCGCAGCGTATGCTGCGTGAGGATGTTGTGGATAAGGTAATAAAGCGCGATGTGCTTACCTTGTTCAAAGTTCGCAGTCCACTGTTGATGGAAAAGCTATTCCTATACTTGTGCATGAATTCAACAGAAATCTTTAGTGCTACGACTGCGGCTAAAGAGTTGGATAATATATCCCCGAATACCATTGAATCCTATGTGGATGCCCTTGTAAAATCCAACTTGATTTATATGGCATATCCAATCGCTGTCGGAAGCAAGTCGGTTCTGAAAGGGCGGCCTAAGATTTATATAGCGGATGCCGCCATTCGCAATGCGGTTCTGATGGTAGACGACGTTCTGTCCGATGAGCGTGAGTTGGGGTTTTTAATTGAAACCACTGTATATAAGCATCTGGTATCGTTTTATCAAGGGACAGGCGCACAGCTTGGCTATTATCGAAAGGCAAAAGAAAATCAAAAAGAGGTCGATGCCGTAATTGAACTCCCGCAGCAAAAAATTCTGTGCGAAGTCAAATACAAAAACAATTCGCATATACCGCAGACGGATGGCATTGTAGAATTGTGCAATGATCCGAAAGCTGGCATTACAGATGCCTTTGTCATTACGAAGCAGCTGGAGGACTTTGGCGTGACGCGCCATGAAACTTCTCCTAAAATCTATCGAATTCCCGCTATTGCATTTTTGTACCTTATTGGCAAGGAAGAATCCGATGGAATGAGTGGCAGGCTTTAAACCCTGCATTTTCCCATTGCACCTAACCGCATAATGTGTGATGGTGGAAAAACACAGCGACCGTTTTGCTTATCAGCAAGACGGTCATTTCTTTTATCCGAAAGCAGGTGAAACCTTGAACCAAAACTGGATTGTAGAAAACCTGAACAATGCCTTTTCCACTTGGAACGGCAAATTAACAGAGCTTTGGGGGCTGGTGACAACCAGCCCTCAAACTTTTAAGGGCGGGGCGGTATGGGGCGTAATGCAAAGCCTGCACAATGCGATGATCGGCATCGGCTATGCGCTGATCGTGCTGTTCTTCGCTATATCGCTGTTCAAAAACACTGCCAACTTCCATGAACTCAAACGCCCGGAGGCTGCCGTGCATTACCTTATTCGCTTTGTGACAGCCAAAACCTTGGTGGGATACGGCATGGACATCATGCTCAATATCTTTTCCATCTGCAACGGCGTGGTCAGCGATATGGCTGCCGGTATGGGCGGCATTTCGCAGGCTATGGTCGCACTGCCTGGTGAGGTGCAGTCTGCCATTGAAAATGTCGGCTTCTTAGCCAGCATCCCCTTGTGGCTCGTCACGATTCTGGGCAGTCTGTTCATCACAGTGCTGTCGTTCGTGATGATTCTCACCGTGTACGGGCGGTTCTTTCGCCTGTATATGTACACGGCGCTGGCTCCCTTGCCGCTGGCGAGCTTTGCCGGGGAAAGCACACAGTCGGTCGGCATTTCCTTTATTAAGAGCTATGTCGGCGTCTGCTTGGAGGGCGCTGTCATCGTGCTGGCGTGTGTCATCTACGCCGCTTTTGTCAGCACGCCCACAGTTTCAGGCGGCGAGGCAACCACAATGGTGTGGAGTTATCTGACCGAAATTATCTTCAATATGCTTGTGCTGGTCGGGCTGATCAAAGGCTCTGACCGCATAATCCACGAAATGATGGGGTTGTAAAAGTATGCAGATACCGATCAATAAAGACATCCGGCGCTACCAAGAGGAAATCTTTATGGGGCTTACCCTGCGCCAGTTACTTTGTTCCAGCATCGCCATTGGGTTGGCGGTGCTGATTTATTTATGGGCAAAACCGCTGTTGGGGCAGGAAACCGCCAGCTGGCTGTGTATCCTTGCCGCGGCACCCATTGCCGCCGCGGGATTTTTAAGCTATGACGGGCTGCCGTTTGAAAAGTTTGTTATCATCGTGTTGGAAAGCACGATTCTGTACAGCGGTTGGCGGGTATGGAAAACCGAACTGCGCCCCAAACAAAAAGGAAAGGTGAAGAAGATTGCGTTTAAGTGAGTATGCGTCCACCCAAAGAACCTACGGCAGCCGCAAGGTGCCGCGCAGTGTGCAGCAGAGCATCCCCATCGACCGAATCTATGAGGACGGGACATAGCGCTGCGGCAATGTGTACAGCCAGATGTGGTCCATGCCGGACATCAACTTTACAATGAGCGATGAGGACAATAAAGCAAAAATCCTTAACCTGCTCGGCAAGGTGTATATGGGTGTGCCTTCTGACTGCTGGCTGAAAATCTGCATTGTGAGCCAGCGCATGGACGAGAAGTCCTTCCGCGAAAATGTTTTGCTGCACCGCAACCTTGACGGCTTGGATAAGTGGCGTGTAGAACGCAACCGCCGAATCCGACAATGCGTCCAAGACGCGGGCAATGTGGTGCAGCACAAGTATCTGATTCTCTCCACCAACAAACAGAATGTCACCGATGCCCGCAGGCGACTGCTGCAGGTGCAGGGCAACCTTCTGGCGGAGCTTTCCAATCTGGGCTGTACAATCAAACCTATGACAAACAATGAACGATTGGAGGTACTGCACAACTTCTTTCGGCGCGGCGAGGAAGGGCGCTTTCAGTTCAGCTTTGATGACTACGGAAAATTGGGCAACGATTTCCACAACACGATTGCACCCGATGCGATGCGCTTTACAACCCAACACGCGGAAATAGACGACGGATTTGCCAAGGCGATGACGATTGCGCAGTATCCGCAGCAGCTGAGCGATAATTTTGTGGCGACGCTGCTCCAACAGGTGCCGTACATCGTTCTCAGCATTGATATTACACCGGTAGAAACCGAGGATGCAATGCGGGAAATCGAGGCTTCTCAAATGAAGATTGACTCCGAAAAGTACCGCGCAAACCGACGCAACGTAGAAAATCTCGACTTTATGGCAACCATCTCCCCGCGCAACCAACAGCAGGAAAAGTACACAGCAGAGATCCGCAATGCCATCTGTGAGGGTGACCAACAGGTATTTATGGTGCTTTTGAGTGTGGCGTTCTTTGCCGACACGCCGGACGAATTGCGGCAGGAAACCGACGCACTGCAATCGGCAGCCGCCAATTTCAACTGCCGCTTTACCGAGATGCGCTTTCAGCAGGAAAACTGCTTTAACACCGCCATGCCCTATGGACTGCGACGTGTGGAAAGCAGCCACATGATGCTGACCCGCAGCGTCACGGCGCTGGTGCCGTTTGTGGCGCAGGAGGTACAATCCCCGCAGGGTATCTTCTACGGCAGAAACGCCATTACCGGCAACCTGATCGTGGGCGACCGCACCAAGCTCATCAACGGCAATGCGATGGTGATTGCCACCTCCGGCAGCGGCAAATCCATGAGCGTGAAGATGGAAATTATAATGGAGTTTTTGCGCTGGCCGAACGCGCGGTTCATTCTGGTGGACCCGGAAAACGAATACGAGCTGCTGGTCAAGGCGCTGGGCGGCGAGGCAATCAAGGTGTCGGTGGACAGCCGGACACACTTTAATCCACTGGATTATCATTACGACCCCAAGACCGATGTGCCGCCCGATGTTGCCAAAATCGAGTTTGTGCTGTCGATGCTGGACAAGCTGATCGGCGAGAATGGGCATCTTCAGCCGGAGGACAGAAGCCTGATCGCCGCCAGCCTCAAAAACATTTACAAACCGCTGATTGCCTCCGGCTACACAGCGCCCTGCCCGACGCTTGGTGATTTGTATCGGGATTTGAACAAATCCAACCTGCGCCGCGCAAAGCAGCTGGCGTTGATGCTGGATGTGTTTGCCAACGGCAGTTTGCAGGCGTTTTCCCACACCACCAATGTGGATATGAACAACCGCCTGATTTGCTTTAATATCCAAAGTCTGGGCGACCAGCTCCGCCCGATTGCCATGATGTCCCTGCTGGAGTTCATCAATATGCAGGTGATGACCAACCGCCGCAAGGACGCCACGGCGGCAACATGGATCTACTTTGATGAGATTCATGTGCTGTTAAAGGACCCGATGAGTTCCAATTTCCTGTATTCCTCTTGGAAAAGATTCCGAAAGTACAATGCCTACGCCACCGGCATATCGCAGGATATTCAGGACTATCTGGATAACCCCGTGGCGTATGCGCTGCTTTCCAACAGCGAGTTTGTCATTATGCTGCGGCAATCGAAAAGTCTGGAAGCCTTGGAACGCCTGTACGGGCTGTCCAAGCCGCAGCTGGAATTTCTGCGCAACGCCAGCGAGGGACACGGCATTATCAAGATGGGCAACAGCATGATACCGTTCTCCAATCTGGAACCCAAGGATACGGCGGTGTATAAGCTCATCACGACCAAACCGGGTGAGGCAACCGCAGAGAAATGATTTTGCATAAAGAAAAGGCGGGTCGAAGCCCGCCTTAGAATTAGTGGCAGTTTAGTGCTGCCAGATATTGTTTTCCAAATCACGCAGACGCGCTTTGTAGTCGTTAATAAGCGCCTGCGTGTTTTCTGTATCGGGGAAGCTGACAATATGGCCGTCCTCGGATTCGTGAAAGCCGACAAGGCCCGCAAGCCCTGCCATCTCCGCAACCTTGACCAAGGTGTGGTAATCATACTCGCTGTTGTTTATGTGTAAAATCATGGGGTTCTCCTAACTGCTGCTGTTTGTTGCGAATCTGTTCGACAAACTGGAATTTCATAAACGCATTTGCTTCTTAAACGCAAACATTCCCTCATTGCCATCGCCGACAAAATCGTCCGGTGTATCCGGCATAGGGTGTTTTTCATTAAAAAATTCTGTAATATGAAAGCCGCAGACATTCACATAAAAATGAATATTGCGCTTATCAAAGTACGGCGTACAGGTTTCCCATACTTTCGTGTTCGGATACCGGAGCCAAAGCTGCCAAGTGAGGCTGTTGTGATGTTTGATCAAGCATTGTGATCCTAAAAAAACATAATTCTTATTCAAGCAAGCACTTGATTTATTTTACGGAGTCTGATATGCTATTATAGGAAACACTGGATAATGCACAGAAATGGGGGATTATATTTTGAGGGAAGAAAAGAAAGCCGAAAAGAGGAAGGATCTTGTAGGCATCTGCCTTGACTGCTTTGTCGAAAAGGGACTGACCGTTGCCACGACAAAGGACCTCTGTAAGGCGGCAAAACTGCAAAACGGCGGCATCTACTATTACTTCTCCACCAAAGAGGAAATCGTTCTTG